>Ga0315268_10005083_pt1 | contig 14178 bp, 14 predicted proteins | sample C1_top_MG_FD_204535 | JGI IMG/M metagenome (GOLD analysis project Ga0315268, IMG submission 204535) | Sediment microbial communities from Yellowstone Lake, YNP, Wyoming, USA - C1_top | ecosystem: Environmental > Aquatic > Freshwater > Lake > Sediment | place: USA: Wyoming | collected 2017-08-01 | reverse complement strand
CGGATCTCCGTGGCCTGTCTGGATGTAATCGTTCACTAAGTTCGACTCCGGCCAGTAAGCTTCTATGGCGAAGATATTGAACCCCATCTCCTCGACGAGGAACTGGAGCATGCGATGCTTCATCTCGAAGAACTCCTTCGTGCCGTGGGTCGCTTCCCCTAGCGCCGCGATCCGCGCTGATCCGACGATGCTCTTGAGGGGCATCAAGTCTTCGGAGCCCCCGCCGGGCTTCGAGGTTGCGAACGGGATGCAGTTTGACTTCAGCCACTCGACGATCTGAGGGTCGACCTGAACCGCGGGTTCCTCCGGTTCCGTAGGTGCGGCATGCTTCTTCGCACACCCGTGGATTGCGAGAATGCCGGCAGAAAGAGGCAAGGAAACGAACAGAATGAGCCAGTAGCGGGTGCAGGTGATAAGCATCATGATGAACTCCCTGAAGGCGGACGGGTTATGTTGAGGGACCTATCGGTTGACCGGCCTGCCCAACCTACTTCGTCTGAACGAGAACGACATACCGTGCACCTCTTCGCAAGGGCAGGCCCAACGGTGCGGAGTCGAATGGGCGGACGTCCCACACCAGAACACGCCGCACGGAAAACGGATCGACGTCGTCGAGAAGGAGCGATTCCTTCCACTCGCCATTTACATAGAGCGTAAAATCAGACGGCGAGTCTACAAGACGATCACCTCTCCGGGCGAGCGACATACGGGTCTCCAAGGGCCGGACGACCGTCGGAAGCAGGTACTCCATCGCCTTCTCCATATCCGGCTCACCCAGGCGTTCGAATTCCGCCCCATCTAAACGATACGCGGCCCTCTCGATGGCAGCCTTGTTCAGCGTGACCGGCTTTCTCCCGAGAACCGTCACTTCCTGAAGCTGGACCGGCTCGGGCTGCAGAGATACGTTGAGCCGAATGTCCTTTGCCTCCTCAGAAAACACGTCCCGTGTCACCTTGCGATAGGCGACGTGACTGAACACCACCACATAGTGGATGCCGGTTGGTAGAACCAGTCGGAAGGAGCCTGTCGAGTCCGTCGACGTGCCGATCTTCTCACCACGGATAAGGACATTGACATACGGGACAGGCTTCCGTGTCTCACCGTCAATTGCTTCACCTTTCAGGATGAACCGCTCCTGGCCGAACAGACTGGCAACCAGGAGAAGGTTGACGAGCACGAGAAGCTTGAAATGAGCTACTTTGTGCAGATATCTGGTCATTGACTCATCATTCCGAACGAGGCTGAAACTCCAGTGGCAAATTCTTTGCCAGTCCGTCCTTCGCCCAATCACCCCTCACCCTCACGGCGAGCTGATCGAGAACCTGACCGTGAGTATCAACCAGAACCGAGCCCTTCAACAACTCAAGTGTAGAAACCTCAGATCGCCATCCGTCCATCCTGGCAGCCTGGCCCGCCACAAATCCTACCTGGACCCGCGTTTGGTCGTTCATAACAATAAGGGGACCCTTGAACCGGATCAGCCATCGATCCGCCGTCAACTCCTTCGCTATGTCTTTCCCCCTTACTTTATAGAGCCACGTATTTCTTAGCATCTGTCTCAGTGTTCCACCGTTCATGATTTCGAACCCGTCTTCCCCCAACTTCCCGTTCGTGAGCGCGACGAGAAAATGACGGAGCGAGCCGGCATACGCACGCTCCCGTCCCTCTTCCCAACCAATCCGCTGGGCTTCGTTCGACGCATGCAGCTCTTCGTATCTGACTTTCCAGACCGTGGAGGCCCACTGCCCGTCAAAGCTGAACGATGCAAGGCTAAAATGCATCCGATACCCGAGGGCCAGGTTGTCGATGGTCAGCTCCTGCTCTGCCTCCGCTCTGAATTGAGCAGATGCATCGCCATAGAAATGAAGAACTTCAGGATTCAGGATTTGGCACTCGGAGGCCTCAGGCGTTGAGCCCAGGAGCAGCTTGGTAAATGCCTCCAAGCTCTTGTTCCAGGCCGGGGATCTCGGCGCAGTCACTTCGACAATCGCAAGGTCGAGGTTCCTCGGTTTGAGGCGCAACTCGATGTGAGACTCGGAGCCAGCGAGCGGCTGAACCGTGGCCGTTGACATCGAATAGCCGATGCAGGAAGCAGTCAGCTCATACGATCCCGGCGGGACATTACTTATCTCGAACCGTCCGCTCGTATCGGATGATGTACCCATCATTGATCCCGCGATGAAGACGTTGGCGTTAACGATGGGCGCGCTGGTCGAGTCATCGACGACCCGCCCGTAGACCCTTGTTTTCGATTTCTCCTGCGCGATCCCCAGCGCGCCGGCTGCCAATGCGCAAATCGTCAAAGCCAGGATCAGGCGAGACTGTGCCCCGACCTTCTCATTGAGCCGTCGAGGAGGGGATCCTCCTCGGCGTGCTTCGGATTGCATTATCTCAAACCCGTTGGAAGTCATTTGATCCTATTCTTGTTTCGTTTCGATCAGAATCTCATACCTCCCCCGTCGAATGGGCAGACCTATCGGGAACGCGTCGATGTCCCTTCCACTCTCCATTCACGTACAACGTGAAATCTTCCGCGTTCGACTTCATCCGACTTTGCAGGGGCTTGACCTGAGCGGGCAGCAGATACTGCATTGCCTTCTCCATGTCCCCCTCACCCAAACGTTCAAATTCGTCCCCACTGAGCTGAAACAAAGCGTGATCAATCTCCATCTTGCCGATCACGACTCGTTGGCGGCCAACCATTACAAATTCTTGAAGCTCGATGGGTTCCGGAGCGAGATAGATACGAACTCTCAGCTCTCCCGAATCTTCGAGAGAGATCGGACGCGCCTCCTTGCGGTAGGCAACATGGCTGAACACCAAAACGTAGCGTGCGCCGGTCGGCAGCTCCAATTGAAACGACCCGGTGGTGTCCGTCGACGTTCCGATCTTTTCACCCCGAACGATTACATTGACGTGCGGTATCGGCCGGTCCGTTTCGCGGTCGATGACCGTCCCGTGGAGGATCGCCCGTTCCTGAGCGATGGAAGCAGGCGCCGGGAAGAGGATCACAAGGGACGGGATTGCACTTCGGCGTTTCATGGCTTTCCGTGTGTCATCCTCATCGGCACAGGTTATGCGCGATCAGAGGTGATGGCCGCGCGCAATCCTACTTCGCCAAGATACTCACGATGAAGCGAGTCCGCTCGAGGCCGGGAATCGCCATCGGCGTAGGGCCGCGCCTGCTATCCCACACCTGGACTTCCTGCACGTCCTGAGGTCTGAGATCTTCCACCTGCTCGGGCTCCCATTGCGTGCTGTCCACGTAGAAGACGTACCGCTGCAGGCTCGTGTGCCAGGCACCTTCAGCCCGCGGGAAGACCTCCGGGAGGAGATAGTTCAGCACCCGCCAGAATTGAGGATCTGGATCCTGCTGAATGTCGGCTGCCTTCACCACGTAGTCGGCAACGCGCTCCGGCGTCTTTGACTTCGGGGCAAGGCCGACGTCTTGGTGCGCCCTCAGCTCGCCAGCCTTGGCGCCGAGCGTTGCGGAAGGCTTCGAATTGTGCTCTTGTCCCGAGGCAGTAACGAAGAAGAGGCAAGCGAGGATCGACACCAGAACCAGAGTGAGAGAAGTTCGGAGAGACTTTTTCATGATCCACCATCCTTTCCAAAAACAGGACAGCCCCCGCGTTACCATAACGCAGAGGCCGCTTTCCTGTGGAATGCCCTCAGCGAGGGATCAAAATCGATACGAAAGTGTCACGTTTAGCGTATTCAGCTTGACAGACTCGCTTGTCCTCGACGGCGCCGGCAACTGCGGTATGGAGAAATCCAGATAGTAATTATCGCGAAATGTCTTCCAGGTGCCGAACGCATACGAGGCGTTCACAGCGACGCTTTCGTCCAGCGCGATCCCAACCCCGGCAGTATAGTACACCTGATCGTAATCCTTTGGATCGCCTTTGTAGGGAGAGGGGTTGTAGCTGACGCCGCCCCGCAGCCGGACACCGTATTTCCACAGCGTCACCTCTGCACCGCCCCGAAGGTTGGTCGTCGGCTGAAGGATGTCGCGGATGACACGGTTCTCACTTTGCAGGTCAGGGTTGTCGTTTGTGAACTCCATTTGCGTCCAGTCCGTGTACTCCGCATCTCCGGCAAGCAGGAGCCAATCGGTAGCCTGCAAGGATGCTCCCCCGCTCAACACGATCGGCGTCCGGATGTTGTACTTCGTCGTGCCGGGATTCTTGATGGTGTAGTTGTCCCCGTTATCGAAATAGCTGGTGCCGGCATCCGAAAAATTCTCGGAGATCTCATAGTACGTCGGCGTCTTGACCGTGAAGCCGATCTTGTAGCGACCCTGCTTCCGATACATCAATCCGAACAGAAAATTGTAGCCGCTGATATCACTGTTGATCGTGCTCTCATAAATGAAACGGTCAAAGTCGAACGGGGGAGCGTAGTGGTAAACGTTCCTCGCATCGCTCTCGGTAAAGAGCCTGTCGTACGAATAAGAGCCCGAGACCAGGCTGAAGGTGACTCCCAGCGAAAAGTCCTTCGCAATATCGATCGCCCCGCCGAGCGACCAACTGTTCAGCCCTCCCCCCTCCCGGATGTCCGCCGCCTGGCCGACGCTGTCTGTGACGTTCGGATAGAGCCTTCCATTGATCGTGTCTGCGAGGAATATCCGATAGGGGATGTTGTTGTCCAGGAGATTCGACACGTCGCTACTCGACATCCCGCTCAGGTTGAGGTACGGCGTGAGCGACTCGACGAGGGAACTGTAAGGATTAAAGCCGCTGAAGACGGCCGAGGTCGTGTAATTGGCAATCCGCGCAAAGCCGAACGCAAGGCTCAGGCTTCCCCGGGACGTCGGAACGGGGTAGACAAGTCCGAGGTTGTTCAGGTTCGTGACGCTACTGTTCGAGCTCGTGCTCTGGCCAAAGAAGAGCACATCGTTGTTGAAGGAGGAGTTCGACAGACCCACGGAGAACTCAAAGTTCCGCAAGGAAGCAAGGCCCGCCGGATTTGTAAAGAGTGCCGAGAAGTCATCGGCAAGTCCCACCGACGTGTTCCCCATGCTGGAGGCTCGCGCGCCGACAGGGAGGTTGAACGTCGAGAACCGGAGCGCGTCTTCCGCATATTGTGCCCGGAGGACGCAGGCTGTGAAGAGGGTTAGAGCACTGAGAGTCGTGACTCGGAAGAAAAACGTTCTGCTGTGCGTCACCATGATTGATTCTCTCGTCTGGTTCTTGTGCCGATTAGCGATGGCCGCTCCGAGAAGCACCGCTGCTCCTTGAACCGCCTGAACTTCCTCCCGAGCTCGGAGCCGGGCTTGAAGGCGCAGACGAGCGTGCAGGAGAGGGACTGTAGGAAGGTGTAGAGCCTCGAGCCGGCGGCGTGTAGCCGCGATAGCCCGGTTCAGCGTTGCGATACGAACCGGTGGGGGGCACTTCGTAGTACGACCGGCTGCGACCACTGCTACGGTTGCCTCCTCCGCTAGCACCACCGCTCGACCCGCGCGAAGGAGCAGACCGTACACTGGGTGCGCTTGATCGACCCGCTGGAGCAGCCTCTGGGGACCTCCCACTCGATCGCGGCACGTACCCTCTCGCCGGCGCTCTGCCGGGCGATGGCTCCGTCTTCCTCAAGGGAGCTACGGAGCTGCTGCCTGAACGTCGACTCGCTGGCGGTACGCTGATCGATCCGCTCGGAGTGCCGCTGGTTCCGTAGTATCCGCCTACCCTGTCCACGCCGGACCGCCGGTACCCGGACTCCCGCGTCTGATAGGTCCGAGTGTTCCCGGCGTAAACCACGAAGGGATACCCTCTGTAGTACGAATACGGATACCCGTAGGAGGGATAGCCGTAGTAGCCGTAGTACGGATAGCCATAGTACCCGTAATAGTATGGATACCAGAATGGCGATCCCCACATCAGTCCTGTATAGTATGGATTCCACCAATAGTACGAGGGATAGTAGAAGTCGAAGCCTATCCAGGTGTGAGGTCGCCAGTAGGAGTCATCATAGACGTAATTGCTGTAATCCTGCGGCTGCTGTGCCAGGGTATCAGTCTCGTCGTAGGAACGGGGTTGTTCATACCCTCCGCTTGAGGTTGCCTCGTCACCTTCCCGCGTCACAAGCTGCGTGTAGCAGCCGGAGACGAGAAGTGTGAGGGCAACAGCCGGGATCATGAGACTCAAGAGCTTTAGTGGAGATTTCATGATATCACCCTTCCTTGTGGACATTCCACACGATCTAGAACAATTCTAGTGCCACCCTGGTTCAAGAAAAAGCCCCGATTGGAAGCCGTAATCGGGGTTTCTCTCGTCAGGGGAGAGACTCCCTATCCTCTTTTGTCGACAATCATGGAGCCTTTGTGTACACAGGAGAACACATCAGAAAGATCCCACGTATTCGATCTGAATCGTTCGATTCGGGGCGTTAACATTCGGCTGATTCTTGAAGATGTCCTTGACATTGATCCCCACCACGAGTCCTTTTCCCCATGACCATCGCAGGGCGGCGTTCAGGTAGCCTCCTCTTCGTCGCCCGGTCGCGCTCGCGCTATTGTCATTCATAGCAAGATCATATTCGGCAAGAAGCGAGATGTCCTTTCCGAGTGATTTCTCCGCACCGATGAAGGCGTTCAAGTCTTTGTCCCCATCGTTCCGCTCCATGGAGAGGTTGACCCCTCCGTGGAGACTGAGGTTGCCTGCGAAGGCGTAGTTCTGGCTCGCCACAGCATAGAACCCGGGAGACTTGATCGTGTAGCGTTTGAGGTTTTCGAGATAGGGCTCCTTCCCCTGCGAGTCGAATCCGAGTGCGATCGCGGGCGAATAGGAAGTTTCGTCGAGAATGCGCAGCTTGACGTTGACTCCGGGGTACGGGTTCATCTGGGGCTTGCGAGATCCAATGACATCGGTGCCGCCGTACGAAATCCCGAAGCTGAACTGATCCAGGAGACCGACCGCGACCCCGAAGAGCACTCCCCCCTGCTGGTAGAAATTCGCGCTGATGGAGTAGTTCCCGCGGTGGAGCATGCCGGCCGTCGGCTTGTCGATCAACATCGTCGGCTCGATGGTCGCAGCTTCACCGGCGTTGCTCTGGCCGAAGGCAGCGACGCTCACGACGGAGACAATGAACGCAAGGGTAACGATTCGTGCACGTTGTTTCACTTGTTTCTCCTTCCTGAATCGAACAGTAGTCAGGCTGAGCCCCGACATTCGTCGGGATAAACTCCGTCGAAGCCTGCTCTGAGCGAAGAATGTCTCCTTCGACTCCCTACCTGACCGTGTCAGTCGGGCAGGCGCTCAGCATAAGATTTCTCTTTCTAGAGCATTCTTTAGATAAGTTTTATCCTTTACGCCACGCCGTTCCGTCCTTCTTATCTTCAACGACGATGTGAAGCTTCTTCAGCCCGTCGCGGATCTTGTCAGACAACCCCCAGAGTTTCTGCGCCCGCACCTCTGCCCGGAGATCGATGAGGAGTTGAACAAGATCCGACTCGAGCTTCACGTCCGCCGACAGAGCCGGACCTGAGACATCGGGGAGAACGCCGAGGACCGCCCCTCCGAACTCTTTGAAGAGTTCCTCGATCTTCTGAAGCGACGAGCAGGTGAATTTCGTGTCGAGACTGAGGAGGGCATTCACTTCCCTCGAGAGATCAAACAAAACGGCAATCGCTTGCGGGGAGTTGAAGTCGTCGTCCATCGCCGCGAGGAAACGAGACCGGTAAGACTCGAGGTCGATCGCCGCCGGGCTTGTGCGGGACTCAGATTCCGCCTTCGCAATCTCCCCCCTCAGGTTGCGGAGGGTGTTCAGGAGTTTCTCCAGGCCGACTTTTGCCCCTTGCACGGCTTCGTCGCTGAAATCAAGCGTGCTGCGATAGTGACTTTGAAGGATGAAGAACCGCACGACGACCGGATCGTACTTCGCAAAGGCGTCTTTAAGCGTGACGAAATTGCCGAGCGACTTGCTCATTTTCTGGCCGTTGACTGTCACCATATTGTTGTGCACCCAGTAGCGGACGAATGGCTTCCCCGTGGCGCTTTCACTCTGCGCGATCTCGCACTCGTGATGGGGAAACTGGTTGTCCAGGCCGCCGCCGTGGATATCGAAGCTCTCCCCAAGGTACTTCATCGACATCGCCGAGCACTCGAGGTGCCATCCCGGGAAGCCTTCCCCCCAAGGGCTCGGCCAGCGCATGATATGCCCTGCCTCCGCTTTCTTCCAGAGGGCAAAGTCGGCGGGGTGGCGCTTCTCCGGGTTGACCTCCACGCGGGCCCCCGCCTCAAGCTCGTCCACCGTGCGCCCTGAGAGCTTGCCGTAGCCGGAAAATCTCCTCACGTCGAAGTAAACCGATCCGTTGACCTCGTAGGCGAAGCCGCCGGCGATGAGCTTTTTGACGATCTCGATCTGCTCGATGATGTGGCCGGTCGCGCGCGGTGAGATATCGGGCCTGAGGATTCCGAGCGCGTCCATATCCTCGAAGTAGCTCTGTGTGTACATTTCGGCGATCTGCATCGGGTGCACGCGATCGGCTTTGGACCGCTTCTCGATCTTGTCCTCCCCCTCATCTGCATCATCCGTCAGGTGACCGACGTCGGTGATATTCTGCACGTACAGAACCTTGTAGCCGAGGTAGCGGAGATACCGGATGATCACGTCGAACGAGACGTAGCTCTTCCCGTGGCCGATGTGCGAGTGGCTGTAGACCGTGGGGCCGCAGACATAGATTCCAACGAGACCCTCGTGGATCGGCTTGAATTCTTCCTTCTGACGAGTCAGCGTGTTGTAGATGTGAAGGGCCATACCAGTTGTCGTCGTTGACTGATTTCTCGGCTCACCAATGTTCTGATAACTCCCCTATTGGGCTACGCGCGCCTGTTACCTGCTTTCTCTGGTGTACGTTTTACTTTCTATTTGCCTATTTCCCCCTCAATCCCATCAACTCTCTCGCTCCCCTCAGCCCCGCCTCGGTCACCTCCACCCCGCTCATCAGCTTCGCGACCTCTTCCACCCGCTCTTCGAGATCGAGCTTCCGCATGCGGGTCTTCGCCCGCTTCTCACGCTCCACCTTCTCCACGACGTAATGCGTGTCGGCCAGCCCGGCGATCTGAGGAAGGTGAGTGATCGCAATGACCTGGTGAAACTGCGAGAGGCTCTTCAGGCTCTTGCCGACAGCGACGGCGATCCGTCCGCTCACGCCGACATCGATCTCATCAAAGATCAGCAGCGGGAGCCGCTCGGACTTGGCAAGGATGCTCTTGAGGGCCAGCATGATCCGCGAGATCTCTCCGCCCGAGGCAACCTTGACGAGCGGCTTCAGGTCCTCTCCGAGATTCGTCGAGATGTGAAACTCGACAAGATCGATCCCCTTCGGCGTCGCATCGAAGAACTCCCGGCCGAGCCTGACGTAGGCTTTGAATGCGCGATCGACGCCATCCGTCTTGCCGAGTGCCTGGTTTTCAATCCTCACGTCGAAGCGGGCGTTCGCGATGCCGAGCTTCGCCAACTCAGCAACAACAGAGCCGTTGATTCGTGAGACGTGCTCACGTCGTTTTGCCGAGAGGCGCTGTGCCGCGGCGGAGCATACCGCTCGCTCCTTCTCGATCCTTTCTTTGAGCTTCCGAATCTCCCCCTCGAAGTTCTCCGCCAGAGCAAATTCCTTCCCAATTTTCTCCCGGTGCTCGATAACGGCATCGATCGATCCACCGTATTTCTTCTTCAAAAGGGCAAGCCTGCCGATGCGATCGCGGATTTGCTCAAGCCGTTCCGGGTTGAACTCGACCTTCGAGTTGTACGTCTGGATGAACTTTGCGACCTCACCGATGATAGCGACCGCAGAGGCACATTCATTCTTGGCGTCTTCGAAGGACTTGTCGATGCGGGAGAGGTCCTCAAGCTGGTTGCGAGCGACGACCAGTTGATCGTAGACAGCCTGTTCACCTTCATACAGCATCTGGTGAAGGTGGGAGGTCGCCTCAAAGAGCTTCTCGGAGTTCTCCAGGATTCTCAACTCCGTCTCGAGCGTCTCCTCCTCCCTCCGCTGAGGAGACAAGGCATCAATCTCCTGGATCTGAAACTCGTAGAGATCACGCCGCTCCCTTAACTGCCGCTCCTTCGCCTGCAGCTGCTCAAGCTCCGCAAACAACCGCGAGAGGGCATCGTAGCCGGCTCGGAATTCCTCCCGCAACCCCGCCAGGCCGCCGAAGTCGTCGAGCAGATCGATGTGTGTCTCCGTGCGGAGCAGCGATTGATGGTCGTGCTGGCCGTGCAGGTCGACGAGCAGATTGCCGAGCTCTTGCATCACGGCCAGCGTGGCGGGCGTATCATTGATGAAGCATCGGCTCTGCGACTTCGCCGATATCTCCCTCCGCAGGATCAGCTCGTCCTGCGCATCCAATTCGTGCGCCCCGAGCACCCCCTTCAGCCGTTTGTTCCCGGCTACGCTGAAGATGGCTTCCACCACCGCCTTGTCCGACCCCTTGCGGACAACATCCGAGCTCGCCCGCTCGCCGAGAACAAGGCTGAGCGCGTCGATCAGGATGGATTTGCCAGCGCCGGTCTCCCCCGTGATGATGTTCAGACCGCTCTCAAATTCGACCTCAATCTGTTCGATAACGGCGTAGTTCTTTATGAGGAGGGATTTGAGCATCACACTGGTTCAGGGTCTCGACAAATGTACCGAAAAAAAGGGGAAATTCAATGAAGGGATTGAGCAACTCAATGTCATTCCCCCGAAGGGGCGAGCGGCCGAGCGAAGTCCCGACGCAAAGCGTCGGGAGAATCCAGAAGAAAGCTAACTTCTGGACACTCGCTTTCCGCCACAAGCAAGGCTGACAGGTCGCGGGTGTGACACAGTCTGGAACTTTGCAGCCTCCTCCTAATTCACGGAAGGCGTGGCGGAGGAATCGAGCTCGAAAAAATTGATATCGGGAACGTCCGGGAGGACGCCGTGGTAGAACGCGTAGCGGATAAACTCCAAGAGCCCCTCCTGCTCCTCCTGGCCGAGTTTGTAGGAGAATGAGGAGAAATACTCAACGGCTTTATCGATCGGCAGAGTCAACCGTTGAGCCACCTGGCTCGCGATCCCTTCGATATGTCTCAAGCCCTCCTCCTTGGCGCGCAAGAGGTCCGGCACGATCCCCTCTGTTTCCGTGTTGTCATGGCCTACCCAGAATCCGTGGACATAGGGAAGCCCCGTAAGATCGTTCCACTCGTCGACGAGGTCGAGAGCGAGCAGTCCTTCCGGTGAGCGATGGACGGGATGGAAATTGACGACGAGCGCGCCATCAGCCTTAGCCAGCATTTCGTCGAGCTTCGGGAGCATCGGAACGAACCGGATCTCGGCACCGGATGACGCCAGGTTGGGGAATTTCTCGATGAGGACGATCTTAGCGAGGATGATCTCGGAGGTTACGCGGATGTCGACCGAGAGCGAACGGATGTTGCGGACCCCCTGGTTGACGAACAGCTGAATGGTGTCCGTGCAGGAGGATGAGGAAACGCCGACGTCGGGAACGATGCGATAGTCCGCACCGTGGCGGGCATAGTCGATCGGAGAAAGAAAAGCGCACCCAAGGTTCCGGGTGCGCTCTCGAAGCTTGATTGCGGTCTCTGCGGGAAGATCGACGAGAAGCTCGTACGGAGAATCCGGCGCCTCCAGGCCGTAGATCAGCGGGCGGAGATAGGCCGCCTCAGAAACGCCGAGGAGCTGTTTCATCTGACTTGAAGTTCCGTCGAGAACTTCTGATATGGCCCCGAAGGCACAAAGAGACCAAGGGCGACATTTTGTTCTTCAACCTTCCATTGCACTTTGTGACTTGCCCGCCCGCCTGCGTCGTTCGGGCAGGATGTCTTCGCGGCACTGCATTTCGATCAGATCTCTAGGCGCTCGTCTTCTGCGTCACCTGCTTTGACGCAAGCTTCCGCAGATAGTACAGCTTTGCCCGGCGAACCTTTCCTTCTTTGACCTTCTCGATCTTCGCGATCCTCGGTGAGTGAAGGGGGAAGATCCTCTCAACGCCGACGCCATCCGACATTTTCCGAACCGTGAAGGTGGTGTTCGCGCCCGAACCGCGCTTGCCGATGACGACGCCCTGGAACTGTTGGATGCGTTCCTTATCCCCCTCGACTACACGCACGTGCACGTTGATGGTGTCGCCGGGACTGAATTCGGGCCTGTCCGATTTGAGCTGAGTTGCCTCGATGAGTTTCAGCTTGTCCATGAAGTTCTCTCCATCTTGATCTTTGGTCGATACTAAACTCGTTGTTCCCTCTTCAGCAACTCCTCCCGACGTGCCTGCGTACGAGCGCGCCGTTGCTCCTCACGCCATTCCTCGATCTCAGCATGGTCGCCCGAGAGGAGCACATCCGGCACCTTCATCCCGCGGTACTCCACCGGCCGGGTGTACTCGGGCGAGCCGAGAAGCCCATCCTGGAAGGAGTCATTGAGCGCCGACTCGCTGTCGTTCAAGACGCCTGGGACCAGCCGCACGACCGCATCGACAACGACGGCCGCGGCGAGCTCGCCACCCGTCAGGACATAGTCGCCAATCGAGATCTCGCGCGTGATCAACGATTCCCGCACCCGCTCATCCACACCCTTGTAGTGCCCGCAGATCAGAAGCAGGTGTTTCTTCAGCGACAGCTCGTTCGCGAGCTTCTGCGTGAGTTGTTCCCCCGCGGGAGAGAGCAGGATGATCTCGTCATACGTTCGCTGCGCAGTCAGGCTCTCCACACACTCGAAGATCGGCTCGGGCTTGAGGACCATCCCGGCACCGCCCCCGTATGGCGTATCATCGATTGTCCGGTGCTTGTCGTGCGCGAACTGGCGAAGGTCGTGCACGACGATCTCTGCCTTTCCCTTCTCCTGCGCCCGCCGAAGGATGCTCTCTTGCAGTGGGCTTTCGAGGAGCTTGGGCAGGCCTGTGACGATGTCAATGCGCATTACTCCAGCAACCCTTCGATCGGGTGAACCACTATTGCTCGCCTCTCCACATCCACCGAAACGATAAACTCTTTGATCGCGGGAATCAGAATCTCCCGCTTACCGCACAGAACCACCCAGACGTCGTGCCCGGGCAGCTCCAATACCTCCCGAACCTTCCCAAGAGCTTTTCCTCGGTCCGTCGAGACCTCCATCCCGACAATCTCGTGAACATAGTAGGAACCTTTCGAGGGACCGGGTGTGTCCTTCTCCGGAATGAATACGAAGCTATTCCGCCTGCTTTCCGCATCGGTTCGCGTCGCGACTTCGTTCAGCTTCAGGAAGATGTTCCCCTCCGAAACGCGGACGGAACTGATGGTGCACCGCTCCGAGCTCACCTCATCACGGCCAACCCAGACCGTGGTCAGCCGGGAGAAACGGCGGGGGTCGTCGGTGAGCGGTACGACCTTGAGCTCCCCTTCGATGCCAACGCTCTTGGAGATTCTTCCGACAGCGATCATTCGCGGGGTGTGTTGTGCATCGCCGGGGTCGCTCGACCCATCAGCCGATGATGTCCAGTACTGCCTTCTTGCCTTCCTTCGCCGCCACCGCCCTCAGGAGGACTCGGAACGCCGAAGCGGTCCTTCCCTTTTTCCCGATCAGTTTCCCGACATCGCCCTGCTCAACCTTCAGCTTGAAGATGGTCTTATCTTCCTTCTCTTCCACCTCGACCATCGTAGCCTCAGGGTTGTCCACGAGATGCTTCGCAACGTACTCGACAAATTCCCTCATGGTTCCACCTCCTGTCCGAGGACTCATTCTTCACTCGCCGTACTGCGGGAGCACTTACCGTACCGCCGTGTGAGAAGAGCCCGCTTCCCTCCACAGAACTTAAGCCCCTCTTACTGTAGAAACGCCGGGAGCTAGGAGGCCGGTTCCGCGGGGGTTTCCGCCGCCGGGGGAGCCTCTGCAGGTTTGGCTGGCTCCTTCTTCTTCCTCTCGGCCCGGCGCGCCCTGCGATCTGCCTCCCGCGTGGCCCGCTCGGCCTGCTGCATCCGCCACCGCTCGAGCACGCTCTGAACCTTGGTCTCATCAGCTCCTTGGCGCATCAGCGTCCATCGGAGCCAGAGACCTTGCCGCTGAAACAGCGAGCGCACGGTATCGGTCGGCTGCGCACCCTTCCGGAGCCAGTGAAACACCCTCTCGTCTTTGACGCTCAACGCGATCGGATTGACGTTTGGGTTGTACTGCCCGACTGCTTCAAGATAGCGGCCGTTGCGGGGCGAACGGATGTCCGCCGCCAC
>Ga0315268_10005082_pt1 | contig 14178 bp, 11 predicted proteins | sample C1_top_MG_FD_204535 | JGI IMG/M metagenome (GOLD analysis project Ga0315268, IMG submission 204535) | Sediment microbial communities from Yellowstone Lake, YNP, Wyoming, USA - C1_top | ecosystem: Environmental > Aquatic > Freshwater > Lake > Sediment | place: USA: Wyoming | collected 2017-08-01 | reverse complement strand
GCTCGGCGAAGGCATCTACGAGAATCGATATTACGGAGTGCGCATGGACATCCCGCGGGTCAACGCCATCCGGCGCCAACGGCTGCGCCTGATGCCCACGGGCATCCATGCCCTGCTGGCCCTTGAGATCGAGAACCGCATGCACACCGGCTACCTGGTGGCTTACGCGACCGACGCCAGTTCCGGCGACACGGTGGACGCCCTGCAGGCGGCCAACGAAGAAGTGAAGAACGCCGCCAAGCAGGGCAAGAACGTGCTCGCCGGGCCGATGGAACGCTCCGGCCGCCAGGGACGATTCTGGGTGGTGGTCGAGCAGGGCCCAGATCCGCTGCGGCGCACCCTGATCTACTTCATCCCGCGACGCGAAGCGTTGCTGAAGTTTGCGGCGACCAGCGATGACGACGAGATGTTCAAGAATATGTCGATCAGCTTCGGCCACCTGTTCTTCACCGAGGGACGGGTGGCAAAGAACGTCGAACATGAATACATGGGTCCGACCATCCCGGCGAAGCTGGTCGACGATGCGATCGCCACCCGGCCGGGAGCCGGCTTCGCGGATGCGGGACTGTGGAAAGAGAATGCGTACCTGGACCCAACCCTCGGGCTGGAGTTCCCTCTCCCGAAGGGTTGGGAGGCGCTGGACGCACAGGCTGGCGAGGCCCTCTACGAGCGGATGCATGCGCCTGCGGTGGACGACAAGTCCGGCGTGCGCGAGCATGCCCTCTTCCGCGCGTGTTCGAAGCCGCTGTTCTTCCTCCACGAGCAGAAGGAGGGAGCCGAGGCGCAGACGGCTTCGCTGTTCGTCGTGGACCAGCACTGCATGAAGGTCCAATTCCCCGCCGCCGAAAACGTGGCGAAGATGGGAGACTTCGCTTCCGGACTTTCGCTTTTCCAGGAGTTCGGCGAGGCGAGGTCGGCGGGCATGGTGAAGGTCAATGACCGGTCGTTCGTCACCCTGCAGGGCGAGCTGTCGTTCGCCGGCCCCGATCCGAAGCTTCAGAAACGGAGTTGGCAAAAGGCCTACGTGACGCCATTCCACGACAAGCTGCTGATATGGTTCTGGAGCTATCCGCGGAGTGGGATGAAAGACGACGCCGTGGTAACAAATATCCACATGAAGTAATGGAAGCGTGGGAGAATGCTGAGCGCATGAATCGGAAAACGATCCTCAAGCTCTGCCTCGTCTTCGGGCTTGCTCCCTGCCTTTTGGCGCAGACCGCCGCGCCTTCTCAAGAAGCATCCTGCTCCGGCACGGAAGCCAAGACCCATGTAGTAATGCTCGGCACGGGAACGCCCATCATCGATCCCGAGCGCTCCGGCCCAGCCGTCGCCGTGGTCGTGCATTGCAAACCCTACCTCGTCGATTTCGGCGCCGGGGTGGTTCGTCGCGCCGCGCTGGCCGCCAAGGCGGGCCACCCCGAACTGCGCCCCATCAACATCAAGATCGCCTTTGCGACCCATCTCCACTCCGACCATACCTCGGGATTATCTGATCTCTTTCTGACTCCCGCGGTGGTCGGACGCAAGGCGCCGCTCGAACTCTACGGTCCCGAGGGGCTCTCGGAAATGGCCAAGCACATCCGCACCGCCTACGCCCCGGACATCGAGCTGCGCATCAAGGGGCTGGAACACGGCGATCCCGCGGCCTATGAAATGAAGGTCCACGAGATCAAGCCCGGCGTGGTCTACCGCGACGAATACGTCACGGTAAAGGCCTTCCTGGTGAAGCACGGCTCGTGGAAGGAGTCTTACGGCTATCGCTTCGAGGCCGCCGACCGGATGATCGTCATCTCCGGCGACACGGTTCCAACCGAGGCGATTGTCGAGAACTGCCAGGGCTGCGACCTGCTCATCCACGAAGTCTATTCGCTGGCGGGCTTCAAGAAACTGCCGGAAGCCGACCAGCAGTACCACTCCCACTTTCATACTTCGACGGTCGAGCTAGCCGAGCTGGCGACACGCGCACGGCCCAAGCTGCTGGTGCTCTATCACCAAGTCTTCTTTAAGCAGCCGGCGGAAAGCCTACTAAAGGAAGTGCAGGATAACTATCCGGGCAAGGTCGCGATGGCGAATGATCTGGATGTGTTCTGAGGTGGTTGTTTTGAGAGGTTTTTGGCTGGCCCCCAGGGATTCGAACCCCGATAGGCAGATCCAGAATCTGCAGTCCTACCATTGAACGAGGGGCCAGCAAGTCGAGCTTTGGATGTGGAGTCGCGAACCGGCAGGGACTTCTACGCGACCTTTTGATTCTAAGGGGTCGAGCGGAAATGAGTCAACTGAACGAACGCAAACGGCGGAGTCGCAGCGGAGGCTTCTCCTGGGGGTGGAGCGGAAATGAGTCAACCTTAGAGGCACGCGTGAGCGGCGGTGTCGGCAGCGCTTCTCGCTTCACCGGAGAAAGTATCCGCCGGCTGGCCCTGTGGAAAGTGACTCTTCCCGTTTACCCCGCCGAACCTTTATACTCAAATGTTTGGTGGATATGGGATACCTAAAGAATATCGGCGCGATCGCAAAGGGCATGAGCATCACCTTCAAGGAGATGTTCGAGCCGACGACGGTGGAGAACTACCCGGACGGCAAGGGTCCTCTGCGCGGAGCAGTCTTCCAGGAACGTTTCCGCGGGCTGCACGTTCTGCAGCGCGATGAAAGCGGGCTGGAGAAATGCGTTGCCTGCTTCCTCTGCGCGGCCGCGTGTCCGTCGAACTGCATCTACATCGAGGCGGCGGAGAACACCGCGGAAACCCGCATCTCGGGCGCCGAGCGCTACGCCAAGGTCTATAACATCGATTACAACCGCTGCATCTTCTGCGGATACTGCGTGGAGGCATGCCCGACGGATGCGATCACCCACGGTCACGGCTTCGAGCTGGCGACCTTTAATGCGACCAACCTGATCTACCGCAAGGAGCAGCTGTTGGCTCCGGTGGCGGCGCATAACGGCGCGAATTCGGTCTTCAACAACTCCGACGAAGAAAAACAGCGCTCGATCTCGGGCACGCTGGAGTATTCGCTGACCCCGGCGACCGCGACTGGCAAACATTAAAGTATCGCTTGAATAAAGTCACGAAAGCCCGCTGAAAGGCGGGCTTTGTAATTGGAAGTGTTCTCCCTACTGGTTCGTAGGGCGGGAGCCATTCGGTCCACCTTCGGTCTTGATGAACCTGGCGATCGTTTCCAGCAGTTGCTCAATCTCGATCGGCTTGAAGAGCACCGGGATGTCATGCTGATCGGCCCAGTCGGTGGCTTCTCGCGTGGCGTAGCCCGTGAGCAGCACGGCCGGAACCGTCGGGTACTTCTGGCGGGCGTATTCGATGACGGCGAATCCGCTCTCCTGCCTTTCCAGCGAAAGATCGCAGAGCAACAGGTCGATCTTGACGGAGTCGATGCAGCGCCTTGCTTCTTCCGACGAGATGGCGACGTCGACCAGGAAGCCCTGCCGCTGCAGGATCATCCGGTAGGTCACCAGCAAATTGGGTTCGTCGTCGACGACGAGGATCTGTTTCTTATCCATAATCAGCGATCCACGGGGATGAATTTTGCCTGCGGGTGATTCTGATGATGATGCCGGGGCTTGGGAGGATTCAATCCTTCCCGTCCCGGGATGCCTACGGATCGCTCATTTCTCCGGCGGCAGGAATTCACTGGGCGGCCACGGCCCGCTGACCACCGTGCGGGTGCCACCGGCGAGGCGGACGAAGCCGATCAGGCGTTTGAATTCCGCGGCCTTGTCATGAGGGATGAGCGCATAGCAGCGGGTGGCGTCCGCGGATTCGCGGCTGTGCCATTCGTGGACCAGGGGCCCGGCGGATTGCCGCAGCTCACCAAACGCAGAATCGATGGATATTGATTCAGACAGCCGCGGCTTCAGGGATGCCGTGCCGTTGTCGGGGGGCTCCGCGCTTTTACCGGTGCCGAGCGGGCGGGTGAGACGGACTTCCATCTGCGCCATGCCATTCAAACGCTTCAGCCCGGTGGCGTAGCGCGAGGCGTTCGCGTCGAGGTGAGCGCGAAGTTCTTCGCTGCCGGCCAGCAACGTGGGAAAACCGAACGGGATCACGACCCCGGCTCCAAAGACCTGCTGCACCGTGGATTGGAAGGACATCGCCGCCTGCGCCAGTTCTCCCGGATCCTGCGGCAGGGCGGCGGTCTCGGAGTACAGCGCGGAGACGCCCGCGTGATCGAGGCGATGCACCGGCGCCTCTTGCACTCCGGTCGCGATCTCCGGGAGCGAAAGATTGGGAGAGAACACGCAATAAAGCAGGACAGGCACCGGTCAAAACCTGACTTTCTTCCCTATCAGGATCACTGCTCGGCAAGCACCTCTTGATCGATATCTGACGCCGAGACCGTGTCCTTGATCCCATGACCGCGGAACCACGACTGTACGCGTTCCATATACACGTAGATGACCGGAGTGATGTAGAGCGTGATGAGCTGCGAGAAGCAGAGTCCGCCGACCACCGCCCAACCCAGTGGACGCCGCGATTCGGCGCCGGCACCGAGGCCGAGCGCGATCGGCAGCGTGCCCGTCAGGGCCGCCATGGTGGTCATCATGATCGGACGGAAACGCACCAGACAACCTTCGTAGATGGCATCGGCCGGCGACTTGCCTTCCTTGCGCTGCGCCTCGAGTGCGAAGTCGATCATCATGATGGCGTTCTTCTTGACGATGCCGATGAGCATGATGATGCCGACGAACGAATAGAGGTTGAGGTCCATGCCGCCGATGTAAAGCGTCAGCAAAGCCCCAAATCCAGCCGAGGGCAGTCCGGAAAGGATGGTGATGGGATGGATGAAGCTCTCGTAGAGGATTCCCAGCACGATGTAGATGACCAGGATGGCCAGCACCAGGAGCCAGCCAAGACTCTGCGTCGAGCTTTGGAATGCCTGCGCGGTTCCCTGGAAGGTTCCGGTGATGGTGCTGGGAAGCACCTGGCGAGCCACGTTCTGCACCGCCGTGGTCGCGTTGCCCAGCGAAACTCCGGGCGCCGGATTGAAGGAGACGGTGACGGCCGGGAGTTGCCCCTGATGATTGACCGTGAGCGGGCCAACCGTGCGCGTGAGCTTGGCCACGGTGTTAAGAGGCACCAGCCCGCCCGATGAGGAGCGCACGTACAACAACGAAAGCATCTGCGGGTCGAGTTGGAGCTCCGGTTTCACCTCGACGATGACGCGGTAGGTGTTGTTCGACGCGTAGATGGTCGAGACCTGCTCCTGCCCGTAGGCCTGGCCGAGGGTGCTCTCGATCTGGTCGGCGGTCACGCCCATGCTCGACGCCTTGTCGCGATCGATCTCCACGGCAAGTTGCGGGCTCTTGAGATAGAGATCGCTGGTGACGTCCTGCAATTCACTGCGCGACTGCAACGCCTGCACCAGGTCCTGCGAAGCGCTATAGAGTTGCTGGGTATCCGGCCCCTGCAAGGTGTACTGGTAAAGACTGTTCGAGGAGCGTCCGCCGATCTGGATGGCGGCCGGCTCCTGCGGGTAGACCCTCATTCCCGGAACCTGCGCGACCACCTTGCGCATCTGCTGCACGATCTCGTGCGCCGACTTGCGTTCGTTGCGCGGCTTGAGGCGCAGGAACATGCGTCCGAGGTTTCCGCCGCCGCCGCCGACCGCCGACATGTAGGCATCGATTCCCGGGATCTTGGTGGTGGCCTGTGCCGCTGCCTGCTGGTGTCGCACCATGTCCTGGAACGAGATTCCCTGCGAGGCTTCGGTCGGGGCAAAGATCTGCCCCGTGTCCTCGGTCGGCAGGAATCCTCTCGGGACGATGTTGAACAGGACTCCGGTCAGGATAAGCACCACGAACGAGACCATCAGGGTGACGAAGCTGTGGCGGATGGCAATCTTCAGCGTGGAATCGTAGGCGTGCAGCAACCCGTCAAAGAACTTCTCTGAAAGTTGGTACAGCTTGTTCCGCGATTCGCCGGTAGCCGTATGGGCGTGCAGGAAACGGCTGGCCAGCATCGGCGTGAGGGTGAGCGAGACCACGCCGGAAACCAGGATCGCCGTGGTGATGACGACCGCGAACTCATGCAGCAGACGGCCGATCAGTCCTCCCATGAAGAGCACCGGAATAAATACGGCGGCCAGCGAGATGGTCATCGAAAGGATGGTGAATCCGATCTCTTTCGAACCACTCAGCGCCGCGACCAGCGGCTTTTCGCCCATCTCCATGTGGCGGACGATGTTCTCCAGCATGACGATGGCATCGTCCACAACAAAGCCGACGGAGAGCGTCAGCGCCATCAGCGAGAGGTTGTCGAGCGTGTACCCGAATATGTACATCACCGCGAACGTTCCCACGATCGAGAACGGCAACGCCATCGAGGGGATGATGGTGGCCGAGAGATTGCGCAGGAAGAGGAAGATCACGAGGATGACCAACGAGATGGTCAGCATCAGGGTGAACTTCACGTCACTGATGGATTCATCGATCGCCACCGAGCGGTCGTAGAGCGTGTCGATACTGACGGCGGCGGGGATCTGCTGGCGGAATCCCGGCAGCAGCTTCTTGATGTTGTCGGCGACTTCCACCGTGTTGGTGCCGGGCTGGCGCTGGATGGCCAGCACGATCGCGCGCATGCCGACGCCGTTCTTGTAATACCAGCTGGCGGTCTTATCGTTCTCGACGCTGTCAATGGCGCGGCCCACGTCGCCCAAGCGCACAGGATTTCCATTGCGGTAGGCGACGATCAGTGGATTGTATTGCGCCGCCTTCTGCAGCTGTCCCTGCGCCTGGATGGTGAGTGCCTGGTAATTGCCCCAGAGCGTGCCTGTCGGCTGGTTCACGTTGCCCGCCTGGATGGCGTTGACGACCTCGTCGACACCGATCTGGCGGCTGGCGAGCAGCTGCGGATCCAGTTGCACGTGGACGGCGAACTTCTGCGAACCGTAGACGTTGACCTGGGCGACGCCGCTGATCATGGAGATGCGTTGCGCCATCGTCGTCTGCGCATACTCGTCGAGGTCGCTGAGACGCATCGTCTGCGAATACAGGACCAGGTAGAGGATGGGCTGGTCGGCCGGATTCACCTTCTGGTAGCTCGGGGGCGCCGGCATGTTCTGCGGCAGGTTGCGCTGCGCGGCGGCGATCATCGACTGGACGTCCTGCGCGGCGGCGTCGATGTTGCGGTCGAGCGAGAACTGCAGGGTGATGCTGGTGCCGCCCAGCGACGACGTCGAAGTCATCTGGTCGATGCCGGCGATGGTGGAGAACTGCTTTTCCAGGGGCAGCGCGACGCTGGAGGCCATCGTGTCAGGGCTCGCGCCCGGCAGCGATGCATTCACCGTGATGGTCGGGAAATCGACGTTCGGAAGATCGCTGACCGGCAGCAATCGGTATCCCACGAAGCCGAAGACAAGGATCGCAAACATGACCAGCGTGGTCATGATGGGACGCTTGATAAAGATCTCAGCGATATTCATTCGGACGAGCTACTTTCCGCCTCTCGCGAAGCGCTCCGTATTATCTTGCTGCGCTGGAAGCGCCCGAGCCGGTCGAACTCCCGGCTGGAGTGCCTGCAGGCGTCTGCGCCGAAGCGGACTTGATATCCACCGGGCCGTTGGGGACCACGCGCAACTGGCCGTCGGTGATCACCGTCTCGCCCGCCTTCACGCCCTCGCCGGGCTTGTCGCTGGGCTTGACCACCTGCAGGTTCTGCACCTGCGCCCCGAGCGTGAGCTGGCGAATTTCCGCGCGATTGTCGGAGTTGACCACGTACAGGTACGGACCCTTCTGTCCGTTCTGCACCGCCGAGAGCGGGACCGTGATGGCGTCCGGGATGGTGGTGAGGGTGACCACGGTGTTGACGAACTGACCGGGCCAGAGACGATGATCGACATTCTCAAATGTAGCCTTGAGGCCGATGGTCCCCGTCTTCGGATCCACGGTGTTGTCGACGAACGTGAGTTTGCCGTTGGCCGGCGCCTGCGTCGGGTCGGCGAACACCGACTGCACCTTCAACTCGCCGGTTCCCATGTGCTTCTTGATATCCGGCAGGTATTGCTCCGGCACCGCGAAGTTCACATAGATCGGCGTGATCTGGTTGATCACCGCCATGTTGGCGTCGTTGGCCTTGATGAGGTTTCCGGCATAGACCAGCACGTCGCCGACGCGGCCATCGATCGGCGAAAAGATGCGGCAATAACGGACATTGATCTTCGAGGTTTCCACCGCCGCCTGGTCGGCCTTGACCGCGGCTTCCGTCTGGTCGGCGGTCGAATCCATGATGTCGGATTGCTCGCGGGCGACGACGCCCTGCTGGAACAGTGACTGGTAGCGCTTGGCCTGGAGGCGGGCGTTCGAGGCCGCCGCTTCGTCCTTGGCCAGCTGTCCCTGCGCCTTGAGCAGGTCGGCCCTGAAGCTGCTCTCGTCGAGAACGAACAGCAGTTGACCCTTCTTCACGAAATCGCCGGGCTTGAAGTTCACGGAGACCACCGGCGCCGTGACCATCGACTTGAGCTGCACCGTGGTGTACGGCGTGATGTTGCCGATGGCGGCCACCGTGACCGGCACCGCGCGCAATTCCGCTTTACCGACGGTCACCGCTGCCGGAGGCTGCGAAACCGCCTGGGCTTTCTTGGTTTCGCCACAACCGAGCGAGAGCAGCAAGGCAACCAGTGCCAGGGCAAAGAGCGCTGGCGTAAGGCGGCCCATGCGAAGGCCGTTATGTTTCCGAGGTTGGCACCGAATCATGGATCGAATTCCTATCCGTCAATCTAAGATTTCCGAATTACGACGTGGCCCGTATTTCCAAACTTTGCGCTACTGCGCGCGTTCCTTCAACATTCCGTTCAACCAGATCGAGCTGAGCTCCGTGGCGATCTCCTGGTGGTCGTATTTCTTCAGCCGGGTGCTGCCAAACAGGGTGTCGACCAGCGAGTGATAGACCACCATGCCGAGGAATCCGCGGGCGGCCAGCATGGGATCGACGTCGCGAAACTTGCCGGCCGCGATCTGTTCGCGCACAAAATCCGTCAGCGTCTCGTAGAACTGCGCGACATAGGTATCGAAGAAGCGATGCGACAGCGCGTGGTTCTCCAGCGCCGAAAAGAACAGCAACCGCGTCAACGCCTGGTCTCGCGACCTGCGATTCAGGATCTCCACCGCCAGCTCGCGGAACACGTCCTCGAGTCGTCCCCCGCGACGCAACCGCTCCACCATCTGCCCGCGGGCGTCGGAGTTCTTGCAGTAGGAATCGATGACCGCCCAATACAACTCTTCCTTGGTCGGGAAATGGCGGAAGATGATCGCCTCGTTGACCTTGGCGGCCAAGGCGATCTCGCGCGTCGTCGTCCCCTCATAGCCTTTCTTGGAGAAGAGGTTCTTGGCGACGTCGAGGATCTGCGAACGACGATCTTCGGCCGAGAATCTTTGCTGGACTGAGCTCATGTAAGTGCTTACTTACTTTAGCGCGGGGAATTCCCGACAGTCAAATCCCCGTAATGGCTTGGACGCCGCCGGCGCGCAAAAGTAAGCACCGAAAAGCACTCGCCGCTCATCCAAAATGGTGGAATATGCAAACGGCACGGCGGCAAGATCAAGCTTTACCTCACGTCGTCATCGTAGGTGGAGGATTCGCGGGCCTTTACGCGGCCAAACACCTCGGGAATGCTGCCCTCCGCGTCACCCTGATCGACCGCAAGAACCATCACACCTTCCAGCCGCTTCTCTACCAGGTCGCCACGGCGGGCTTGAACCCCGGCGAGATTGCTATGCCGATCCGCGCCATCGTCCGCGATTACTGCAACACCGATGTGCTGCTTGCGGAAGTGACGGGCGTCGACGTCGTGCAACGGCAGGTGCTCACCGAGGAAGGCACGGTTCCCTTCGATTACCTGATCGTTGCCGCCGGCGCGACCCACGCCTATTTCGGCCGCGACGATTGGGCGCCCTTCGCGCCGGGCTTGAAGTCCGTAGAAGATGCCGTCGAGATCCGGCGGCGGGTGCTGCTCGCCTTTGAGATCGCGGAACGTGAGGCGGCGCTCGAAGGCCGGCATTCGCCCATCAACTTTGTCATCGTCGGCGGCGGACCCACGGGAGTGGAGCTGGCCGGCGCGCTGGCCGAGATCGCGCGCCGAGTCATCCCGGCCGACTTCCGGCACATCGATCCGCGCCAGACGCGCATCGTGTTGGTCGAGGCTGGGCCGAGGATCTTGGCGGCCTTCCCTGCCGAGCTCTCCGCCAGCGCCGAGCGCCAACTCAAGCACCTGGGCGTCGAGGTGAGGACCAACGCGCGGGTCACCGAGGTGAACCGCGATTCCGTGACCGTCGGCGACGAAAAGATCCCCGCGGCGGTGACGCTGTGGGGTGCGGGAGTCGCCGCCTCTCCGCTCGGCAAGATGCTGGGGGTGGAGATCGATCGCGCCGGGCGCGTCGAGGTGCTGCCCGACCTCAGCATCCCCGGCCACCCGAATATATTCGTGGCTGGCGATCTAGCTTCGGCCCGGCGCGCCAACGGCGAACCCGTGCCGGGCGTGGCTCCCGCCGCCATCCAGATGGGCATCTTCGCGGCCCGGACCATCATCGGCGACCAGAAGGGCGAACCGCGCCGCAACTTCGTCTACCGCGACAAGGGCACGCTGGCGACCATCGGACGCAATTCCGCGGTCGGCGAGATCGGCATCCTGCATCTCAAGGGATTCCTGGCGTGGCTGGCATGGGGATTCATTCACATTTATTTCCTGATCGGCTTCCGCAACCGCTTGCGCGTGATGGCCGACTGGATGTGGCAGTACCTGACCTTCCGCCGCGGCACACGACTTATCACCGGGGAAAGTGAATGGATCGTTCCCCCCGAGGGCCCGGCGCACGTCCATCATGAAGTGACGAACCCCGGAGACCGCACCTAGGGCCTCATGAGTTCATCCTCGAAATGACCGAGCCTCGCAAAGACATCGTCATCGTCGACATCGACGGCACTTTGTCTGATGTCCAACATCGCCTGCATTTCCTCAAAGGGCCGGGCAAGAAAGACTGGAAACGCTTCTTCGAGCACGCGCCCAGCGATCCGCTGGTCGAGATCGTGGTGCGCTGGGTCAAGAATCTCGCTCCGGAATACACGGCGATCCTGATCACCGGCCGCCCGGAAGATTATCGTCGCGACACCGAGCAGTGGCTCCAGCAACACGGCATCGGCTATTCACGGCTCCTGATGAGGCACGCCGGCGACCGTCGTCCCGATACCGTGGTCAAGCGGGAGCTGCTGGAGCAGGTGGGCCGGGCGCGCGTGGCGTTCGTGATCGACGACCGCGCAGCAGTCTGCGATATGTATCGCGAATGCGGGATGCGGGTCTTCCAGGTTTCTTCGGGCGAGAGTTACTGACGGGACGCGGCGGGGACGCAAAAAGCCAGGCGCCGGTTTCCTACTGCACACGAACTATCCCGTTACCGTTGCTTCCTTCCGGACCTGGCGGGATTGGCGGGGTTTCGTCGCGTAAGACCGACGCCTGACCTTACAAATTCTAACAGGTTTCTCGAGTCACTGACACGCGCGCACTATGCGAAATCGAGAATCTCACCACCGAGGCACGGAGTCACAGAGGAATCGCTTTCCTGCTCTCCTTCCGCTGATCGCGCACCGCTCGGCTCGCATTCCTCGCCGTTCTCAGTGCCTCAGTGTCTCTGTGGTAAGCGGCCTCTCCCCGTATAATTGATACGCAATGATCCAGACATTATTTGGCTCGCTCGACGAAGCGCAGCAGCCCGACAAACCGTCGTTCCTCGACCGCATGAAGCAGGCGGTCACGCGCACCCGCGAGACCCTCACCGAGCGCATCGAGGACGTCGTCAATCTTGGCAGGGAGATCGATCGCACCACCCTCGATGAACTCGAAGCGACCCTGCTCTCCGCCGATCTTGGCACGACGACGACCAACGAAGTGCTGGCGGCGATGCGCGAGAAAGTCGATCGCAAGCTCATCGGCGACGGCGCGGAACTCAAGCGCGTCCTCAAAGACGAGTTACTAGCCATCTTGAACAAGGCTTCCGACCGTCCGGCCACCAAGGTCGAGAGCGGGCCGGAGGTCATCCTCGTGGTCGGCGTCAATGGCACGGGCAAGACCACGACCATCGGCAAGCTCGCTCACGTTTATCGCGCGCAGGGCAAGACCGTGCTGATGGCGGCGGCCGATACGTTTCGCGCGGCGGCCATCGAGCAACTCGAGATCTGGGGCACGCGCACCGGCGTCGAGGTCATCAAGACCAAGGCGGGCGGCGATCCGGCGGCGGTTCTCTACGACGCCTTGTCGGCGGCCAAGGCGCGCGGCACCGATTACGTCATCGTCGATACCGCCGGACGACTGCACAACAAGTCGCACCTCATGGCCGAACTGGAAAAGATGCGGCGCACCGCGCAGAAGGTCATCCCTTCGGCTCCGCACGAGACTTTGCTGGTGATGGATGCGACCACCGGGCAGAATGGTCTGCAGCAGGCGCGCATGTTCACCGAATCCGCCGGCGTAACCGGCATCGTGCTGACCAAGCTCGATGGCACCGCCAAGGGCGGAGTCGTCGTTGCCATCTCGCGCGAGCTTGGATTGCCGGTGCGCTACGTCGGGGTCGGCGAAAAGCAGTCGGACCTGATCCCCTTCAACGCCGAGGATTTTGTGAACGCGCTGTTCAACTAAACCGACATGGCCCTTTCCGCCGACGAACTCTTTCTTCGCGAAGCACTCGACCTGGCCCGCCAGGGGGTTGGACTGGCTTCGCCCAATCCCTGCGTCGGCGCCGTGGTGGTCGATGAGCGCGGACGCATCGTCGGCCGCGGCACCCATACCTACGATGGCCGCAAGCACGCCGAGATCCTCGCCATCGAAGAGGCCGGCGAAAAGACGCGCGGCAACACGCTCTACCTGAATCTCGAGCCCTGCTCGCATACCGGACGAACCGGCCCGTGCGCCGACGCCATCATCCAGGCCGGCATCCATCGCGTCGTCTGCTCCATGCAGGATCCAAACCCGGCGGTTTCCGGCCAGGGCTTCGAGAAACTTCGCGTCGCCGGGATCGAGGTCGAGGTCGGCCTCTTCGAAGGCGAAGCGAAAACATTGAATGAGGCCTTCGCCAAGTTCATCCGCACCCGCAAGCCGCTGGTCCTCCTTAAAGGCGCGGTCACCCTCGATGGACGCATCGGCGCGGGCGGCAAGAAAGGCTCAACCACTTACATCAGCGGCCCGGAAGCGCTGCGCCGCATACACCTGCTGCGCCGCCAGTGCGACGCCATCATGGTCGGCATCGGCACCATCGAGGCCGACAACCCTCAACTCACCGACCGCAGCGGACTGCCGCGCCGGCGGCCCATCATGCGGTGCGTGCTGGATTCACGGTTGCGGATCGAGCCATCGGCCCGGCTCGTCCAGAGCTGCAACAACGATGTCACTATCTTCTGCGTCGACGCCGATCCCAAGAAGCATGCCGCGCTCGAAGCCCGTGGCGTGCGCATCGAGCAGGTCGCCGGCGATGCCGACGGACGCGTCGACCTCACCTCGGCGCTCAATCGCCTGGGCGAGATGGAGCTGACCAGCGTGATGGTCGAAGGCGGCTCGGTGGTCAATGCACACTTCCTGCGCGCCGGAGCCGTGGACAAGCTGCTGCTGTTCTTCACTCCCATGATCCTCGGCAATGGCAGCGTCCCGTGGCTCGCCGATGGAGTGGAGCTCCCGCGCCTCGCGCTCACCGGCCTCACCGTCGAGCAATCCGGGGACGAGTTTTTTGTGCAATCCTATCTCCGCGATCCGTATTCCGCGGACGTCGAAGCCAGAACCGAGAGCTGAACATGTTCACAGGAATCATCGAAGAAGTCGGCAGCATCAAGTCCCTCGTCGAACGTGGCGAAAACCGCCGCATCACCATCGCCGCCTCGCAGGTCACCCGCGAACTGAAGTCCGGCGACAGTTGCGCCGTCAGCGGCGTCTGCCTGACCGCCCTCGACATCACCCCCACTTCGTTTTCCGCCGACCTCGCCCCCGAGACCTGGGTGCGGACCTCGTTCTCGCGCATCCACGAGGGCGCGCTGGTCAACCTCGAACTCCCGCTGCGGGCCAACGCACGCATGGGCGGACACATCGTCCAGGGACACGTCGATGGCGTCGCCAAGCTCCTCGAATTCGAGCAGATCCCGAACTCCGAGAACTGGTGGCTGCACATCGAGGTCACGCCCGACCTCGAACGCTACC
>Ga0315268_10005081_pt1 | contig 14179 bp, 8 predicted proteins | sample C1_top_MG_FD_204535 | JGI IMG/M metagenome (GOLD analysis project Ga0315268, IMG submission 204535) | Sediment microbial communities from Yellowstone Lake, YNP, Wyoming, USA - C1_top | ecosystem: Environmental > Aquatic > Freshwater > Lake > Sediment | place: USA: Wyoming | collected 2017-08-01 | reverse complement strand
CGCGGCCGAACCGCGCGCCTTCGCTGACCTGCTCGGCAGACCGCAGCTCGGTGCTGGTGGGCGAGCGAGTCCGTATCACCGGCCAGGGCAACGATCCCGATGGCGACCGGCTCACTTACTCGTGGCGTGCCAACGCGGGTCAGGTTGTAGGTTCGGGCTCTTCGGTGCAGTTCGATACCAGCGGCCTGGTGCCGGGCCGGTACACAATCACCGGCCGGGTGGATGACGGCAAGGGCGGCGCAGCCGATTGCACCGTGACTGTCGGCGTGGAAGCTCCGCCTCCGCCACCGCAGGCCAGCAAGCTCAACGAGTGCTTCTTCCGCGCCGGCAGCGCGCGCGTGGACAACGTCTGCAAGCGCATTCTCGACGACGTAACCCTGCGCCTGCAAAACGATCCGCGCGCCAGGATCGTCGTGGTCGGCTTCGCCGACCCGAAGGAAGCCCGACCGGAGAGGCTGGCGGGTCAGCGCGGCGAAGCGGCTAAGAAGTACGTCACCGACAAGGGCATCGCCGGAACGCGGATTGACGTCCGCACCGCCGGCGGTCAAGCCGGCGCGGGCAAGCAGAATCGCCGGATCGACGTCATCTGGGTGCCGGAAGGCGCGACGTACTAGTGCCGTTCCAACTAACACTCCGCTAAACTGTTGCGGCGGCGGACGACTCTGGGCGCAGCAAGCGGCGCCCCTACACGCGCAGGGCGCTTAGGCGATACAAGTAGGAACGGCACTGGATGCAACCTTCTTCACGGGCTCCGTGCGTTTCGGCGCACGGGGCCCGTTCTTCTTTGAGCAGCGCGCGTTGCCTGCCAGCGCCCAGCCCACTACAATGAAACACGTTGCCATGAGGAAACTCGCTTTCTCTCTGGTGTGGTTGCTTGCCGCTACCCTGTCGGTGTCGGCGCAGGAGTGGCGTTCGATGGGGCCGCCGGGCGGCGATGTGCAAGCGCTGTCCACCGACCCGCGTAATCCCGCACGGCTTTTTCTGGGCACCACCGACGGCCACGTCTTCGCCTCCACTGATGCAGGTGAGCATTGGAAACTCCTGGGCCGCGCCGGCCATCGTCGCGATGCTGTCGTGACCGCGATCCTTGTGGACCCGCGCGATTCGAAGGTGATTTTCGCCAGTACGTGGACGCAGGACCCCGCAGCAGGTGGCGGCGTTTTCCGCAGTGACGACGGGGGAACGAACTGGCAGCCGGCGGGTCTCGGGGGAGACGCCGTGCGCGCGCTCGCGCAAGCTCCCTCCAATCCTGACATTCTGGTGGCGGGCACGTTGGAAGGCGTCTTCCGGTCACGCGATGCCGGAAAAACCTGGGAGCGCATTTCTCCTGAAGGCGACCAGGAGTTGCGCCAGCTCGATTCCATTGCCATTGATCCCCGCAACCCCGACATCATTTATGTCGGCACCTTCCACCTGCCGTGGAAAACGACCGACGGCGGGCGTCACTGGGCGGCCATTCACTCCGGGATGATTGACGACTCGGATGTGATGGCCATCATCGTGGATCGCGCGGATCCACGACGCATCTATGCCAGCGCTTGCTCGGGGATCTATCGCAGCGATAATGCGGGCGCGCTCTGGAAAAAAATTCAAGGCATTCCGTACACCGCGCGGCGCACGCCGGTGATCCAGCAGGACCCTGAACGACCCTCCACCATCTATGCCGGCACGACGGAAGGGCTGTGGAAGTCTGCCAACGCGGGAGCGACCTGGCAGCGTGTCACTCCGCGCAGTTGGGTAATCAACGCCCTCGCTCTGCCTTCGGAACGCAGAGACCGCATCGTCATCGGCACCGAGCGGTTGGGCGTGCTCCTGAGCGACGACGCGGGAGCGAATTTCCGCGCAGCCAACGACGGTTTCAACCATCGCCAGATTGTCGCGCTGGCGATGGATCGTTTGCAGCCGGGACGCGTGTTGGCGGTGCTGGCGAATTCGCCGGAGCCGGTCCTGGCCACCGACGACGGAGGCCGCACCTGGGCGCCACTCGGCCCCGGCCTGAAAACCGAGGGGCTGTTGCGCGTGTACGCTTCGCCGGATGGTTGGTGGGCTGCGCTGGAACGCGGCGGCTTGATGCGCTACGACCTGCAGCGCGGCATCTGGCTCCGCGCTGGCTCCGTTGTCGGTGAGGCTGCGGCCACGGTGGATCGCCGCGGGCGACGCGTCCCGACCAAGGGACCGCGCATGCTGACGCAACTTGTGCAGGACATGGCTTTCAGCCGCGAGATTTGGTTCGCTGCCACCGCGGATGGATTGCTGGCCTCGCGCGACGCGGGCGCCACGTGGTCGCTGTTTCCGGTGGGTCCGATGACGCTGCCGGGGCGCTCTGTGCGCTGTTCCTTCGATGGACGCCAGCTTTGGGTCGCCTCTCTGCGTGGCATGTTGTTTTCGCAGGACGCCGGCGCAAGCTGGAGTTGGCACGATTTGCCGTTCGGTAGCGGCGGCGCGCAGCGCATCGAAATTGCTGATGAAAAGACTCTTCTCGTGTTGTCGCCCACAGGGTTGTTCGTTTCGCGCGATGCCGGCGCACGCTGGGAACTGAGTGCCTCGGGAATCCCGCAGGCACAGGTGCAGGACCTCGCGGTGGTTGAGAATGTATTCCTCGCCTCGATGCAGACCGGTGGTCTTTATCTTTCTACCGACCGCGGCGCCTCCTGGCAACGCATTGAAGGCACTCTCGCCGAAGGATTCTTTCCTGTGGTGGCCAGCCTGGGAGATGCCTCGGTTGTCTATGCCGCGTCGGCTTCGGAGGGGCTTTATGCCGTCGAATTGGGCAAGCGACGCGAAAACGTTTCGTTTGAGTTGAAAGCAGTAAAGCAGCCCTTCTAGGAAATTTTTACACCCCGCAGGGCCGCAAGGGGATGCACAAATCTTTCCAGCGCAACCAGATACGAATCTGACGACCTGGCAACGCTATTGCGATAGACTCACTGGATACCACTGGGAGGTGCATATGTTCGGCAAGCGGATACAACGGATATCCCTGGTTGGGCTCGTTGCCTTTGCTCTCCTGTCGGCAGGCTGCGCACAGTCGCCGACAGATCAGCAGGCTGCCGGGAGGGATGCGCAGAAGTCCAGCGGAAAGCTGGGCGGACTGTTTGCTTCGACCAAGCCGGTGGCAGTGCCGGAGGGAACCGTTATCGCGGTGACGCTCGATCAGGCGATTGCCAGCAACCAGCAGAAATCGGGTGACAGCTTTGATGCCACGGTTGCTGACGCGGTCACCGTCGATGGAGTCACCGTGATCCCGAAGGGCGCCCGTGCGCGGGGCCGCATCGTCGATGTCAAAGAATCGGGGCGTCTGAAGGGCGTTGCAGAGATTCAGTTGGCGCTCGATTCGGTGGAAGTGAACGGCAAATCGTACAACATCGAAACTTCCATGATTACCCGTACCGGCAGCAGTCATACCAAGCGCAACGCAACCCTGATCGGCGGCGGCGCAGGGGTCGGCGCACTGATCGGGGGAGTGGCAGGCGGGGGTAAAGGCGCTCTGATCGGCGGAGCCGTCGGCGCCGGCGCCGGTACAGCGGGCGCAGCCGCGACAGGGAAAAAAGAGATTACGTTGCCTGCCGAGACCCAGCTGTCCTTCAAGTTGACGCAGCCCGTCACTGTGCAAGTCAAAGGTTAGTATTCAGAGGCGCCCGTTCGACGAAGTCGAACGGGCGCCTTCCTCCTCCCAGAACGAAACTCTCCTCTATCCCGTTTCTGCACTCGTAAGTATCCCCATCGCTTATCGGCCCGATTCAAGAAACCTGTAGCCAGAACATTTTCACTTCGGTACATCTGCGCTAGAATGGTCGGGGCTTACACTGAAGGTAAGTCACACAAGCGGCACTGGTTGAACCTCTATCCTGAAGTGGAACTGCCGTTGCAGCGTTTGTAGAGGATAACTAGGTCATGCACGTCATCGAATCAGAAAAAGGAAGGGAGGCGCGGCAACCGGCCATAACTGCGCTTGTGGTGGACGACGAGGTCAGCGCCCGGAACGTGTGCGCGGAGGTGGCCATCGAAGCGGGCTTGCGCGTGAAGAGTGCCGCCACCACCGAGCACGCGTTGGAGTTGTTGGAACAATGGCCAGTGGACATCCTCATCACCGACTTAAAGGTGCCGCAGATTGGCGGGCTGGAGCTGCTCAAGCGCGTGCGCGAATCGCACCCGCACATCGCCGTCGTGGTCCTGACGCAATACGGGACCATTGAGAATGCGGTGGAAGCGACGCGCCTGGGGGCCGCGGATTATCTGACAAAACCCTTCCACGTGGACGAATTGCGCAGCAAGCTCGAGCGGTTGGTGCACGCGATCGAGTTGGACCAGGAAAACCGCGTGCTGCGCGAACAGCTTCGCACCCGGCCGGGATTCGGCGGCCTGATTGGCGTTTCGCCGAAGATGCAGCGGGTCTACAAACTGGTTGAGAAAGTCAGCCAGCACAACTATCCACTGCTCATCCTGGGCGAAAGCGGAACGGGCAAAGAGCTGGTCGCCCGCTCGATTCATTTCTCCGGGCCGCGCCGCCAGAAACCCTTCATGCCGGTGGACTGTTCGGCGCTGGTGCCCACGCTGATCGAGTCGGAATTGTTCGGCTACGTGAAGGGCGCCTTCACCGGGGCAACGCAGTCCAAACAGGGCTTGTTGGAAACGGCCGAGGGCGGCACGTTGTTTCTCGACGAAATCGGCGACCTGCCGGTGGATTTGCAGGCTAAGTTGTTGCGCGCGTTGCAGGAAAAAGAAGTGAAGCCGGTGGGCTCCACCGAGCGAGTGCCGGTTAACGTGCGCGTGATTGCCGCCACCAACCGCGACCTCGACGCCGCCATCCGCGCGGGTAATTTCCGGCAGGACCTTTATTTCCGATTGAATGTCGTACAGATCAAATTGCCGCCATTGCGCGAGCGCCGCAGTGACATCCCCCTGCTGGTCAACTTTTTCCTCGAAAAATTCAGCGACCCGCAGCGTCCGATGCGCACGATTGCCGAAGATGCGATGACGCGGCTGATGGCCTACGACTGGCCGGGCAATGTCCGTGAGTTGGAGAATGCTATCGAGCGCGCGGTGGCGCTCGGCACCGGACCCATTCTGCACGTGGGGGATTTGCCGTCCAATTTGCACTACGGCGCTACCGATCGGTTGCCTGGCAATGACGAGCTTCTGCCGCTCGACGAACTGGAACGCCGGGCCATCTTTCGCGCCTTGCGCGAAACCGGCGGAGACAAACTCGCGGCGGCCAAGCTGCTCGGCATCGGGAAGACCACCCTCTATCGCAAGCTGAAGCAGTACGAGATGCAATCGGGAACCTCGGACTGAGCCGGCCCAAACTGTTGCAACCCTGCGGTTGAATAATTCGGATCTTTCCCATCTAGGAATTCCAATGGAGCGGCAGTATCGGACTGGGAAAAGGGTCCGCGTCAGGCGTCCCCTGCTCGCTGCAATCCCTTGAGTTAACGCGGTTTGTACGAACCTCCCTTGGCCGTCTTTGTGCTCGGCTCCCTGTGGGAGTAAATCTGGCCGTGGAACACAGGAGAGCCCTTCCACTCAGACGCGGCATCCGACTGACGATTGAACTGCTGACGACAATCGGGTCGGCCCTGCTGCTCAGTTACCTCATCCTGTACGCGCGCTGGTAACCGGGAACATGCCGGCAGGGATTTGGTCGCACCTCTGGCGCAGGCAATCGGACACCCCTTGGCAGCCCGGCGCGATTTCGTGTGCCGCGGCGGACGGGGATGCGTTGCCTGGGATTCTGGAGTTGGCTGCGCGAGGGCTGTTGGCAGCGGGCCGCGCGGTGCGAGCAGGGGTGTGGCTGGTGGATGCGGATGCGGCGGACTTGCTGCAGGGCGTGGTCGTCGAGGCCGGCGTGCCGGAAGCCCTGGCGCAGTGGCGGCGATTGGAACTCCCGGCCGAGGGAATGCCCAAGCTTCTTGAGCGCGATGAAATGTTCACAACGGACTTCAAAGTCGGCGGAAGCGATTGGCTCGCTGGGCCGCTGGCGGGGATGCGCGCAGCGCTATGGCTCCCGGTCCGCGTGGCGAATCGCTCCGATGAGAAATCGAACTCAGTCCCGCCGGGGCTGGTCCTGCTGGCCTACAACGCCAAGGAACGGCCGCGAGATCTGGAACCAGTGCGGAAGCTGCTGGCGGAACTGGCGCTAGCCGTAGAGCTGGTGCGGATTCGGGAAGTGTGCGCCGAGAACACGCGGACGCAGGAGGGCCGTGAAGATGTTGAACGTGCGGCGCTGCGCGGCACTTCGAGCGTCGAAGTTTTGAACCATGCAGCGATGAAGGTGGTGGAGCACTCCGGCGCGTTGTTCGTCGCCGTCGTGGCCCCGCCTGCGGAGCAGGAATCCGGCGAGGCGCCAGTTTTCGCATTCGCGGGTCCGGCCGAATTGAGCCCGCTGATTCGCGACCAGCTTATCGCCGACATCTTGGAAACCGCCGCAATGACGCGGCAACCGGTGGTGGAATCGCCCGAGCTTGTCCCCGACCGCGTGGGTTGGACGGAGCCATTCCGGGCCGAGAAAATCAACACTGTGCTGGCGATTCCGCTTGAAGGTGAAGGCCGGCTTCTGGGCCTGCTGGTTTCGGGTTTTTCGCAAAGGCAGCCCAGGCAGAACGTCCTGGCGATGATGGAGCCCTTTGCTCTGCCGATTGCACTTGCCCTCCAGAAACAGTTTCTGGAATCACGAACGGAGAGAGCAATCTCGGCGCGCCGCCTGATACTTGGGGCCACGTCCGAGGAAGTTCTGGTAATGGATGCGCAGGGCAACATCCTGGACGCCAGCCGGGCTGCGCAGCGACATCTTGGTTTTGAAATCCCCTCCGCCCGCAAGGTTGCACTTGGCGCGTTCCTCGCCCCGGAAGGGCGCGCCGCCCTGCTCCGGTGGTTGGCGCGATCTGAAGCGACAGCCAGTGCCACCGGAGAATCTTCTGAGGGGGAAAACCTTCGGAATCCCCCGCTTGAGCTTCAATTGAAGAACGGTGAAGCGATTCGGCTCCGCGCAACAGGTGCATCTGTCGCGGCAGGGGCGTCAGTCAGGGTGGGGCCGGGAGATGAGACAACTCTCCACTGCATCTTTCTGGACAAGGGCGAACGCGCGGCGGTGACGGCCAGCACGGGTGCCCGATTGCAGGCCGAATTTAGCGATCTGCTCGATTCGCTGGATTGTGGCGTCCTGGTCTTTGCGGCCGACGACGACAATCCGGGAAGCACAGGACGTCTCCGTTTCTTCAATGCGCGATTCGCCCAGATGGTGGGAATGGAAACGCGCAGCCTGGAGGAGCAGAAGGATTACGAGGCACTCGTCCCGGCGATTGCGGACCGCTTTCGCGACCCGCCGGAATTTTCGCGTCGCTGGCGCGAGGCGGTGCGGGCCGCGCTCGAGGATGAAGCTTCCTGGGAAGAACTTGATTTGCTCCGACCGACGCGGAAGGCGGTCGAACGCTACACGCGGCCCGTGCTCGATGCGGAGGGCCGGCGGCTGGGCTGGCTGGAGGTCTATCGCGACATCACCAGCCAGCGAATGATCCAATCGAAATTGCTTCAGACGGAAAAGATGGCCGCGCTCGGGCAACTCGTTTCCGGAATCGCCCACGAGTTGAACAATCCGCTGACCAGCATCATGGGCTACACCCAGTTGCTGATGGGCCGCCGCGGGCGCGCCGACCGCGCCACCGATGTGAAACACATTTTCGAAGAGGCCGAGCGTGCCGGCCGCATCGTGAAAAACCTGTTGCTGTTCGCCCGTGAGGACAAGCCCGAACGCAAACCGGTGGACCTGAACGAGATCGTCGAGCGGACACTGGCGCTGCGCAGCTACGAATTGAAAGTCGAGAATATTGGCGTGGAGCTGCAACTGGCGCCGGATCTGCCGCGCACGCTGGCGGACGCGCACCAGCTCCAGCAAGCTGTGTTGAACCTGATCGTCAACGCCGAGCAGGCCATCCTGCAGGCACGCGGCCAGGGACACATCCGGGTGCGCACGCGGCTGATAGCCGGAAACCGCCTGGGCCTGGAAGTCGCCGACGATGGACCGGGTGTCCCGCCGGAGATCACTTCGCGCGTGTTTGATCCGTTCTTCACCACCAAGCCCGTCGGCGTAGGCACTGGGCTGGGGCTCTCTATCGTCTACGGGATCGTGCACGAACACGGCGGCGAGGTGTACGTCGAGAGCACGCCGGGGCAAGGCGCCACGTTTGTTGTCGAATTGCCGGTGGCCGCCCGGCGCGCGGCGGCGGAGCCGGAGCAGGAAATACAAAAAGAGATCGAGGTGGCCGTCGCTGCCTCGCCATCGGGCCACCGCATCCTGGTGGTGGAAGACGAACCGACCGTGGCGCAGTTGATCGTGGATGTGCTCGGAGAAGACGGCCATCAAGTCGAGGCCGTGCTCGACAGCCAGGAGGGTCTCGAGTGGCTCTCACAAAACATCTACGATCTGGTCGTCTGCGACCTCCGGATGCCGCGAATTGACGGGCGCGCCTTCCATCAAGCGCTAGTCCGGTCCGGAAACCCGGCCCAGGATCGCATGATGTTCGTCACCGGGGACACGCTGTCTCCCCGGACACTCGAATTTCTCGAACGGCACCAATTGCCCTATTTGGCCAAGCCGTTTCTCGTGGAAGAGTTGAAATCAATCGTCAACCGGATTCTGGAACGCCTTGCGGGAGAAAAGCGGGCGGAACCTCGCCCAGGCGCAGCTCGGCGCAAGTCTGGAGTTGTGCGGCCCGGAAGCGCGCTGGCCGTAGGTGATCGCCGCGAGGTGGTACGCAAACAATGAGTCCGCTCGATCGCATTGTGCTCTTGATTATTTCGGACGCTGCCTTCACGCAGCAGCTCATCGGTGAACTGGTGCGCGATGGCAGCAATTATCAACTGCCCATCGCCACGAGCATCTCCCAGGCTCGAAGCCGGCTGCGGCGGATCTCGCCATTGGCGATCCTGCTGGACGAGTCCGCCGTGGGGTGCACCGACGACGCCTGTGCGCGCGAGGCGGGCTTGCTGGACGTCGCGGTGCGCGAACTGACTGAGGTGGCGCCGGTGGTTCTGGTGGTCGCGCCGGAGCGGCAGCGGGATTTGGAATCGCTGGCGCCGCTCGTGCGTGAAGGCAGGCTGGATATTGTCGCGCGAGGCGGAGATTTTGTACCGCTGGCCGTTGGACTTCTTGAACGCCACGTCGGGCAGATGGAGTCGGAAGAAACCGCGGACTCGGAGGCTGGGAACGCGGTTGCCGCAGGGCAGGTGTTACGGATGCCGGGGCCCGCAGCGGGTGCCGAAGAACTCTTCGAGTCACCGGAATTCGGCGAAATCCTGCGCCACGAGGTCAACAATCCCCTGACGGGCATCCTGGGCAATGCCGAACTTCTGCTCAGTCGGCGTGACCGTCTGCCCACTGCCGCGGTGCAACGACTGGAGACGATTGCTGCTCTCGCCGTCCGCCTTCGCGAAACCGTGCGTCGCCTGAGCAACGCCTGGGAAGAGACTCATCACCGGACACGCCCCGCCTGACTCGCCTGGTTCGGCTTGTCCCTCCGGAACTGAGGCCGCCTCGCGGCCGTGTATGTATTTACTTCGGCCGCCAATTCTCCTAGTATTGTCAGCGTTCCGGCTCGAACCCCGCAAATCTCTGCGCCTCCGAGCGCCATTTCGAAACTGAGCCAGAACTATTGGGGCAATTGGCGATGGCAAGGGCTCCCCGACTGGTCGTCATCGAACCTTCCGGCACGCGCCGGGAAGTCACGGTTTCCGGTTCGCCCTACCGCATCGGCCGTCAGGCCGGCGCGGAACTTTCCCTGCGCGACGGCCGCATCAGCCGCCTCCAGGCACAAATCGTAAATGATTCCGGAAAATACTTCCTGGAAGACCTGGGCAGCAAACACGGAACGTTTGTCAACGGGGCAAAAGTTGACCGCCAGGAATTGCGGGCGAAAGACGCGATTGACTTCGGCATCGCTGATTCGTTTCGGCTGATCTACCTAGGCGAAACCGATGGGATGGCGGACCTGGAAGACCTGCTGGGGCGCGTGGACGCGAGCGCTCCGGTGCAGGCAACTTCGCGGGAACTTCACCACCTGGGCGTTCTGCTGGAAGTGGCGCGGGTGCTCCATACGGGGATGGGACTCGAGGATGTGCTAACGACCGTCGTGGACGCCGCCATCCGCCTGACGCACACCGAACGAGGCGTGCTGCTGCTGAACACTTCTGCGGGGCAACTGGAGCACGCCGTGGCGCGCGACGCCCATCGCCGGACGTTGCGCAAGGAAGAGGTCGACATCTCCTTGAGCGTCTTGAAGCAAGTGGCGAAGAGCCGGCAGGAGTTGATTGTCACCGATGTCGGCGGCGACCCGGGCTTGGGCCAGCAGGCCAGCGTGGTGCGGCTGCAACTGCACACGGTCATTGCGATTCCGCTGGAAAAACTGCCGGTGCTGGGCTCGCTGGACACCACGGTCATCCGTGCCGCTCCGGAACTGATTGGCGTGCTCTACTTGGACAGCCACTCGCCGAGCAGCGCTTTCTCCGATCTCGACCGTGAAGTTTTGCGCTCGCTGGCGAGTGAAGCGACCACGGTGGTGGAGAATGCGCGGTTGTTTGCGGACTCCCGGGCGAAGGAGAAGCTCGACCACGAGCTGAAAATCGCGACAGAAATCCAGCAGCAGCTCCTTCCGAAAAAATTCCCGGAGTCGAAGGCTTTCACAGTCAGCGGGATCAATGTCGCCTGCCAGGCGATCGGGGGAGACTACTTCGACGTCATCGAGCTCGCCAGCGGCCGCTATGGAGTAGTGGTCGCCGACGTTTCTGGCAAAGGGATTTCGGCGGCGTTGCTGGCTTCGATGCTCCAGGGCGTGTTTTCAGCCACCGCGGGGATGGACATTGCGCTGGAGGCCATCGCGGTCCGCGTGAACAAATACCTCTGCGAGCGAAGCGCTGATGACCGCTACGCGACGATGTTCTACGGCGTGATCGACCCCACTGGTCGGCTGGACTATGTGAACGCAGGCCATCCGCCGGCATTGGTGCGCACCTCGCTCGGGCAGGTCTATCCGCTAGGCTCGGACAACGCCCCCGTCGGCATGTTCGATTTCGCCGAATACCGCTCGAACCGCGCCACGCTTCAGCCCGGCGACTTCGTGGTGATTTACAGCGATGGAATTTCCGAGGCCCATAATCCGCGGGACGATATGTTCGGCGAAAATGGCGTACGCGATACGCTGAAGAAATTCACGGGGCAGACGGTCGAAGAGTTGATGGTCGCGATCCGGGCCGCCGTGCGCGAGTTCACGGCCGGTGCCGCGCAGTCCGACGATATGACACTTCTCGTCGTTCATTACCACGGGAGCGGCAATGCCTGAAAAGCGCTCAGGCCGCCCCACTCGCAGCCGGACCCCGGCCGCCGGCCGTGGCGCGGGGACTCCCGTGTTTGCGGCCCTGGAAAAGGCCCTGAGCGGGCTGAAGGCCGAAGTGGATCCCTCCGAGTTGGCACGGAGTGTGGTGGACGTGGCTACAAGTCAGTTGGGCGTCGAAGGTGCGCGCCTGTGGCGGCTCACCCAGGGAATGCCCAGCGTGTGGCAAGAAGCCGGCGAACTGCCCCAGCCCGATGCGCAGTTGCCGGAACAAGCTGCGTCCGGGCACCGCGTCGCACTCGATGGCGGCACGCACATTGCATTTTCTCTCGGGGGAGATGGCCGCAGCGGAATCGTCCTCGAGGCACATGGAGCGAAGCCAATCTCCCGGCACACGCTGCAACTGCTGGAACTCTTCGGCCATTATGCCGGCGTCGCACTGAGCAGCACCGAACGGCGGCACGCGGTCGAAGAATTGCAGAGCGTCGTGGAAGCCACCAAGCAATTGAACTCCACGCTCGACCTCGGCGAGCTGATCAACATCATCCTGCAAATCGCCACGCGGCAGGCCGGCGCGGAGCGCGGCACAGTCTTCCTGGTGGATCGCGAGAGCGATGAGATCTGGTCGCTGGTCGGCCTCGGGTTGGGGCAGCACGAAATTCGCCTGCCCACCACCAAGGGCATTGCCGGCTGGGTGGCTCGGCACGGGGAAACCGTCAACCTCCGCGACGTCTACCAGGACCCCCGCTTCGAAGCCGACGTGGACCGCCGCCTGGGCTTCCGCACGCGCAGCCTGTTGTGCCTGCCGATCCGCAACAAGGACAACGAGATTATCGGCGTGCTCCAGTTGCTGAACCAGAAAAGCGGCGTGTTTACCACTGCGGATGAAAACTTCTTGCGGACGCTTTCCGACCACGTGGCCCTGGCCCTGGAAAATGCGCAACTCCACCGTGATCTGCTGGCCAAGCAGCGAATGGAACGCGACCTGGCCCTGGCTCGCAGCATCCAGAGCGGCCTCCTGCCGGAGCATCCTCCCGCCATTCCGGGCTTCCAGTTATCGGTGTCGCACCGGCCGTCGCAGATGGTCGGAGGCGACTACTACGATTTCGTCGAACTCGGTGAGAGCAACCTGCTGACCGTGGTGGCCGATGTGGAAGGGAAGGGCGTGGCCTCCGCGCTGGTGATGGCTAACCTCCAAGCCACGCTCCGCGCGCTGGTGAAGCATGTCCACGCGCTCGAGCGCATCGTCGGCTCGGTGAACGACATGATCCTGACCGATACGCGCGGCCGCAAGTTTATGAGCATGTTCGTCGGGCTGCTCGACCACCAGAACCGCAGCTTCCACTATGTCAACGCGGGGCATGTGCCGCCGGCGGTGGTGCGCGCCAACGGCGAAGCTCTCCAGTTGAAAGAGGGCGGCATGGTGGTCGGGATTTTTCCGGGCATGCCCTACGAACGCGGTTACCTGCGGCTCGAGCCGGGCGATATCTTCGTCGCCTGCACCGACGGCATCACTGAAGCCATGGACATCCAGGAGAACGAGTACGGTTTGGAACGCCTGATCGAGGCCGTCCGCCGCGAACGCCATCTCCCCGCCGACGAAATCGTCCAGAACATTCTCACCGAAGTGGACCGCTTCTCCCGCGGCGGCCCCCACGAAGACGACCGCGTCCTCATCGTCCTCAAAGTCGAATAACACCCGACTCGTGTCGTGTCTCGAAAATTGGATGAAACTGTCTTGGTTCGCCTCGGTTTGACGCGTCTTCGAAATTTCAAATCTGCAATTTCAAATCTGGGCGGACATCTTGTTTCGGTTGTCATCCCGAACGAAGTGAGGGATCTGCACTTTTCCGGTCGCCCGCGTTCTTGAATCCCAGCGGGATGAACCTACCCTTACGCACACACCTGATCAAGATCCCGTGGAGGCGTACTGGCGCACGCCGCGGTTCCACACCAGCAAGGCCAGGCCCAAAAACGCCGCGGCTACAACGGGGACGAGCAGCGAAAGCGTGCGGTATTCGGCGCGGCCCAGCAGGCGGACAGTCGGATAGAACGAAGCGAAGCCGAAGGGAATGATCCAGCTCAACACGAAGCGGATAAAACCGCTGTAAATCGAAAGCGGATAGCGGCCGAAAGCAATCATGTTCCACACCGGCGGGATGATGCCCACGCGGTCTTCAAACCAGAACGAAACACTGGTCAGCATCAGGAACACAGAAACGTAAATCACCGCGCCGCAGACGCCGTAGACGAGCAGCAGCGCAACGTCCAGCGCGCCCCACTCCAGGCCCATTCGCCGCGCCGCCAGCCAGACAACCGCCAGTCCTGTAGCCACTTCGTGCAGCGATTCAATGCGGAAGGCCTCGAAAATCACCTGGAAAAGGGAAGAAATCGGCCGCAGCAGCACGCGGTCGAACTTGCCTTCGATGATGTAATTGTTCCCGAACTCGTAGAGGTTCAGGCTGACCACGTTGAACAGCCCGTAGGGAATCAGCGAGAAGCCGTAGAGGAACAGCACTTCTTCAAACCGCCAGCCTGCCAGGCGCGGAATTTTCGTAAACAGTACCAGCAGGAACCCAAAGGCAAACAGAGTCGCGGCCAGGCTCGTCGCCAGCCCGATCAAAAAATCGGCGCGGTAGCTCATGCGCACTTTAAAGTATTGCGTCAGGTAGCCGAAGAAAAGCTCCAGGTGGCGGCGCAACTCAACCTCCTTGGATGGTGATCTCGCGCGTCGAGCGTTGCCACCAGACGTGCGCGAGCCACATCAGCACGCCGACCCAGACCCATTGTTTGGCAAGCGCCCATCCCGCCTGCTGAATCGTGTACTTGCCGAGATAGATTTCCAGCGGCGTGAACGC
>Ga0315268_10005080_pt1 | contig 14181 bp, 14 predicted proteins | sample C1_top_MG_FD_204535 | JGI IMG/M metagenome (GOLD analysis project Ga0315268, IMG submission 204535) | Sediment microbial communities from Yellowstone Lake, YNP, Wyoming, USA - C1_top | ecosystem: Environmental > Aquatic > Freshwater > Lake > Sediment | place: USA: Wyoming | collected 2017-08-01 | reverse complement strand
TACTTGGCATTGATGCTCTGGAACAACTTGATGTACTCATCAGCTGTGTCAGTTGTCGCCGGCAAGAATGATGCACCAGTTGCTCCATAAAGGACTCCGGCTGGAACACTGAGTGCCTTGATTGTGGTGGCGTCGCCACCGACCGAACCAAGAACCCACTTTGGTGCGTACTTCATCGCCGCTGCGGTACCAAGAGCGGCCCCGGTCGCACTTGAGACGCCGAAGAGAACCACAACGTCAACATTCGCCGCGGATAGCTTCTGGATCCATGTTGCAGGTACGCCTGCTACACCTTGTGAGCCCGATGCATAAGGAACCTTGACTGCGAAGGTAAGGCCAGCTTGTTTGAATCCAGCGAGGGCATCGTCGCCGAAGTCATCATCTTGGTAGAGCAGGCCGATCTTCTTGCCTGGGAAGGTTTCGGAGATGTACTGCGCCATGATCTTGGCTTCAACAATGTAGGAAGGAAGGAGTGTGAAGGTTGTTGGGTAGGCCTTCTTGTTTGCAAATCCACTGTATCCAGTGTTCACAAAAAGAGTAGGTATACCGCGACGACCCGGGTTAACCACGGCGGCAACGGCCTTGACGTTTGCAGTTCCGAGTGGGGCCAGCAAAGCGAATACTTTGTCTTTCAAAACCAACTCGTTTGTCTTGGCAACGGCCAGGGTCGGGACATACTGGTCATCTTTAACAACCAAGGTGATCTTCCTACCATTTACTCCACCATTTGCGTTGACGTAGTCAAAATACGCTTTCATGGCTGATGGCACTTTGTTGTAACCAGGTGATGCAGCTCCGGTCATCGGTATCGTGACACCAAGTTTGATACTTGAGTTAGTTACACCGACTTCAGAGTGAGGCGAGAAGGCCTGCGCGGGAACTGTCGACAAGACAAGTCCTCCAGTTGCAAGCACCGCAGAAGCCACGAGAAGCCTCCGACGATTTATTTCAATCATGTATGTCCTTCCATCGAGGGTATGGGTTACCTGGTTAAAGGTGTCTTCGCCCTCTTGCGAGTGCGAAGAGCTCGAAGCTGTTCAACTGGTCCATTGGGTACGAGAAGGACCACAAGAATCAGCAACGCGCTCACCAATAAACCAGGCAGGTTTGTGGCCACGTTCTCAGAACTTGCGAAACGATTGGATATCGCATCGGCAATTTCCGGGGTTGCGACCAAGGTCAGTGCGCCAATCATGACCCCTGACAGGGTGGTTACGCCAGAGAGCACCGCACCAGTTAGTAAGGCAAATGAAAGAGTCAGAGGGAAGGCACTCGGAGAGACAGTCCCTATGGTCATTGCAAGGAGCGCGCCTGCAAGTCCTGCTAGACCAGAACTGACTGTAAAGGCTAGAGTCTTTGACTTTCCGACGTGGATACCTGCCAACTCGGCAGCAACTTCATTGCTTCGAACCGCCCGCCATGTCCGGCCAAAACGCGAACGAAGAATATTCTGCAACCACCAAATCGCAATCAGTGCAATTGAGGCAGCAATCCAGAAATACCATTTGTATTGAGTAAAGTCCGCGCCCAAACTTGTCGGCGGTGCGCCTACATCGAAAAGAAGTCCCTGCTCGCCTCCGAAAATATGAAATTGATTTGCGATCGACGGAAGTCCAACAGCCAGCGCAAGAGTGCTTCCCGCTAAATAAGGACCAGAGAGTCGCGCAGCAGCTGTCCCGAGAACGGCGCCTGCCAGAGCCGCCGCGATCACTGCAATTACAAAACAGAGCCAGATCGGTGCAGAAAAATGGATTCGTGCAAGGGCTGCCGCGTAACCACCGACTGCTAGTAGAGCACCATGACCCAATGAAACTTGCCCAGAATAACCCGTAAGCAGAATGAGCGATGCAATCGCAACGACGTACATTGCAACTGTTGCGCCCTGATAAACGCGAAGTTCATCCACGCGATTACTGGCAAGGAATAACAAGAAACCTAAGAGGATGAAGAGCGAAAGTCGCCCGAAATAGGACTGAATGAATTTACGCACGGCGGCCCCGTCTCGAACCGATGAGACCGCTGGGTTTGACAAGAAGAACGATTATGAGAACGCCAAAGGCGGTAATGAAAACTAACGAGCCGCTTATGTATGTCAGAACAAAAGCCAAGACCAAGCCAAGAATCAATCCCCCGACCACCGCGCCGACAAGGCTTTCCAAGCCGCCGATTACAGCGGCAATGAAACCGAAAACCAAGAGAAGACTAAATTCGAGGGAGTCAGGAGAGAGCGCTCCAGTGCCATCTGGCGTCTGGAGCATTCCTGCCGCTGCGCCAGCTGCACCGGCAAGTGCCCAACCCAGCGTGCGAATTCCGTCTACTCGCACGCCGGCCAATCGGGCGATTTCCGGGGAGTACGCAGAGGCGCGGAGAGCAAGGCCCACATTTGTGCGCTGGAAAATCACAGTGAGAACCAGCATAAGAATGAGGACCGAACCGACGATGAGAAGTTTCAGGGGCGAGAACGCCAGAGTATGACCGGAGATCGTGTAGCCCACGTTCGAGACTGGCGGTTGGATACGGACATCCTTGCCGCCAACAATGAGCCCCAGCACCGATCGGATCAAACCAAGCAGACCAAGGGTGGCAATGATCGGCGCGACCCCCGCAATCGGGCCATGCCCTGCTCTCCTAAATAAGGTACGCATAAAAGTAGCGTCAATCAGCGCGGCGACTGCGGCTCCTATGACCATTGAAAGAAAAAGGGCCAGCCAAAATGAATGAAACTTTTGGATGAATTCATACCCGATGTATGTGGAGAGCAGCGCCTGTCCGGCCTGCGCAAAGTTCACAACGCGGGCACTGCGCCATACAAGCACAAGGGCGATCGCCATCAAAGAATAAATGGCACCGGAAGTAATGCCGATCAGGATGGTGTTGATGAATTGATACATGGTCAATACCCCAAGTACGCAGCACGAACCTGCGGGTCAAAGATAAGTTGTTGCGCAGAACTCATTGCCGCAATACGTCCGAGATTAAGAACGATTCCGATATCTGCAATCTTGAGGGCACTCATCGCATTCTGTTCGACCAAGATGACGGTCAAACCCATATGCGTCGTAAGGTCGCGGATGCTTTGAAATATCTGCTCGACGATGAGAGGGGCAAGGCCGAGGGAGGGTTCATCCAACAAAAGAAGTTGCGGTTTCGACATCAACGCTCTGCCGATGGCGAGCATCGTGCGTTCTCCCCCTGAAAGAGTGTCTGCCGGTTGCGAAATGCGCTCTGCCAATCGCGGAAAAGTTTCCAGAACTTTTTCGCGAGTCGCATCTGCTTCGTCACCGTTTTTGCGCCAGAGAGCACCCAGGAGAAGATTCTCTGCGACGGTGAGTTCTGAAATTACGGATTTTCCCTCTGACACATGAGATACGCCAAAGCGCACCAACTTTTCCGGCTTGGAATAGAGCAACTCGTGGCCCTGCCAAGTGGCCGACCCCATCGTTGCGCGAGTGAGTCCGGACAGTGCTCGCAGAAGAGTTGTCTTGCCAGCTCCATTTGCCCCAATGACCGCGGCCATCTGACCCTGTTCAACTTGGAAGGAGATATTGTCAATCGCGCGAATGGCACCGTGATCTACGCTTAGGTCAGAGACCACCAAGGTCATGTTGTACTCACCCCGAGATAGGCGGCAATGACTGCCGGGTCGCGCCGGACGACCTCTGCTGCTCCGCTGGAGATTACCTGTCCAAAATTAAGGACATACAACCGGTCACAGACCGACATCACCACATCCATATGGTGTTCCACAAGAAGAATGGACGATTGCGCTTTGAGGTTATGGATAAGCGAATTCATCCAAGCAATATCTTCTTCACCCAAGCCACCCGCTGGTTCGTCCAGCATCAAAATCTTCGGCTCGCTCACCAGAGCCCGGGCAATGGCAACCCGCTTTGTATCTGGATACGAAAGAGTGTCCGCCCGACGATTTGCCAGCCTGGTCGCATACACGCGTTCGAGAGCCAACATCGCACGATCGCGCAATTTCTTCTCGTCAGTATTTCGTCCAAAAGCAGCCGACATGAAACCCGTGTGCGCGAATTTATGCGCGCCGATCATGACATTTTCAAGAACAGTTAAATCACCAAAGAGGCCCACGCCCTGCAAAGTCCGTGCAATTCCTAAATGAGCCAACTCGTGCGTGTGTGGCCACTTATGTGCCGAACCATTGAGAAGAAGTTCACCTTGATCCGGAGTTACCAATCCGCACAAAGCATTGAACAATGTGGTTTTGCCCGCACCGTTTGGGCCAATAACTCCAACAACTTCATTAGGGTGCAGATCTACATAAACATCGCGCAATGCTTGAAGCCCGCCAAAATTTACCGACAAGCTCTTGATTTCGAGCAAAGGAGAAGGCGAGGTCACGGCACTCCTTACTCCGTTGTAGGCGTGTAGATTCTAGGCACTCTGGGCCCAATTCGAGTGACAATCTCGTAATTAATACTCGAACTAGCACTCCCCCAATCATCTGCGGTGTACTCACCCGCATCTCCTGGGCCAAAAACAGTTACCCAATCACCAGCTTCTGCGCGCGAATCCTTTCCGAGATCGACGACAAATTGATCCATTGACACCCGACCTATTATTTGCGCGCGATGGCCATGGACAAAGACGCCGGCACGCTGGGCAATGCGTGGAATTCCGTCTGCATACCCCATCGCAACTACCCCCAGCTTTGTTTCATCAGCTGTCGTCGCGATGGCGCCATACCCAACGGGAGTATTGGCAGGAACGTCCTTAACTAAATGAAGTTTGGCTCGTAATGTCATCGCAGGCTTAAGCCCAAGGTGAAGTGAAGTTCCCAAATGTTTTAAATCGGGCGTAAGTCCATACATCGCAATTCCCGTCCGCACTAAATCAAAATGCGATGATGCATCCACAAGTGTCGCGGCAGAATTGGAAAGATGGTGGATTTCAGGTTCAATGCCAATCTCATTGAGATCATCAGACATTTGTACGAAACGCCTTAGCTGTACAGCATTCTGAGGCTGTCCAGGCTCATCTGCCCGAGCGAAATGCGAAAAGAACCCGACAACCTCAACTTCATCTTTTGCAACCTCGATTCGTTGAAGGAATGATTCCCATTCACCGAGAAATCCACCGCGGGTCATCCCGGTATCCACCTCAATATGAATTCGCGCCCGCTTCTTGACCGCTCGACCGGCAGACAAAATCTCTTCGAAAATTGCGATGGACGGAACGGCAAGATCCACATCGGCCTGTATTGCACTGGCATAGTCAGAGCCTGGAGGCACCAGCCACGAAAGTACTGGCGCCGATATTCCGGCGCTTCGAAGTGCAAGGGCTTCTTCCAGCAAGGCCACGCCAAGCCACTGCGCTCCAGCCGCCAGTGCCGCTCGTGCTACCGGCACCAAACCATGGCCATACGCGTCTGCCTTAACGACAGCCATTACCGGTACGCCCGCATGTTTCTGCAAGAGCACCACGTTGGCCGCAATCGCGGAGAGATCGACCTCGGCTTCCGCTCTGTTGTCCATCACCGCTCGACAATCACGACGGCTGATGCAATCCCCGCATCATGAGAAATCGAAAGATGCACATTCGCACCATCGACTAAATCTGCGATTACCCCGCGAAAAAGAAATTCCGGTTTGCCTGATTCAAGGTTGACCACTTCGGCATCAAGCCAAGGCAGGCCTTTGCCGGCGTTAAGTGCTTTAGCTAGCGCTTCCTTGGCAGCAAAGCGCGCTGCTTGTGAGGAGATTGGTAATGATGATTCCGCATTTGTGAAGAGTCTTTGGGTCAATCCCGGAGTTCGCTCTAAAGATTGGGAAAATCTTTCAATATCAACGACATCGATCCCTATTCCCTCAATCATGGAGCAATACTAAGTCAGGAGGGTTGACTTTCTGAAGGGACAAAACGATCAATTGCAATAATTAAAACCAGAAGCGATCCCCCGATAAATAAGCCGCCGAGCAAATCGGAGAACCAGTGGGTTTGCCTAAATAGCGATACAACACATACCAACATCGTGATCACGCCTACAAAGGTGGCTAAGAAGCGGCCATGAAAAACCTCGCGATGTGTGTAGCGATAAATCAGATAAGCCAGAATCCCCCAAGTGAGCAACGCGTTGGAGGCATGTCCGCTGGGGTAAGAAAGTCCTCCGCCGTGGATAACATCAATGTGAAGTCGGGGTTTTGTGCGACCAATAGCCAACTTCGCAATTCCTACAACACCATTGAGGGCAAGCAATGACAAAAGTGCCAAGTTCAACGGTCTCCAGGTTCTGAATTTCCAAGAAATCAAAACTGCAACCGTAAGAAGGATGGTCGCCGTAAGGCCCCGCAGACCTAGATTGTCTATCTTCCTTAGGACTAGATCAAACCAATGCGCAACATGAGGACGCTTTGCGCGAGCGATATTGGCGTCAATTCTTATCAAAGGCCCATCAGACATGACCTGTTGCGTGACGATCAAGAATCCAAAAAAGAGAAGAGCAGACCAACGCAGCGCCCGAACCATCTGTTCTCGGCGAAGCGTCACCTGCGGGGTCATCTATTCGACCGTTACCGATTTGGCTAGATTGCGCGGCTGGTCGACGTCATTGCCACGGGCCACCGCCATTTCGTAGGCAAACACTTGGAGGGGAACAATGGCCAAGATCGGCTGCAGCAGCGCAGGCGCGCTGGGTATCCGAATAACATGCTCGGCTCCAGTCACCTCCGCTCCTTCCTCTGCAATGACAATTACCTTTGCTCCGCGAGCCTTCACTTCTTGAACGTTGCTCAACATCTTCTCATCTAACCCAAGTTCGTGACCGAATGGCAGAACTGCCATTACCAGCGATCCCTCTTCGATTAGGGCGATAGGTCCATGCTTGAGTTCGCCACCTGCGAAACCCTCGGCATGCATATAGGCCAATTCCTTTAGCTTTAATGCTCCTTCTAGGGCAACGGGGAATCCCACATTACGTCCTAAGAACAGAACGGAGTTTTCTTTGGCAAAGCTCCGGGTGAGTTCGCGAAGGGGCTCGACGGTCTCAAGTATTTGCTCAATCTTGGCGGGAAGCTCGCCCATCTCATTAAAAATCTCGCGAACTTGCGCGCCGTCCATTTCGCCGCGGGTCTGCGCCAGATACAAACCAATCAGATATCCGGCAACTAGTTGGGTTGTAAACGCTTTTGTCGAGGCCACAGCGATTTCTGGTCCAGCATGAGTGTAAAGAACAGCATCTGACTCGCGCGGGATTGTCGAACTGACCGTGTTGCACACTGCCAGAATCCTTGCTCCAGAAACCTTCGCGTGGCGCAACGCCATCAATGTGTCCATCGTTTCCCCCGATTGGGAAATAGCAATGACCAACGTATCTTTGTCGATAACAGCATCGCGATAACGGAATTCGCTTGCAACTTCGACTTCAACTGCGATCTTCGCCCATTTTTCAATAGCGTACTTTGCAACCATACCTGCATGTAACGCGGTCCCGCACGCAATGATGACAATCTTCTTTAACGCGCGAATTTCCTCTTTTGTTAAGTGAAGTTCATCCAGAACAATCTGGTTTTTTTCACTCAGGCGCCCGAGCAATGTATCCGCGACCGCTTTTGGCTGCTCGAAAATCTCCTTCAGCATGAAATGTTGGTACCCACCCTTTTGCGCCGCACTTGCATCCCAGGTGATTGCATATTCCTTGGGCTTCAATACATGACCATCAAGATCGGTTATCTCGATTCCGGCAGGGGTGATAGTTACAACCTCATCCTGACCAAGTTCCACAGCACGCTTGGTGTAGTCGATAAATGCCGCGACATCGGAGGCTAAGAAATTCTCGCCATCTCCTAATCCAACAACAAGCGGCGAGTTTCGACGTACTCCCACAATGACATCCGGCGCATCCGAGTGGATTGCAAGCAAAGTAAATGATCCACGCAGTGACTTCACGGCTTCGCGCATTGCCGCAGAAAGATCCCCATTGTGCGACTTGCGAAGGTCGCTAAGCAGGTGCGCAACCGATTCTGTATCCGTATCTGATTCGAATTTATGTCCGCGCTCGAGCAGATCTGCCTTGAGTTGCGTGTAGTTCTCAATAATTCCGTTATGGATAACCGCGAGCTTGCCCTCATTGTCCAAATGAGGATGCGCGTTGCGATCAGTTGGACCACCGTGGGTAGCCCAACGGGTATGCCCGATTCCACTATGTGTGAGGGGCAGAGTCTCATCAAGGGCGGCTTCCAGATTGCTCAATTTCCCAGCGCGCTTTTCTACAAAGAGTTTGTTAGGTGTCCCTAAAGCAATACCCGCCGAGTCATATCCTCGATATTCCAGGCGTCGCAATCCCTCGATTAGCGGAGTTATTGCAGATTGCGGTCCTGTGTATCCCACAATTCCGCACACGATTTACCCCAATTCCTGCTGCACGATATCGGCCAGCGATGTTGCAATTGCAGAGGCAACGCTATCACTTGCGGCCTCGACCATCACGCGAATTAGTGGCTCGGTACCCGAAGGACGCAGTAAAACACGGCCACTCTCGCCTAGTTCGACTTCAGCGGCACGAACGGCGTCATTGATGACCTTGGATGTTGACAGTTTTTCTTTTGCGACATCTCTGACATTTATCAGGACTTGCGGAAACTTCGTCATTGCACTTGCCAATTCATTGACGCTATTACCTGATCGCTTCAACTCTTGCAGCAATGTGAGCGCGGTAAGAATTCCGTCTCCGGTGTTTGCGAAGTGCTTCAAAATGACGTGACCAGATTGTTCACCACCAAGCGTGCAATCAGAGTCGATGAGTCTTTCCAACACATACCGATCTCCCACCGGCGTAGTGATGACTTCGATTTCGGCTTCCTTCATCGCTTTCATGAAACCCAAGTTGCTCATAACCGTGCCGACGACACAATTGCTCTTGAGCAATCCGCGTTGCTTTAAACCTATTGCCAGAATCGTCATGATCTGATCGCCATCGATGATATTTCCATGGGCATCAATTGCTAGACATCGGTCAGCATCACCGTCATGTGCGATGCCAATATCAGCCGATAATTCAATGACTTTCTCTCGCAAAGACTCCATGTGAGTGGAACCGCAGTTCTCATTGATGTTCCAGCCATTTGGGTAATCTGAAATGGCGATTACCTCTGCGCCGGCTCGGCGCAACGCCTCCGGTGCCACATATGAGGACGCGCCATTTGCACAATCGACAACCACTTTGAGCCCATCAAGATGTGTGTCAACGGTAGAGAGGAGATGATTCAAGTATCTCTCTGCTGCAGTGTCATCGCTTATCGCGCGGCCGACATCCTGGCCTGTGGGGCGCTCCCACGGTTCGCCTATACGATTTTCAATGGCTATTTCTAAAAGATCATCAAGTTTTCCACCACCGCGGGCGAATATCTTGATGCCGTTATCAGGCATCGGATTGTGAGAGGCGCTGATCATCACGCCAAGATCTGCGCCACTTTCTGCCACCAAGAATGCGACCGCAGGTGTTGGTATTACACCGACTCGGTAGACATCTACGCCAGCACTTGTTAAGCCTGCTACGACTGCAGCTTCCAGAAATTCACCTGATGCACGGGAGTCTTGCCCAACAATGGCACGGGGGCGAGTCTTAGTGGATCCCAAACTCTCTACGAGAATGTGGGCGGCGGCAACTGCAACGTCAAGAGCCAACTCAGCTGTTAGATCACGATTGGCTAAGCCACGAATCCCATCGGTGCCAAATAGCGCCATGTTCGCGGACTAAATATCGCGGATGAGAATTAACGCTTGCTGTATTGCGAGCGCTTACGAGCTTTCTTTAGACCGTACTTCTTGCGCTCGATAACGCGGGCATCACGTGTGAGGAAGCCAGCCTTCTTAAGTGCTGGGCGGTGCGCCTCTTCATCAATCTGATTGAGAGCACGAGCAACACCCAGACGAAGTGCGCCGGCTTGACCAGATACTCCGCCTCCATCAATGCGAGCGAAGATGTCGTAACCATTCTCGGCACCAACGGTGCGGAAAGGCTCGGAAATTAGTTGTTGGTGGACCTTGTTTGGGAAGTACACCTCAAGTGGCTTGCCATTAACGACCCAACGTCCAGTACCTGGAGTAAGACGTACGCGAGCGACTGCTTCTTTGCGGCGACCAGTTCCACCACCCGGTGCTTTGATCGCAGGGCGGTTGGTTGCAGCAGCAGGAGTAGAAGAAGAATATGAAGTAGGAACTTCAGTCTCGTCTAGATCATCCAATACAGTGTTGTCAGACATCATTTATTCTTATCCTCTACTTAATGATCTGTGAAACTTGATCGAAAACATACGGGACTGGTGCTTGTGCTGCATGTGGGTGCTCGGAACCTGCATAAACCTTAAGTTTGGTTGCAACTGCGCGACCAAGTGTGTTCTTTGGCAACATTCCCTTGATTGCCTTTTCAACGGCGCGTGTTGGGTGCTTGACTAACAAGTCGCCGTACACGGTAGAAGTTAAACCGCCAGGGAAACCAGAGTGTTGGTGTGCAAACTTCTGCGTACTCTTTTGACCAGAGAGCGCAACCTTGTCTGCGTTGATGATGACGACGAAGTCACCCATATCCATGTGAGGAGCGAAGGTCGGCTTGTGCTTGCCGCGAAGAAGAGCTGCTGCGTGGGTAGCTACGCGACCCAAAACAACGCCTTCAGCGTCGATGACATGCCACTTGCGCATCGCATCGCCAGGCTTTGGACTATATGTACGCACGCTCTTGCCCTCGTTCCTCTTGAATTTCTTGTCCTAGCGCACTATTCGGCGCAGGAGGGTAAGGGTACCCGCGAGGGCGCCAATGGGTCAAAACGCAGGCTAAACCGCTAAAGTCGAGGAATCAGGCAGGCTCAAAGGAGGCTAAATGTTCCGTCCCGTGAATTATTTCCTCCTGGGTCTCATCCTCCTCGCCGTGATTATGTACCGCCGTGACCCCCGCCAGCGGGCGGCCTTTCTCGAAGTCCTAAAAGACCAGAAAGCGATGCGTTTTGGGGTCTTTTGGGTGATATTCGCCCTGGTCACGAATTTCGCTAGCCACGGATTCCACGACGTTTTGAACGTGGTAATCCAAGCCCTAATCAGCGGATTCGCAGTAGCCGCGATTTTAAACTGGTTCTATAAACGAAAACGCACGTCAAGCAACTGACGCCCAACTAACTCATGGTTATTTGGGAGTGCCCCAGCCTGATGCCTGGAGGTTGGTCACCTTTCCAAGCAAGGCTCCGGTTTTGTCCAGAAGCGTGATCGTAAATTTCGTCGCCATTCCCACCGAGAGTGATCCGGGAATAATGAAATAGCCGTTCGTAACTGGTAACTCGCTGGTATTTCCTTTAGCTGTAACGGACACTCTATGTGCTGGCCACAATCCGACAGACCCGACCACGATGGAGCCATTGCGTTCTAAGTTCACGACTTTCCCTGGTTGAAAACATGTTCCTCCCATCCCCGTGGTGCAAACCCAGTCTTCTATGGGTGGACTACAAAGGGCTTCGCTGTAACCAGAGGCCCCGCCATTACTTTGCTCATCCAAATAAAAGCAGTTCGATCTGATTCCTTGCGGCGAGGGCAATGGAACCCACAAAGATGCTCTGGATCCGTCTGGGTAAGAAGCCCGACCAACGTGCATGGGAACGAACCATGGCGTCGGAACTCCTTCCTTGTTTGAGACCGTGATAGACATTTGTTCGAACGATTGCTGAACTCTTTTGGATTCGGTCGAGGCCATGGGATCAACGTGGAACTTCAACCATGCAAGGCAGACGATGATCGCAATAGCTAGAAAACTCAAGACTTGAATATTTCGTCGCCTCGTTAATGGATTTCGAAATGAGCCCATAAAGGGGCTTAAAAGCAAGTAGCCAGCCAGGACGATGGGGATGAAGCTCAAAACCCAAAAGAAGTAGGTTGGATAAATTGCAGATGCAAATAGCAAAAGGATCGCACCCCGACGCTTTCCTCGTAGAGCAGAAACAGCTGCCCCAATTCCAGCCAGCGTAGCCAATAGAATTGTCGCGAAAAAGAATGGTTTCGCATTTCGATTGACAGTGGCTAATCCATTTATTGCAACAATTGAACCTACGATCGTCCATATAGCAGCACCCGATGCAACCAGTTTGCGCGCTCTATTTTCAATCGGCAGATCCAGTGGGTGGGGGGTGGGCACCCTCGCGGTGAGACCGCCATCATTTCCAAGTTCGAACGTAGATCCAACCCTTCGTCGTAGTCGTAGAAAGAGCACAACACCCAAAATGACTAATCCAAGTCCCAGAACCAACCATGGCCAGGGGCTCCACTCTTGCGTGCATTGTTGCCCTCCTTGACCATAGGGCGTGCAGATATTTCCAGGGCCTCCTCGGTTCAAAAAAGCAATGTAGATAAGCGGAATTCCGATACCAGAAATTAGACCCGCGCTGCTTTTACGATTCCCACTCCATTTAAGCAGTGCAAACAAACAAACCAAGGCAAATGGAAGGACAAAAATCCCTATTGTCATCAAACTGAGAACGCCGAACGCAAGGGCTGCACCGACTATGGGCCAGGCGAAGAAACTCCACCATTTGGGTTTGTCTTCGTTCATGGTCTTCTCCTCAACTCCCACCACCGCTTTTTTCTATAAAGGATTACGCTGCCATATGATCTGCTGCCCTTCCGAAGACGAAATCGATGCCTAAAGGGCCAAAGATGAAATCGTGGTAATACATAGTCATTTTCTTTCTCCGCCAAGGGGTTGCGCACATAGAGCCCGCCGTAGGGATCATCAAGGTTCGCGGCGAAGGTTTCAAGCAAAGGATCACTCAAGATCTGTTTGATAAGTTCCTTCGAACCACCCACATAGGTCGATGACGAATCAATGTCGCTGGATGCAAACCAACTTCGGTCAGCGGGCCACCAAAAGCTAGGTGGATGATCGAACATAGAATCTGCATGATCCAAGGGCGACTCAACGATGCTGCCTCGGCGAAGTACGTACTTCCGGCCACTTGCCGTTAACTGCTCACTGACTTCAATGGGAAGTCCAATTGTGTCTTCCGGCCCACCATATCCAAACCATATGAGCATCCAAATCTCATTCGGCGTGATCGTAGCGCCTACGAGATGTGCGAGTAAGGAACTAAGAGAAGTCCTCTCCAATTCGCCCTGATGAGGTACCGAGCCCCCTTCTCCTTGTTTGTTCCACTGATGCCCGTCGGCACGGACCATGAGATCTTGAATATGGGACAGGGCATGAAGCGGCCTTCCACTCCACTCACTTACAGTGCTCCAGGGAACTGGTGCTTCGCGCGTTTCCCATTCCTTCCCAATAATTATGTAGGCCGGATGAAGTATGCGCACGTAGCGTTCAAATCCCGTTGGAATCCAAGAGTGCAGGCTGTTTCCCCAGTCAAGTTTTCCGATAAGCCAATCGACTGGCTGTGCCGAGGAAGGCGTCGTTGAATCTTTTTGAAGACGCATATTTTCCGACCTATCCGCTTTGTGTCGACGATAGGTTCTTATTCTTCGCCCAGGCAAGAATTCCCAAGTCGTAAATCCCCTTTATAGTGCCAGCGACAACCATCGGCGCCCCCAAAGCAATGTGTTGAAGCGCCGCGGCAACCATCGGGCCAAATGGTCGAACAGAATATCGAGCTGCATTAGTGACCGCCGCTGCTGGAGTTCGCTCCTCCGGTGTCACCACCGTCATTACCAACGCCTGCCTAGTGGGAACGTCCATCTGCGAGAGAAAGCTTCGCCCAAACAAAAGCAGACAAGCCACCGTTAAATTCGGCGCAAATGCCATTGCTATCAGCAACATATTGCTCGGTAGATGTGTTCCAACCATCGTCCAAATCAGGCCGATCCGCCTTGCTAACCGCGGCGCTACCAAAACGCTGAGCGCTTGCAGTAGTGAGACCGCGAAGAAAATGAGCCCGAGGCTTCTCGCCGAAGCTGAATACCTAGTCGTGAAGTAGTAGGCAAGAAATGTTGCTGTGATCAACCCGCCTCCCGCTGCATCAGCTGCAAACAAAGCCGCGAGTTGAAAGACGTTTCGCTTTGAAGGACCCAATTTGCCTTGCAGTGCATTTGATTTTGTCTCTTGCTTCGTCTTGTAGGGCTCAACCGCAGAGGTTAATGTGGCAGCGAGAATCGCACCTCCAATTCCAAGCGGAAGAAGGACGATAAAAGCCAACGAAGAAATGTGAGACGAACCAGTAACAGCTGAAACGAACC
>Ga0315268_10005079_pt1 | contig 14185 bp, 17 predicted proteins | sample C1_top_MG_FD_204535 | JGI IMG/M metagenome (GOLD analysis project Ga0315268, IMG submission 204535) | Sediment microbial communities from Yellowstone Lake, YNP, Wyoming, USA - C1_top | ecosystem: Environmental > Aquatic > Freshwater > Lake > Sediment | place: USA: Wyoming | collected 2017-08-01 | reverse complement strand
TACAAACAACCTTCAGGGAAGAGACTGAAACAGACTTATTTGGCGAACAGGTTGTGCTCTGCGGTGGTCTTACATCACTTATACTGGCAGGTTATGAGACACTTGTTGAGGCCGGCTATTCACCTGAGATGGCATACTTTGAATGTCTCCATGAGGTAAAGTTGATCGTTGACCTTATATACGAAGGCGGTATCTCCACCATGAGATACTCTATAAGTAATACCGCACAGTACGGAGACCTTACACGGGGAACAAGGATTATTACAGAGGAAACCAGGAAAGAGATGAAGAAGATATTGAAAGAGATACAATCAGGAGAGTTTGCGAGAGAGTGGATTCTTGAATGCAGTGCAAATAAACCTGTATTCAATGCCCTTACAAAAAAGGGTGAGAAACATCCTATAGAAGATGTTGGTGCAAAACTCAGGGCTATGATGCCGTGGCTCAAAAAAGGAAAACTTGTTGATAAGTCAAAGGCATGAATCCATAAAAACCAATAACCAAATTCCTATAACCAAATAATAACCAAAATATCCAATAATCAAATTTCAAGTTTCAAAATTGTTTGGTTAATTGGTGCTTGGTTATTGGAATTTATTTGATGTTTGATTATTGGTGATTGGTTATTCGATAATCAAATCATGTTTAAACTTGCATTAGAGGGATACCCATTTTTAATCGTATTCGTCATTATTACAGTATTTACATATAGTTTTGTAAAGCCATGGATAGCAACTTTCCCACTGATTGTTACACTTTTTATGACTTTTTTCTTTAGAGACCCTGAAAGAAAAATACCAGAGGGCAAAGGTATTTTTGTTTCTCCGGCGGATGGAAAAGTAATACTAATACGGGATGTATATGAAGAAACTTATCTCAAAGCTGATTCAAAGGAGATAAGCATATTTATGTCACCGCTTAATGTGCATGTAAACCGCTCTCCATGTGATGGTAAGGTAGAATTGGTAAAACATTCCCGTGGCAAATTCATATCAGCTTATAAGGAAGATTCTTCCCTGAAAAACGAGAACATTGTTATGATTCTTAAAACAAAAGAGGGGAGGGTGCTTGTAAGACAGGTTGCGGGTTTTATTGCAAGAAGGGCTGTATGCAAGGTGAAGGCAAGCGATATGCTGAGACGAGGACAGAGGTATGGCATCATAAAATTTGGTTCAAGGCTTGACGTATATCTGCCAAAAGATACAAAGATTATGGTTAAGTTAGATGATAAGGTAAAGGCCGGGGAAACAGTGATAGGAAAGATTTAATATTTTTTAGCATCTAAATCAAACGATTTAAGAAAACATTTGCACTACCTGCCACATTTGTTATACTAAATCTAAAATACTTTTCAAGGAGGAACTTATGGCAAAAGGTGTGAATTTAAGTGACATAATGTCAAAAACTGATTTAAATGAAGAAATTGCAAAAGTGGCATATGAACTTTATGAGAAAAGAGGGAAGTCCGACGGCTTTGATTTTGACGATTGGATAAAAGCAGAAAAGATGGTTCTCGGTCGTTACCAGAAAATTGGAGAAAGCAAGACCGAAGATTTTGTGAAACATGTGGTGAAAAAGACTGTAAAGAAAAGAACCAGAACAAAGTCTGAATAACACTATTGAGAAAAGGCATATATATACTCCCGAATACCCTTACGCTTTGCAGTATGTTTTTGGGATTTTATTCGGTTCTTGCAACACTTAAAGGTGAATATATCCATGCAGCATGGGCTGTAATTATAGCCGTTATATTCGACGGTCTCGATGGCTGGGTTGCACGTCTTACTCATAGTACCACAAGGTTCGGCATAGAACTGGACTCCCTTTCGGACCTTGTTGCATTTGGTGTTGCACCGGCAGTGATGCTTTATAAATGGGCGCTTATTCCATTCGGGCGTGTCGGGTGGGCGGCTGCATTTTTGTTTGTGGTCTGTGGTGCCCTGAGGCTTGCCAGATATAACGTTCAGATGGGCTCGACAGAATCCAAGTCATTCACGGGTATGCCTATTCCCGGTGCTGCGACGGTCGTTGCAACGTTTGTAATCTTTTATCATGAGATTTGGGAAACAATCCCGGTCAAAAATTATCTCATTCTGATATTTACGTTTTTCCTTGCAGTACTTATGGTCAGCACATTGAGGTATCATGGTGCAAAAGAGCTGGATTTCAGCAAAAAAAAGCCGTTCTGGATCTTGGTTGCAATAGTCATTGTCATTGCACTGATAATAATTCATCCTCCTATAGCACTTTTTGTATTTGCAATGATTTATCTGATTAGCGGTATAATTGAAAATATAATTCTTTATTATAGGAAGCGAAGACAAATAAACAAGGCAGGTGCTGCATAATGAGGAAAATAAAAATATTCGATACGACTCTTCGGGATGGTGAACAGTCGCCAGGCGCATCCATGAATATTGAGGAAAAGTTAACACTTGCAAAGCAGCTTGCACGGCTCGGTGTTGATGTTATTGAGGCCGGATTTGCATTTAGTTCACCCGGTGATTTTACAGCAATAAAGACAATAGGCAACGAGGTTGAAGGCCCGATTATATGCAGTCTTGCACGGGCAAAGGAAGAGGATATAAAAAAAGCATGGGAGGCACTAAAGGACGCACCAAAAAAAAGGATTCATACATTTCATTCAACATCAGACATCCACCTTGAATATCAATTTCGAGTAAGCAGGGAAGAGGCATTAAAGAGGTCTGTTGAAATGGTAAAGCTTGCAAGGAGTTTTGTCGAAGATGTGGAGTTTTCTCCCATGGATGCGACCAGAACTGACATCAATTATTTATGTGAGGTAGTTGAGGCTGTCATAGAGGCAGGTGCTTTAACAGTAAATATTCCGGATACAGTAGGATATAGTATCCCGGCCGAATTCGGAGCCATGATTAAGACTATACGCAATAGGGTTAAAAATATTGGTAAAGCGGTAATATCTGTACACTGTCATAACGATCTTGGGCTTGCGACATCAAATTCATTAGCAGCAGTACTCAATGGAGCCGGACAGATTGAATGCACAATCAATGGCATTGGTGAACGTGCAGGAAATTGCTCCTTAGAAGAAGTTGTTATGGCATTGAGGACACGAAAGGATATTTTTAATGCGGATACAAAAATTAATACAGAAGAAATAATACGTACGAGTAAGCTTGTTACAAAGATAACAGGCATGTATGTACAGCCAAATAAAGCAATTGTTGGAGCCAATGCATTTGCACATGAATCAGGTATTCATCAGGACGGACTTCTCAAGGAGAAGACTACCTATGAGATTATAAGGCCTGAAAGTATTGGCCTCTTTTCCACAAAGCTCGTTCTTGGAAAACATTCAGGACGTCATGCGTTTAAGACAAGACTCAAGGAACTCGGTTATGTTCTTACGGATGAAGAATTGAATAATGCCTTCGAGCGTTTCAAAAAAATTGCCGATCAAAAGAAGGAAATATATGAAGAAGATATCGAGGCGCTGATTTCTGAAGAGGTTACAAAAACCCCTGAAACTTACGCCCTTATTGATTTATATATTATCAGCGGCGTGAATCAGAAGCCGACTGCAACTGTAAAACTGAAAGCCGGCGAGGATGTAATTCATAGAATGGAGCAGGGTGACGGACCTGTAGATGCAACTTATAAGGCTATTGCAGAAATAACCGGTACAAAGAGCAATTTACTGAAATTTGAGGTAAAGAGTATCACAGGCGGCACAGATGCCCTTGGAGAGGTAATGGTTTCACTTGAAGAAAGAGGCAGGATTGTAAGGGGACATGGTGCAGATACGGATATAATAGTTGCCTCTGCAAAGGCATATATAAATGCTTTAAATAAACTGACAGCGAGAGGTAAATAGTTTTTATGAATCTCACTGAGAATGCCCTGAAAGTGCTTCAGCACAGGTATCTTCTTAAGAACGAAACAGGAAAAGTTGTTGAAACCCCGGATGAGATGTTTAGAAGGGTTGCAAAGACAATTGCCTCACCAGAAAAACTTTATGGCGGCAGCCCTGAAAAATTGGAAGAAAAGTTCTATACACTGATGACAAACCTTAAATTCCTGCCAAATTCTCCGACACTTATGAATTCAGGAAAAGATATGGGACAGCTTGCTGCATGTTTTGTACTTCCTGTAGGCGATTCTATGGATTCTATATTCGATACATTAAAAAACGCTGCGTTAATACTGCAAAGCGGAGGAGGCACAGGATTTTCTTTCTCAAGGCTGAGGCCCAGGTCGGACGTTGTCCGTTCAACTGGCGGTATTGCGAGTGGCCCCGTATCGTTTATGAGGATATATAACACGGCAACAGAAGTGATAAAGCAGGGTGGAGCAAGACGGGGGGCAAATATGGGGATACTGCGTATTGACCATCCTGACATCATTGAATTTATAAGGATTAAAAGATCCGAAGGAGAACTTACCAACTTCAATATATCCGTTGCGGTGACAGACGCATTCCTGAATGCGCTTAAGAATGATGAAGAATATGAGTTAATTAATCCGAGAAGCAAGGTTACAGTTGGTAAACTTAAAGCAAAGATTGTATTCGACGAGATGGTCGAAAGTGCATGGGAAACAGGTGATCCGGGTATTGTCTTTATAGACAGGATAAACAGGGCAAACCCGACCCCTCATATCGGAACAATGGAGTCCACTAATCCATGCGGCGAGCAACCTCTGCTTCCTTATGAGGCATGTGTTTTAGGCTCAATAAATTTGTCGAAGTATGTGAAAAAGTCAATAGTCAATAGTCAGAAGTCAGAAGTCAGAAATATAAGACAACAAATTGATTTTGATAGCCTTTCAGAGGATATAAAAACTTCTGTCAGGTTTCTTGATAATTCCATAGATGCGAATAAATATCCCGTCCCTGAAATTGAGAGGATGCACAAAGGTAACAGAAAAATAGGGCTTGGTGTTATGGGATGGGCTGATATGCTAATAATGCTTGGCATAACATATAATCATAAAAAAGCATTCAAGCTTGCAAAGGATTTGATGAGATTTGTTAGAGACACTGCAAGGGAGGCTTCTTCCGAGCTTGCCGGGGCAAGGGGTGTCTTTCCTAATTTTAAAGGCTCTGTTTATGACGCACCCGGCATGCCGCGTGTCAGGAATGCGACAACAACTACAATAGCGCCTACAGGCACACTCTCAATCATCGCAGGTTGTTCAAGCGGCATAGAGCCCCTCTTTGCCCTCGCATACAAGAGATTAATATTGGAAACCGAGCTTGAGGAGATTAATGAATACTTTTTAGAAATGGCTAAAAGCAGGGGTTTCTATAGTGAGGAATTAAAGGCAAAGATTATAGAAAAAGGAAATTTAAGGGGTATTAAAGAGGTCCCGAAGGAGATAAAGAGACTCTTTAAAACAGCACATGAAATCCCGCCTGAGGACCATATAGAGGTGCAGGCATCTTTTCAGGAGTATACTGACAATGCTGTATCAAAAACCATAAATATGCCTTACAGATCGAAAAAAGAAGATGTCGCAAGGGCATTCCTCCTTGCATATGAAAAAGGCTGCAAGGGGATTACGATTTTCAGATACGGGACAGCTAAGAAAGGCACACTGGTAAGATTTACAGATACTGATTAATAACCAATGCACGATACAAGATGCATGATGCATGCTTATAATATCTGATATTCATCCTGTATCATGCATCATATATCATGCATCTCTTTAATTAAAGCTTGAACCTTTTTTTTTATCTTATCTCTTGCACGTCTGAACTCATTCATTATCTCTTGCTCTGTCCCTATTGTCCCGACAGGATCTTTTATCGGCCAGTGGAAACGTTTTATTTCAGGGGGCACCCTGGGACATAAATCCTCAGCATAACCACAAAGAGTGACGATGTAATCCATCTTTTTTAGCAAATTTTCATCAATCACCTTTGATCTCTGTTTTGATATATCTATACCAACTTCTTTCATGACAGCGATTGCCCTTTTTTGGACACCTGGAGCCATGAGGCCGGCACTATAAACTTCTATCAACCCCTTACCGAATTCTTTTGCAAAACCCTCAGCCATCTGGCTCCGGCATGAATTTGCAGTACATAAAAACATAACCTTTTTCATCCCTGTTCTTTCTGCTCCTTTATTTCCATAGTTAATTCATTACAATAATAAACATTTAACTCGAAAAATGCATTAGAAAACCACAGAGAACACAGAGATAAATTTATTAAATTAAAAAAGTTTTGTCTTTAAATAATTTTCCCGTCATTATACTACAATCACCCCAATTCCACCCCATTGCCCCCAGCCCCGGTCGTCATATTTATCAATAAACTCTTTGTGCCTGTATTTGTATTTGATTTCTTTCCATAACCTGTCAACTTTACATTTAAGAACTTTGGGATGGAAAAGGATATCATGAAATACTATAAGACCGTTCCTTTTTACTAAAGGCGAATACAATTTCCAATCTTTTTTTACCCCTGAGTATTTGTGATCACCATCAATGAATAAAAAATCAATTTCTCTACCTTTCAATATCTTCACCACTCTGTCTTTTGTTGTCTTTTTCTGAGAATCTTTTCTGAGCATATAAAGTTTCTGATTTTTCTTTTTATACTTACTAATTTTTTGCATTTCTTTAATTGAATATCCGCCTCCAAAAGGACCTCCGGGCAAGTCGATGCTCACGATTACAGCATCAGGTTCCGCCATTTTGCACCAGGCATAGAGTGTCCCGCCCTTTCCTGTTCCGATTTCAACGATGGTGTGTAATTTCTTTCTTTTCAGCAGACTGATAAGAGAAGAAAGCTCAGATAGTTTCTGGACAGCCCCCTTTTTTATTGCGATTCGTGCAATCTTTTTTACATCCATAATAAAATCAGTCCGGTTTTAAATACAATTATATATCAAATATAGCTAACGGGTTCCTATCAACTGAAGAAGCCCGATGATGTGTTTGCATGGTATGCTTTTCTTACGGGACTTCCAGAGGAAATCTCCACATTCGCATGTCCAGACCTTTCCTATAATTTCTATACCATCAACTCCTGGGACATCAACCTCCCTTGCAACCACATAACCCTCATCAAGTCCCTTAATTCTCCATGCCCTCCCTTTATCTCCAACCGGTATTTCCTTTATATCTTTTGGTCTTATCTCACCGGAACGTGTAAGATTGCGGTCAAAAATCCTCCTCTTTTGTTCAGTTAAGCTTTCCCTTAAAGAGACCAATTCCGTTGATATGTTTATCCCCGGCAAGACAAGCTCATATTGTCTTACCTCAGCAGGCTCCCAGACAGGGCCTATTGCCTTTCTGGGAAGCACCTTAAACCTTTTCCTCTGACCTTTTCCATGCTTCAGGATATAGTTTACAGTCAGGCTGGCCAGCCCCGGGTTGTTGTTCTCTTTACTAAGATGTCCGAGCCAGAATTCGGTCTCTGAATTCCGGTGATTAAGGATTATGTTACCAACCATCTCATTTGAGAGGTGACCAGACCTTATAATCCTTTCTTTAACAGCATCAGGGTATCTTCCCTGTGTGAGGGAAAGATTGTCATAGTTTGAGTCAATTATAACAAGGTCAGCATCTTCTATTTCCTTTGTATGTTCATCACCTATCCTTCCTGAGTCAAGGATATAGACAACTTTGTGTTTACCACAGGTGATACTGAAGCCAACAGGCTCAGCAGCGTCGTGATATATGCGAAATGGTTTTATCTTTGCCTTTCCTATCTGGAATATCTTTCCTGTAATAAATGTTTTTCTTTCTATCCGGAATTCATTAAGATTATTCATTTTTTTAAATGTAGGTTCATTGGCATAAATGGTAACAGGGATTTTTTTGCTAATACTGAGGATGCCTGATGTGTGATCTGAATGTTCATGAGAAATCAGAACAGATGACGGTGGTAAGGCGATTCTAAGAAATTTCAGCTTGCGCATAAGATTCCCGTAACTTATTCCAAGGTCTATAAGAAATCTTTCCTCACCCGCCATTATTAGAAAACAATTCCCCTCGGAACTGCTTGCAAGGGATATTACTTTAAATTTAGTCATAAGATATTATGTGCCGTTTTGTTCTTTACCCAGACCCAGCATATCTCTGAAGGTCATGGCATTTTTCAGGGCTGATCCGGCATGGCAGTTGTTAAAGAAGATATATACATTTGATGCCTTGGACTTTATCTTATGAACCTCCGGCAAAAATTCCCTTAACTCTTCATCTGAATAAAGATAATTATAACGCTCTGAGACAGGCGCATTGAACCAGTTTGTGTTTCTTCCGTGAAACCTCAGGTATCCGATAGGTGAGGTAACTTCATTTATAAAGGGCATGAGCCTTGGAAGTTCAGGTTCGTCAACCGCACAGTAGGCAAGACCATTTTCTTTTAAAAATTTAAAGGTCTCATCTGTTGCCCAGGCCCTGTTTCTAAACTCAATTACAACAGGTGTGTCTTTAAGTTGCTCCTTGCAGAAAAGGATATAGTCTTTGTTCCGGGGGTTGCGATAGAAAAATACAGGAAACTGAAGTAGTACGGCCCCGAGCTTATTTGACTCTTTCAGCGGAGAGATTGCATCGGAGAATGCCTTAAAATTTTTCTTTAGCTCATCCTCAGAAGGCAAAGTCTCAAGCCTGTTATCAAAAGGGTCATGGGTCATGCCCCTGTAACCCTTGACAACAAATTCAAAGTCTTCAGGGACTTTATGGCTCATCGTTTCGATTGACTTCGGACCCGGAATCGCATAGTAAGTGGAATTTATCTCCACAGTGTTAAATTTAAAGATACAAGCGTAATAGGATAGCATCTCCTTGTCTTTCAGATTGACAGGGTATACCTTGCCTTTCCAGTCGCGAAAGGAAAATCCTGATGTGCCGATCCTTATCATTGCACCTTTAGTTATTTTACCCGAAAATGCAATTAACCACAGAGTTCACAGAGGAATATATTGAGATGAAAGAAAAAGTATTGGTTTTTTTATGATCTTCTCTGTGCAATTTTTTATGCATAATAATACCTACAAAGCTTTTTTGTCATTCCCGAAATCCGTAATCGGGAATCCAGGGTTTTCAATGTTTTCTGGATTCCCCGGGTCAATCCGCCGTACGTCTGGCGGATCAAGCCCGGAATGAGGACTAAAAGCCATCGGAAATAGACATAGAATTTCCAATTTCCATAATGTCCCCTCTCCCTTGAGGGGAGATGGTTGGGTGAGGGTGATAAATTAATCAGATTGATTACCCCTCCCCTTATTCCCCTCCCGCAAGGGAAGGGGAGGGTTGGTAGTTTTAGATTTTCTATCTCTATTTTTCAGAAGCAGCCCCTTGACAAAAGGCTTTAAAATAGTATACAAATGTATATATAATATGAATAGGTAAGAAGAGCGGGAGGTAAAGAGCAATATAGGCCATGAAAGAGCTGACGGTAAAACAGAGAAAAATACTGGAATTCCTTACGGAATACACAAAAAACCACGGCTATCCTCCGACGGTGAGGGAAATAGGGGGCCACTTCAAATTCCTATGGGCTGCTGCAAGGGCGCACCTTCAGGCGCTTCAAAGGAAGGGCTTTATAAAATTGAATCCCTTAAAATCCAGAGGCATAGAGATCCTGGGATTAATGCCATCGATTGGATCCATGCTACCTGTTGCCGGAAAGATACGCGCAGGGAAACCGATACTGGTAAGGGAAGACATTGATGCGCATATCATGGTAGATAAATCCTTATTCCCGCATAAGAATGCATTTTCTTTAAAAGTAACAGGAGACAGCATGATCGAGGCGGGTGTACTTGACGGAGATTATGTGGTAGTAAAACCGCAGAAGACTATCGAAAATGGAGAGATCGGCGTTGTACTTATTGAGGATGAGGCGACGGTGAAAAGGGTTTTTGTTAAAAATAAAAATATAATCCTGAAGCCGGAAAACAAAAGCATGCAGCCGGTGAGCTATAAACCAGAAGAAGTGAGCATCATCGGGAAAGTGATAGGAGTGATCAGGAAACTGTAAGTGTTCAAGAAATCATAAATAAGTCTGTAACGTACAAATATACTGTCATTCCTGCGAAAGCAGGAATCCAGAGCTTCAGAATCAAGGAATATTCATTCTGGATTCCGGATCAAGTCCGGAATGACACATGTATGAATTAAATGAACCCATGGATATTGGAGAAACCATAAGCGTCGTCGCCTTATTCGGCCTGCCGTATAAGATAAGGCCGGTAAGATTCAAATGGAACGGCAGACTCTTTGAGGTCAAAGAGATTACATATGCCTGGCAGACAAGAGAAGGCCAGAGAAAGATATACCATTTCTCCGTGTCGGACGGTAAGACATTGTATGAGCTGAGCTTTAACACTGATTCACTTCTCTGGAGTCTTGAAAACCTTGAGGCTTAATCATGCCAAAGATAATAATGTGCATAGATATGGATGCCTTCTTTGCTTCTGTGGAGCAAAGGACAGACCCCCGTCTTAAGGGGAAACCCGTAGCTGTCATAGGCTCAGGGAAAAGAACAGTTATCACCACAAGGTCATACGAGGCAAGGGCGTATGGTGTAAAAACAGGGATGAATATCTACGAGGCAAAGAGAATGTGCCCTGAGCTTGTCTTTGTGAAGGGTAATAACGAGAAATATGCCCATATATGCAGAGAACTTTCAGACTTATATCTTCAGTTTACTCCGGATGCAGAGGTTTACTCTATTGATGAGGCGTTCCTTGATATAACCACGACACATTACCTTTTCGGCGGACCCGAGGCGATAGCCATTACCCTTAAAAAGACTATAAAAGAGAGATTTGGCATAAACTGCACTGTTGGTATAGGCCCTAACGTACTTATTGCCAAACTTGCAAGTGATATCTCCAAACCCGATGGGTTAAGATGGATAAAACCTGAAGAGATAGAATCTGTTTTCAGTGATTTGCCTGTTGAAGAGCTCTGGGGAATTGGTTCAAAGATAGCAGGAAGGCTAAAAGACATCGGGATAAAAACATGTGGGCAGCTCGGCAGCGCACCGGCAAGCCTTTTAAGAAACAAATTCGGCATTATAGGTGAAACCTTAAAGGCAATGGGTATGGGTATATGTAACAGGCCTGTTCAGACAAAGTCAGAGGATGCCAGATCTATCGGACATAGTATGACACTGTCAAAGGATATTTCTGAAAGGAGAGAGATTGAGGCCTATCTGCTACTATTAAGTGAGATGGTTGGAAGAAGGGCAAGGAAGCACGGATATATGGGTAGGAAGGCATCCATTATAATAAGGTATCCTGATTTTGAGACTTTCTCGAAACAGAGGACAATCTCGAGGTTTACAAACGATACACATATCATTTTTCGCAATGCCATGGGTATATTTGATGACATAAAGTTAAAAGACAGTGTGAGGTTGCTCGGGGTGTGTCTCTCGGATCTCATCAATGACTCTCATCAAATACCGCTGATAGAGGAAGAAAGAAAGAGGAGTTCTATCCTTCAGGCAATGGATTATATTAATGATAGATTTGGAGATTTCAAACTAACATGGGGTTCGTATATAATGCAGAAAAGGTCTTCCTGTGTCATCTCACCGTCATGGAGGCCGTCAGGGGTTAAGAGTGTAAATGTGAAATGAAGCATTGTGATTTTTTCATTATCATTATAGTCGTCTTATTATTGCACTCCTGTGCTGCTATTAACAAAATCCCGGATGCCGGGCATACTCATTTAATAGAAAACGTTCCTTTCTACCCGCAGGAGACCTATCAATGTGGACCTGCATCCCTTGCCGGCGTACTAAACTACCGGGGAATAAATATATCCCCTGACGAGATTGCAAAAGAAATATTCAGTGAATCTGCAAGAGGGACATTAAATATAGATATGGTGCTTTATGCACAGAATAGGGGGTTGAATGCGGTTCAATATAAAGGCGGTATGAATGACCTGAAAAAGAATATAGATTCTGGCAACCCGGTTATTGTCCTTATTGATTATGGATTTTCTATGTATCAGGCAAATCACTTTATGATTGTTGTCGGATATAATGAGCATGGTATTATAGTCAATTCAGGAAGGAATAAAGGTAAATTTATATCTGAAGAAGAATTTTTAAAGGCATGGGAAAAAGCAGATTACTGGACACTGCTAATAAAAAAGTGATTAGTGAATAGTGAACAGTTTTACAATACAATTCAAATATTTGTTAGTCTGTTTACTGACTACTGTATACTGTCTACTTTTATGTGCTTGTTCCTTTCCCAGAATAATTGTCCTTGACGATCCTCTTAGCCCGGAAGAGCATCTTAACCTAGGCGTGGCCTATGAAAAAAAAGGTGAATTGGATGATGCCTTAAAAGAATATGAAAAGGCATCTAAGAAACTCCCTTTGGCATATCTCTATATGGGTAATATCTATTTTCAGAAAGATGAATTTAACGAGGCAGAATCCTGTTATAAAAAGGCCATCAGAAAAGACCCGAAAAATGCCGATGCCTATAATAACCTTGCCTGGCTTTATTACATTAAGAAAGAAAATCTTGACGAGGCAAAGAGGCTTGTATTAAAGGCCATTGAACTAAACCCTCAAAAAATGAATATATATCAAGATACACTTGAAAAGATAAGAGTACTCAAAAACCAGTGAATGGCACGGCCAGTCGTTGCCAACCTTGACTTATTTTTTCTGTTCTAAAAACTTCTTAACGAGTTATTTTTTTGTTTTCTTTTTTGTAGTTGTCTTTTTTGTTGTTTTCTTTTTAGAAATTGCCTTAGCCTTCTGTTGCATTGGTTTTCCACAACACCAAAGAGTAGTACGGGATACACCTGCATTACTAATGGTTACCTCTCTTGCACAAGCAACACAGACCATCTTTTGACCCCTTTTCAACTTTGCCATATTAAACCCCCTCCATAAATTTTGTTGTTATTATATATATTAAAGTATTAAACAGTAAACTATTATTTTTTTAGTTTTTTAGCTAAGTAGATTCGTACCGGACATTTACAGAGATATTCATCAATAAGAAACAATGAAAAGTTACATTTTTGTGCTTGTTTTTCTAAACACAAAAGATGGGATTTCATACCGATATCTTTTGCATGACAGAGATTTCTAAAATTAGAATTGTAACATTTTGAGCATTCAATTTCTTTGATAATTCTTTTTATTTTATTATATTTGAGACAGACATGAGAATGGCAGAAGTTTTTAAAGACTTACATCCCGTACTGCAGACTCTTCTTGCAACGTGTTTCACATGGGGTCTAACTGCCCTTGGGGCCACAGGGGTATTTATTGCCAGGGATATAAGTAAAAAAATACTTGATACGATGCTTGGCTTTGCTGCAGGAGTTATGGTTGCCGCAAGTTTTTGGTCACTACTTGCTCCCGCAATTGAAATGTCCGAGGGGAAAGATATCCCTGTATGGTTTCCGGCTGTAGCAGGTTTTCTTCTGGGAGGTATATTCTTGAGGGTTATCGATAAAATACTTCCTCATCTGCACATCGGGTTCCCGATGGAAGAAGCTGAAGGAATTAAGACAAGCTGGCAACGAAGCACCCTGCTTATTCTTGCAATAACATTGCATAATATCCCGGAAGGGCTTGCAGTAGGAGTTGCCTTTGGGTCTGTTGCTTCAGGTTTACCTTCTGCTACTTTACCAGGAGCCATTGCATTAGCTGTTGGTATAGGGATTCAGAATTTTCCAGAAGGCCTTGCGGTATCTATGCCTCTTCGCCGCGAGGGAATGTCTCGTTTGAAAAGTTTCTGGTACGGGCAGTTATCAGCAGTAGTTGAACCAATTGCAGGTGTTATCGGAGCAGCGGCTGTTATTCTAGCACGGCCGATTCTTCCATATGCTCTTTCTTTTGCTGCTGGTGCCATGATATTTGTAGTCATCGAGGAACTTGTTCCGGAATCACAGCTTGGAGGGAATACTCATGAAGCAACTGCAGGAGCAATGATTGGTTTTGCTGTGATGATGGTGCTTGATGTGGCTTTTGGTTAAAATCTATGGAATAATGGTGTAATAGAATAAAGGATACGGGGATGCTATGACTAAAGGCAAGGCAAGGAATTTAATCCTATTCGGGCTTATTTTTTTAATACTGCCGTTTTTATTTTCTGTTTTGAATTTATATGCCGACTGGCTCTTTTTCACAGAGACAGGATACACTTCTGTTTTTATTAAGACGCTCTCTACTAAGATCGGCACAGGTCTATCTTTC
>Ga0315268_10005078_pt1 | contig 14187 bp, 12 predicted proteins | sample C1_top_MG_FD_204535 | JGI IMG/M metagenome (GOLD analysis project Ga0315268, IMG submission 204535) | Sediment microbial communities from Yellowstone Lake, YNP, Wyoming, USA - C1_top | ecosystem: Environmental > Aquatic > Freshwater > Lake > Sediment | place: USA: Wyoming | collected 2017-08-01 | reverse complement strand
CCTGGCGTTGCGGGCGTTGTGGCTGTCACAGGACGAGCGCTGGGATCACTATTGGATCGCCCGCCCGGCGTACGCGCAGGCCGCCTAAAGTGTCATGCCCCCGCCGCAATCCATCCTCATCGCCGGCAACAACGATGCCGCGCCGCCGCGCGTGATTACCGGCAGTTGCGCCTTTACCACCGAAGGCCTGGGCATCACGCCCGGCAACCAGTTCAGCCTGATTCAGTGCTCGGAGAAGCCGGAGGAATCGGCCATCCTGGGGGCGTGGTTCACCGGCCTGTGGAACTCGCTGCCGCCATCGCAAGACCGAAAGGCGGCGTTCCTCAAGCGGCTGGAGGAGGTGGCCGAGCACAAGCCCCCCTCGCTCATCTACTACCTGACGCTCTACCACGTCTTCAAAGACCTGGGCGACGAACTGGACGAAGAGCGAGTGGTCAAGTCGGCCACCGGCATCCGCAGCACCGTTGTCTGGAAGAAGCTCTACAAGTTCCAGCGCGACGGCGTCATCGGCGCCATCGACAAGCTCGAGCGGCTGGGCGGCTGCATCATCGCCGACAGCGTGGGCCTGGGTAAGACCTTCGAGGCCCTGGCCATCATCAAGTATTACGAACTCCGCAACGACCGCGTGCTCGTGCTGGTGCCCAAGCGGCTGCGGGACAACTGGACGCTCTACAAGGCCAACGACCGCCGCAACTTCCTCGCCGCCGACCGCTTCAACTACGACGTGCTGAACCACACCGACCTGTCCCGCAACACCGGCTCGTCCGGCGACATCGACCTGGCCCACATCAACTGGGGCAACTATGACCTGGTGGTCATCGACGAGTCGCACAACTTTCGCAACAAGGCCATCGCCCGCTCGCGCAAGCACGTGCAGAAATACTACGGCACCCAGGAAACCGGCCGCTTCCCCGAGCGCCTCAAGCCCATCAACATCAAGCCCGACGTGGACCTCAAGGGCGAGTTTCGGTCCATCCGCGAGATCAACCAGGAAATCCGCCGCCTCACGCTGGCCACCTACGCGCCGCTCCGCTACGTGCTGCCGCACAAGCAGGCCGCCTACGACGCCAAGTATTCCACTCGCATCCGCGGCGGGGAAAGCTTCTTCCGGCAGGCAGACCGCGAGGAAAGCCTCGTCCATCTGCTCCGCGTCAACGTGCTCAAGCGAATGGAAAGCTCGGTCACTTCCTTCACGCTCACCCTCACGCGGCAACTGGCCGACGTTCAGGCGACGCTGGCCAGGATCGAGGCCCACGCCGAATCCGTGGACGAAATCGACATCGCCGACGTGGACATGGACGACCCCGCCTTCGAGAGCCTGCTGGTGGGCACGAAGGTCAAGGTGCTGCTCAAGGACGTGGACCTGGTCCGCTGGCGGCAGGATCTGGTCGAAGACCGCAACCGCCTGGCCACGCTGCTCTCGGCCGCCAAGAGCATCGGCGCCGCCCGCGACGCCAAACTCCGCGCCCTCAAGGACGTGCTCCAGGACAAGTGCCAGCACCCCATCAACCCCGGCAACCGCAAAGTCATCGTCTTCACCGCCTTCGCCGATACCGCCCACTACCTCTACCACGAGCTGGCCGGCTGGGCGAAGGAAGAGCTTGGCATCCACAGCGCCCTGGTCACCGGCGCCGGCCACAACCAGACCACGCTTCCCCAGCTCTGCAAAGACTTCGTCAGCATCATCACCGCCTTCTCGCCTCGCTCGAAGGAGCGGCCCGCCGACCTGGCCGAGGAAGGCGAACTCGACCTGCTCATCGCCACCGACTGCATCAGCGAAGGCCAGAACCTCCAGGACTGCGACACCGTCATCAACTACGACATCCACTGGAACCCGGTCCGCATCATCCAGCGATTCGGCCGCATCGACCGCCTCGGCTCGACCAACGCGCGCATCCAACTCATCAACTTCTGGCCCAACATGGAGCTGGAGGAGTACATCAACCTCGAACAGCGCGTCAGCGGGCGCATGGTGCTGCTCGACATTTCCGCCACAGGCGAGGAGAACATCATCGAGCACCAGTCCGGCAACCAGATGAATGACCTGGAGTACCGCCGCAAGCAACTGCTCAAGCTCCAGGAAGCCATCGTGGACCTGGAAGACCTGAGCACCGGCGTCTCCATCGCCGACCTGACGCTCACCGACTTCCGCATCGACCTGGCCGAGTACCTCCGCAAGAACCCCGGCGCCTTGGACCGCGTGCCGCTGGGCACGATGGCCGCCGTCGGCCAACGGGGACGGCGCCGTGCCGCCTGGGGTCATCTTCTGCCTCCGGGCCGTTGGTCCAGCCGCCCAGAAGGCCATCGAACCTGGCTATCCGCTGGCGCCCCATTACCTCGTGCATGTCGGCAACGATGGCTCTGTGCTGCTGCCGTTCACCCAGGCAAAGAACGTGCTGGACCGCCTCAAGGGCCTGTGCGTCGGACGCGACCTGCCCGATGCTGTCGCCTGTGCCCGGTTCGACAAGCAGACCAAGGACGGCCGCGACATGGACCGCGTCCGCGACCTGCTGGCCAAGGCCGTCGCGTCCATCGTCGGCCAGACCGAAGAGCGCGCCGTCGCCAGCCTCTTCACCTCCGGCGGCACCCACGCCCTCAAGGGCGAGTTCCGCGGCACCAACGACTTCGAGGTCGTGGCGATGCTGGTGGTATTGCCGGCTGGGCTAGGGGAGGCCGGGCAATGAGCATTGGCATCGTCATTAGCGCCCTTGCCCTGCCGGCGGGTTCCCGCGTGGATCAACGCGTCCCCAAGAAACTCCTCCTGGAGAACGGGGCGCCCACGGCCGCGGATAAACGCCAGATCTCCGATGGCGTCGAAGAGCTGCACTGGGTCGCCGCGCTCAAGCCCACTAATATCGGTGTTGCCGTCTTCCGCGACGATGTGCGGGAATACTTGGAGATTGCCGTCCTGGCCGTTGCGCTGCGACCAGAGGCCAAGGCCACCCGCCTGACTGAGTTGATCCACCGGGCCATTCCGTACCCCACGGTGCTGGCCACCGTGGAAGGGCCAATGGTGAGCCTCTCGCTGGCGCACAAGCGCTGGTCGCAGGGCGAGGCCGACAAGGTGGTCATCGAAGATGTGCGGCGCTGCACGCCGTTCCGGCCGGAGACGCTGGCCATTGTGGACGGGATCAAATACGAGCGGCTGGGCGAGGAGCACTACTGGGCGCAGGAACTGTTCGAGCAGGAAGAGTTGACCGGCTACCTCAAGAACATGCTCGAGGCGCAGAAGTCCGCCCACGAATACGTCGTGTACCAGTCGGGGGTTGAGCGGTCGTTCGCCGAGTCGCTGGAGAACAACTCGGCCGTGAAGGTCTATGCCAAGCTGCCGGGGTGGTTCACGGTTCCGACGCCGCTGGGCAACTACAACCCGGACTGGGCCGTGCTGGTGCAGAAGGACGGCGCCGAGCGACTGTACTTCGTCGTGGAGACAAAGAGCAGCTTGTTCACCGACGACCTGCGCGACCGCGAGGGCGCGAAGATCACCTGCGGCGAGGCCCACTTCAAGGCGCTGGCGGTCGGCGACAGCCCGGCGACATTCGTGAAGGCGAGGAACATTGACGACCTGATGGCCAAGACGTAGGCGGGGTGAGGAACAGCGAAAGGAACGGCCCAGGAGCGACAGTGTGAACCAGGAGCCGAGGCGCGTGCTCGGCGTGGAAAAGGTCGGCGACTTCACCATCGAGATCGTGGCTGGCGAACCATCGCCGGAGGCACAACGACGCTGGGACGGCCGCGTGGACACGCTCACAGCGTGGCTCTTGGCCGAGTGGAAGGCCGAGCAGGAGCACAACCGGAACGAGGAAGGGCGTTCGGACTGAGACGATGGCGACGAAGAAGATCAATACTGACGACCCCCGACCGGGCGGCGATGATCCACGTCGCCGACTAAGGCAACTCCGCGCCCTCTTCGATCAGGCCGTCCAGCGGCTGGAAGCGATTCCAGAAAGCGAAGTATCGGAGGCCGGAGAGCCATACGTCAAAGAGTGCGCGGAGGCGGTTGGAGCGTTCGCCTCGTGGTTTGCGGAGTTGACGCCAGACGATATGTGCATCGTGGGCGACGCCTGGCGCGTGGCCTCCGCCTTGGTGGGCTTGGCGGGGGTTGTGGACTGGATCGGCCTGCATTGGTCGGTGCCGTTCGCCCATGAGATCGAGACCGATGCCGCCGCCCTCATGGCGGAGGCCGAAGCCCTTGATGCGGCCGTGACGAAGGCGTTTACGGTGGAGAAGACGCCGAATCGGCTCTTCATGGAAAGACGCCCCTTGTCAGAGGCGGAGCACGACGCCATTGGCGAGGGTATCGAGAAAGTCGCCCTGTTGGCCGAGGCCCTCGGCGGGCGCCTGCTGAGAACCGCCGCATGGGTCGCCACGCATCCGGCCTGCCGCCAGCCGGCACCACAGCCGGCGCCGAAGAAGCCTCCCAAGGGCCGGGAGGCGATGAGCAAGAAGGCTAAGGCCCTGGCGGTGCTGGCCGATCACCCCGATTGGACGGATGCACAGGTCGCCCACGCGGCCGGTTGCCATGTCAAGAGCCTCTATCGTTGGAAGGACTACGGCCGCGCCCGCGAGCTTCTGCAACAGGGCCGGATGCGCTTGCCCAGGGGGTCCAAGGACACCGAGAGCGGCGACCTGGAGGCGTGGGAAGACTCCAACGACGATGACAACGAGTAACTGGCGCGGGTAGCGCTACCTTCGGCGCTACCCCTGTACACCGATCCACCCGCTCGAAGCCGGCCATCTCCATATCCGAGCGCTACCCCAGCGCAACCGCCGCCCATTTTCCAAAGGCCCTCTTTGGAGAATGGAACATGAGTACCCAACATCCACGGAATGACGAATGCCGCCGGCCGGAGGATTCTCCGGCGGCTTGGTTCGTCGTGCTGGAACGCGCCCGGCAGACCCACGACTTCGAGCTTGCGGCGACGGCCCAACGCGAACTTGAGCGGCTGGGGGTGAAAGTCTCGTTCCGCCCCGCGGCGGCCACACGCAGCCAGGGGGTGGACCGTGAGTGACTCGATCCTCCACACCAAGCCGCAACTGGCGATGCCGTGCCTGGCCCTGCGCCCGCGCGAGGCGGCGCAGGCGATTGGCGTCAGCGAACGAACTTTGTGGGCGCTCACCCAAAGCGGGAAGGTGCCGCACGCCAAGATCGGGCGGATTGTCGTCTACCCAACCGACCAACTCCGTGACTGGCTGGCCGCCCAGGCGAAAGCCACAGCGACGACCAAGCCCGAAAACGGCGCGGCGGAAGGCGGTGCCGAATGACTCGCACTCCCCAGACTCCGCTGGCCGATGCCGACGCCGTGCGCGAGGCGTTCCGGCTGATCGTCGGCGACGGCGTGACCGAGCTTCGCGCGCTCGACGCCACCAGTCCCGGCGACCACTGGCCGGCGACTTACTCCGGCTACTTCGACGACCCGGACGCGCTCGTCCAGGCCATCACCACGCTGCACACAGCCAAGGGCATCTACATCACGCCCAACCCGGTCAACCCCGCGCTGCTGGCCCGCGCGCATAACCGCATCCGCCGGCCGGCCAAGGGAGAGAGCACCAGCGACGGCGACATCGTCGCCCGGCGCTGGCTTCTGATTGACGCCGACCCGGCGCGGCCGGCGGGCATCTCCAGCACCGACGCGGAGCACGCCGCCGCGCTGGCGCGGTGCCAAGCCATCGCCGCCGAACTGGAGCACCGCGGCTGGCCAGCGCCCATCGTGGCCGACAGTGGCAACGGCGGACACCTGCTCTACCGCATCGACCTGCCGGCCGACGATGGCGGCCTCGTGGCACGATGCCTCGCGGCCCTCGCCAAGCAGTTCGACGACGCGGACGTGAAAGTGGATACGAAGGTCGGCAACGCCGCCAGAGTCTGGAAGTTGTATGGCACGCTGACGGCCAAAGGGGATTCAACGACCGACCGGCCGCACCGCATCGCCCGCATCCTGCGCGTCCCGGCGGAACTTCGCATCGTCGCGCCGGAACTGTTGGCCGCATTGGCAGAGCCGGCGGCCGTGGCGCCGTTGGCGAACATGGCGCCGAGCATCGGCGGCATCGACCTGGAGCGGTTCATCGCCCAGCATCTGCCGCGCGCCCAAGGCCCCCAGCCTTGGAGCGGCTCCAGCGGCGCCGGCCAGCGTTGGATACTGAATCCCTGCCCCTGGAATCCCGCCCACACCAACGATTCGGCCTACATCCTTCGCCACGCCTCCGGCGCCCTCTCCGCCGGCTGCCAGCACAACGGCTGCGCCGGCCGGACGTGGGCGGACCTGCGGGGCATGTTCGAGCCGCGGCCGGCCAGGACGGTAGTGGTGCCGCCGACAGTGGTGCCGGTCGCGGCCGAAGCCCCGGCCACGCCGCTGGTGGAGCCGTTCGTGCCGTTCCCCAGCGAAGTGCTGCCCGAACCGGCGCGGTCATTCGTGCAAGCCAGTGCCCGCGCTATCGGCTGCGATGAGAGCTTCATCGCACTGCCCCTCCTGGCAGCCCTGGCATCCGCCATTGGCAACACCCGGCGCATCGAACTCAAGTACGGCTGGGCGGAGCCGGCGATTGTTTGGGCCGCCGTGGTAGGCGACTCTGGGACGCTCAAGACCCCGGCGTTCAAGGCAGCCATGAAGCCCGCCCGCAAGGCGCAGGCAGCGGCCTTCAAGGAACACGCACTGGCGCAGGCCGCGTGGGAAGCGGACCATCTGCGATACGAGGCCGAACTCCTGGCGTGGAAACGGGCCGCCGGCAGCGACAAAGGGCAGGCCGGTGATCCACCGGAGAAGCCGGCCGCCCCGATCGCGCGGCGATACATCGTGTCGGACACCACCATCGAAGCCCTCGCGCCCATCCTGCTGGGCAACCCGCGCGGCGTGCTGCTGGCCCGCGATGAACTGGCTGGCTGGATCGGCGCGTTCGACCGCTACGCCAAGGCGGGCAAGGGCGGGGCGGACGCCGCCCACTGGCTGTCGATGCACAACGCCGAAGAGGTGGTGATTGATCGCAAGACCGGCATCCCTCCGACGATCCGCGTCCCATCGGCCTCGGTGAGCATTGCCGGCGGGATTCAGCCCGGCATCCTCGCGCGGGCGCTGGGGGCCGAACACCGCGAGAATGGCCTGGCAGCCCGGCTGCTCTTGGCGTGCCCACCTCGCTGGCCCAAGCGCTGGACTGAAGCTGAGGTCTCCCCGGCCCTGGAGCGCAGGCTCGCAGTGGTTTTCGAGCGGCTCTACAGCCTCCAGCCCACCACCGACGGGAACGGCGACCCGGCCCCCGTGATGGTGCCCCTGTCGGCCGATGGGAAGGCGGCGTGGGTGGACTTCTACAACGCCCACGGCCAGGAACAAGCCGAGTTGACCGGGGATCTGTCGGCCGTGTGGAGCAAACTTGAAGGTTACGCGGCCCGGCTCGCGCTTGTCGTGCATTTCGTCCGCTGGGCCAACGACGATACGACCCTCACCAGCCCCGATGCCATTGACGCCGACAGCATCGCCGCGGGCGTCGCCCTCTCCCGCTGGTTCGGCAACGAAGCCAAACGCGCGTATGCCATCCTGTCCGAAAGCGACGATGAGCGAGACGAGCGACACACGATGGAGTTGATCGGACGCCGGGGCGGGTCGATCACCGTGCGGGAACTCCAGCAGACCAGCCATCGGTTCAGGACCGCCGGCGCCGCCGCGGATGCCCTCAACGCCCTGGCCAAAGCCGGCCTGGGGCGGTGGGAAGAGGTTGGTCCTGGCGCCCAGGGCGGCCGGCCCACCCGGACGTTCCATCTCAGCGCCTCGGCCAGCGCCTACACAACCCCGGCTACCGACCCCCCGGCGCCTACGAAACCCCCGACGGCGGGGCAGGAAACGGGTTGTGTAGGCGTAGGCGCCGCAGGCGGGGGCGGTGCCGGGGCCACCGGATAGGGCCGGCCGGACGTGTCTGAAGGAGCCGCTTTCTTGCCAGAAGCTGCTTGACAGTGGCACACGCACAGGGCTGTCTGTCGGGCGTGAACGAACTTCTGAATCAACTACGCCAGCGAATCAGCACCAGCGGGAAGAGCCGCTACGCGCTTTCGCGCCAGACGGGAATCGACCAGGCCCAGCTATCCCGGCTGATGAGCGGGCAAGAGGGCCTGGGCTACGGGAACCTTGTGAAACTGGCCGCCGCGCTGGGGCTGGAGATTGTCCTCCGGCCCGTCACGCGGTAGGCCCAAACGGAGTAGTGAACTATGGCAACGATTGGTACGGAACCCAACGGAACGCGGCGAATCCTCTTCGTGGCCGCAGACGGCAGCCGCAAGACGGTGCGCCTGGGCAAGTGCAGCCAGCGCGATGCGGAACAAGTGTGCCGGCACGTCGAGGCCCTGGCCACGGCAAGCATCCACACCCAGCCCGTCCCTCGGGAGACGGCCGTCTGGGTCCGAGGCATCGGCCACAAGCTGCATGACCGCCTGGCGCGGGCGGGGCTGGTGGAGGCGAGGGAGCAACCCGGCAAGCTGCTGTTGGGGGCATTCATCGACGGCTACATCGCCCAGCGTCCTGACCTGAAGCCCGCTACGCTGGTGCTGCTCAGACAAGCGCGTATCTGGTTGCTCCGGTTCCTGGGCGAAACCCGCCGGCTAGACCAGGTGCGACCGGCCGACGCCGACGGCTACCGCGCGCAAATGATCGAAGGCGGCTTGGCCAAGGCCACCATCGCCAAGCGATGCCGCTACGCTCGGCACTTCTTCGAGGTGGCCAAGCGACGGGGGCTGGTGGCGGACAACCCGTTCGGCCATATCAAGGGAGCTGTGAAGGGCGACCCCACGCGACGATGCTATGTGCCCGGCGATGCCGTTGCGAAGGTCATTGACGTGGCGCCCGACGCGCAGTGGAAGCTGCTCATCGCTTTGGCCCGCTGGGGCGGGTTGCGGATACCGTCGGAAGTCCTGACCCTGGCCTGGCGGGATGTGGACTTTGCCGGCAAGCGGTTCATCGTGAGGGCCAGCAAGACCGAGCACCACGAAGACGGCGGCGTGCGAGTGGTGCCGATGTTCCCGGAACTGGCACCCCTGTTCCAAGCCGTCTTCGACGAGGCACCAGAAGGGGCGGAGCATGTCATCACCCGCTACCGCACCGCAGCGGTGAACCTGCGCACCCAGTTTCAGCGGTACATCGAGAAGGCGGGCGTCCGGCCCTGGCCGAAGCTGTGGCAGAATCTTCGAGCCTCGCGAGCCACCGAACTAGCGGACCTGTATCCCTCCCACGTCTGCGCTGCCTGGCTCGGTCACACCGAACGCATTGCCGACGCCTTCTATCGCCAAGTCACCGACGAGCACTTCAGCCGGGCCACCAGCGCGGCAGAAAACCCGGCACGAAATCCGGCACAGCAAGCCCACGCGGAGGGCCGCAACACGGCGCACGAGCCAACCCGGAAAACGAAAAACCCCGCGAAATGCGGGGCTTTTCGAGGTCTGGCGTCAGGGTGCTACCACCCTAACAAATACCTTATGGGCGATACAGGGCTCGAACCTGTGACCTCCAGCGTGTCATGCTGGCGCGCTAGCCAGCTGCGCCAATCGCCCAGTTCGCAGGCCCTCTTGGACCTGCGGTAAAGGCATTATAGCCCCGGCCACCGCAAGCACAAGCCGACGGGCGGAAGGCTGCATCGGCAGCCATCGGGGTGGGCGCCGGCCCGGACAACAGTAATAAATGAACTCGACGGGGTGTTACCCAAATGGCGGCCGCACGCAGGTTTAAGTGTCTGCCAGATATGGACAGGCGCATACGGTATTGTATCAGTGCGTTATACAGCCACAGATCATTTATGCTTGATTTGATGAGTCTGACGGTTATAGTGACTAGCGCGGCCCGGATCGGCCATGGCGGGCTGCGTCTTTTTGCTCAATCCGCACGGCGGCTTTCACGATGTAAAATGTGCAGGCCAACCGCGTGCGGGCGAAGACGTTAGCGCTGATCGCGGAGGGCACTGTTTTCAGAGAATTGCGCACGCGCGTTGAGGCGGGACTGGATATGTTCGCCTGGCTGGAAGGGTGTTGAGATGGGCAAGCGGTGCGTCAGTACGGTTATCGAAAACCTGCCGGAATTGCCCGGCCCCGACTGCGGGGACTGGCGGCTCCTGCATACCCGCAGCCGTCAGGAAAAGGCCGTGGCGGCCGACCTGCGGGCCATGGGCATCGCCTATTTCCTGCCTATTGTGGTCCAACCGCGATATTACGGCCGGCGCAAGCTCCTGGTGGATCTGCCCTTGTACCCAGGCTACGTCTTTCTTCGCGGCAGCCTTGATGATGCGTATTCGGCCGATCGCACCGGGCGAATCGCCCAGATCATCCAGGTCAGCGATCAGCGGCAGCTCGACTGGGAGCTGCGCAACCTGCACCTGGCCCTCACCCGCCAGGCGCCGCTCGAGCCTTATCCTTTCCTGAAAGTCGGTCGGAAGGTCGAAGTTCGCTCAGGCCCGTTCCGCGGCGTGCAGGGGATCATTGAGGAAAACGACGGTCGAACACTATCGCTCCAGGTACAAATGCTAGGCAGAGGCGTCAGTCTTGAGATTGACGGGGCATTATTGGAGCCGCTGGAATAGCGGCTTGAGTTGCGGCCAAGGCGGGCCGATTTATCTGGAGCAATGCTCTGTAGTCGAGTGCGCAGGCGCGCAGTCGAAGAGGGCGGAGCCTTGGGTTGAATCCATTACCAAAGCTCAAGCAGATGGCTAGCCGCGGTCAAGATGAGCAGAGCAAACCGTTCGTGCATGCGAATGCGATCGTGGGGTCGGGTGCGCGAATCGGCAAAGGAACGCGCGTATGGGCGTTCGTAAATATATGCCCTGGTGCGGAGATCGGCGATGAATGCAACATCTGCGACCGTGTTTTCATTGAGAATCGTGTTCGAATTGGCAACAGGGTTACGATCAAGTGCGGCGTCTCGGTCTGGGATGGCGTGACCTTGGAAGATGATGTTTTCGTCGGGCCGGGCGTTGCGTTTACAAATGATCTTCGCCCGCGAAGCAAAGTATACCTGGATGTTGTGCCGACGCGCATTTGTCGCGGCGCGTCGATCGGTGCTAACGCAACTATTCTTCCTGGGCTCACGATAGGCGCTTATGCAATGATCGGCGCAGGCGCTGTCGTGACAGAGAGTGTGCCCGACTTTGCCTTGATGATGGGCAATCCGGCAAAGTTCCGCGGCTGGGTTTGTCGCTGTGCGAAGAGGCTTCGTTTTGGAGACACATATGCCAAGTGCGAATGTGGCCGAGCATACCGAATCGTCGCCGGGCGGGTTGAAGAGACGACCGTCAATTGACAAGGACTGTCGGATCATCGAGCTTCCAAAGGTTGTCGATCCGCGCGGCAACCTGACGTTCATCGAGGGCGGGCGCCATGTGCCCTTCGACGTGAAGCGTGTGTACTACCTTTACGACGTTCCGGGGGGCGCGGAGAGGGGTGGCCATGCCCATAAGGAACTGCACCAGCTCATCATCGCGATGTCCGGCAGCTTTGATGTGATCCTCGATGACGGCACTCGGCAGAAGCGTTTTCACTTGAACCGATCCTATTTTGGACTTTACGTCTGCCCCATGATCTGGAGGGAACTGGACAACTTTTCGTCGGGTTCCGTATGCCTCGTGCTGGCATCGTCTTACTACAGCGCGTCGGACTATTACCGCGACCACGTGGAATACCTTCTGGCGATGAAGGACTTGCCGCGATGAATGTGCCATTCCTGGAGCTGAAGCCGACCTACGCGGAGCTGAAAGCGGAGATGGACGCCGCTTGGTCCCGGGTCATGGAATCGGGCTGGTATTTGCTGGGCAAGGAACTCGAAGCCTTCGAGGCCGAGTTTGCCGCCTACTGCGACGCCAGACACTGCGTGTGCGTCGGCAACGGACTGGATGCGCTGCACCTGATCCTGCGGGCCATGCGAATCGGGCGGGGCGACGAGGTGCTGGTGCCTTCCAACACGTTCATCGCCACCTGGCTGGCCGTTACTTACGCGGGCGCCACGCCTGTTCCGGTCGAGCCGGATGCCGACACGTGCAACATGGACCCCGCTCGGATCGAGGCGGCAATTACCCCTCGGACACGAGCGATCATGCCTGTGCATCTGTACGGACAGCCCGCCGACATGGACCCGATCCTGGATATCGCTCGACGTCGCGGGCTCAGGGTGATCGAGGACAACGCTCAGGCACATGGAGCGAGATACAAAGGCCGGCGAACTGGGGCGATCGGCGATGCGGCCGGCACCAGCTTCTACCCGGCCAAGAATCTGGGCGCCTTTGGTGACGCCGGCGCGGTAACCACGAACGACGGCGCACTGGCTGACGAGGTCCGGCTTCTGCGGAATTACGGGTCGAAGAGGAAATACGAGCACGAACGCTGCGGCTTCAACTCCCGCGTAGAGGAACTACACGCTGCGACGCTACGGGTGAAACTTCGGCGACTGGACGAGTGGAACTCGCGTCGGCAGGCTATCGCGGCGCTCTATCGCGAGCGATTGCGGGATGCCCCCGGCATCCGGCTGCTTGGAGTTGCGCCGTGGGCTGAGCCGGTTTGGCACTTGTTTCCGATTCGGCATGGCCGGCGAAATGACATGCAGCAGCTCCTCAGGTCGAAGGGCATCGGGACTCAGATACATTATCCGGTACCGCCGCATCTGTCTCCCGCATATTCTGAAGCCCACATACCGCCCGGAACGCTTCCGATTGCTGAGGAAATGGGCAGAACGCTCCTGAGCCTGCCGATGGGCCCGCATCTATCGCACGCGCAAGCGCGTCTTGTCGCAGCGATCGTTGCCGACGGCGCCAGAACCTTGGACAGCGCGCGCAGCGAGGTTGCCTGAGTTTTATGTTCCGCAGGCTGATCAGTTCGCTTCGGCATCCTGTTCGCACGATCGCGGAAGCGCGGGACCGATTGTCATCGAGTTTGCTCTCTCGCAAGGTGAACTGCTTAGGCCCAGGTGCGGGAATCTACAGACGGGGTCTACGCCCGAAGGTGCTCATCGCGAGACACCCGGACGCGGAAATCAACCTTCACGGGAAGTTGTTAGTTGAGTCCTGGCATGCGGGAACGGAGCCCATCTTCATCTCCTGTGGCCCCAAGGCACGCCTCAACATTCGCGGCGATTTTCAGATAGGCAACGGCGTGCGCATCGTACTAGCCCCAGGAGCTGAGCTCGATATTGGCGGAAGGCGCGACGAATCTGTATCCGGAATCACGGAGTCTTCGTTGATCTTGGTCAGACGCAGAGTGTGCATAGGCGTAGACTTTGTCTGTGCATGGAGAGTCTTCATAACCGACTGCGACTGGCACGAAATCGTAGGCGAAATCAACCAGTTGGACACGGTAATAGGCGACCACGTGTGGATTGCCTCGGGAGCGAGCGTCCTAAAGGGAACAAGAATCGGCAGTGGCTCGATCTTAGCGTGCGGAGCAGTTGCACACCGGATTGAGATCCCTCCGAATTCTTTGGCGGGTGGCGTCCCGTGCCGGATTCTAGGCTCAGGCAGGCAATGGAGACGTGATCTGCCCTCTGTGGGCGCAGTTTGTTCACCGTGCGACGAATTGCAGGCCGCAAGGCCTGCTCACGCGCTGTAGGCTAGGATGTCGGAAATCCAGACGGAACCCGTCAGCGCCGAAGTCCCTCGCTCCAGCTACGGGCGCATTCTCAAGACCAGCGCCTTGCTTGGCGGGGCATCGATGGTGGGCGTTCTGATGGGGATCATCAGGACCAAGGTCGTCGCAGTCCGCCTCGGGCCGGCCCCTTATGGGCTGATGGGCCTGTACGGCTCATTCCTGGGCATTGTCGGGGCGGTCGCTGGACTGGGGCTGGGCGTCAGCGGCGTCCGGCTCATTGCCGAAGCCGCCGGCAAGGGCGATCCGAACGAGATCGCCCATGCGACGCTGGCCGTTCGGAGAGTCGTCTGGGCGACGGGACTGCTCGGATTGCTGGCGACGGTTGCGCTGGCGTGGCCGGCCAGCTACTGGACGTTCGGCAGCGCTGCGCACGGCTGGGCTTTCGTCGTGCTGTCGGTCACCATCCTGTTCTCGGAGCTCTCGACCGGGCAGACAGCGCTCTTACAGGGTCTGCGGCGCATCAGGGACATCACCTCGATCAATATCACGGGCGCTGTGCTGAGCACGGTGCTGGCGATCCCGATCCTGCTGTGGCTGGGTGAGCGCGGCGTCGTGCCGTTTCTGGTGGCCGTCTCGGTCGGCACGGTGAT
>Ga0315268_10005077_pt1 | contig 14187 bp, 12 predicted proteins | sample C1_top_MG_FD_204535 | JGI IMG/M metagenome (GOLD analysis project Ga0315268, IMG submission 204535) | Sediment microbial communities from Yellowstone Lake, YNP, Wyoming, USA - C1_top | ecosystem: Environmental > Aquatic > Freshwater > Lake > Sediment | place: USA: Wyoming | collected 2017-08-01 | reverse complement strand
TTATTAAAGCAGATTCGAAAATGGTTTAAATAAAATAGCGGCTGAATCGAAATATGATAAACAAACTTAACTCTTTTGATCTGAATCTCAAATGGCAATTTCCTAATTTAAGAAATTACACATTTGCCTTCGTTTCTCTTTTTGTATTTCTGATTATAATTTACGGAAACAGTTTCCACTGCGAATGGCAGTTCGATGATATCCCGAATATAGTCGAAAATGTAAATGTCCATCTCAAAAGCCTATTCTGGACGGATATAAAGAAATCTTTCCACATTACACCTGCGCAAGGGTTGCCAAGACCTGTTGCTTATCTCAGCTTTGGATTGAATTATTATTCCGGCGGTCTTAATGTTTTCGGATACCACGTGGTAAATTTCATCATACATTACATAGCGGCTGCGTTTTTGTTTCTCTTTATATTCAGCACATTAAACCTGCCACTCCTTAAAGAGAAATACCGGCATATTGCTTATCCCGTCGCGCTTCTTGCTGTAACTTTGTGGGCCACCAATCCCGTCCAGGTAAACGCCGTTACTTACATCGTGCAAAGAATGACCAGCCTGTCCGGAATGGCTTATATAATGAGCATGTATTTTTATCTTAAAGGCAGAACGTCGGACAATCACTCCCGGAGCATCTTTTTTTTCATGCTCTGCGTCCTGTCTGCCCTGATATCCTTTGGTTCCAAGGAAAATGCCGCAATGCTGCCGGTCAGTCTGTTCCTGTACGATTTATTCCTTATTCAGGGAGTCACCCGGCAGACTCTAAAGAAAAATCTTATCATATTTATTATTCCCCTCCTTTTATTGATTGCGCTGGGTGCGGTATACCTTAATTATTCCCGCATGATCTTCCTGAATTACAGCCAATGGACCTTTACACTCCAGGAGAGGCTGTTAACCGAACCGAGGGTGATACTCTATTATATTTCGCTCCTGCTCTACCCGGTAAGTTCACGTTTAACCATAGATCATGATATTGATATCTCCCGATCCCTGTTCGACCCATGGACTACCCTGATCGCCATTCTCATCATCATATCCCTTATCGGCTATGCTTTCTCTGCTTCCGGAAAGAGACCCCTTATAGCCTACTGTATCATCTTTTTTTTTCTAAACCACCTTATCGAGGGCTCTTTCATTGCTTTGGACCTCATCTTTGAACACAGGAATTACCTCCCTTCCATGCTTTTGTTTGTTCCCGCAGCCATTTTATTAATAAATGTTCTCGATTATTTTGCTTACAGGAAACCAATTCAGTTTATCATGGCATCGGGAATGATTTTAGTTATTGCGGCACAGGCTCACACTGTTTACATCCGCAATGAAATTTTCAGGTATGATAAGCTGTTATGGGAAGATAATGTTCGCAAAACACCTAATCTCAGCCGTCCTCACGGCGCTCTGGCCAAAATATATTTTGACGAAGACAATTACAGCGCAGGAGTCACGGAAAATTACAAAGCTTTACAGTTATCACGTTATCCGAATAATATGCAGCCTGCTCTGTATCATTGCAATCTGGGTAATTATTTCCTCATCATAAAGAATAATGACGATAAAGCATTATTCCATTATGAGCAGGCATTGAAACTGCAACCTCACATGCCGATTGCGCTTTCCGGAACTGCCATGGTGATGTTAAGAAAAGGGGCATTAAATCCGGCTTATGAAAACATTCAGCAGGCAATTTTATATAAACCCGGTTACTCTCTCTTCCATAATACGCTTGCTGTGATCCATCTTAAAAAAGGTAATTACGATGAGGCAATAAAAGAAGCGGAAAAGTCGATTGGCTTATCAGAAAAATATTTCAATGCTCCTCTAGCCGTCAAGGCCGAAGCTTTCAGGTGCAAAGGCAACCCTGGTGGTGCCATCATCTACTGGGAAAAATTTCTCCGCAATGAACCCAGCAATGTCAGCGCACATCTGGCTCTTCTCGAATTATATGACTTAAAAGGCAAGAAGGAAAAGCTTACCCCGACGATCGGCGTTCTTCTCTACCTGAAAGGCAAAAAAAGCTTAGCTGTCATGATAGATGAAATGGCAGCTAAAAAAGATCTGGTGTATACGCCTGAAAAAAAGATCATTCTTCCGATAATTGAAAAGAGTTTAAAAAAGGTGTCATAATGCGAGGTTACGCAAAGCTTTTAAAAAAATGAAACGGAACCGGGAGAAATCAAACAGATATTTTCCCGGTTCCGTTTCGTGCAGATCTTTAATGCCTGCTATGTAGTCGGCAAGATCCAGTACCCGGTAGCAGTGGTTATGGCAACACCCTGCACCGTTCTCACTGAAATAAGAATTCCAGCAGTTCCTGATGCGGCGGCTGTCAAACTGAAATCGGTGCCGATATCCGTGCTCAATGATGCAACAATGGAAGCTATAGCAGGCTGAACTCCTGCACCTTCCACCAGTTTTTTTGCATACACGGAACTTGCCCTCCCCTTCATCTCAGCTATTGCTCCTGATACTGATTTAATTCTTGCGGCATCTAGCATATCCAGATATTTCGGTATTGCAACAGCGGCAAGTATACCGAGGATTACCAGGACAGCAATAATCTCAACCAGTGTAAAACCTCGATTATTTCTCAAGGTATTTTTCAAAATTTCTATAACCTCCTGATACATTTTTTTATATTTCAATGTGAAAATGAGGGAAGGGGGTTATGCAAAGCTCTCAAATAGAAACGAACCGGGAGAAATCCAACACCTATTTTCCCGGTTCTGTTTCAGCAGAAAAAAACACTTGATAGACTCGCAAAAAGCCGGACGCCGGAAAACGGATAAATTCCGGTTTATACAACGGTAAATTTTATCCGCTCAAAGACCTTCCGGTTATTAATACCCGCTCTGCTATGTGGTCGGCATGACCCAGTACCCGGTGGCAGTTGTTATGGCAACACCCTGTACCGTTCTCACGGAAACAAGAATTCCCACTGTTCCTGATGCAGCGGCTACCAAATTGAAATCGGTCCCGACATCCGTACTCAATGATCCAACAATGGAAGCTATGGATGGCTGAGCACCCGAACCTTCAAGCAGTAGTTTTGCGTACACGGAACTTGCCCTGCCCTTGATCTCGGATATTGCTCCTGATGCAGCTTTAACTCTTGCGGCATCCTGCATATCCAGATATTTAGGTATGGCAACTGCGGCAAGGATACCAAGGATTACAAGGACAGCAATAATCTCAATCAATGTAAAACCTCGCTGATTTCTCAATGCATTTTTTAACATTTTGACAACCTCCTGTTTTTTCTACTTATTCTGATGTGTTGCAACAGCGCCTTCAACTCTTAACGAACTTAAAATTGATATTAATATTTCTCGGTTTAGAACCTCTATGTCATTTTTTTCCGGCAAATACAATAGTAAATTTTATCAGCTCAATGTCATTCCGGTTCTTAATGCCTCCTCTATGTAGTCGGCAGGATCCAGTACCCGGTGGCAGTTGTTATGGCAACACCCTGTACCGTTCTCACGGAAACAAGAATTCCCACTGTTCCTGATGCAACGGCGGTCAAACTGAAATCGGTACCGACATCCGTACTCAATGATCCAACAATGGAAGCTACAGTAGGCTGCCCTCCTGAACCTTCCAGCAGTTTTTTTGCATACAGGGAACTTGACCTGCCCTTGATCTCTGCTATTGCTCCCTGCGCTGCTTTAACTCTTGCGGCATCCTGCATATCCAGATATTTAGGTATGGCAACTGCGGCAAGGATACCAAGGATTACCAGGACAGCAATAATCTCAATCAGGGTAAAACCCCGCTGATTTCTCAAAACATTTTCCAACATTTTCATTTCCTCCGGATATACATATTCATTCTAAAAGGTTGTAATAACGGATCAACTTTCCGGCATTCCTTGAAATAATCAGGCATCGCCGCTTTGAGACCTTTGCACGACACTCTGTTAAAAGCCTCCCTTTGTTCAATGAAATCTTCGGAATTTTAATCTCGGTTGGTACATAATTGCAACAAATATTTGCAATATCATAGCATATATTCTTGCTTTTCCCGCTACTTGACCATTTTGGTCAAATCCCACATGGGCAGGAAAATAGCCATGGCAAAGAAACCGACTACGGCAGCAAGCCCCACCATCAAAACAGGCCCGATGGCATCCGCCAGGCTCTTGACCGAATAATTGACCTCCTCATCGTAATGTATCGCAACCTGACGAAGCATATCTTCAATATTTCCCGACTCCTCGCCAATGGCCACCATGTCTACGACCATAGGGGAGAAGTATTTGGCCGCACCCAGAGGTCCGGAAATTCCCTGCCCCTCCTTGATCCGCTCGCGGACGAGTTCAAACTCATGGGAGATCGCTGCGTTGCCGATCGTCCCGGAGATGATCTCCATCGTCTGCATAACTGGGATGCCGCTCGCCTGCAGGATGGCAAAAATACTGGCAAAGCGGGCCATTGCCGCCTTCTGGAACAGGGGACCGAAGAGAGGGAGTTTAAGAAAAAACGCATCCCGTGCGTAAAGTCCGGCCGCCGTTTTAAAGTAAGCCCTGAAGGCGACTATCAAAAGGACCACGCCTCCGATCAGGATGTACCAGTAATTGGCAATGGCCTGATAGAGAAGCATCGCGATCTTCGTGGGCAGAGGCAAAACCATCCCTGTTTTCGTGAATATGGTTGCGAATTTGGGGATTACGAAGGTCAGGAGGACGAAAAAAGCGATGCCGAGGGCAGCCAGCACCATAACCGGATACTGCAGAGCGGACTTGATGTCCGACTTTATCTTTGCCTCGTGCTCGATTATGTCGATCAGACGCTCCAGAATATCGGGAACAGTCCCGCTGATTTCGCCCGCATTGATCATGCTGAGGTACAGAGGCGGAAAAATTGACGGGTGTTTCCGCATCGCCCCGTAGAGCGTTGCGCCCGACTTGATATCCTGACCGATGGCTGTTATGATATTCTTCAGCGTCTTGTTCTGGGTCTGATGTTCCAGTACCTGCAGTAGTCTCAGGATGGGTATGCCGGCCTGCATCATTGACCGGAACTGCTTGGTAAAAAGAATCAGATCTGCAGTCTTAACGCTGGCCATACTCTCCTGGAATCTGGCAAGTAAGGTTCTGCCGCTCCCCGTCTGAACAACTTGTGCAACCTTCGATGGAATGTATCCCCTCGACAGTATGATGCTTTCAGCCATCTCCACAGTGTCGGCCTCGACCGTACCCGTGACGCTTGTTCCGTTTTCGTTTATCGCCTGATAGGAAAAATTCGGCATGCCGTTACACCATGACCGCCGAGGCGGCCTCCTCTAATGTCGTAATCCCCTGAAGGACTTTGCCTGTGGCATCATCCTTAAGGGTCCGGAGCTTTCCCTCGGCAATTGCCGCCCGCGTGATATCCTGCGCCGATTTACGCTTCAGAACCAGCTCCTGGACCAACTCGTCGTTGACGAGAACTTCAAAGATTCCCGTCCGTCCTTTGTAGCCGGTATTCGCGCACTGATAGCACCCTTTACCGCGCTGGAAATTGGCATTTTCAACATTATCCAGCCCCCAGGCTTCCAGGGCGGCCTCCTTTGGCATGTAGGATTCCTTGCAGTAGGGACAGACGGTCCGCACAAGGCGCTGGGCAAAAGAGACCAAAAGAGCCGATGCAACGAGGAAAGGCTCGACTCCCATATCGATAAAACGGGTTATTGCACCTGCGGCGTCGTTCGTGTGGAGAGTGCTCAAAAGGCGATGCCCTGTCTGAGCTGCCTGGATCGCGATCTGCGCAGTTTCGGAATCGCGGATCTCGCCCACCATGATAATGTCCGGATCCTGGCGAAGCACTGCCCTGAGGCCGCTCGCAAATGTCATTCCCGCCTTTCGGTTGAGCTGGATCTGGCGAATGTTCGCGATCCGGTATTCCACCGGATCCTCCAGCGTGATGATGTTCGTATCCTCCTGGTTGAGTTCGTTCAGTATTGAGTAGAGGCTTGTGCTCTTTCCGCTGCCCGTGGGGCCGGTGCTCAGGATCATGCCGTAGGCTTTTCTGACCATGGTATCAATCTTGTTACGGTCAGTTTTTATCATTCCGAGCCGGTCGAGGGAATAGACACCGGAGCTCATGTCGAGAAGCCGCATAACGACATTTTCTCCGTAGATCGTCGGCATGGTAGAAACTCGTACGTTAATCTCCCGTTTTTCCATCTTCAGGGTGAAACGTCCATCCTGGGGAATCCTTGAAACGGTTATGTCCATGTTGGCCAGGATCTTAATCCTTGCAATGATCGGCAATACAAGGGATTTGGGAGGGGAAGGCACGCCGTGGAGCTTCCCATCCATCCGGAAACGGAGCTGAACACTGTTCTGCTGGGGGCTGATATGGACGTCGCTCGCCCCCTCACGGACTGCCTGGGCGAAGATGGAATTCACCAGGCGGATCACCGGAGCCTCACCGGCCATGTCCTGCAATGATGCAACTTGGATCTCTTCTTCGGAAACCACATCCGAAGTCTTCTCAACCTCAGCCTCGATGTCCATGCTTTCCATGACGCCGCCCATGCCCGACTGCATCCCGTAGAGGCCGCTGATCAACTGGTTAATTTCCCGTTCAGAGCAAACGACCGGTCCCACTTCGGAGTTGGTGGAAACCTCTATTGTGTCAAGAGCGCTTATGTCAAGCGGATCAGTCATCGCAACGATCAGGAGACGTCCCTTTTTTTGAAGCGGTACGATCTGGAGCTTCTGGGCCGTCTCGACCGGAATCAGCCGGGCAAGATCCGTGTCGATAGAATAGCTGTCAGGATGATATTTCTCAATCTTGAGCTGCTTACTCAGCATATCCACGATCTGGCCCTCGTTGAGCATCCCCTGGCGGGTGATATACTGCCCCAGTTTCAGGCCGGCCTTCTTGTGATCCGCAAGAGCCTGCATGAGCTGCTCTTTCGTTATGAGCTTGCTCTCAATGAGCATTTCTCCAAGTCTTTTTTTGACGATCATATGTTACACCCCTTATATCTCCATGGGCTTGTCAAACCGCAGCTTGCTGCTGGGAGCTTCCATGTTCAGTCTGCAAAATATATGGCATCCTTCATCCGGTTATTAATGATTCCCGCATCGGATGCCAAATCTGCGGACAGTTTCCGCAGAGCATCCTTCGCCTCCTTCTCGCTTGGAAAACCGCCCTTCAGAACTATCAGAAATGACATGCCATCCTGTCTGTTCCACGATGGTATAAGGCGGATGTCCGGCTGATCCGCAGGATAGTTCTTGAATAGTTTATACGCCTCATTAAGGTCTGTCTTTTGTGCGATCTGAACCCATATCTTCCCGGGTACCAAAGGACTGGTTTTTGCCTGTATAGCAGGAAAGCAGATAGTCTCTCCGGCTCTGACCCAGTTCATGTTTCTGATATGGGGGTTCGCCCTGATCATCGCCTGAAAGCGCGTAGTTTCGATGCTTCCGTAAATATCCTGCAACAAGCCAAATACGGTTCCTCCTTTGCGAATCTTCAGACACCCAAGATTGTCAGGGATCGCCGGAGGGGTTGCATTTACTGTTCGGATCTTCTCCTCCTGTACGGGCTGAACCGGTACTACAATGGGCGGTTTGACCGCAACAGCCATATTTCCAGGCGTTTCCGGTTGTTTGGTAACTGGTTTCAATATAGGCGCAGGCTTTGTTCCGTTCAATACTTCGGGCATGAATGCCGCAAATGTAAGAATCGTTAAGAACAGGACCGTGAAAAGGCTCGCTGTCGCCCATCTTACCTTTCGGATCGGTTCCGGCATCAGCCGCATGGAGGCTGAACGGGCGAGAAACCAGCCCGCCCTGATCCGGTTTTGAATGATCATCGCAAGCAATATCTGATGGCACAAGGTAATGATCTTGCGGGGATAGCCGCCGGTTGCCCTGTATACCGCCCACAGCCCGGAGAGGGTAAAAATCTCCGGCATACCGGCCGGGCGGCCGGCCCGTGCCAGACGGAAGCGGATCATGGCACGCATTTCCCTGAAATTCAGGGGTTTCAGAAGGTAATATTGACTGATCCGGTCGGCAAAATTTGCGTGATTTTTCAGGATCTGACCAAATTCGTTCTGGGCGAAGATTACTATCTGGAGAAGCTTCGATTCGTTCGTTTCATAATTGAGAAATTCGCGGAGAATCTCCAGACAGAATTCGGGGAGCTTCTGCCCCTCATCTATGATAAGAACGACCGTTTTCTTTTCGTCAACTCCTTTGCAGAAGAGGTTATTTTTAATGCTTTCCTTGAGTTGCCATTCGCTGTCTGCCGCCCCGACGGCAAGGCCGAAGGTGATTGCGACGGTGGACAGAAATTCGCGGGGTGCACTGAACGAGGGATCGAGAAGCAGGTGTGTTATCACATCGTTCCGGTCTTCTTCAGATTCGGAAAACCGGAGGATCAGCTGCCGGCAGAGCGTGGTTTTTCCGGTTCCCACCTCACCCATGACTACGTTAAGACCCCGGCGTAAGCGGATTGACAGCTCCAGTTGCTGAAGACAGGCCAGGTGTTCCGTAGACTGGAAGAAAAATTCCGGCTCCGGCGAATTGGAGAAAGGCTCCTTGTTCAGATTGAGGATCTTGAAATAATCCATTTAATCACTCCGCCAAAGCACTTCACTCCTGCGAAAACGAGAGCCCAGAAATAGTTGAAAAGACTGGAATCCTTGACTCCTTGAATCCAAATTATTTCGCTGTCGGAGCTGCCTGGGTTACTGCCGAGGTCTGGAACGGCTGCAGGATTCTCGGCGTGATGAAGATGAGCACCTCTTCCATAATTTCGCTCTTCGATTCGCCCTTGAAAAGCCAGCCCAGAACCGGAATCTCCTTCAGCCAGGGAATGCCTGTGTCGCTGCCGGAGGATTTTTGCTTCGTAAGTCCCGAAATTACGATGGTCTCGCCGTCCCTGACGATAAGTGAGGTCTCTGTCTGTTTCTTGATGATTCTCGGATTTCCATCGACTTTGTGGGCTTCCACCTCATCGATCTCATCTTTTTTGACAAGAATCTTCATCAGCAGGTTTTCCCCATCGATGACATGCGGCGTAATTTCCAGACGAAGTACGACATCCTCAAATTTGACCGTTCTTGTGGGCGGAGTAACTGAGGTATCGAGCGTCGAATAAGGAACCTTCGCCCCGTTTTCCGTAAAAGCCTTCTGGTTGTCGAGCGTTGTGATCGAAGGACTGGAGAGAATGTTCAGCTTGCCGTCATTCTGGAGGGCGTTCAACTGTAAATCAAGTATGTTGCCGCCCAAGGTCCCGAACATGAGACCGAGCGAGCCCGAACCCGTCGCCGACATAGTGGCGGGGAAGTTGATGCCAAAGCCCTGGCCACTGATTCCACTGTTTCCGTAGAGAGGCGTATAATTGCCCGCCGTGGGGTTGATCGTTGTACTGGTACCGGTGCCGATTCCACCCGGTGTTACCCAGAGGTTGCGTTTTCCTATGCCCCCATTGTACATCCCGCCCCACTGAATTCCCAGATCCCGGGCAGTATCTTTCGTCGTCTCCACGATGTTGGCCTTGATCCGGATCTGGGGTGTCGGCTTGTCTATCTTCTCGATGATCGGCATCATCTCAATCAGGTCGTCCCTTATTGCCGAAATAATCAGTGAGTTGCTGTGTCCGTCCACACGGACCGACCCGCGGGGTTTGTCCTCCTTGGTCCGGGTCAGGAAACTCTCAAGATTTTCCTTCATATCCTGAGGTTTTGCATAGTCAATCGGGACAACAACAGTAATGAGAGGTTCTACCCACTTTATCCCCAGCTCCTGGGTTTTCCGCTTCAGATCCAGCTCCATATCCTCCAGAGTCATGACTCGGATGATATCACCTTCCCAGGTATAGGTAAGCCCCTGGGTGCGCAGGATGCCGTTGAAAATCTGGTCCCATGGGACGCCGCTGAAATCTATGGTCATTTCCCCTTTGATCTCGCTCTTGACAAGAATGCTCTGGTCCGCGATCTGGGCCAGGGCGCGCAGAACAGTCTTGACGTCCGCCTGGCGCAACTTCAGATTGACCGGTTGAGTCGGGAGTTTCCTGCTGGGAGCTGCCGCCAGTTCACCTCCGGTTTCTCCGGTTCCCTTGAGGAGCCCCTGCACAACGGTCACGCCCCGTTCCCGTGGGGCGGGGGAATGGCCCGTGGCCGTTTCCGCCATCATGGACCATTTATCGAAAAGGGGGTCCTTTTTAACTGTCTCGTTGCCGGCACAGCCAAAGAGCAGCATGGCGGACAGCAGTATGCCCGTCATGCCTCCCCATGGGCATTTAGACTTAATGTGATCCATCGGCGCCTCCCTTTATTCCTGCAGGGGCACATTTACTGTTGCCCCAATTCCGCGGTTTTCGATCAAGACTCTTGACGGAGAAACGCTTTTCAGCATATACCCCTTGACGTCGAGAACCTCGCCTTCATTATATTCTATTCCATTGATGATAGCCATTCGCTTCTTGCCTACTTCAAGGTAACCGCTATAGATAAATTCGACCTTCTGAACAGGAGATTCATCCATCTTGGCTTTTATTGTTTTGGAGTCGGTCCAGGCTTTGAAGGCCTTACCGTCCAGAAAGGGATCCCGTGTCCATTCGTTTTCAGCCCGGCTGAAAATAATTGTGCCGAGATTCTTCGTCGTCTCCTTTTCCAGACTCCCCGCCAGCTCAGTCACGAACGTATTCAGTTCCGCGGTATTCCGGACAACATCAATCCCGGTATCTTTCTTTTTTGGGGACACGAAATCAAAGACGGCGTAAAGTATTACAACCGCCACAACCCCCAGAATGATCATTTCTCGCTTACCCATTTTAGCCATTTCAAACCTGCCTGCTCATCCTACGACCACCCAGATTTTCAGACTGAATTCCTTGGTGTCCGGTTTCTGCTGAATAGAAATCTCTTCGATATGCTGCACGTAAGGGACGCCTCCGAGGTTAATCAGAAATTTCCGGAGGTTGACAAAATCTCCTTGGAGAACGGCGCTGACCGACAGGAACTGGGCGTCGCCAGTCAGATCATTCAGATTCGGAATCGCTGACACAAGTGACATTCCGCTCATCTTTGCTGATGTGCGCAAGGCCGCAGGAAGAGTATCAATCATGGCCAGCGCCAGCTTGCCCTTAGCCGGAAGAGGCAATACCTCAGATTCCTTCTGCGCGATCTTGCCCTGCAGGGATTGATATAACGGAGCGAGTGCCCGCTGTTCTTCGATCCGGTATTTGATCTCAGTTGTCTGAGTAACCAGTTTTCTCATCTTCATCCCGGCCGGGACAATCCCCCCAAATATGAAGATGAGGGTGCCGGTCATGCATAGAATAATATAGATGATGCTATTCCGCGGGATTTTGATGCCCAGATTCGGCTCAGCCATGAACCTTCTCCTCTACTTTCATATTCAGTATAAAATGGAGCGCCTCGCCTTTGAGATAGGACTCCATGTTATTCTTCTGGATGGTCACCTGATGGAAGAGGGGCGAAGCCTCCAGGGCCATCATATACCCGGCGAGGGATGTCTCGAATATCTGCCTTTCACCCATGATGAGCCCCTCCACCGTAATCTCCTCAACCGGCGCCTTCGGGCTCTCTCCGGATGTCTTTGCCTTATCCTTCCCCGATACGGAACCGAGATTCACCTTCATATCGAGAAAACGGATATTCGCCGGAGTCAGTGTAGCAAGCTCGCTTATCACGACCATGCCAAGATACCGGTCGGCGTAGAGCTTGGAGAGCTCCCGACGCTGGCTGACCTTGGCCACAGTTTTCAGAAGCTGATCCCGATCGACGGGCGAACCAAGTTGTGCAAGTTCCATTTCGAGTCCACCAATCACCGCCTTCCTCTGACTTATCACATGATTCTGGTAAAAGAAGACTCCGGAGCAGATGAGAACAACGACAAGGAAAACCGCGAAGACAGCCCTGTTGATCCGTTTAATGCTCGCATCCCTCTCTTTCTCCTTGTAAGTAAAGATCAGGTTCGGCGTCTCTTCTTTACTCGAAAGGGCAAGACCCAGGGCCGGTCCGAAGGCGATGCGCTCCGAGAGATAATTTGAGTCATCCACGTCCGGGCAGGCCGGGATCGAATCATGCATGCTCAGCGGATCCAGACCCTCGCTTGCGATTCCTAGCTGAGCGCCAATATAGTCGATAATATACTCGTAGATGTTCATGGCACAGGAAACTAAAACCTTGACGATGCGGTCACCGGACATCTCAGTGGTATAATATTTGAAGGTCCTATCCACCTGACTTACCAGCCGCTCCAGTGCCGGACGAATCATCTCAAAGACTTCATCTTTTCGGAGGCCGAAACCGGCATCCGTCTCCTCCAGCGGTGGAAAATCCGGACTGAGGCGGCTAAGGATCTTACGACCCTGTTTCGTAGTAATTGCATCCAGTTTCAGCTCATTGAAAGTTTCCGTCAGGGACTCCACCATGCTGTTCAGCCCCGCCCTTATGCCACGGGTCATTACAAGATTTCCTCCGGAATAGATGTCGATGCGGGAGTAATCGTTCCCGACGAACATGTTGACAATGGTGCCTTCCGGAGCAGGAATCCACTCTGTACGGAAAAGATTCTGTACGGAAAACGGCACAATGGAAATTCCTGTGAGGGGCCAGCCTATTTTAGAAAAAATGGTTTTGAGATCTTCGATCTCCCGGCGGGGGGCTGTGTATACCATAGCGGAGAGCTTGGGAATGCCCTGTTCGATAACCTCGCCCTGGAGTTCGAAATCGAAGACCGTCTCCTTTTCGTCGAAGGGATTCTCCTTCCTTGCGGTCCAGTAGATTGCGTTATCGATCTGCTTCTTTACGACTTTGGGGATGCGGACGTGGCGCACTTCAACCCGGGCGGAGGACATCATGGCCCACAGGTCACACTCTCCAGGGGATCGGCAGATCGATGACAGCGACGATTTCAGGAAGGCAGCGAATTTCGGTGAATCAATGGGCGTTTCCGGAGGAAGTGCAAAGCGTCTCCGGTCGATGATTTGCTTTTTTCCCCCGGAGAATTCTGCAGTCCGGACCATGCGGATATAGTCGCGGCCGATATCGATGCCGACTGTGCCCGTTTTTTTAAGCGAAATCAGGGAAAGAGAAGGAACATTGAAAAATTTAGATCTTGGCGGCATGGGTTCGGCGTTAACCGCCGGTGAAGGCGCGCCCTCCCCTTTGCTGCGTATTACCTTCAGAAGCTTTTCCGTTGATGTGATATCGTTTAGTCGAACCACTTCAGAACTCCTGTCCGTTAGTAGATCATTTGGCTGTCAATTTATCACACAGGTTATCGTAAAGACCACACACCCTTATTCACCGGGCTCACTCTGCAACATCGCGGGGAGTCGCAACAATAATGTTGCGTTATATTTTTTTATGGCTTATCAGAGCACCGGTATATTGTCAATGATTTTAGGTGTAATCTCTGATAGTTTAGGAGAAAAATAGCTTTATGCCATCCCGCGCCATCATCAATGCCATATCCTTACATATTATCTTTGTGTCTTAAAAGTTTACCCAACTTCGATTTCTCGCTGTTTTAATCCGCTTTAGTTAAACCGCCTTGATCAAATTATTATCCACTATACTCCACAAAAATATTATTTTTTATATTTGCGTTAATTGATATAAATTATTATAAAAATAATTGCAAGTATTTTATTTTTTTCTTGACACTCATATTAAATTGTATCATTTATATATAAAAAGTGGCTCAAAGTGGTTATATCTGGATAATCGTGTATAAATATGGTGAAACATGTTTAGAGGAACATCTTTTCATACAATAGATTCTAAAGGTCGCATAATAATTCCAGCAAGATTCCGGGATATAATTAAAAACGGGGATCAGGACGGAGTTGTTGTGTCAAGAATGGACGGAACTCTTTACGCATATCCTTTTGAAGAATGGAGAAAAATCGAAAACAAGATTCTCTCTCTTTCTGAAAAAAGTGACAGTATGCGCCGCTTCAGGCGAATATTTATCGGAGCCGCATTTGAATGCTCCTGCGATAAACAGGACAGGGTTCTGGTTCCGCCGGCCTTAAGGCAGTATGCAGAACTCGAAAAAGATATCGTGCTTGTCGGAGCTCTAGATCATTTTGAAATCTGGTCCCTTGAAAAATGGAATAAGGAACTGGAAGAAATGGAAAATGACAACAAAAAGGAGGATGTAAGAAACGAAATTGCGAAATTAGGAATCTGATATATGCAG
>Ga0315268_10005076_pt1 | contig 14188 bp, 12 predicted proteins | sample C1_top_MG_FD_204535 | JGI IMG/M metagenome (GOLD analysis project Ga0315268, IMG submission 204535) | Sediment microbial communities from Yellowstone Lake, YNP, Wyoming, USA - C1_top | ecosystem: Environmental > Aquatic > Freshwater > Lake > Sediment | place: USA: Wyoming | collected 2017-08-01 | reverse complement strand
GCTTTTCGAACTGGAGGGTGGTACGTACCCGTCACGTGATCGCGTTAGTTGCGGAATTGATCACGGACTGAGCCTGCGACCAGAGTTTGTTGACATCTCCGGCAATGGCGACCGCTGCCGCTGCCGCGATCACGCCAATGACCGCCAACGCGATGCCGTATTCCGCGAGATCCTGCCCAGCGTCTTCTACGACCAACTTCTTGAGCAATGCGAACATGTGCTCCTCCTTTCTGAAGGCGAGATCATGACCCCGACCCTCTGAATACGTCCCCGGCACCAGCGCGGTAAGCGCCAAGGCATGGTGTCTCTTGTCTTGCTCTCGGCCGGCAAGCGGGGAGGCTGATGCATACGATTGGGGACACTGGAGCAAGCGGGGTGCCGCCTCTAATTTCGATAACGCTGGATAATCGCGGAACTTTCGCGCCAGGCAGCAGTGCACGAGTCTTCGCGCGGATTGCAATGTCGCACCGAATCAATCTCACCGGCTGCAATTTGGACGTCGGGTTCGAAACTGGCGTGCGAGTGATCCGCCCCGCTCGACCGCATGCGTCACCGTATGCGCGACATTGAGCAGAATACTCCGAACCGCCACCGATCGCGTAAGCTATGGTAATCTCTAGGGATTCCTTCACATCATCGCGTTGAGCTGGAACGGCGTCGACGATTAGGGTAAGAGTCGCCGCGGTGTTTTCTCGCGTTGTCGCACTACTGTTGGTTACCGCGATCGCCAGTGCCGCCGAGCTGCGCGAGCTGCCGAGTACCGCACGCGCGGCACTCGAGCCGGCGATCGCCGCGATGATCGCAGCCTTCAATGCCAGCGAGGAGCGCGAGCGCCAGGCGCCCCGGGTCCAGGCCGCCGGCCCCCCCGAGGAGCCGTACCTCCTGCGCGCCACCTATCGTCGGGCCGAGCAGAGGCACGAAGTCATCGGGATGGAAGCGGGGGCAAATCCGGTCGTCACCGTCCGCGTCCGGGCCGCGGAGTTCGAGAAGCGAGCGACGAATGTCAACGGGCGCGACCTCCAAGCCGAGCTCGCCAAGGCCCGTTTGGTGCAGACCCCGCGGGGATATCTGCTGGATTTTCTCCTTCGCTGGACCGGCTCCAAGTGGGAGCAGCTCGGGGAACCGGTCGCCCACCCTACGCTCGGCGTCGTCGGCCGGGAGAGCACGACGAGGCTCCTCGATTCGCGCAAGGTCGGAGGCGCCACCGAGCGCTAGGCCAGCGCCCGTGCCGGATGGAACTCTTGGAACTGGACGGGCCGCAACCCTGATGTCCGAGCCTGACGGGGCAACTCGGCCACATCACCAACCGCAGCGGTGACGTCGTCCGTCGCGCGCGGACTCGGTGCGCGACGGGCGACGACTGCTACTGCGTGACTGTGCCCAAGATCGTCAGCGTCGCGTTGCCGTTGCCGCCGGGGCACTCAGTCCCCGTGCTGGCCGGCGACGTCACCTCGACCGTCAGCGACGCGGGGTGCACGCTGGGCGTCGCCGCCGGGCCCGGCGAGCCGCCGGTCGGAGCCGGCGCTGGCGGAGGCAAGACGTCGTTCGTCAACACCACCGTAAACTGTGTCACGCCCGGGACCGGGCCGTGCGAGGTATCGACGTCGGTGTCGGGGAGCACGATCTGCGGCGGGCTGACGCTCGCGTTCTTGGCGCTGAACTTGATCGTCGTACCGCCGACGAGCGCCGCGCCGACCTCGTCGTCGACGATGACCGTGAACACCTGCGAGCCGCCGGGCGGCAGCGCGAATGTCGTCGGCATGACGCTGATTTGCGTGTGCCCCGAGAAAACGATCGGCTCGGACACCGAGATCAGGATCTGGTCGTCCCACACGCCGTTCGGCGTGCCGTCGTAGACGCCGCTGTTGTTATTGTCGATGAAGAACTCGCCGGGATCATAGACGCCGTTCTCGTTGGCATCGAGGAAGGGCTCCGGCGGCAGGTCGATGAAGGGCTCGCCGGGATCCCACTGCCCGTTGCCGTTGAGATCGGTGAACGGCTCCTGGCCGGTCGTCACCGCCATCACCGTGACGCGGTGATCGGGCGGAATTGGTAGCTGCGTGACGAGCTTCGCGGTCGCCGCGAAGCCGTCGGCGGTGATCCCCTGCGCGCCGATGACCCCGCCTTCGGTGAAGAAGCTGACGGCGCTACCGATGGGCAGCGGGCTGCCGAACTGGTCGGAGAGGCCGGCTCGGATCTCGTCCTCGAGGCCAAAGGTCACGCTGCCGGCGACGTTCAGGCACTCTGCGGCCAGGCTAAAGTGACTGGCGCTCGGGTTCAGCGCGGTGCCGATCGTGATCGGGATTGCGCGGGCGCTGATGTTGGTCCCGCGAACCCGCGCCTGCACTTCGACGGGTCCGGGGCGTGTGCCGGTCGAGATCGTGCCCGAAACGAATCCCTTGCTGCTCGCGACCGAGCTCGGCGACAGCGACTCGCCGCCGTTCGGACCGAAGAGCGTGAAGTCGATGATGGTGCCGTCGGCGGCTGGTCCACCTTGGGCGTCCAGCACCGCGAACACGACGTCGACCGCCTGCGCAAACCCCGAGCCGCGCACGCCGAGCTGCGTGCGTGTCTGCGGCGTCCCGGCGGAATCGTTGGCGGAACCGATCAGCCCCGGCACCCGCAGCTCGAAGAACTCGATCGTGGCGGCGGCGCCCGGGGCGCGGCCGATCGCGATCACCGCGCTGCGCGCGACGAGACCCGTTCCCTCGACGGTCGCGATCACGACGGCGTTGCCGGGCGTCGGGCCGGCTTCCAGCACGGTCTCGGCGAAGCCGTTGTCGGTGCGATCTCGCGTCAGCGTCAGCCGCGCGTCGGGAGGGCCCTCGACCGAGAAGAGGACGCGAATCCCGTTCTTCGCGGGCCGCCCTTGGGCGTTCAGCACCCGGAAGCGGACGAGCGACGCCTGCGGATTCGCGGAGCCCGGGGGTCCGATCGTCGACTGGAACGTCGTCTGGCCGTCGGACGCCGTGGGCTCTGAGGTCGTCGAGCCGGGCGCGACGAATTCGATCACCGACGCGGCGCCCTGCGGCACGGTGCCCGGTGATTGTGGATTCGTAGATCCGGTGAAGTTCTCGGCGCCGTGCCCGCCACATCGCGAGGCGAGCAGCATCATTCCGAGCGCGGCCGCGGCCTTTAGCCAACCCGATCGCATCATCCACCCTCCACGCTGAGGTCAGTCGGAGACGATGACCGCCTCGCGGACGTCGCGCTCGCGCCGGAGCCGCTTTGCCTGGTTCACTGCCTGCTCCAAGCTCGCGTACGCCCCCACCCGCACACGATAGAGCGAGACCCCGTCGCGGCGGATCGTGACCTGATACGCGTCGTATCCCTTGCTCCTGAGGCTCGCGACCAGCGCGTCGGCGGTGGCGGCGTCCTTGGTCGCGCTCACCTGCACGCTCCAGGCGTGCGCGGGAGCTGCGCCACCGCGGCTGACCGGGGCATCGAAACTGGTGCTGGTGCCGGTGTTGCTTGTCGTCGCCGCCTCGTCCGAGGGCTCCGGTCCAGGGAGGCGGGGCCGCGTGATGGGAGCGTCGGTCGGTTGCGTGCGGACGTCCTCGCTGCGCAGCGGTTCACGGTCCGGCACCGACACGCTCACGCCCGGCGGGATAGCCTTGGCGAGCCGCGGCCGCACGACGATCATCAACTCGTCCTTCGCCCTGTTGTACGACGTCTTCCGGAACAGATACCCGAGGCCAGGAATGTCCCCGAGGTACGGAACTTTGCTCTGTAGCTCGGCCCGCGTCTCGCGGAAGAGGCCGGCGATCACGAGGCTCTCGCCGTCCCGCAACGTGACTCGCGTGTCGACGCGGCGGGTGATGAACGCGGGTACGCTGAAGCCGAAGAGTTTCACGCCGTTCGCGAAGTCGGGCTCGCTCACCTCCGGCGCGACCTCGAGGTCGATCGTGTCGTCGGCGAGGACGGTCGGCTTGAACCGCACGCGCACCCCGAACTCCTTGAACACCACGCTCGTCTGCAACGCCTCGGCGATGATGATCGGAATCTCGCCGCCGGAGAGGAACTTGGCCTCGCGACCGCTACGGGCGATGAGCCGCGGGCGGGCGAGGATCTTGCCGAGTCCCTCTCGCTGGATGAACTCGAAGAACACCGCGATGTCGCGCTTGGGATCCAGCACGGCCAACGTGACAGGGTCGCTGAGGGTGGATTGGAAAAGTGGATTCGGCGGAACCGTCGGGAACTCGCCGAACAGCGGGGCCACCTTCGCCGGCTGAAACGCGAGCCCGAGATCGCTGCGGAGGACACGGTAATCCACGCCGTGCTCCTCCATTGCCGTCCGATTCAGCTCCGCGACCGTGATCTCGAGCAGCACCTGCCGCTCGCTCGTCTCCTCGACGGTGATGGTGTGGAGCTCCGAGACGCCGTGTTGGTCCCAGAGGATGAGGCTGGTGTCGCCGGGCTTGCGGCCGTTCACCAGCACCTCGGTCGGGCTGACGAGGATGATGTCCGCGACCTCCGGATTGCCAACGGAGACGCGCCGCACCGGACGATCGAGGCGGATAAGGCGGCTCTTGCCCGTCTGAACGATGAACGCCGGCTCGGCGCCGCTCAGAGGTGTCGTGATGGACGCCGCTGCTCCGTTGCTCAGCGTCTCGGGGGCTATTCCCACCTCGTCGATGATGCTCCGCCCCCCGGTCGCGGTCGCGTCGACCGCGGCACCGGCGCTGACGGCCGCGGGCGCGCGCTCCGCGCTCAGACCCGCCCCGGGAGGCAGCAGCGGCTTATCGTTGTGAAGTGAACGGGTGCAGGAGGCGAAGGCGGCGAAGGCACAGGCAAGAAACGTGGTACGGCGAAAAATACTCCTCATTTTCGCGGTCGATGGATGAGCCATCCCAACCTCCTCTAGCCACACCAGGCCTCGCAAGGCCCACGTCGCCCCGGGCGATTCGCCGCTCCGAATAACGGTAGCCGACTTCGCCCTGGGGTGTCAAGTCTCTGTGGAGGAAAGTGGACTCGTGACGATCCCGAGGGGACCATAGTAAACTCGCCCGATGCGGGCAAGCGCAAGCGAGATGGAGGCGGTCGGGGCCGGCGCACCCCCCTCGACCGCGCGTCTGTGGCTTTTGCCGCCGTTCGGGGTGGTCATCTTCCTGCTGCACGTAGTCGTCGTCTGGAAGATGCGCGCGCCAGCGATGCTGCAGGACCCCGGGACCGGATGGCATCTCGCGACCGGCCGCTACATCCTCGCGACGCTGTCGATTCCCACGCACGAGATGTACTCCTACACCGCGATCGGCCGGGAATGGATAAGCTACTACTGGCTTTTCGAGGTTGTCGCCGCGGCGCTCGAGCGGCTTGGCGGCCTGCCGCTCTACGCGACCGTGTGCGTGCTGATCTACGCAGCGATTCCCGTCGTGCTTCTCCGGCGGATGCTCTGCATCGGTGCTGGGCTGGCTCCCGCCGTCGTCCTCACGGTGATGGCGTACCTCGTCCTGACATCGCACGCGCTCGCGCGCCCGCACGTCGTGACCTACCTTTTCTTCGCGCTTCTCCTCGAACGCCTCGACCGTGTGCAGCGCGGCGAGTTGCCGCCGCGGTCGCTGTGGTGGATTCCCCCGATGATGGCGCTCTGGTGCAACATGCACGGCGGCTTCGTCGCCGGGCTCACGCTGGCAGGTATCTTCGCGGGCGTGGCGGCGCTGCGCTGGGCGCTGTTTCGCGACCAAGAGGAACGCCGCCATGCCGTCGTATTCGGTGGTTTGCTCGGGGCGATGGTGCTCGCCACGCTTGCCAACCCTGCCGGTCCGAGGTTGCATCTTTCAATCCTGGCACACCTCGGCCAGCAGTCCACGGCCTACTTCAACGAATTTCAAAGTCCCAACTTCCTGCTCGCGGGTGCTGCGGTGAGGGCCTTCGAGCGCCTCGTGTTGTTACTCGTTCTGTTGCTCGTCCGTCGCGAGCGGGCCCTGTCGTGGGTCGAGTGCGCGCTGCTCGCCTTCTTTCTCGACCAGGCGCTCCACTCGATCCGCCACATGAACCTCTTCGCGATCGTCGCCGCCCCGATCATCGCGCGCGAGCTGAGCGCGCTACTCGACGGCGCCGTGCCCCGCGTCCAGGCACGGATCGCTCGCGTCGCCGCGCAGCAGGAGGCGCTCCGAAGCCACCTTCTCTATTACCCGCTGATCGGGATCGCGTCCGTGGGGCTCGCGGTCGCCGGCGTCACGCCGTTTCCCACGACGCTCGACGATCTGCAGCTGAGCAAAGGGGCGGCGGACTTCATTTCCGGACACAAGGACCGGTTCGAACGCATGTTCAACACCGACAACCTGGGGGGGGCGTTGATCTACCGATTCTGGCCCGATCTGAAAGTGTTCGTCGACGATCGCGTCTTCGTCTACGGCGACGATTTCATCATCCACAAGTATCTGCCCGTGCTGTTCATGGAGCGCACGTGGCATGACGTTCTCCGCGAGTACGCCGTGACGGCCGCGGTGGTAACGTCAAAGAGCGGCTGCGCCACCCTCTTCCGGGAATCGACTGAATGGGAACTCGAGTTCGAGGACGACAAGACGTCCATCTTCTTCCCGAAAAACGACTGACCGAGCTGCGGCTCGGTCGATCTCGCGGCGGGTCGGCGATGATGGCTGTTGCGCCACGCACGAGCTGGGGCGCCAGGCAGAGCGCGGACGATGCTCGGGAGCATTGGTAGCGTTCCTCGGTCAATGAGCCGTAAAGTCGATCCGGTGAACGCTTCTCCTGTCTCGCGAGCCGCGTGGCGCCGCCTCGTCGTCTTGACCGTTTTCGCTGGGCTCACGGCAGGGGTCAGCATCTCGGTTCTCCGGATGCAGCCATTCGGCTTCGTCGTGAACGACGGCCGGCTCGATCGCGTCATGGACTTCGCTTCGCATCGCGCTTTCGCGTGCGCGGCATGGTCCGGAGATACGGCCGACCTTCAGAGCGGGTCCGTCTACACGCTCGAGGCCCACCTGCGAGCAACCGAGCAATGGTCCGGCCTACCAGCTCGCATCGCGCTTCCGTTCGGATATTCGCCGACGATGCTCTGGATCCTCGCGCCGTTCTGCCTCCTTACCGAGCGCACCGCGTTCGCCGCTTGGACGCTCGCCGGCGTCTTAGCCACCGTGCTCGCCAGCGTGCGCGGGAATGTTCATTGGCGTGCCCTGCTCGCGCTCGCCACGCCCCTCACCGTCTACGCGGGCGCGCTCGGTCAGACCGCGATCCTCAGCACCGCTGGGCTGCTCGTCTTGATCGCAAACGACCGCGACAGCCGGCCGTCGGATATTTGTTGGGGCAGCGCCGCTGTCCTCTGGCTCCTCACCGCAAAGCCGCCGCTGGCTCTCACGGCGGGCACCGCGCTCATCGCACGCGGCCGCTGGCGCACCGTCGCCGTCGCGATGCTGCTCACAATCGCATCCACCGTTGCGCTCCAGCCCTGGCTGGGACACGCCTGGATGCAGGACTACGGGTTGCTCCTCGCGGGTTACGACCGGCTTCATCTGCCTGCCAGCTTCGCATGGTCGATCGTGCCTGAGTCGATGAGCAACCTGCGTGCCATGCTGCATCCGGACCTCGGACTTCCGGACGACATCGCGAACCGTGTGAGCAGCGCCGTGTGGGCGACCGCCCTCGGAGCCATCATCCTCTCGGCCCGGAGGCGCTCGCTCGACTGGTCGATCGCCTGGAACCTCTCTACGCTGAGTTATCTTCTCTTCTGTCCCCACGTCAGCGCCACGGAGGATCTCGCACTCTGCGTAGTGCTCGCCACTTTGGACGTTCGCGGGCTGCCGAAGGCCGCGGCGGCGGGCGCCGCCACGCTCGTGATTGTCGGCCTGGTCCTCTCTCCCGCTATCGGGCCACTCCACAACACCCGTCCCTCCGTTCTGTTCTTCGTTAAACTCGGACTGGTAGGGATTTCATTGGCAGCCATCGACTCATTGCAGGAGCAGCAGACAATACCGCGACAGCGGAAACGGCCGTGAAACGATGACGCACAGGCGCGGAGGCGTCTCGCTCGCCGCGAGCACGCCCGACATGCCGCCGACCTCTTCGGACGCATCCTGCCGCCTCCCCATCCGACTGGCATTGCAGCATTCTTTGCACAAAGGTGCGCGCCGACAAGCGACGCGGACGCCGCCCGCGACGTAGCGGACGGCTCGTCGGCGCGTTCGGTCAGTGCCCCGCGTCAACGGCGAAGATGTCGCCACCGCGGCGGAGATAGACGGACCTCGGAAGGATGAGCTGTACCTCGAGCCCGCTGGCGGATTCGCCCTGGTGCAGGGTCACGGTTTGGCCGTCGATGCGCAGGGCCGCGGTTCGCTCCGCCACGTCGGGTGAGTACGCAATCGACAGCACGCGAACGCCCGTGCCGCCGGACATGGGCGACCGTGCCTCACGGTCGTCGCGGGCCGCCGCGGGCCCCTCGCCCGGCTGCCGCGCGGTAGCCTCACGCCGCGGCTTACCCTGGCGCATGCCGGCACGCGACCCCGATGGCGCCGTTCGCGGCATCGGTCGTGCCGGCGTGCTCGCAGTGACGCCACCCGGACGCAGCGCGGGCCGCGGTGCCGCAATCGCATGCGGATCCGTCGGCGCGAGTTGCGCCGCGGTTAGCGCAGTCGCGGCTCGCTTCTCGACCTTTCCCCACGGCGCGCCGTCCTCGGTAGCGCGCCCCTGCGCCGGCCCCGCGGGCTTCACCGCGCCTGGTGGCGCTTCGTTCTCGATCGGCGACACCGGCAGTTGCGGAGCCTTGGAGGCGCGCCCGGATACGACCTGCGGCCGGGCAGGATCGGGTGGGCTGGAAGCCGGTCCCAGAGGGGCGCGCAGCCAGAGCAGCGCGCCGCCGCCGAGGACCCCCGCGATGACCGCAAGCAGCACTCCTGTAAGCGAGCGCCGTCGCCACCTCCGATCTTCATGCGATGCGTCGGCCGACGCATCCGCGCCCGCGCCGCGTCCTTCGAGCTCCCGAACCGCCTTCAGAATCGTCGTCACGTGGGCCCTTGGTTGCGCGGGCCGAGCGTCGGTCGCGCGTAGCCGCCTGCGACTCCATACAGCACGATACGCGTCAGAGGCCCGACGAGCCCGTCGGGCTCGAGTTGATGCGCGCGCTGAAAGCCGACCACCGCCGCCTCGGTGTCCCGGCTGAAGATGCCCGTCGGCTCGCCGTGGAACGCGCCGACGCGCCCGAGAAGCTGTTGCAGCCGCACGACCGCGACGCCGCGCGCGCCGAGCGCCAGGACCCGACCGAGGCCGTCGAAGTCTCGCCAGAGCACGTGCGCCTGTCCCGTCCAGAAGGGCTCCAGCGCGTCGCTGTCGATCGTCGCCGCGACGCCATCGATCGACAGCACGGCGCGCGTGGCGTCCATCTCGATGAGGGCGACGTAGCGGGGCGCGGTGAGGCCGGGAACGCGGAGGGTGAGCACGGCTGGAAGATCGAGGAGCCCTAGCATGCTGCGGTTGCTCGTGAGCCCGGCGTCTTGCAGGCCGCGTCGCCATGCGACCGACTCGAGCTCGCCGGGAAGCTGGGCCTCGTCACCGCTGAGCGGGCACTCGCCCCAGGCCGCGAGAATGCGCTCGGTCGCGGCGTGCGCCGTCGCTTCCGCATCGGTGTCCATGAGGCGCCGCATCAACTCCGCCGACGACATCGACGGCGCGGCGCTCGGCGGCGGGGCTGCACGCGTGACGACCTGCTCAGCGGGTCGCGTATCCGCGGCAGCGGGCGGCGCGTCCTGCTCGACCTGACCCGCGTCGCCGCCGGCAACGGGCGGCTTCACTTGCGCGACGCCGTGCTCGCCGACGCTGGCGGGCGCGCGCGCCGGAGCGAATTGGCGCACGACCGCCGAGAATTGCGGCTCCAGTGAATCGAGCTGCGGCGCGCCGACAACGACCAGCCCGATGCCGACCGCGAGGCCGGCGGCCGCGACCACCGCCTTGCGCGCCGTCGAGAGTGTGCCGGGCAGGGGCACCGCCTGAATCTCGCCATACGCCTGCGCGATCATGCGCCGGTTCACCCTCGGCTGGCGCACTACGAACGCAGCGAGCAACGCGCGATGCGCGACCATGTTGATGAGCCGCGGCACGCCGCCCGAGATGCTGTGCAGCAACCGCAGCGCCGGGCGCGTGAAGAGCGGCGTCGCCCGGCCGCCGCTCGCAACCGCGAGGCGATGGCTCACGTAAGCGGCCGTCTGGCGAGACGAGAGCGGGCCGAGATGCCAGCGCAGCGTGATCCGTTGATTCAGCTGCGCGAGACCGGGGTCGAGAAGCAGCTTGCGCAACTGGGGCTGCCCGACGAGCACGATGCGCAGCAGCTTCTGCCTGTCCGTCTCGAGGTTCAGCAGCAGGCGAATCTGCTCCAGGAGATCGATCGACAGCGCTTGGGCCTCATCGAGGATGAGCACGCACAGGCGCCCCGCTTCGTGCTGTGCCATCAGGTACCCGTGCAGTTGGTCCACGAGCTCGCCCTGGCTCTGGTCCGAGACGGGAAGCTTGAACTCTCGGCAGACCCGGCGCAGCAGCTCGAGAGCGGAGAGCGGCGGTACGAAGGTGTAGGCCGACGCGACATTGGGCCCGAGCTCCGAGAGGAACACGCGCAGGAGCGTGGTCTTGCCGGTGCCGACGTCGCCGGTGATACAGACGAAGCCGCTCGATTCGTTCAGACAGAGCTTGAGGTGCGCCAGCGCCTCGGCGTGCTTCGAGGAGAGGAAGAGATAGCGGGGATCGGGCGTCAGCCGGAATGGCTCTTCTTCGAGCCCGAAGAACCGCTCGTACATCGTCCGCTTCCGCCTACCGCCGCCGATGTGGCGCGCTCTGCATAGAGGAATGCAGGAGAGGTTGCAAACGAAAAGCAACCCTCGAGCGCGCTGCGAGACGAGCGCCCTTAGTGCGCGTTCTCTCCCGGCGGCGCGCTCACGACAGCGGGATTCCGCAGCAGCAGCACCTGCTGATCGGCCGTGAAGTCCTCGGGATCCACCGCACCGCGTGCGCCGAGGTAGCGAGCCACCTCGCGCGCCAGATCGTGGCCGATATGCGTGAGGTCCAACTCGCTCTGCTGGTCGAGACCTCCGAGCGTCGAGACCGCGATGCCCGAATGCGCGGTGCCCGACAGAAACGAGGGTCCCGGTGCCGCGCCACTCACCGCGACCTCGCCCGACTCGGTGAAGAACTCTCGCACGAAGAACACGCTGATCACGTTGCCGGTCCGGTCGCCGGAGAGCGTGAACAGCTCGTCCATCTCGTCCGATTGGCGGTTCAGGTTGAGATCGGGCACCACCCGGTCGGTGGTCTCGTCCAGAACGGCGAGGACGGCGAGGCGCGTGCCGGGGTCGCCGTCGATGTCGACGGTGTCCACGAGCTCGACGTCGATGCCGATGCGCCCGAAGTCGCGGCGGAACTCGTCGAAGACCGTCTGGAATACCGGCGAGCTCGCGGCGCTCGCAGCGTCGAGCCCGGGCGTGCCGACGAAGAACGCACGCACCGGCAGCACCCCCGACGCCGGCGCATCGCGGTGATTGATGATCGCCGTCAAATGCACGATCGCCGGCACGGGTGTACCAGCCGCATTGAAGCTCGCAACGCTGAACGAGTACACGCCGACATCGAGCGGCACGGCGAGCGAGCTGGCGACAATGGCGGTGGCCACCGATCCGCCGAGGTCCTGGGGCGAGACGCTGCCGGTCAACGGATTGGTATCGCCGCGATCCGGCGTAATCAGCTCCAAGTGGCTCGGCGTTCGCAGCCGGCTGATGTCGATGTCGGTCGCCTCGCCGCCGTCGGCCACGATGACGAGCGACGACGCCCGCTCCGCCGTGACGTCGAACGTTTGGGCCTGGTTCGCGGCGGTGAGCGAGACGCTCCCGAGGTCGACGACCACGATTGCCGGCTCCGGTTCAGTCTGCTCGCGCGGGGTATGATGGTCGCTGTCTCCGCAGGCGGACAGCGCAGCAGCTACAACGGCCACAGCAAACGTTGCGAATCTCGTCCCCATGATCGCCCTCCTCCCCGCGTTGCGCGGCCCACGATCGACAGCGGCCGATACCTCGATCCGCGGCGCGAATCAATGGGCGGCGGGAGCCGGCGCGGCGGCCGGCGCGGCCGGGCGGGGGCACGGCTCTTGAAATCGCACCCGAGGTGGTCTACGCGGTACCCCCTGGGGCCATGGTCTCCGGCACTCGAACCGGCGCTGACGCCGGCCGTGCGAGACGAGGGAGGTGCTGATGCGCAGGAGGATCCCGGCGTTTGCTTCCGTGTTCGCGGATGCTCGCCGAACCACGCACGTGACGTGCTTCAGCATAGTCGTGCTGATTTTGATGACGTTGGCGACTGGCTGCGGCGATGGTGGACACAGCCGAGTTGCCATTGGGCAAGGCACGGTTCCGGAGCCCGGGAATTTTGACGGTCTGACGAGCGCCGGCGGAACCATCAGCATACGCGTTGGGAGCATCGATCAGATACTCTTCGCCTGCAGCAATACTCCGATTCTCAATGTCTTCTCGCCTCCGCAGCGGATTCGTGATGACGGCACATTCGATGTCACGTTCCAGAGCACCGGCCGTTCATTCCGCGTCACTGGTACATTCGTGGACGGCGATACCGCGCAAGGGAGCATCGAAGATGCGCAGCACCAGTGCGATGTCTCCTTCGAGGTGACGCGCAGCCCATCGTAGCGCGCCCGTGCGCGTCGCCTCCTCATGGCGAACGCCAAGGCGCCCCAAATCCTCGCCGGCGTCCAGGGAAGATGCTGCGCTCGACAGCTATGCCGTTTCGCGCAGCGCTGCATGGTGCCGGAGCTCGGCGAGCCTCGTCGTTACGAGGCCGAGGTCGCAGCGATCTGGCGCGGCGCTTGCTTCTTGCACGAATCGGCGGTGCGGCACCTATGTCGAGGTCTCATTGACGACACGGGCGCGCAGCGCCACCGTCAACGAATGTCTTCGCGAACCCGAGAACGATAACGGTCGAAAGGAGAACAATGATGCGTAACTTCTACTGGCTGCTTGCCGCGGCGCTGGTCGTGAGCGCGAGTCCCGCATTCGCGAGGCCGGTCCCTATTCCCCCCGGCGAATGCCCGAGCGATGTCGGCGCCGCCCTCGCTGCCGCCTGCCCGTGCGGCGCGGATAGCACTGGCCAGGCATGGAGGAATCACGGCCAGTACGTGAGCTGCGTCGTCCGCTTCCGCAACGGCCTGCGCCGGCAGGGGTGTCTCGACGCCGAGACCCAGCGTACGATCGCGAGGTGCTCGGCGCGGTCCACCTGCGGCAAGGACGGCGCGGTGCTCTGTTGCGTGTACGACATCAGCGGCACCTGCAACGATCCGGTGCCCGACGGTACGGCAGCGGGCGTCTGCAGCAACGACATCGCGAAGCCGTGCGACACCAATACCGATTGCATCACGGCGACCGGACCCAAGCTGTCGCGGCGGGCGGACACCTGCACCGCGCATGGCGGCACCGCCGTCGGGACGGGTAGCGTCTGCAGCGCCTGTCCCATTCCCCCGCCGGCGCCTCTGCCCTGACGCCGACGCCGACGACGCCGGGCTGAGCGCCGCGCCGCGCGCCGTAAGCGTCAACTGACCAGCCGGCCGGGCCCAATCGCCACGCGCCGGCCGCGAAGCAGCCGCTCGAGGTCGCTCCGGCAATCCTTATGCACGAGACGGCCCGGCACAGCCCAACAGAAGAGGATCGCTCCGCCGACGTCGCGGGGGGCGAGACGAGCGCTACGCGCAAGCGGCCGGGAAGACATCCTGCAGGCCGACGGCTGTCAGGATGTCGCACGCGTCGCGGTACTCGGCCGCGATCATTTGCTCTACGCGCGTGGTGTGCTCATGGAGGACGCAGTCCGCGAGCTCGGGGATGGTGGTTGCCATGGCGTCGCAAGGGCTGCCGAGATCGACGGGCACGAGCCCACGGCACTTAGCGATGAGCCGGGCCGTGACCTCGACTCTCTTCCGCGCGAGGGCCGAGGCCGGATCGTCACGGACTGGCCGCGCACTCCTGGATCGTCCACAGGTCGGTATCGTTCGCCGGATCGACCACGGTGTTGCTGTAATCGCCCCAGCGGTTGCGGGGGCCGTCGAAATCTCTGAAGTCGGGCTGTGCTCCGCCTATTCGTCGTCGGGCCGCGGGGGGGTTGGTGGGAGGCACGGCGGGCGGGCACCTACGGCATGGGGCGTTGGCGACAGGTGCGCACTACGGCGTCGGTGCCGGAGACGGGGTGGGACAGAAGT
>Ga0315268_10005075_pt1 | contig 14192 bp, 14 predicted proteins | sample C1_top_MG_FD_204535 | JGI IMG/M metagenome (GOLD analysis project Ga0315268, IMG submission 204535) | Sediment microbial communities from Yellowstone Lake, YNP, Wyoming, USA - C1_top | ecosystem: Environmental > Aquatic > Freshwater > Lake > Sediment | place: USA: Wyoming | collected 2017-08-01 | reverse complement strand
CCAAAGTGCAATAGGCGCCCCCGGCATTGAACCCGGGTTTCCTATATCGGCCTGCTTGACGGCTCAAGTCTTGGAAGAGCCCGGTGGGGTGATGGGGCGCTTGCGGATCGCCGAGAAATAGCGGTCATAGGTGGACTTGGTATCCAGGGTGGCGAAGAGAATTTTGCATTCTTCCATCAAGGTGATGGCATTTTCCAGGGCTTTCACCAGGTCTTCCTCGGCGTTGGTGGAAATCCGACCATGACCGGGATACATCTCCTCCACCTTTAAGTTGCTCAGGCGCTGCAGCGACTTGATGTAGTCGCTGATATTGCCCGACCCCATGATGCCGGAGAGGGTGCCGCCGGCCAGCACGGTGTCCCCCGAAAACAGCAGCTCTTGGTCCGGCTCATAAATGCAGATGCAGCCGGAACAGTGCCCCGGGGTGTGCAGAATGTGTAGGCGGTAATTGCCCAGGTCCAGGACGGTGTCCGCTTCCAGCCAGATGTCCGCCCGAAAATGCCTGCCCCCTTCCTCCCCGTACTTACTCATGGTGACGAATTCATCCTGGAGCTCTATTTTGTTGGCCGCCAGAGCATGGGCGGCGATCACCGTCCTCTCGTAAAAATAAGGACAGGCGCCAGTATGATCGAAGTGTTCGTGAGTCAGGATGATGAGGTGAATGTCTTGGGGTGCCAGACCCACTTCTTTCAGGCAGACCTTTAGATTTGGATAGTTCGAGGCCTTGCCCGTGTCGATGAGGACGTTTTTCTTGAGACCTTTGACGAGATAAACGTGGCTTCCGAATCTCTCGTTACGGAATTGATAAATATGCGGTCTTAACTCTTCTATACTCTTAGGCTTTAGCTCAGATGAATCCATACCGGAGTCCTTGCCAGGTCAAGAACCTGTTTTAACTATGGCCGTGGGCTGCGAGTCTCTGTTCCGCTCCAATTGAGAAAGCCTCTCGTTCATGTCCCGAATTCGCTGGCAAAGGGCATGCATGACGGTGAGGGCAAAGGCCGGCTGGTGGCTGACCAGGAAAAGGAATTTATCCCGGTCCAGGGCCAGGAGGCGGGTATGGTCCGCGCCGGCGATGGCGCTGACGCTGCGGAAAGAATTGTCCACCAGCGCCATTTCCCCAAAAAATTCGCCCCGCTTGATGGTGGCGATGACAGTTTCCCATCCCAAGGATTTCTTGATGAGGTTCACAACTCCGGTGTGGACGATATACATCTCATCGCCAAAACTGCCTTCTTCGAAGATAACTTCGGATTTCTGAAAGACCCGGGTCACTTTCTTAAGGTATGGATTTTCGACCATAGCCATTCCTTTAAACTTTCATTTCGCTAATCAGAAGGCTGGACCAACGAAATTAGGTGGTACCAATAGGCCCCCACCCTAACTGAGAATGCGGCGTTTCATCTAAAATGCCCCCAATCGTGCCCGTGATTCCTATTTCTTAAGGACAATCCTTCTCCTGAGAAGCACAATAGCACAATTTTTTTTATAAAATCAAATTTCTTGCCAGAGTTGGGGCATAACGCTCCAGGGGCAAGCAGGCATCTCATGATGGGCCGACGAATAATCCCCGGCCAGCAGCCAGCGGGGCATGGTTTGCTGAGCGCGTCAGTAATTGTAAACTCAGAATATTATAATGGTTGACAATCGAAGTCGCCTGGGTGATGTTTAGTCGGGTTGGCCTGATGAACTATTCTGATTGGCAAGAGATTTTTGGGCTGGGGTGGCCGGAGTTGTGGCCCTATCTGGGGGAGGCGACCCGGCTGCGGGAGGCCCGCTTCGGGCGTCGGGTCAGTTTCTGCGTCATCATCAACGCCAAGAGTGGCGCCTGCTCCGAGGACTGCGCCTTCTGCTCCCAGGCGGGGAAGGCGACCAGCGACGTCCCCCATTACCCGCTGCTGCCCCGGGAACAACTGGTGGCCGCGGCTGAGAAGGCGGCTGCGGCCGGGGCGGCCCGCTTCTCCATCGTCACCTCGGGGCGGGGGATAATCTCGCCCCGGGAGCAGGGGGCCGTGGTGGCGGCGGTGGCCGCCATCCGGGAGGCCGCGCCCCTCAAGGTCTGCGCCTCCCTGGGGATCGCGGACCGGGGCTTTTTGCGCGAGCTCAAGGCCGCGGGCCTCTGGCGTTTTCACCACAACCTGGAGACCGCGGCCTCCTTCTTCCCCTCCATCTGCACCACCCACACCTATGCCGAGCGGCTGGCCACCATCGAGGCGGCCCGGGAAGCGGGGCTGTCGGTGTGCGCCGGCGGCATCCTGGGGCTGGGGGAGAGCGTGGCCCAGCGCTGGGAGCTGGCCCAGGCCCTTGGGGCCCTGCCGGTGGACGCCATCCCCCTCAATTTTCTGCACCCCCTGCCGGGCACCGCGCTGGCGGAGCGCCCCAAGCTTACGCCCCTTGCGGCGCTTAAGGCCATCGTGGCCTTCCGGCTGCGGTTTCCGGAACGCTCCCTCATCATCTGCGGGGGCCGCCAGGAGACCTTGCGCTCCTTGAGCCCGCTGATATTCGCGGCCGGGGCCGACGCCCTGATGACCGGGGACTACCTCACCACCCGGGGACGCCTGCCGGAGGACGACCGCCAGATGCTAACGGACCTGGGAATGGAGTTAGGGTGAGCAGTTAGCAGTGAGCAGTAAAATCGAGTCCCCGTAACTAGTTATTCACTGCTCACTGCTCACTGCTCACTGCTCACTGCTCACTGCTTACTGCTTACTGAAAATGAAATTACCACTCTTACCGAAAATCAGGGGCGTCTTCGTCACCGGCACCGACACCGACGTGGGCAAGACCTGGGTGGCGGCGGGCCTCACCGCGGCCTTGCGGCGGCGGGGGGTGGCGGCCGTCTATTTCAAGCCCATCCAGAGCGGCTGCCCGGAAGAGGCCGGCCGGCTCCTGCCCACGGATGCCAGGTTTGCCCGGGACCTGGCGGGGCTGGACGAGCCCCTGGAGCTGCTCACCCCCATTACGTTGCGCCTGCCGTTGGCGCCGGGGGTGGCCGCGGTCCGGGAGGGCGTCCGGGTGGATCTCACCCGGGTGGCCGCGGCCGTGGCCGAACTTGCCGGACGCTACGAGTTTTTCGTGGTGGAAGGGGCCGGGGGGCTCTACGTGCCCCTCATTGACACCTGCTTCCTGGTGCTGGACCTGGCCCGCTGGTTGGGCCTCCCCCTGGCGGTGGTGGCCCGGCCCGGCCTGGGCACCATCAACCACACGGCCCTCACCGTGGCCGCGGCCCGCCAGGCCGGCCTCCGGGTGGCCGGGGTGATCATCAACCGCTATCCGGCCAAGCCTTCCCTGGCCCAGGAGACCAATCCGGCGGTGATGCAAGCCCTCACGCAGACGCCCATCCTGGCCCGGGTGCCGGAGGTGGCCGACCTGGGCGACCCGAGGAGCCGGAATAAGTTTTTGGCGGCCATGGCGGAGATCGCGGCGCAGCTTTCTCCATTGACTCAAGGTCGGTAGGGCGGCCGTCCCTGGCTGCCCGCGGTGGCGGGCCCGGCGGCCCGCCCTACCAGTAATAAGATGGTCCGATGTTAGTTCAACTCTCCCAAGAACTGGCCGCCCTGGAAGCCCAGGCCCTGCGGCGGCGGCTCCAGGTGCTGGAGGAACTGCTGCCCGGCGGCCGGGTGCGGGTGGACGGGAAGGTGCTGCTGAACCTGTCCTCCAACGACTACCTGGGCCTGGCCCAGGACCCCCGGGTCGTGGAGGCGGCGCAGACGGCCGCGGCCCGGTGGGGGACGGGGGCCGGGGCCTCCCGGCTGGTGGCGGGGCATTTTGCGCTGCACCAGGCGGTGGAGCAGCAACTGGCCGGCTTCAAGGGCGTCGAAGCCGCAGTGATCTTCAGCAGCGGCTATGCGGCCAACCTGGGGGTGATCTCCGCCCTGGCGGGGCCCGGGGACGTGATTTTCAGCGACCGGCTCAACCACGCCAGCATCTACGACGGCATCAAGCTCTCCGGCGCGAGCCTGGCGCGCTTCCCCCACCGGGACCTGGAACGCCTGGAGCGGATGCTGCAAAAGACGCCGGGAGGCAAACGGCGCCTCATCATCACCGATTCGGTGTTTTCGGTGGACGGCGACCTGGCGCCCCTAACCGGCCTGGTGGCCCTGAAGGAGAGGTACGGGGCCTGGCTGATGATCGACGAAGCCCACGCCACCGGGGTGTTGGGGCTCCGGGGTGGGGGGCTGGCCGAGGCACTGGGACTGACCTCCCGGGTGGAGATTCACATGGGCACTTTCTCCAAGGCCCTGGGGTCCCTGGGGGGGTACGTGGCCGGAGACCGCCGGCTCATCGACTACCTGCACAACCGGGCCCGCTCCTTCATCTATTCCACCGGGATGGCGCCGCCGGTGCTGGGGGCTATTGCCGTGGCCCTGGAAATCGTAGTCCGGGAGCCCCAGCGCCGGGCCTACCTGCTGGAGGAGGCGGAGAAGTTCCGGCGGGGCCTGGCGGGGGCCGGCCTTAACCCCCTGGGCAGCGAGACCCAGATCATCCCGGTGCTGGTGGGGGAAAACGCCCGGACCCTAAAATTTGCGGCCCGCTTAAGGGAGCGGGGCCTGATGGCTGTGGCGCTGCGGCCCCCCACGGTGCCGCCGGGCCGGGCCCGGGTGCGATTTTCCCTGTCCGCGGCCCACTCCCGGGAGGACCTGGCCGGCGCCCTCCAGACCATCGTGGCGGTGGCCCGGGAAATGGGCCTGGCGCGGTGAAGATCCTGGTCCTCTTCCATGGCTGGGGCGCCGCGGGCAGCATCTGGCGGCGCCAAACCGAGGTCTTCGGCTCCCGGCTGCGGGTCCTGGCCCCGGACATCCCCGCCTGGGAGCCCGAATGGTTTCGGCAATATTTAGACGAATTGCCGCTGCCGGAAAGCGTTCTGGCGGGGTGGTCCCTGGGGGGCATGCTGCTGATGGAGGTCCTGGCCCGACATCCGGGGCCGCCGCCCGGGGGCCTGGTGCTGGTGGGGGTGGCCGCCTCTTTTTGCCGGCGGCCCGGATTCCCCTGGGGCCAACCCGCCGTCGGGGTGCGGGCCATGCGCCGGGCCCTCAGGGACCAACCCCGCCAAGTGCTGCAGGAGTTTGCCCGCAGTTGCCTGGCGCCGGGGGAGGAGAGCTTCCGGGCCGAGACCGAGGCCGCCTTCCGGTGGCCGGCCCCTCCGGAGAGCCTGGCCCCGGGCCTGGATTATCTGCTGCGCCAGGATCTCAGGAGCAGCCTGGGCCGCTTGCCGACCGAGGCGGTCATCGTCCAGGGGGAGGCGGACCGGATTGTGGCCGCCCCCCAGGCGAAATTTATCCTCCAGCACCTGCCCGGCTCCAGGCTCCACCTTCTGAAAGGGGCGGGACACCTCCCTTTTCTGACCCAGGCGGCGCTGTTTAACGGGATTTTGGCAGAGATTTTGGGGGAAGGGCCAGGGACAGTGAGCAGTCAGCAGTCAGCAGTCAGCAGTGAGCAGTAATAGTAACGCTGCTCCAGACTGCTCACAGCTCACGGCTCACTGCTGACTATAACAGGCTTATGGAAATCAAGGCAGGGATTCGGCGGAATTTTGCCCGGCGGGCGGCGTCCTACGACCGCCACGCCGGCACCCAGCGTTTCATGGCCCAGGGGTTGCTGGCCCTGGCGGAGTCCGATATTGCCCGGGCAGGCCGCATCCTGGAGATCGGCTGCGGCACCGGCTACCTGACCCAGCTTCTCCGGCAGCTCAATGCCGGGGCGGCGCTGGTGGCCCTGGATCTGGACGAGGCCCTGGTGGCTGCGGCCCGCCGCCGCCTGGGACCAGGCTCCGGCGTCACCTGGCTGGTGGCCGACGGCGAAGTCCTGGGGCGGGGCTCCTTCGACCTGATCATCGCCAACGCCGCCTTCCAGTGGCTCACCCGGCCCGGGGCCACCCTGGCGGCATATTTCCGGAGCCTGAAGACCGGCGGGGCGCTGGCCTTCTCCACCCTGGGGCCCCGGAGCTTAGCCGAGCTGGCCGCTTCTCTAAAGGAGGCCGCCAACGCTTTGCACCGGGGGCCGCTGCCTATTCCGGCCCAGGGCTTTTGGGATCAGGAGGGCTGGTCCGGGCTGTTGTCCCAGGCCGGATTCCGGGAAATCCGGCTGCAGCAGGAGTCGGTGACGGCCACCTTCCCGTCGGTGCGCCATTTCCTCAAAGCCTTGCAGGCTACCGGGGCCACCAACCCGCGGCCCCGGTTCTTCTCCCCCCGGCTGCTCAGGGCCATGGCCGAGGCCTACCGGCAGAACTTCGGGCGCAACGGCGCGGTCCCGGCCACCTACGAAATCATCTGGGCCCTGGCCCGGAAGTAGTGAGGCTTTTTCAGGCAGGGATTGTCAGGGGGCCGGCGACATTGATTGCCCCCGGCCCCCTCTTAAAATCATAATTGCAATGTCCGGCTATTGGGTGCCGATGAAGAAGGGGCGGAAAGACGATTCCGGCTTTTTTAAGGCCCGGGCCAGCACCCGGAGCATGGCCTCCCGATCCTGCGGCAGGGAGCCGGCGAGGTTGACGTAATTGGTGTAATGGTCGCTGGCCACCCGGGTGGGGGCCTGGATCCCCTCAAGGAGGGCCATGGTTTCGGCGATGACCTGGTGGGGGGTCAGCATCTGGAAGCGGCCCGCCTGGACGTCCGCCAGCAGGGGGGTGTTGACTTTGGGGACGAAGGTCCGGAGGCGCAGCACCTGGGGCTGCATCTCGGTGACGGCCCGGGCTGTTTCCCGGGCGTGCTCGGCGGTGCGCTCCTGGCCGCCCAGGCCCAGGATGACGTAACTGTTGAGTTCCATGCCCGCCTCCCGGACCAGTCGGCCCGCGGCCACCTGCACCTGGGCGTCGGCCCCCTTTTGGGTCCGGGCCAGGATTTCGTCATCGCCGCTTTCCAGCCCCAGGTGAATCCGGCGGAGCCCGGCTTCGGCCAGGGTCCGGAGCTTACCCGGCCCTTTGCGGTAAATATATGGGGCCGAGCCGTAGACGGTGAGGCGCCTCAGCAAAGGGAACAGGGAGTGGCTGTAGCGGCAGACTTCGGCCAGGGCCGCACTCGCCATGGCGATGGTGTTGCCCGCGGGGAGAAAAATGGTGCGGACCCGGTCTCCATAGAGGCGGCGGGCTGCTTGCAGGTCCGCCTTGATCTCCTCGGTGGGCCGCACCTTGAACTTCACCCCGTCTTTATAGACCATGCAGAAGGTGCAGCGGTTGTGGGGGCAGCCCACGGTGGCCTGGATCAACAGGCTGTCGGCCTCGCTGGGAGGCCGGTAGATGGGCCCCTCATAGCGCACGGTTACGGCACCTCCGCGGTTCTGGCAGGGTTGGCTGCTGGGCTCTGCAGCCGGGGAGCAGCCCCATGTTTTATTATACCTTCTGGTCAAGCATTCCGGAAGCCGGGGGCAGCCGGGGAGACCGGCTGAGAGGCTGAGTCCAGGGCTGACCCTGCTTTTCTCCCTTGACATCGACCGAGATAAGCGAACATAATTATCTAGACTAAATGATAGCTATGGCCTAAGGAAGGGAATATTGTCTTAATGCGGCAAATTAGCTCAGTCGCACCCCAGACCGACTCTGGGCCGGGCCAGGGTGGCCATCTCCTGGATAGATGCAGTTATGGCTGAGGTAGCAGCATGTTATCCTCTTTAGATATTGAAAAACAGAAATTAATTGAAATAAGTATCGCTCTTTCCAGCGAAACTGATTTAGGCCTCTTATTAGAGAAGATAATATTTGAACTTCGCCTCCTGACTAATGCGGATGGCGGCAGTCTCTGTTTGGAAGATAATGGCAATCTCCGCTTTGAAATAGCTCAAAATGACACTCTACGTCTTTCAAGAGGTGAGGACTATCAATTTTTTAAGCCCTTTGAGATTCCCATCAGCGAAGCCAGCATCGCCGGATATGTGGCGCTCACCGGAGACATCCTGAATATTCCTAATGTTTATAAATTATCCTCTGACTTGCCTTTTCGCTTCGACCCCTCATTTGATGTGCGCAACAATTACCAAACTCAATCTATCCTGGCAGTGCCGCTCAAGGATCATACCGGTAAAGTAATCGGGGTTTTAGAACTGATTAACCCCAAGGATGAAAAGGGCAAGCCGGTTCCTTTCCATGAGCATAATGAAAACCTGGTCCTGTCCCTGGCTTCGTTAGCCGCGGTAGCTATCAGCAAAGCCCGCCTGATTCAAACTATTCAAGACCTCCTCAAAGCTGAAAAGGAAAATTATCGGAGAAATCTGGAAGCCATATTTCGGAGCGTCAAAGATGCCATAATTACCGTGGACAATGATATGCGAGTCATCGCCGCCAATGATGCCACCAGAGATATCTGTGCTCTGGCCCCCCAGAAGATAGTTGGCAAGAGCTTCCTGGAGGTTGCAGGACATTGCGCTAAGTCTTGCAATGAAGCTCTAAAAGAGATTCTGGGGAACGGCAAAACCATAAAGGAATACCGCCTGGAGTGCAGACATCAGCTGCGAGAGCACCAGGTGGTGGTCGTGAGTAGTTCACCGCTAAGAGACAGTAAGGATAAGCATATTGGCGCGGTTCTGGTGATCCGGGATGTAACCAGAGTCGCCGAGATGGAAGGGGAATTGCGAGAACGCTATAGTCTGCACAATATTGTGGGAAAAAGCCATAAGATGCAGAGAATCTATGGACTTCTCGACGAATTAATGAATACGGATACCACCGTGCTAATCACGGGAGAAACGGGCACCGGCAAGGAACTGGTGGCCAAGGCCCTCCATTATGGCGGCCTGCGCGCCGCAAAACCCTTGGTGACGGTGAACTGTTCCGTCTTGGCAGAAAACTTACTGGAAAGCGAATTGTTTGGCCATGTCAAGGGTGCTTTTACCGGGGCCCAGAAGGACCGGGTGGGCCGCTTCCAGGCCGCCCATGGAGGCACCATCTTCCTGGATGAAATCGGGGATATTCCTCCCAAGTTACAACTGAAGCTTTTAAGGGTCCTCCAGGAAAGGACCTTTGAGCGCGTCGGTGATTCCACCACCTTTCAGGTGGACGTGCGAGTCATTGCCGCCACCAATCGTAACTTGAAGAAAATGGTCAGTCTGGGAGAATTTAGGGAAGACCTCTATTATCGGCTCAAGGTGTTGGAGATCGATCTCCCCCCCTTGCGGGAAAGACGCGCCGATATCCCTTTACTGATTAATTATTTCCTGACGTTATTTAATAAGAGTTATAAAAAGAACATCGAGGGAGTCTCCCAAGAGGTTTTGCAGAACTTCATGATTTACCCCTGGCCCGGGAATATCAGGGAATTACAGCACGCCATCGAACATGCCTTTGTTCTGTGCAACAGTTCCACCATTACTTTGGAGCATCTGCCGCCCGAGATCAAGGACTACTTAGCTACGGAAGTCCTGGCTTCGGCCCACCCTACGAAAATTTCTTCCCTGCCCACCCAGGAAATCCTGCAAGCCCTGATTAAGACTGGCTGGAATAAGGCCAAGGCCGCCCGTCTGCTGGGAATCTCCAGGCCAACTCTCTACCAGCTCATTAATCTTCACAACCTGCATCATCCCTCCAATTAAATGTAAATTTTACAGAAGTGTAAAATAGCAGAGCTGTAAAATTTACGATTTCTTATTACTCCATAAATTTGCCATTTTTTTTAAGTAATTGATAAAGCATGGATTTATTGACAATCTTCCCCATTCGAATGTTGGCATGATTGTTGTATTATAATAATGTGAATCGCAATTGGGGCAGCGCGCGCTGCATTTTTATCATGGTTTGACAGGGGCGAGGGGGGGAGCCTAGCTTATGTTACCGGAGACATTTGAATTCGCAGACTTGGTCTACATTGAAGATCCTCCTGAGGTTCTGGCGGAGGTCGAAAAGACCACTACGTTGATTTTCCCTCATTTCGATTTTAATCCAGTTAAAGATGCGTTTAACGATATTTTAAGACTTTTCGAGGGTCGATATCCAGGATACCGTAAATGCAACACCTGCTACCATGACTTAAATCACACTACCGACTGTTTTCTGGTAATGGCGAGACTCATGCATGGAGCGTCGGTGCATGGGATTGCCTTTGAAGAGAGAGACGTCACCCTCGGATTAATCTCCGCCCTCATGCATGATACGGGCTATATCCAAACGGTGGCAGACGACACGGGAACCGGCGGCAAATATACTCTCATCCATATAGAACGAAGTATTGAGTTTATGGAAGAATATCTTTCCGACCATGGATATCCCTTGGAGGATTTGGAAGTCTGCCGCAATTTTTTAAATTGTACCGGCCTTGAGGTGAACATCGAGGAAATCGACTTCCAATCTCGGACCCATGAAATTATTGGGAAGATTTTAGGAACGGCGGACCTCCTCGGGCAAATGGCCGATAATAACTACCTGGGAAAACTTCCTTTCCTCTATCATGAATATGAGGAAGGCGGGGTCCCGGGCTTTGACAATGAGTTTGAGTTATTCAAAAAGACCCCGGACTTCTGGGAAGGGGTTAAAAAGAGATTTGCCACCGAATTGGGCCAGGTGGATGGCTACCTGCGCCATCATTTTCGGGTCCGCTGGGGGGTAGACCAGGATCTCTACCGCAAGGCCATTGACTATAATATGGAACGCCTGCATGCTATCCTGGAAAAGCGCGGCCCCTATTGCCGCATCTGCCCTGGGCGCTTAGATTTAATTAATATGACCGGTTAGCCGGTTTCCCGGCCCAGACATTCTGAGGCAGGCAGGGTGGTCAGACAATCACCCTGCTTTTTTTTGCAGTAAAGGGGTCTAATGCCAGATAGCGGGCGGCGCCATTGGACGTTGGTCCAACAGCCCTTAGCCTTTAGTCCCACCCCCCGGACTTGGGGATTACCATCAGCGCCTAATCATTAAGGATAATATCCCCCAGCCTTCTCTTGGGGACGTGGTGCACCCCCTCTTCGTCCCGCCAGTACTTGATGCTGTCATCAGGGCCCGCTTCTTCCAGGACCACGGTTTCCCGGGGCTGGCCCAGGGCCAGGACCAGGAGGACCTCGTATCTCGGGGGGATGGCCAGCAGTTCCCGCAGCAGGTCCTTATTGATGGAGCCGAGCATGCAGCCGCCCAGGCCCTGGGCCCGGGCCCCCAAGAGAATGCTTTGGGCCGCGATGCCGTGGTCGCACCACACCTCTTTGGCGATTTCCCGGTCGTGCAGGATGATGATGTAGGCCGCGGGCCGCTCTCCCGCCGCCGGTCCCGGCCAGTCCGCCAGGTACGCAGCCCAGGCCAGGCAGGAGAAGATGGCCTCGTTCTCCTGGGGGTCGTTGGCCAGGAGATATTTCAGGGGCTGGAGATTGGCCGCGGAGGCGGACAGCCGGGCCAGGTTCACCAGCCCTTTCAAGGTGTCCCAGGAAATGGCGGCATCCTGATAAAACCGCCGAAAACTACGATTTCCCTTGATGAGCTCCTCGATCATAAAAAGTTCCCCCCGGTGAGGTGGTGGTAAAAATCGGTTGGGACCTTCTCTCGAAGTCTTTTCCCGACAGTCTCTTGGCTAAATTAAGCCGGCTCCCGGGGCTCCAGGCGGAAAACCCCTTCCGGGGTGAGGGTGGCCCCCAGGCCGTGGCCCTTGAGGAACTCCGCCAGGGGCCGGCCCAGGAGCAGCTCGATGGCCGCAGGGCTCAACTCCCAGTCGCCCAGCAGCATCTGCCTGAGGTAGTGGTCAAAGTGGAGCGCCTCAAAGAGGGATTCCGCCGCCGCCTCCTCCTGCCCGGCGCCCAGGGCGGCCAGGGTCTGGAGCACCTTTGCACAGTCGCAGCGTTCCTGGTGGGCGCAGACCAGGTCCCAGACCTCCGGCACCGCGGCCAGCAAGTCCCGGCGGCTCAGGAGCTGGGCCGCGGCCGGCGGCCGGGGGGGCTCCCCCCAGCAGTTCTGCCGCCGGCACTGTTCGGGCCGGTTCTCATAGATGCGGCAGCTCCGGGTGGCCGCCAGATAGAACCAGCACTGCCGGCTGCCCGGCACTTCCCGGACCTTCAGGCGCTCCTCCTTCAGGGTGGTGACCTGGCCGTCCCGGGAAATGCCCTGCTCCCCGGCCCGCAGGGTGTAGACCTCATTCCAGGTGAGGGTATCCTGTTGGAACAGGGCCAGATCCGGGGTGAGCAGGGTAGGGCTGCCCTGCTGGCAGCATTCGCCGCAGCGGACGCAGGTGTCGCCCCACTCCTGGAGCTTATCCCGGGCGGCGGTGACCAGGCGTTGCCAGGCCACGGCCCGGGACTCCGGGGGCAGGGTGTTCCAGTTCTCCGCGATCAGGTCAAACCCCGCGGCGCCGTCGATCTCCCGGCGCAGGGCCTGGAACCGGCCGCTTTTGGGAGAGACCCCCAGCACCTCGGTGAGATAGTTTTGCCAGATGGAGGCCATCACTTCCCGGGGCCCCTTGGCCAGGGCCTCCCAGGGGTCCTCCCAGATTTTGCCGATAAATTTCTTATCTGCCATGCCAGTCCTTTAGGGCCCGGCGCACCGCGCCGCCGTCCAATTAGTAAAGCAACATTTGAATCTTATCACAAATCCCGGGCCCCGGCATGGTCCGGGAGGCAGTTTCCTCTCTTCCTGCCATTTAGGCCACCGTGCATGGGAACCTGGAGGTAATTGCCCCAGATAGCGGAGGCGAGTCTTTACTGGCCCTCCGTCTTTAAAAAGTTAACCAGCCCCAGGGTCAGATCGGTCATGGCCTCCAGGTCCAGGTTTTCCATGACGTCGCCGGGTCCGTGATAGTGGGGGTTGCGCATGAACGCGGTGTCGGTGAGCATAATGGCCGGGTAACCCTCGTCCCAGAAGTTGGCGTGGTCGCTCAAGCGGACCTCCGGCAGCAGGTGGCCCCCCAGGGGCGCGGCCAGGGTGGCGGTGGGCAGCCGCCCCCCCGCCCGGATGGCCTGATCCAGCCTTGCCAGCAGCGGCTTGGAGCGGCGGTTGCTCACCAGGCCGATGAAGTTGCCGGTGGTGGGATACCCCAGGAAGCGCAGGGTAAGGGGCAGCGCCTGGCTGCCGGGTTCCCGGCGGTAATAACCCACGCTCTCCAGGCACAGCATCCCCAGGATTTGGTGCTTTTCCCGGCGGGCCCGTTTGGCGTAGACCCGGGATCCCATGTAAGGGGTGAAATAGGCCGGGGGCTCCTCAGTGGTGAAGCCGATGAAGGTCCAGGGTTTGGGCAAGGCCAGGCCCCGGGCCAGGCGGGCCACCTCCAGGAGCACCGCCACTCCCGAGGCGTTGTCGTCGGCCCCGGGGGTCCCGGCCACCGTGTCGAAGTGGGCCCCCAGGACGTAGTAGCCGCCGGGGTCCTGGTCGCCGGCGATGATGTTGCTCACCTCTGTGCGCTGGTAGCTGAAGCTCTGGCGCCGGGGCTGGTAACCCAGGCGGGCGAAGCTCTGATAGACGTAATCCTCCGCCGCCTTGAGGTTTTCCGGCCGGTAGATGCAGCGTTCCCCCAGGCGGACGCTCAAGTATTCCAGGTGGGCCCTCAGACCCGCCCGGATTTCTTCCCGGTTCATGGACTCAGCACCGCCAGGGTTGCAGGCTCCTATTGAGGTGATTCCGCAGCATAAAAACCATAGCAGAATTGTCTTAGGAAGGTTAGCAGGGCGGTCCATGTTTGACATTCATACAGGGCCCTGGACCGCGGCCGGGTGGTCCCGGTAATGCAAGGCCAGCCATACGGTTTTCTGGTCCGGGTCGGTCCATTCCACCCGGTGCCGGCAGTGGGCCGGAATGTTAAGGTAATCCCCCGGCCCCATAATTTTTATCTCTGCCACTCCCTGGAAGCGCAAGCCGGCGCGGCCGGTGAGCAGCAGGACCCACTCATGGGTGTCCTGGTCGTACCACTGCCCCGGCGGGGTGGCCTGCCCCCCGGAGACAATGCGCTCCAGGCGCAAGCCGGGGGCCTTTAGCAAAACTTCAGTGATTTCCTGGGGTACCTGGTCCGGGACTTGGGCAAATAGGTTATGTATTTCTAACATCAATAAGTTCCTTAAGCCTGGGAAGTGGGACCGCAGGTCCCCCTTCCCAGGCCTCTTAAGGGGTTGGGGGAGGGGGTTTGGGGGAGGGGGCAGGGGCCACTTACAAAAAAGCCCCTGGTCCCCTCCCTCAATAACCCTAATGCCTCTCGCCGCCGCTCCGGCCCAGGAGCCAGTTTTGCAGCCGGCCCTGGGCGTCCAGGTGGAGTCGCAACACAAAGGGGAAGGCCCGCCCGGGCACGGAAAAGCGCAAGTCCAGCCAC
>Ga0315268_10005074_pt1 | contig 14194 bp, 12 predicted proteins | sample C1_top_MG_FD_204535 | JGI IMG/M metagenome (GOLD analysis project Ga0315268, IMG submission 204535) | Sediment microbial communities from Yellowstone Lake, YNP, Wyoming, USA - C1_top | ecosystem: Environmental > Aquatic > Freshwater > Lake > Sediment | place: USA: Wyoming | collected 2017-08-01 | reverse complement strand
ACCCCAGCACGCGAAAACCGCGCGTGCTGGGGACCCCGCTCAGTCCCCTCGGAATGACACAAAAAAAGGAGTTGTTCGGCGCGGCTGAAGCTGAAGCCGCGCCCCTCCGAGAGAAGCGCGAAATCGGGTTTTTAAGCAGCCTGTGAAGCCGCACCTTTTCAAAACGGACGAGTTCCGCCGCGCCCCTTCGAAACGGCTACGCAATTGAATTTTTCCGCAGCCTGTATAGTAAGGTGTTCACCTCGATGTCGGACCTGTACCCATTGCTGTTGAAGCCGGAGTTTCGCGAGCGCATATGGGGCGCGCGCGATCTTGCGCCAATTTACGGCGAAGCCCCGGGCATGGCGCCCATCGGCGAGGTCTGGCTCACCGGCGACGACTGCCAGGTTGTGAATGGTCCTTTGGCGGGCACAACGCTCGCCGAGCTGTGCCGCCGCTTTGGACGCGACCTGGTGGGCGAGACCGCGCCCGAGCCCGGCCGCTTTCCCCTGCTGGTCAAGTTTCTTTTTCCGCGCCAGAAGCTCTCGGTACAGGTTCATCCCGACGACGATGCCGCCCGCCGCCTGGGCCAGCCCTGCGGCAAAACCGAATGCTGGTACGTGCTGCGGGCCGACCCCGGCGCGCGGGTCGGCTTGGGACTGAAGCCGGGCGCCACGCGCGAACAGTTCGCCCAGGCCATCCGCGAGGTCCGCGCCGAGCAGTTGCTGAACTGGATCGATATCCATCCCGGCGAGCTGATCTACGTCGATTCCGGCACGGTTCACGCCATCGGTCCGGGGTCCGTCCTGGTGGAAACGCAGCAGAATTCCGACACCACGTTTCGTCTCTACGATTACGGCCGCCCGCGCGAGCTGCACGTCGAGCAGGGGTTGCAGGCGCTGAAGGAGCGCACGCGCGCCGGCAAAGTGGAAGCGGGCGCGGTTGACGAGAACCTGGTTCCGCTTATCATGTCGCCCTGTTTCATGGTGACCAAAACTCGTCTGGACAAGCAGACGATGTGCGGGGCAGGAAGCAACAGAGGATTCCGTAAGGCGGCGGTGCTGGTCGGCCTGGAGGGGTGCGGAGTGGTTCGCCACGGACGGGAAGCTGTGACCTTGGGCCGTGGAGATGCAGTCGTCATACCGGCGGCGGTTGATGATTATTCCGTGCAGCCCCAGTGGAGTGTTGAATACCTGACGATGATGCTGCCGCCAGCAATACCGGTAGAGGAGCCACAGACGCATTTGTAAGGTACGTGCGAACGCAGGGGTCCGCGGACGCGCCAGGTTCGCGGCCAACACCGGGCCGCTCACTTTTTGGCGCGTCCTCGCTCAGAGGTTGTGACTTTTTTGATTTTTCGAAAATTGCAGCGCTGAAAACAAACAGCTTACGTGCGAAAAAATCGCCAATTTTCAAAAAAGTCACAACCTCTCAGGATGACAGCCGTTCAATTTTCGGGCGGAAGGACGAACTCTTGTGAAGAAAGTGAGTTTTTATCCCGTCATTCTGGCCGGCGGCCGCGGCACCCGCTTCTGGCCGCTGAGCCGCAAGAAGCGCGCCAAGCAGATGCTGGCGCTGGATGGCGATCGCACCATGATCCAGCAAACGGTGGAGCGTCTGGCCGCACTGGCGCCGGCCGCGCACTTCTGGATCATCACCAACACCGACCTGCGCGACGGCATCGCCCGGCAACTGCCCAAGCTGCGCAAGCAGCAGATCATGGCCGAGCCGGTGGGGCGCAACACCGCGCCCGCCATCGGGCTGGCCGCGTTCATCCTGCTGCGGGAGGACCCCGATGCCGTCATCGGCATGTTCCCCTCCGACCACGTGATCACCCGCAGCCGGGAATTCCTGGCCGACGTGCGCCGCGCGGCGGATCTCGCTTCTCAGGCCGACAACATGGTGGTGATGGGCATCCAGCCCACGCGCCCGGAAACCGGCTACGGCTACATCGAAGCCGGCCAGAAGGCGGCCGGCGTGCTGCGCGTGCGCCGCTTCACCGAGAAGCCCAACCAGCAGCGCGCCGAGGAGTTCGTGCGCGCCGGCAATTACTTCTGGAACAGCGGCATGTTCGTTTGGGGCGCGCGCACCCTGGCCCGGGCCCTGCTGGAGCACCTGTCGGAAACCGCGCCCTACCTGCAGGACATCGCCGCCGCCTACGGCACGCGCCGTTTCGAGCGCGTTTTCCGGGAGCTTTACCCCAGGTGCGAAAACATCAGCGTGGACTACGCGGTGCTGGAGCCGCGCTCCTCCAAGGGCGAGCACGGGTCGAATCTCTACTGCATCCCGGCGCACTTCGACTGGAACGATCTGGGCTCCTGGGCGGCGCTCTACGAACATCGGACCGAAGGCGCTCCCGGCGGGCGCAACATCATCCAATCGGCGCGCAGCTTCACCCTCGAGGCCAACGGCAATTACATCCACGCCCCGGAAAAGTTCGTGGCCGCCGTCGGGGTCAAGGACCTGGTGATCGTAGAGACCGACGACGCGCTGCTGGTCACCACCCGCGGCCGTTCCCAGGACGTGGGCAAAATTGTCAAGTACCTGGACGAGAAGAAACTCTCCAAGCTGGTCTGATAAAGTTGCCAGTTCCCAGTTGTCAGTTGTCGGCGTCCGGCTCGCGCTTTCTGTGACCACCCGAACTGGAGTTTGGCCTTCCAACTCTGAAGCCCGTATGCGCAACGCTGACAACTGATAACTGATAACTGGCAACTGGCAACTGAGAACTGACTTGATGGCAGAAATCACATTCGGCACCGATGGCTGGCGCGGCGTTATCGCCGACGACTTCACTTTCGACAACGTGCGGCGGGTGGCCGGCGCCATCGCGTCCTGGGTCCTGAAAAACGAGGATCCCCGGCAGGGCCTCATCATGGGCTACGACACGCGCTTCGGCTCGCGGCGCTTCGCGCAGGCGGCGGCCGAGGTCATCGCCGCGGCCGGCATCCCGGTGCGTCTCTCGAACGACTACATTCCGACGCCCGCCGTGTCTTACGTGGTGAAGCATTTTGGCGCCGCCGGCGGCGTCATGATCACCTCCAGCCACAATCCATGGGGCTGGAACGGGGTCAAGTTCAAGGAAAAGTTCGGCGGCTCGGCGCGCCCGGCGATCATCAAGCAGATCGAAGCCGAGCTGCGCGCCGGCGCCATGCCAAACGGCACACCCGCCAAAGTCGAGGAAGTCGACTTCAAGCAGCCCTACGTGGCTGCCATCACCAAGTTCGCCGACCTGGATCTGATCGGCCGCGCCGGTTTCAAGATTGCCGTGGATTACATGTACGGCTGCGGCCGCCACGTCGCCGGCGGCATCCTGCGCCGGCACGGGGTGGACGTGGTTGAAATCCGCAGCGAGGTCAATCCGCTGTTTCCGGGCATCAACCCGGAGCCCATCGAGCCGCACGTGCGCATGTTGCAGGAGACGGTGGTGCGCGAAGGCTGCCATGCCGGCTTCGCCAACGACGGCGACGCCGACCGCATCGGCGCCGTGGCCGGCGACGGCAGCTTCGTCGACGCCCACAAGTGCTACGCCATCCTGCTCTACTGGCTGCTGGAGTGCAAGAGATGGCCGGGCGCCGTCACCCGCGCCTTCAACACCACGCGCATGCTGGACCGCATCGCCCGCAAGTACAACCGCGAGCTGATCGAGCACGGCATCGGCTTCAAGTACGTGTGCGACGTGGTGCTCTCTGGAAAAGAGGTGCTGATCGGCGGCGAGGAATCGGGCGGCATCGGCATTCCGCGCCATCTGCCGGAGCGCGACGGCATCCTGAACGCCTTGCTGCTGGCCAACGCCATGGCCGAACTGCGCCGGCCGCTGGGCGAGATCGTGGCCGGTTTGCAGCGCGAATTCGGCCCGCATTACTACGGCCGGCGCGACCTGCACATCGCCGACGAAGTCAAGCAGGCCGCCATCCGGCGCGCCGATTCCGGGCAGGTGCGGCAGCTCGGACGCTACGCCGTGCTGCGCAAGGAAAATCTCGACGGCGTGAAGTTCTTCCTGGACGCGCCGGCCCTCGACCACGGCGCCGAGGCCTGGGTCCTGATGCGCGCCTCCGGCACCGAACCGCTGATGCGCATCTATTGTGAAGCCGCTTCGCCCGAACTGGTCGAGGAGATCCTGGCCACCGCCGTCGCCTTCGTCGAGGAGAAGGCCACGGCAGTGTAGTCGTCGGTCGTCAGGCCTGAAGCTCTGGTTTCCATGACGTTTGCGAACACCATCGCCGAGCAGCGCCCCGACACGCCGGAAGCGCGGCAGTACAACCGCATCCGGCGGCGGCTCAGCATTGTTGATTTCGCGCTCGGCCTGGCGTTCCTGCTGGTGCTGCTGTTCGCCACCACGCCGCAAGGCGCGCGCTGGACCGAAGTGCTGCGCGACTGGGCCTATTTCGGTGCGCGCCAGCATTACACCCTGGCCGTCTTCTTCTACGTTGGCCTGCTGCTGCTGATCGGCAAGCTGCTCGGCCTGCCGTTGGACGCCTACGGCTTTCGGCTGGAACACCGTTTTCACCTGTCGAACCAGAAGCTGCGCTCCTGGCTGTGGGACGAAACCAAGGGCTTCCTGGTCGGCCTGGTGCTCGGCACGGTGGTCGTCGAGCTGGTGTACTGGACCATCCGCCTGGCCCCGCAGCGCTGGTGGCTGATGGCCTGGGCGGTATTCATCGTGCTCTCGGTGTTTTTCGCCCACATCGCGCCCGTGGTACTGTTCCCGCTCTTCTACAAGTTCCAGCCGCTGGAAAACGACGACCTGCGCGAGCGCCTGGTCCGGCTCAGCGAGCGCGCCGGCGCCCGCGTGCGCGGCGTCTACGAGTGGAAGCTGTCGGAGAAAAGCAAGAAGGCCAACGCCGCGCTTACCGGGCTGGGCAGCACCCGGCGCATCATCCTGGCCGACACCCTGCTGGAGAACTACTCGCCCGAGGAAATCGAGGCCATCCTCGCCCACGAACTCGGGCACCACGTGCACCGGCACATCGTCAAGGGCATCCTGGTGCAGGTCGGAATCACGTTCTTCGGCTTCTGGGCGACGGCGGCGGTGCTGCGCTACGCCGTCGAGCAGCGGCAGATGTTCGAATCACTCTCCGACTTCGCCAGCCTGCCGCTGCTGGCGCTGGTTTCCACCGTCATGTCGCTCCTGCTGATGCCGGCGCTGAACGCCTACTCCCGCTACAACGAGCGCCAGGCCGATCGCTACGCCTTTCAGTCCATCCCCGACGTCGCCCCGTTCATTTCTTCCATGGATAAACTGGCCGAGCAGAACCTGGCCGAGCGCCAGCCTTCCGCGTGGGTGGAGTGGCTTTTCCACTCGCACCCGGCCATCTGGCGCCGCATCCGCGCCGCGGAAGTGTTTCGCGGGACGGGCGGTGAAGCATTGGCCAAGTAAGCGAAACTTTGAAGGCGTCGCGAAAAGCATGGATCCTGAGTGCCCGCCCCAAAACCGGGGCCGGGCACTCAGGATGACGCCACCAGATGCTTGTAAGGAATTCGAGGACCGCAATACTTGTAAGGAATTTGAAGACCGCGCACGTCAGCGACTGGCGAGAAGACTCTCCACGCGCCGCAGATCTTCCTCGGTGTCGACCCCGATGGTGTCGAACGGCGTCTCCGTCACGTGGATGGGGATGCCGTTCTCCAGAAAACGCAACTGCTCCAGGCGCTCGCTGCGCTCCAGCGGCGATTCGCTGAGGGCGCAGAAGCGGCGCAGCGCCTGCGGGCGGTAGGCATAAAACCCCAGGTGTTTATAAAGGCGGGTGCCCGCGCCGTCGCGGTCGAAGGGAATGCCGGCCCGGGAAAAGTACAGCGCACGCCCCGAGGAGTCGGTCACCACCTTCACCACGTTTGGGTTGTCGATGTCCTCGGCGGACGCCGGCGTTTTCAGCGTGCCCACCTGCACCTGCGGGTCGCGCATAAGTTCAATCAGGGCAGAAATGTGCTCGGGGCGGGTGAGCGGCTCATCGCCCTGGATGTTCAGGTAGACGTCGGCGGGGGTAAGGCGCGCCACTTCATTCACGCGCTCGGCGCCGCTGCGGTGCTCAGCCGAGGTGATGGCTGCATTCCAGCCGTAGCCGTGGCAGAGCGCCAGGATCTCCTCCGAATCGGTGGCGACCAGCACGTCCTCCGGACGCAGCAGCGGCGAGGAACGCACCGCGCGATAAACGTGCGCGATCATCGGCTGGCCGGCGATTTCGCGCAACGGCTTGCGCGGCAGCCGGGTCGAACCCAGCCGCGCCGGAATCACCGCCAGCACTCGCATGAAACCAGTTTCAAGTTTCTGGTTCCCAGTTGCAAGTCCTTAGGAAGGCTCCGGGAAGCGCAAGGCCTAAGCCTCAAGGCCGCGGTGTGCGTACCATGCAGCGTGTGCGCATCCCCGCCTCTTCCGTTATCATCGTTAGTTTGTCTATTTCTGACGGGGCGGGCTGAAAGCAATGACTCAGATCAGAATCGCTGTGTTTGGCGCCGGCGGCGTAGGCGGATATTTCGGCGCCATGCTGGCCCGCGCCGGCTTCCCGGTTGCCATGATCGCCCGCGGCGAACATCTGCGCGCCATCCGCGAACACGGACTGCGGGTGCAGACCGCCGGCGGCGAGTTCACGGTTCGCCCGTGGCACGCCACCGACGCGCCGGCCGAAGCCGGCCCCGTCGACGCCATCCTGATCGGCGCCAAGGCCTGGCAGGTGCCGCAAGCCGCCGAAGCGGTGCGGCCGATGGTCGGACCGGCAACCCAGGTGGTCCCGCTGCAGAATGGCGTGGATGCCGCCGAGCAGCTCGCGCAGGCGCTGGGCCGGGAGCACGTCACCGGCGGGCTCTGCCGCTTGATCGCCTCCATCGCCGCGCCGGGCGTGATCCGCCTGGGCGGAGTGGAGCCGGTGGTGGTTCTGGGAGACCTTGAAGGCGGCGAATTGCCCGCCGCTGCCGGCGCGCTTTACCAGGCCTTCCGCGCCGCCGGAGTCAAGGTGCAGGTGGCATCCGACATCCAGGCCGCGCTCTGGGACAAGCTGTTGTTCATCGCCGCGGTAAGCGGCGCGGGCGCGGTAGCGCGCGCCACCATCGGCGAGACCCGCCAGTGTCCCCCTACGCGGGCCCTGCTGCAGCAGATCATGGAGGAGGTGGCGGCCGTGGCGAATAAGCGCGGCGTGCGCCTGCCCGGCGATGCCGCCGCGCGCGCGCTCGCTTTGATCGACAACCTGCCCGCCGAAGGCACTGCCTCCATGCAGCGCGACATCGCCGACGGCAAGCCTTCCGAGCTGGAAGCCATCAACGGTGCCGTGGCGCGCTTCGGCAAACAGCTCGGCGTGCCCACGCCCGCCAACGCCTTCGTCTACGCCGCCCTGCTGCCGCAGGAAATAAGGGCGCGGGAGAAAAGCAGCAGTGGGTGATTCCCAGTCCCGAGTCCCCGGCCAGAGCGAATCCAGAGTTGCTGTACCCGTATTCGTCGTCGTCTTTGGTCCGTATTGCAGTTGTCATCCTGAGCGAGGGCGCCATGGCCGGGCGTTGCGGAAAGGCGCTACCGGAGAGCCTCTCGGCGGAGGTGGAGGGGTTTGGGGAGTCGGGGTCTTTCGACTCGGCGTCGGCAAAATCGGCCGACGCCTCGCTCAAGATGACAGCCCTGAATTTATTTTCATCAGCATAGGTGGGCCGCAGGCTCATAAGGCACTCAGGATGACACGATCAACTTCCTGCCTCACCCGGACCGGCTGGGAAGGAAGACATTAAGGGACGCTTGGGGTACACATGACTCGGCACTCGCGGCTCGCGACTTTGCAACCTTCCTCCGCTTCTCTGAATCTCTCCCTTGCAATGTGGTGAGCGCCCGATGACCTGCGTGAGCGGGAACCAGCTCGGGATTCGCGCTATCGTGGATTTAGCGCCGGTGGGGTGAGCCGTGGACACGCATGTGGTGGAGGAACTGCGGTCGGTTGTGGGCGACCGCGCGCTGATCACCAGGCCCGACGGCCGGTGTGGAAGCGCAATCCGCGGAACTGAAACGGCTGCTGGGAAGCGAGCGCGTCAGCGAAGCCGCCGCCCAGGTCTGGGCCGCCCGGCAACGACTGTTTGAAGCGGGAGAATCCGCGCTGGTGGCCAAGTTCGTCAAGCGCGAATTCGATCGGCCGGCATTTACAACCTGGTGCAGCCCGGCCCGGCCTAGGCCCTGGGCGCGCGCAAAGCGGGACACGTCGTCGCCGTCGCTCCCGACGTTGTGGTTACCGGCAATCCCGGCTGCCTGCTGCAAATCTCGGCCGCGCTGCGCCAAGCCGGCAGCACCATACCGGTGCTGCACACGGTCGAGGTCCTCGATGCCGCTATCCGCGGCGTGCCGCTGAACGGGCAGCGGCGCTGACCCGCGCTGCCGCCCGCAGCAGCGGCCGCGCGGCTATTTATAGGTGTTGCCGACGGTCAGGTCGTTGGTGACGCTGAACACTCCCGGCACCCCCCTGGCGCGGATGTTCGCCATGTCCTTGTCCGCCTGCGAGTCCACCGCGCCCATCAGCGTCACGTTCCCGTTCTTGACGATGATGTGGATGGCCGGGTACGGGCCCCAGGCATAACGGCCCAGGCCGTCGTAGCCGTAGATGGCCCGATATTCCTGCCGGCGGATGAGGTCGTCATTGGGCGAGGGCGGCAGAACTTCGATTTCATTCTTCACCGATTCCACCCCCTTAACCCCCTTCACCGCGCCTTCCGCATCGCTTTTCACGCTCGGGTCGGTGACTTGACCCATCACGGTGACGCTGCCGCCATTCACCTTGAACGCCAACCAGTCGAACAAGTTGTAATACGGCAGCAGCAGCAACTGGTGCCGCACTTCCTGGCTGATGCTCTGCTCAGAGGGCGCGCTGCCGCCCAGCTTTTGCCTCTGATTCTGCTGCGCCAGCATGGTCTGGCTGACGAGCGCCGCAAACACAACCAACCCTATGATCGTTTTGACCCGACAAATACGTGCCTCTTTCATGGCCTTCACTTTCCTGATGCGGCCGGAGGCGCCCTATGGCGCGCGCCTTATCTGCAACTTGTGACCGGCACATCTACAAAGATGGATGCTGGCTTACCATGTTTAGTTTTACGAAACACCGGGGTGCGGCACGCGGCCGACCCGCAGCGAAGTGGAACGGCGCGCGCGCGTGCCCCTGCAATCACGATGCAGGCGCAAGCGTGCGCCGTGACCGCTGCGGAGCATAAAAATCCTTTATCGCCGCCATTGAATTTACCGATTCGACCCCGCTCATCGCGCTGTGTATTCTCGTTTCAAGAATGGTGTACGGAGCCGCCGATGCGCAGAAGATCAATCGCGATCGGGCTGGGACTGCTGCTGCTGAGCCACGCGGGCGTGTTCGCCTATGCCCAGTCCGCAGCGCCCGCCGATCGCATCGCCCAATTGCAGCAGCAGGTCGCCGCGGCCAAGAGTTCCGCCGACAACGCCTGGATGCTGATCAGCGCCGCCCTGGTGCTGCTGATGACCGGCCCCGGGCTGGCGTTGTTCTATGGCGGCCTGGTGCGCAAGAAGAACGTGCTGGCCACCATGATGCAGAGCTTCGCCATGGTGGCCATCATCACCGTGGTATGGGCCATCGTGGGCTATAGCCTGGCCTTCGCACCCGGCAACGGCTTCATCGGCGGCCTCAGCCACGTATTCCTGCGCGGCGTGGATGCGCAACCGGACCCGGATTACGCCGCCACCATCCCGCAGCAGACGTTCATGGTCTACCAGTTGATGTTCGCCATCATCACGCCGGCGCTGATTACCGGCGCCTTCGCCGAGCGAATGAAGTTCAGCGCCATGGCGGTGTTCATGGTGCTGTGGTCGCTGCTGGTGTACGACCCCATGGCGCACATGGTCTGGGGCAAAGGCGGATTCCTGAACGCGGCGCTGGGCGGCGCCTTCCCCACGCTGGATTTCGCCGGGGGGACGGTGGTGCACGTCACCTCCGGGGTGTCGGCCCTGGTGTGCGCCGCCTACCTGGGCCGGCGGCTGGGTTACCCCAAGGCGCCGATGCCGCCCCACAGCGTGGTGCTCAGCTTTATCGGCGCCTGCCTGCTGTGGGTGGGCTGGTTCGGCTTTAATGCCGGCAGCGCGCTCAGTTCCGGCAGCCTGGCCACCAGCGCCTTCGTGGCGACCCACTTTGCCGCCGCCGCCGCGGTGGTCGGCTGGGGCGGCGCGGAATGGTTGCGCAACGGCAAGCCCAGCGCGCTGGGCGCGATCTCGGGCGCGGTGGCGGGGCTGGTGGCCATCACTCCGGCCGCTGGATTCGTTTCGCCCATGTCGGCGTTGATCATCGGCTTGGCCGCCGGCGTGTTCTGCTACGGCATGGTCGCCAAGGTGAAAGCCCGCTTCGGCTACGACGATTCCCTGGACGCTTTCGGCGTGCACGGCGCGGGCGGCACTATCGGCGCGCTGCTGACCGGCGTGTTCGCCGTCCGCTTCATCAATCCCGTGTTCAAGAATGCGCAGGGCACGGCGCTGGCGGTCGGACTGCTGGACGGCAACTGGCGCCAGCTCGGCAACCAGATGGTGGGCGTGCTGGTCGCCTGGGCGCTGGCCATCGCCGGCACCCTGGCCATTCTCAAGCTGGTGGACGCGCTGATCGGCCTTCGCGTCTCCGCCGAAGACGAGGTGCAGGGGCTGGATCTCACGCAGCACGGCGAGGAAGGCTACTACTGGGAAGCCTCCGCGCCGTGATCGGCGCAGGGAGTGGACATTCCAAATTCTGTGTATCAGGGCACGACTTTAGTCGTGCCACTCAGAGGCGCAACAAACCAGGGCTTTACGGAAGGTCTGATCAAGTACGTCGCCGGTGCCTCAGCGGCTAAAGAGGCTGCGGAAAAATTCGGAAAAGCAGGTTCCTCGGGGACTAAAGTCCCCTCGGAATGACACAAACAAAGGAGTTGTTCGGCGCGGCTGAAGCCGCGCCCCTCCGAGAGAAGCGCGAAATCGAGTTTTTCAGCAGCCTGTAAAACCGCGCTCATTTTGCGGCGCTTACGGACGGCCTGAAGGCCGTCCCCTTCAAAGAAGGGCAGTTGATCAGAGCTTCCTTAGCGATTTGGGGAGCGTTCCGGAAAAATCCCCGCCCAAGCCAAAAGCGGGCTTGGACGGGGCACCCGGCCCTGGCAACCGGCAACTGACGACTGGCAACTGTCCTTTTATGGCCCTGGAAGAGTACGGACGCAAACGGCGGTTCCCGCAGACGCCGGAGCCGCCACCGAAAGCCGCCAAAAGCGAGCAGCGCCGCTTCGTGGTGCAGAAGCACCGCGCCTCGCACCTGCACTACGATTTCCGCCTGGAAATGGAAGGCGTGCTGAAGTCGTGGGCGGTGCCCAAAGGGCCCTCGCTCGATCCCGCCGACAAGCGCCTGGCCATGATGGTCGAGGACCACCCCGTGGATTACCTGCTCTTCGAGGGCATCATCCCGCCCGGCAATTACGGCGCCGGCACCGTCATGGTCTGGGACACGGGCACGTGGGAACCCCTCGGGCAGGGGCCGGAAATGCTCAGCAGGGGCGACCTGAAATTCCGCCTGCACGGCCGCAAGCTGAAGGGCGAGTTCGTGCTGGCCCACATGCGCTCGCGGCGGCCCGGGAGCAAGGGCACCGAGTGGCTGCTCATCAAGAAGAAAGACGACTTCGCCCAGCCGGGCTTCGATCCCGAGGAACTGGACCGCTCCGTGCTCACTCGCCGCTCGCTGGACCAGATCGCCGCCGATGAAGGCTCGGCGGAGTGGGGGAGCAGCCGGCCGGCCGCGGTGCGGACAAAGGATGCGTGGCTTTCCGAGAGCTTGGCGAAAGTCGATCGCAAAAGGAAAACCGCAGAGGACGCCAAGGACGCAGTGGAAAACAAGGCGCGTCAAGCTACAGCGAAAGCAAAAGCGAGCCGGCAGATCACCGATCACCGATCGCCGAAGACCGCCTCCAAGAACTCCTCCGTAAAAAAAAAGACCTCAGCGGCTTAAAAGGCGCCGAAGCAGCCGCCATGCCGGCCTTCATACAGCCCATGCTGGCCACCCTGGTGGATGAGCCCTTCCAGAGCTCCGACTGGCTCTACGAAGTGAAGTGGGACGGCTACCGCGCGCTGGCCTTGCTTGAAGGCAGCCAAGTTCGCCTGCTGTCGCGCAACCGCAACGACCTGACCAGCCAGTATCCCGAGCTGCGCGACCTGCCGTGCTGCGTGAAAGCCGGGCAGGCAATCGTGGACGGGGAAATCGTCGCGCTCGATGAGCAGGGGCGCTCCTCGTTCAGCCTGATGCAGCAGCGCGCCGGACTGACCCACGGCGGACGCCGCATCGCCCCGCGCACCGAGATTCCGATCCTCTATTACGCCTTCGATCTGCTGTACCTGGACGGCTACAGCCTGCTGCGCGTGGATCTGGAAAAGCGCAAGGAACTGCTGGCCAGAATATTGGCCGAGAGCGGCATGGTGCGCTACTCGGCGAATTTCGACGACGGCCTGGCGCTCTACCGGGCCGCCAGGGAGCGCGGGCTGGAAGGCATCGTGGGCAAGCGCCGCCGAAGCTGCTATCAGCCCAGGCGCAGCCGCGAATGGCTGAAGATGAAGATCACGCAGCGCCAGGAATGCGTCATCGGCGGCTACACCGACCCCAGGGGATCGCGCGAGCACTTCGGCTCCATCGTGCTCGGGCTGTACGACGACCGCGGCCGCCTGATCCACGTCGGGCAGGCCGGCAGCGGCTTCACCGAGCAGACGCACGGCGACATGTGGCGCCGCCTGCAGCAGCTCAAGACCGGCAAGAACCCGTTCACCAACAAAGTGGAGGCTTCGCGCCGCGTGCACTTCGTCCGGCCCGAACTGGTGGCGGAAATAAAATTTGCGGAGTGGACACATGAAGGCCAAACCGGCGGCGTCAAAATGCGCGCCCCGGTGTTTCAGGGCCTGCGCTTCGACAAGCCGCCCCGGGAATGCGTCTTCGACCGCCCCCTGGAGCCTGCCCCGAGCGAAGTCGAGGGGGCGCGGATTGAGGCCGCCAAGGCCGAATCCGGCGAGGCCGCGTAGACAATGTGGCGGCAGCCGCCCTCGGCTGCCGCAGATCAAAACCGGGATTGACTCAGGATTGCTTGAACCTGGCCGCCTGCTCGAACTCGCTCTCCAGCGCGCGTGTGCGCAGGTTCTCGCGCAAGTATGCCAGCCGCTGCTCCAGGCGCAGCAGGGCTTCCTGCAGGTTGGCCGTGTTGGTCAGCGCGATGTCGCGCCACATGGGGTATGGGCTCTGCGCCAGCCGGGTCATCTCGCGCAGCGCCCGCCCGCCGATGGCGTGCAGCTCGGGGTCATCGCCAAATTCGCCTTCCAGCGTGGCCGCCAGCGCGGCGGAAAGCATCTGCGGCAGATGGCTGATCCAGGCGCACAGGCGGTCGTGCCGCGCCGCGTCCATGGTGATGAGGCGCGCGCCCAGGCGTGAAATCCAGCCGGCGAACTCGCGGACCGGTGTGGGCCGGGTCTCCGACCCGGCCGGGCGGATCGGAGATCCGCCCCCACACAATTCGTCCTCCTGGCCCGGGAGCGGCGTGATCAGCCACACAGCGCCCACGAACAGATCGGGGTCGGCGTGCGCGATACCGCCGACTTCCTTCCCTGCCATGGGATGGCCCGCCAGAAAACGCCGCCCCGCGCCCTCGCCGAAGACCTGGCGCGCGCGGGCGAGAATTTCCGCCTTGGTGCTGCCCACGTCGGTGAGCAGCGTCCCGGCCGGCAGCACCGGCCCCAGGCGCTCCACCAGGTCAATGATGCCGCCCACCGGCGTGGCCAGCACGATTACGTCACTGCCCTCCGACGCCTGGCGCGGGTCTTCAAAACCAATGTCTATCGCGCCACGATCTTTTGCCCCGGCGAGCACGGCCGCGCGGTCGCAGCCCACCACGCGCCCGCCGAAGCCGCGCTGCTTCAGCCCCAGCGCCAGCGAGCCGCCGATCAGGCCGGTGCCGATAATGGTGATCTGCCGCATGACGAGGATTTAACCACAGAGGGCGCAGAGGACGCAGAGGATTTGCGCGGCACAGTCCCCGCCCTGCCGCTGCAAAACCGGGAGCGGCAAGGACGGGGCAACCGCACAGGTACGCAAATCACGCTCAGGCGATGGTGCGTCCCACCGCCGGCGCGATGATGCGCAACTGCTGCATCAGTTCCTCAAACTGTTTGGGGAAGAGCGTCTGCGCGCCGTCGGAGAGCGCCTTGTCCGGATTGCAGTGCACCTCGATGATCAGGGCGTCGGCGCCGGCA
>Ga0315268_10005073_pt1 | contig 14199 bp, 11 predicted proteins | sample C1_top_MG_FD_204535 | JGI IMG/M metagenome (GOLD analysis project Ga0315268, IMG submission 204535) | Sediment microbial communities from Yellowstone Lake, YNP, Wyoming, USA - C1_top | ecosystem: Environmental > Aquatic > Freshwater > Lake > Sediment | place: USA: Wyoming | collected 2017-08-01 | reverse complement strand
CTTCGCCGAGGCCGTCTCCCTCTGTCGCTGCCTGGCCCGCGACCCAGCTTCGGCGCTCGCGCTGGCCGACATGCGCGCCTACCTCGATGTCGCCGTCATCCCCGACTCCATCGGCGACCTGGCGCTCGACAGGCGCGTGACGCTCGAGCAACTATCGCCGGCCGCCCTCTTCGTCGAGCCCCACCGCTTCGACGGCATGCGCGCAACGTTCGATTACTTCCGCAAACGCTTCACGGCGGCCTACCGTGAGCACCACCGCCGCTACTGGGAGGGCTGCCGCCGCCTGCTCGAGCAGGTCGACGAGTCAGAGCCGGCGGCACGCGCCCTCATTCGTTTGAACACGATCACTGAGCTTGGCAGGCCCGTCGGCCTGAACGCGCTGGCCCAATACAGCGACGTCCGAAGCTCGCTTGCGGGCTGCCCCCTCGATGAGGCGCTGCCGGAGAGCCTCCAGAAAGCACCCGCCTGCCCCATGTGCGGCCTCACCCTTGCCGATAGGCCCCCGGATACCGCCGCCCGCGACGTCTCGCGCCGCCTGGAGCGCGCCTTGCGCCAACAACAGCAGCGACTCTCTAGCGCGGCAATTCGCCGCATACTGGCGCAGCAGAAGGGCGAAAGGATCGAGCAGTTCCTCCAGGTCGTCCAGGCAAGTGACCTCCGCAGCCTCGCGCACGTCCTCGACGACGATCTCGTCGCCTTTCTGAGGGATTTGCTCTCCACGCCCGCTCGCGCTGGCACGTCCGCGCTGGAAGCCCTGCTGCGCGCCTACCCCGAAGTGACAGAGGACTCGCTTGAAGCCGCGGTCACGGAATTCCGCCGCCTCCTGGCAACGGAGATGGCGGCGCAGAAACGGTCAGACCCGACGCGCAGGCCGCGCGTCGTCCTCGACGCCCGCGCGACCACAAGAGAACGAAAGTAATCGCTGTATGCCATCTCGCGTCTTCCGCTCGTTCCTCGCCGGCAGGCGCCGCGCTCACCGGCTGCGCCCCATCGACGATTCCACTCCCGCCGGCACGTGGCTGATCATCGGTCTCGGCAATCCCGGCCGCGACTACGCCCATAACCGGCACAACGTCGGTTTCTGGTGTGTCAACCGCCTCTCCCGAAGCTATAACGTGCCCCTCAACAATCGCACCTCCCTGGCGACGACCGGACAGGGGCACATCGAGGGCAGGGACGTCGTCCTTGCCAAGCCGCGCACTTTCGTGAACAACAGCGGCGACGCGGCGGCGGCCCTGGTGCGGCGCTTCCGCATCCTGCCGGAGCATCTGCTCGTCATTTGCGATAGTCTGGACCTACCGGTCGGCGTTGTGCGGGTGCGGGCGCGCGGCAGCCACGGCGGGCACAACGGTCTGAAGTCGATCACGCAGCGCCTGGGCGTCAACGCCTTCCCGCGCATCCGGATCGGCATTGGCCGGCCGCTCGTCGCCGGCGAGCCATCGTACGACCCGGAGGTGATAGCGGACTACGTCCTCAGCGACCCCACGCCGGAGGAGCGTGCCTCCCTGGACACGGCGACGGACAAGGTCATCGCCGCTGTCGCCTGCGTCCTGGAGCACGGCGTCGAAGCGGCGATGAACAGGTTCAACCGCGAGCAGCGTCGGAAGGAGCCGGGCTAGAGTGCCGGCTTCAGGACTACCGTTTCCGTCTCCGCCGGCAGCTTGTCCTTCTTGACCTCAATCTCGCTCTCGTTCAGGGCGCGCACCCGCTGCCGCAGCTTCCGAAAGCCCTCCTCGTTCGCGACCGGAAAGTCGCGCGCGTGCTCCGTCCGGAAGTGCATCGGGATGACGATCTTCGGTCGCAGGCTGTCGGCTACGACGTTGGCCACGCTCGCATCGATGGTGAAGTTGCCGCCAACCGGTATAAGCAAGACGTCGACCGGACCGATATCACTTACCGTCTTGCCCGTTAGCTCGTGGCCCAGGTCGCCCAGGTGGCAGACGCGCACGCCGTCGAGCGAGAAGCAGAACACGACGTTCGAGCCGCGCTGCGCTCCCGACGCCTGGTCGTGGCTGGTAGCGACGCCCTTGAACTCGATCCCCTTCACCTTGTGGACGCCCGCTCCGCGCACTACCTCCGGCTTACCCTTGACCTCGGCGACGTTGTTGTGGTCATCATGTTCGTGACTGACCGTGACGATGTCCGCGGTCTCAGCCGGGGGACGGTAATTGAGCCCGAAGGCGCCGGTCTTGTAAGGGTCGGTAATTACGCGGGTCCCGTCGTCGGCCGTGAGGAGAAAGCAAGCGTGCCCGAGCCATCTGACCTTCATATCAAGCCTCCCTTCATGATCTTGAGGCAATAATAGCACACCATGGCGAATCTGCTTTTGCGCCTCTTGGACAAGCAGTAGTCTAAGACACTAGAATGTAGAAGTCTTTCCGCCGGAGCGGCTCAAGAGAAAGGATACCCGATGACGCCGGAGGATGGCGAGCCGCTAGGGATGAGCAGCGCTAACGCCGAAAAGGCAGCGGAGCTGTTCGACCGCTATTTCGACCGGGTCTACGACCTCTCGCTGCGCGTGCTCGGCCTGCCCGACGCCGCCGCGGACGTGGCCGAAGAGTCGCTCCGAAACGCGCTCGCTGCCCCGCCGGCGGCCGGCCCCTTCGACGTCCGCCTCTTCTCCGCAGCCCTCGACTCCCTCGAGCCGCGTTTGAAGCTCCGCCATCCCAGTTCCATCGGCAGCAACCCTCTGTTCCACCAGGTCGACGTCGCCCGGCTCGCCGATGCCACTCGCGCCCCCTCAGCGCAGGAGACCGGCGGGCTGATCTGGGAAACGATGTCGCGGCTCGACCCCGCAGACTACGTCCTGCTGGACCTCCGTTTCCGACAGAACCTGAGCGAAGCTGACCTCGCCGCTATCCTGAAGACCAACGAGCGCGCCGTCAAGACACGACTCTCGAAGCTCCTCAAGCGCACCGAGCCGGAGCTGGCGTCTCTAATCGTCGGCAGGCGCGGCAGCCGCAACTGTGAGGGGATGCGACGCGCCATGCTGAGCCTGCCCATCGCCGCCACGCGCGGCCAGGTGCGCAAGGCGGTGGAGAAGCACGTTCGCTCCTGTCCGGTCTGCACCGCCACGCGCGCCGGCCTGGCATCGCCGCTGCTGGTGCTCGCTGCCTTCTCGCTGGTCACGGCGTCGGCAGCCGAGAGCGAAGCAGCGCGCGGTCGCCTTCTCGCCGCGGCCGCGGCACTGCCCCCGATCGTTGCGCCCGCTGTTGCCGCCGCCGCCGCCCCGCCTCCTCCACCTCCTCCGACGCCGGTCATCGCGACCGGCGGATTCGGCGCCGGCGGAATGGGCGGCGGCCCGCGGATGCCCCGCGTTGATATGGGCGGCTTCCGGCGCTTTTTCGGCGGCATTCAGCTCCCCAGCGGCATGGCGTTGCCCATCCTCGGCGCGGTCATCGTGCTCGCCGTGGCCGTAGCCATCGCCTTCGGCACAGGCATGTTCGCCGGCGGCAGCTCAGCCCCGAAGGCAACCCGCACGCCGACCGCCACTAAGACCGTCGCGGCCACCGCGACTCCCAGGCCGACGAACACACCCACAATCGAACCGTCACCGTCGCCGACCGAAGAGCCGCCCACGCCGACGCCGGAGGAGGCTACCGCAACGCCCGCGCCCGCCGCTTCGCCGACGACGACACCGTCGCCTGCACCGGCAACGCACACACCAAAGCCGACCACGGAGACGCCGGGGCCGGCCACGCCAACGCCAGAAATCACGGGTACGCCCGAGCCAACCCATACGCCGCATCCGACTCATACGCCGCCCCCAACGCCCTGATGTCCGGCGGCCTGCCACGTGTCTGACCCGTAGCTTTACAGAGTGTTATACTCGTCTAGGCATGTATGTAATCGGCACCGCCGGGCACGTCGACCACGGCAAATCGGTCCTCGTAAGAGCGCTCACGGGCATCGACCCCGACCGGCTCCAGGAAGAGAAAGACCGGGGCATGACCATCGATCTCGGCTTCGCCTGGCTCAAGTTGCCGGGGGGCCAGGAGGTCAGCATCGTCGATGTCCCAGGCCACGAGCGCTTCATCAAAAACATGCTGGCCGGCGTCGGCGGCATCGACCTGGCGCTGCTCGTGATCGCTGCCGATGAGGGCGTCATGCCGCAGACGCGCGAGCACCTCGCGATCCTCGACCTCCTGCAGCTCAAGAGCGGCGTCCTGGTGCTGACGAAGAAAGACCTCGTCGACGACGACTGGCTGGAGGTTGTCGCGGAAGACGTCAAGGACACGGTCAAGGGCACAGCGCTCCAAGGTTCGCCCATGGTGGCCTGCTCGGCGCTCAGCGGCGAAGGGCTCGAAGAGCTGGTGTCCGTACTCGAACAGAAGCTGAGCGAGACGCCGCCGAAGCGGGACATCGGCCGGCCGCGCCTGCCCATCGACCGCGCCTTCACCATTGCCGGCTTCGGCACGGTGGTCACCGGCACGTTGATCGATGGCAGCTTCAGCGTCGGTCAGGAAGTCGAAGTCGTGCCCGGCAAGCTCAGGGCGCGCATCCGCGGCCTGCAAACGCACCGTCAAAAAGTGGAGCGGGCCCTTCCCGGCACGCGAACGGCCGTCAACCTGTCAGGCATCGCCGCCGACGACCTTCTGCGCGGCCAGGTCCTCGCCCTGCCCGATTCGCTCGCGACGACAACCGCGGTCGATGTCCGCCTGCGCGCCATAAGCGCTATGCGCCACCCGATCCGCCACAACGCGCGGCTCTCCTTTCACAGCGGCGCCAGCGAGGTTTGGGGCAAGGTCCGCTTCCTCGACCGCGACGAGCTAGGGCCCGGCGAAGAGGGCTGGGCTCAGCTCCGCCTCGATCAGCCGGTTGCGGTGGTCAACGGCGACCTGTTCGTCGTGCGGGACGCCAACGACACGCTCGGCGGCGGCCAGGTCATCGAGGCGCACGGCAGGCGGCATCGCCGCTACGACCGTCGCACCCTCGACGCGCTGTCGTCGCTTCAGGCGGGCACCCCGGAAGAGCGGCTCCTGACCCTGCTCGACCAGCGCCAGCCGCTCGAGCGGAGCGCCCTCGTGGAGCAGCTCGACCTGCCGCGGGAGGAGTCCCTCGATCTCCTGGCTCGCCTCGCCGATGCCGGCGACGTCGTCGCCCTGGGCGACAGCGTGACGCTCTTCACGCGAGACGCCTTCGCCTCCCTGGGCGAGAGGGCGATCCGCGCGGTCTCGCAATACTACGCCGAGCACCCGCTGCGGCTCGTCATGCCGAAGGAGGAGCTTCGCAACCGTCTCAAGCTGACGCCGCGCCTCTTCAGCGCTGCTCTCAAGCGCTGGTTGGAAACGGGCAAGTTGACCGAGACGGCCGCCGGAGCGGGACTGCCCGGCCACGAGGTGAAGCTGTCGGCGGCGCAAGAAGCGGCCACAAGCGCCTTCCTCCGCGACCTCGACGCCAACCCTTACGCTCCGAAGCCGGACAAACGGCTGGACGAAGAGCTCCTTGCCTATTTGGTCGAGAAGGGGCAGGTGGCCGTCCTCGGCGACGGCGTCGTCTTCTCGGCCACGGCCTATCGAGAGATGACGCAGCGCGTCGTAGCTCAGCTACGCGAGCGCGGCAGGATAACCATCGCGGAGGCGCGCGACATGTTCGGCACGAGCAGGAAGTATGCGCAGGCGCTCCTGGAGCACCTCGACGCGCAGAAGGTCACCCGGCGCGTCGGCGAGGAGCATGTCTTGCGCCAGGGACGATGATGTTGCGGTAAGCGGGTGTGGCGCGTTGTACAGATTGAGTCGACACTTGTTTAAGATGAGCGACCTGAGAGTCCCCACGACCCCGCGCGAGGCCGTTGCGCTGGCGCGGTCCCTCTATTTCAACCGCATCGTCCGTTTTCTCGCCGTCGGCGGCGCCTGCGGCCTCATCCAGTTGGCGATCCTGCACGGCCTCGTCGCAGGCCAGGGCATGGGCGAGCGTCTCTCAAACCTGATCGCGTTTATCGTCTCGATGGAGCTCAACTTCGTCCTCAGCCAGTTCTTCACCTGGCGCGACCGCTGGTCGCCGGCGCTCCGGCCGCACAAGTTCCTGGCGCGTCTCGCCATGTTCAACGTCTCCGCCGCGTCGACCAGCGGCATCGTGAACCAGGGCGTCTTCAACCTTCTCAACCTGTTCATATGGTACCTGCCTGCCGCGGCAATCGGCATCTGCGCCGCGGCCTTCGCCAACTTCATGCTCAACGACCGCCTGGTATTCCGTCTGTGGAGTTCAGGAGGCGCGTCGGCTACAATAGCGGAACCATAGGCGCGGTCAGTTGACTCTCCGTTCGAACAGGGCCACGTGATGCCAGCGATCCCCACAAGCGAAACCGGTAGCGCCATCTCTCCCTCTATCGAACAGACCTCGTCGCTGAACGCTCGCAGGCTGGTACTTCTCTTCGCCCTGTCGGTGGCCGCGGGCGGGGTACTGTGGTACGGCTTTGTCCAGGGGGATAACCCGCAGGCTACCATGCCCAACGGCTCGCCGCTGCTCTGGCTTGCAGTGGCCGTCTTGCTCGCGTCGGCTTTCGCTGTCCCCCTGGCGCCGCTAGCCGCCGCCCGGCACGGCTGGTGGGCGAAAGCCGTCCGGCTGACAAACGCCGTTCCTCCCGTCTGGCACCTGCTGGCGACGGCCTGCCTCACCTCCCTTGTGATCGGCCAGGTCGCGAATACGCGGCCTATGCCGGGCAACTACTGGCCGCTGTTCGCGCTGTGGGTCATCGTTGTCGGGGCCATAGTCGTCTGGGCCGCGGCGGGCATCAGGTGGTCGGCGATACGTCTGGCGTCATTGAAGGCGTGGCTGCTGGCCGGCCGCTGGGAGCTGGCAGCGATCGTCGCCCTGACCGTCGCGGCCGTGACGCTGCGAATCGTCAACCTCTCGTCTCTACCCGGTCCCTACGAGCAGGACGAAGCGGCGCTGGCCCATCAATCACTCAACGCCCTCGAAGGCAAGACCCCGAACATGTTCATGTCCGGCCTACAGGGCCACGCGACGATGCAGCACTACTCGCTGGCCGCTGTCTTCAAGGTGTTCGGCGTCACCATCTTCAGCTCCCGGCTGCTCTCAGCCCTGACAGGGGCGCTCACAGTTCCTCTGCTGTACCTGCTGCTGCGGCAGATGTTCGGCAAGACGGTGGCATTTCTGGGGGCAGCCTACCTTGTCGCCTACCACCTCCATGTCCACTACAGCCGAGTGGGACTGGAGAACATCGGCGACCCATTCATTCTCATCGCGGTGCTCTACTTCGCCTGGCGCGCGAGCCGCGGCGGCAAGACCGTCGACTTCGTCCTGACCGGCCTGGTGATGGGGCTCGGCCTGTACCTCTCGCCGGCGGCTCGCGTCGTGCCCGTCATCGTCGCGGCGTTCTTCGCCTACACCGTGTTGCGTCGCCCACGTTTCCTGCGACAGGCCGCGCCCGGCATGGGACTGCTGGCGTTGGCGTACGGCGCCGCCGCTCTGCCCGTGGCCGTGTTCTGGATAACCCACCAGAGCGACTTCATGGACCGGATCAACATCGTCGGCCTCTTCCAGTCGCACTGGATAGACCAGCAGAAGGCGGAGACCGGGAGGAGCACCCTCGCGATCCTCCGGGACCAGACGGTGCACTCCTTCGGCGCCTTCGGGCGCTTCCCCGACCGCTCGCAGCACTATCTGGCGCCGATCCCCTATGTCGACCACCTGAGCCTGGTGCCGTTCCTTCTCGGGGTCGGCTATTCTATCTACAAAGTCCTGGAAGAGCGTTACTTCCTTCTGCTGGCGATGTTCGTGGCCATCGTCGTTACCGGCGGTGTGCTGACAATCGAAGCGCCGACGAGCCAGCGACTCGTCGGGACGACCGTCGTCGTAGCGGCGTTCGTGGCCATCGGCCTCAAGCTCATCGCGGACGCGGTGTCGCGCTGGCGGCCGAGTGGCAGCTATGCCGTCGCCGGCGTCGGGATCTGCGTCCTCGTCGCATCGAACGTCCACTTCTACTTCGGGGATTATCGCACCGGCGGCTACTACACTGACTTTAACACGTATGTCGCGGAGCAGGTGGTGGACTACGCCAAGACGCTGCCCAAGGACACCCGGCTGTTCTGGTACGGCGACCCGAAGATGTACTTGAGCGGCAGCGGCCATCCGTCGATGACGTTCCCGCTGCGCGACTACGACCGCTTCGACGTCATGCGGGACGGGCAGGTGCGCTCAACCGGCCATGCCGAAGGTGACGCGCCGGCGACGTTCATGTTCATGACGCATCGGGAGGCGGAACTGCAGCCGCTGATCAACTCCTGCCCCGGCGGCGAAGTAAAGACGTTCATCCTGAAGGCGGGGCGACACGGGCTAAACGGCGTACAGAAGACGGCCGAGGTTAGCTTCTTCGCCTACGAAGTGCTCACGCCTAACCATTGCCAGCCGCTGGCCGGGCCGCAATAGAGCGCAGATCGGCGCGCGGACAGTACCACCGCTTAAGATCGTTCCAACAAGGAGATGGCTGGACCCAAGCTGAAGGGCCGCGACTTACCCTTCTTCGGCAACCACGCGCGCCCGCTTGGGGATGATGCGGCGGAAGAGGCGCGGGATGTCGCCTTCCTCCCAGGTCACCAGTATCTGGCTCGCCACGAAGATCGAGCTGTAGGTCCCCGTTATCGTCCCGATGAGCATGACGACGAGGAAGGGCCGGATGGTGACGCCGCCGATCAGCAGCAGCGCCGTGACCGCCAGGATGACGGTGAAGGACGTGTTGATCGACCGCCCAAGCGTCTGGAGGATGCTGTTGTTGACGGTCTCATGCAGCGGCAGGTCCGGGTAACGCTGCCGGTTCTCACGGATCCTGTCGAGTACGACGATAGTGTCGTGTACGCTAAAGCCGATGACGGTAAGGAGGCCGGTGATAAACATGGTGTTGACCTCCATGTTGAACACCTTGCCGAAGATCGAATAGGCCCCCATTACCAGGACAACGTCGTGCATGGTGGCAATCGTCGCCGCGATGCCGCAGCGGATCGGGTTCGGGATGGAGCGGAACGCCCAGCTTATGTACAGCAGTATGCCCACCGCCGCGACGGCGACAGCAAGCGTCGCCTTCCTGCCGATCTCGCGCGACACCGTCCCGGAAACGGCGGACGACTGCACGGTCCAGGGGATGGGCTGACCCGTCGAGTCGGTGGCCAGGCTGCCGTCGTCCTTCAACATCGGGCCGAACTTGTCGAACAGCGCCCGCGTTATCGACTGCTGCTCGCCGAGTGGCTGCGGCCCGCCCTCCGGCGTCTGCTCCGCCGAGCCCTCCAGCACCGCAGTGCGCACGAGGAACCTGTTCGTGCCGGTCCCCTGCACTCTCGCCTCCGGATGCCCCAGCGACGACATCTCGGCGCGCAGGTCCGTCTCTTTGACAGTGTTCTGGAAGCTCACCTCGAACATGCTGCCGCTGCTGAACTCGATGCCGGGCTTGAGCCCCGGCGGAATGATCAATGAGATCACGCCGGGCAGCAGCACCAGGAGCGACAGCAGGTAGTACCAGTTGCGTTTCTGAACGAAGTCAAGCATTAGCCGCCACCCCCGGTGGGAAGGCTTGCCGGCTCGCGCGACCCGCCGTCGCCCTTCGTCCCCGCCTGCGATACCCACAGCACGGGCTTCCGCGCCGCCGGAATGCTGATGACGACGCGCAGGAACGTCCGCGTGACCAGGATCGCCGAGAACATGCTGATGACGACACCAATTGCCAGGGTAAGCGCGAACCCCTTGACCAGGCTGGCGCCGAACTGGTCGCCGAACCAGTAGAGGATAGCGCAGGTTATCAGCGTAGAGACGTTGCTGTCGCGGATGGACGACCATGCGCGGTGGAAGCCTTCCTCCATCGCCACGACGAGACTACGTCCTATACGAAGCTCTTCCTTCATGCGTTCAAATATCAGGATGTTGGCGTCTACCGCCATGCCGACCGACAGGACGAAAGCGGCTATCCCGGAGAGCGTCAGTGTGACCGGCCACAGCTTGAAGACGGCCAGCACTATCGTCGCGTAGACCGACAGCGCCACGCTGGCGATGAGGCCGGGCAGGCGGTAGTAGAGCACCATGAAAAGCATGATGACAAGCATCGCGGTCTCGCCGGCGATGACGCTTGCCTGCACCGAGTCCTGGCCGAGCGTAGCGTCCACGTTCTCGCTCTGCACGACCTTTAGCGGCACCGGGAAGGCGCCGGCCTTCAGCAGCTTGGTGAGGTTTTGGGCCTCGTCCAGCTTCATGCCCGTGATCTGCCCCTTGTCGCTAATGACAGCTTGGACGATTGGCGCATCAACGTGGCCTGCCGCAGTCTTGATCGGTTCTCCATCGAGGAAGAAGGCGAGCGGTTGCTTGAGCAGACGCCCCGTGATCTGTTCGAAAAGATGAGCGCCCTCATCATTGAACTGAAAGTCGATGACCGGGTTGACGCCCGCCGCGTCAACGCCCACGTAGGCGTTAGTCAGATACTGGCCGGTCAGCGGGACAACCTGTCCGTCGCGGGTCGTCGCCGTCGCCGTCACCCACTCCGCGTCATCCAGGTTGCTTAGCGATGACTCCGGCACGAACGTCTCCCGCCCGTTCACCATGACTGCTATGTTCCCGTTGGCGTCGGTCTTGAGCTCGCGGAACTCCAGCAGGGCGGTCTTGCCGATCTTCTGCATCGCCTCTTCGGCGGTAATGCCGGGCAACTGAACGGCAAGCCGGTTGCCCTGGCGCTGGATCTCGGACTCGGCGACACCGAACTCGTTGATGCGGCGCTCTATGATCTGGGAAGCGTTGTTCAGGGCGTCGTCGAGGTTGATGTTCGGCGAATTGCTGAGGTCAGGCTCGAGGACTAGACGCGTGCCGCCCTTCAGGTCAAGGCCGAGTGTCATGGCCCGCCGTTCAAGCGTGGAGCTCTTGATGTCGGTCCCGTCGAACTTGAAGAAGGGTATCTTGATGCCATGCCCTTCCGGCCACGGGATGAAGCTGGGCAGATAGTGCCACGGCTCCGAGGGCCACATCGTGACGAGGGAAAAGGCCGCGACGAGGACGATGAATGCTAGCAGTATTCTGTCAAATGTACGATGCAATGCTGTTGGCTAGCCCCCATCTGTAGGGGAGGACCTTAGCCCTCCCGTCTGCCCGCTCCCTGAGCATCGATGCCCGCGTCCTCGCGCAGCAATCTGACGATAATAAGTCTACAGATACCACTATAGTCACGCAAAATCTTACGCGCCACCTGAATCTTCCGCTTCTCTCACGTCCATTTCAAACGCCGTTTTGCCCTGCAAGTTTCAACCTGACGCGGCTGTTGACGACGCCGGCGTCGCGGCGAACAGGCGCCTTGCCAAGACCAGCGCCTCTTCACGCGTGGAGACCTCTCCCAGCGCGTGCGCCTCCTCTATGGCCGCCAGCAGGCGTCCGACGACGGGGCTCGGCCGGATCTTCAATTCAGCCATCACATCGTCGCCGGTGACGAGGCGCGCCGGCGCGGTAGGCTCCACTTCAAGGTAGTGACGGGCCAGTATGTAGTTCGCGAAGGCGACGTTGCCGCGCCAGGTGGCGAAACGAAGACGCGGACCCCGCGCTGCCAGGTTATCGGCTAGCATGAGGAAGAGAATGTCGAATGCGGCATCGCCGGTGTCGCGAAAGAAGCGGTAGAGGGCGCGTCGCGTCGGCGGGCCACCGCTGCTCATCTGCCCCGGCCGCAGGTGCTGCTCGACGATGGTGACGACGAGGCGCGTTTCCGCGCTGCTGAACCGGAACCGTCGCATCACCGCCGCCGCCTTGCGCGCGCCCAGCGCCATGTGCCCAATGAAACGCACGCGACCTGTCATGTCCGGCGCCTTCGTCTCCGGCTTGCCGATGTCGTGCAATAGCCCGGCCAGCTTCACAAGCGCGCTCCGCGGCCGTCCTTCGACCGTCTCTTCGCGGAAATGCGCCTGCGCCGGCGGCAGCCAGGCGAGTTGCTGCCACAGCTCGCGCCGGAACGAGGCCTCACGCTCCCCCGGCGACTCGCTCTCCGCCAGCAGGTAATCGAGCGCCGCGACGGTCTCCAGCAGGTGGTCGAAGACGTCCCAGTAGTGCTCCTTCGGCTGCGACACGCCACGACAGGCCGTGACCTCCGGCAGCAGCCGCTCCAGCAGGCCGAGGGCGTCGAGCAGGCGGAGCGACGGCGCCGCCCGCTCCGTCGCGAAAATGCGCGCCAGTTCGTCGCGCTTCCGCTCCGGCGCAACGCCGTCGAGGTAGGCGGCGTCTCGCTGGGCCAGCGTCGCGGTATCTGCGTCGAGAGAGAAGTCGAGCTCGGCGCAGAGCCGCGCAGCGCGCAGCAGGCGAAGGCCGTCGCTGCGGAAAACCCCGTCGCCCACGGCGCGTACAATTCGCGCTCTGACGTCTTCAACGCCGGAGAAGGGGTCGATGAGCCACTGAGGCGCTCGACGCCCCGCGGCCGCAAGCGGGAGGGCCATGGCATCGATAGTGAAGTCCCGTTCCGCGAGATCGTCTTCGATATCGCCGCGCAATCGCGTAACGTCCACGTAGGCGACAGGCGCGCCGGCCGGCAGGACGATGCGCGTTATGCCGCGTTCTTGGTCTAGCGCGAAGCAGCTACCACCTATGGAGTCGGCGGCGACGCGCGCGAGTGCTGGGGCATTGCCGGAGAGAGCGACGTCGATGTCGCCGACTGCGCGATTGAGGATGACGTCGCGGAGGAAGCCGCCGGTCAGGTAGCCGTCGCCGCCGTGCGCAAGCCAGATGGCGCGCAGCTTCGACAGGAGACGACGAACGGGCGGGGACAGCGATACGGAAGGCATCTTGCTCTCCCAGCGGGCAGGCGTTTAGAGCTCCTCCCCAGCGACAGCGGCCTCTTCCCGCGGCCGAATTGGGACGAGCTGGTCAGCGCTCTCGAGGTAGTCGATATAGAGGACGCCGTCGAGGTGGTCCAGCTCGTGCTCGAGAGCCTGGGCGAGCAGGTCGTCGCGGGCCTTCACGCGGAACGGATGACCTTCGCGGTTGAGCGCCTTAACTGTGACCGACTCCGAGCGTGTGATCTCGGCGACGTAGCCGGGAACGGAGAGACAGCCCTCTTCGACGCGTCGCGCGCCGCCGCGCCTCACGAACTGCGGGTTGACGAGGACGATGACTTCCTCTTCCGGCACGTGGATAATCGCCACGCGCTCAGAGCGACCCACCTGCGGCGCCGCCAGCCCGACGCCGTGGGCGGCGTGCAGCGTGTCGATCATGTCGTCGATCAGGCGTTGCAGGGAGGCGTCGATCTTCTTTACGGCGTGCGTCTTGTGGCGCAGGACCGGGTCGCCGGCGAAGCGCAGTTGCAGGACAGCCAACAGTTGCTCCTTATCAAGCTCTCCTGTCTATTGTAGCGAACAGCGCGCGGCGATGCGAGGCGGCCGCCCCGTCGCGACCGGCACCGCCGTGGCCGCGGCGTCGGGCGGCCATCGACCCTTCGCGATGATGGCGCGGCGGGCGCTGATCGCGCTCCCGTTGCGCGACTCCCTCCGGTCGTCGCGCCGCCGACCGTCGCCTCCTGCAAGGCAAAGAGATACACAGAACGAGGACCGTGAAGACAAACGAGGACAGAGCGCCTACTGAGGTCGGGTGCTGCTCTTCTCCTTGATGCGCGCCGCCTTGCCGGCCAGCCCGCGCAGATAGTACAGCCGGGCGCGCCGCACCCTGGCGCGACGCGTCACCTCGATCTTCTCCAGGCGCGGCGAGTGGAGCATGAACGTGCGCTCGATGCCGACGCCGTGCGAGACGCGCCTCACCGTCACGTTCGCGCTGGGGCCGCCGCGACGCGAGCGGATGACGACGCCCTGGAACACCTGCGTCCTCTCGCGATCGCCCTCGACGACCTTCGCGCTCACCTTCACCGTGTCGCCGATGCCGTAATCTGCGACTTCCGGGTTCTTCTTGATGTCTACCAGTGAGTTAGCGTCGACCACATTCACACTCCGTGGCTCATAGCGTAGCAGATGTCAGCCCTTGTCCGCCAGCGCCTCCGCCGCCAGCCGTCGCTCCGTCGCCGTCAGCGACGCTCGTTCCAGCAGGTCGGGCCGGCGCTGCGCCGTTCGAACGATGCTCTGCTGCCTTCGCCAGGCGGCAATCTGGCCGTGATGCCCCGAAAGCAATACGTCCGGCACCCGCCAGCCGCGGAATTCCGCCGGCCGCGTGTACTGAGGGTACTCCAGCAGCCCCTGCGCATGCGACTCCTCGGCCAGCGACGCCTCCGACCCCAGCGCGCCC
>Ga0315268_10005072_pt1 | contig 14200 bp, 12 predicted proteins | sample C1_top_MG_FD_204535 | JGI IMG/M metagenome (GOLD analysis project Ga0315268, IMG submission 204535) | Sediment microbial communities from Yellowstone Lake, YNP, Wyoming, USA - C1_top | ecosystem: Environmental > Aquatic > Freshwater > Lake > Sediment | place: USA: Wyoming | collected 2017-08-01 | reverse complement strand
CGAGAAGGACGGCTGCTGCGGTTGGTAAGGCGACTTTTTGGTTTTGGTAGGGGCCAAATGTCTCGTCACCCAGTCTGAACTCTGGTGCGTTGGAGACGAAAACGGTTGTCGTGCCTCCTTTAAAGGCTATCGCACTTTTGAACGGATCGAAGCTGTCTATGGTCTGGGCTGGAAACTCGACCTTTCTTAGACCGGTTTTTCCATGTAGCGTATCGGTCAGTCTGATCAGGCGGTGGATGTCTGTCGTCACAACGGTGTCTACGTTGGCGGTTTGCTGTTTTGCGGAGTGTCCCATGATTCTTTTCCATGTTTCTGGGCCTATTCCCTTGATTGTTCTCCAAGGTTGTGACCCGCTCAGACTTTTCAGAATCGCATCTTTGTTGTTCGTTATGGCTTTCATTATCGAGGTGGCGGATGGTTTCTCCAGTCCTATGTTTTTGTAGTCGTCTGGCCCGGCGTTGAGGATGAAGTCGTGCATTCCTTTGGCGATTCGTCCGCGCCACCCGAAATCATTTACGCTCAGATTTCTTAGGCTGTTTTCGTCTAGCCCGTGAAGCGCGGTTTCGAGGCCTATGCCGCTCACGTAGTCAACGATTTCCTTGCGTGCGACTGAGTCAAGGGTCCTGACAGTTTCGCTTTCGACGTGGATGTGGTAGCCCCTGTGTCCAGAGAAGAATGTGCGTATCTCTTTTTCGTGAAAGCCGAAGTCCTGTGTGAGCATATCTAGAAGCTTGATGGTTTCGGATTTCGCCGAGGCTAGGCAGACTTCGCATATCCATGTGCGATCCTCGAATTTTTCGCCGCCGCAAGCCGGACACTTTTCAGGCACTATTCCTTTTCCTGAGAAGCCGCACGTGCTGCATCTCCATTCGTCGTGAATTTTGTTGCAAGGTGTTGCGATGTGGTCGGCATCGATTTCAAAGATTAGGTCCGCCCCAAGCCAGCCTTTCTTTTCCATCTCAGCTTTTGGCTCTTCATAGTAGGCGCCTGAGACATAGGCGTGTTGTGGGACTGTGTCGCGCAGGAAAGATGTTAATTCATCTGTATTGCTGAAGCTTTTGTGGCGAAGCATCCAGCCCTCGAAGGAGGCGAAGCCGAATTCGCGTTCTCCGATTGCCGGAATATTTTGGTTTGAGGTGAAGTCTTTGGCGTAATATTCGCGGAACATACTCTGTATAAAAGCCAGCGACTTCAAGCTTACTCAACCATAGATTTGGTCGAGTTGTAAAAAGCATTTCGTTTTTGAAAGAGAAGCTGCCAACAGAAATGGGTGTGCAAGTCACTGTTTTTTCCATGTGAGCCCATGCTTGGAAGGGTATCTCTACTATCTGATTGGCTCGTCAGGTCCACTTTCCAGAGTCCATTTTGGCCCCCATCTCTAGAATCATCTGGCTTTTTCATTTGGGGCTGCTATTGTCCTCCTCTCTGTTGGTCTTTGCAACACGAGCTCTCGAATCTCGCGTTTGGGGTCGCGCCAGTTTTGCTATCTTGTCTACGGTATCCATGACCGTGTTGCCTTTGCCAGTGCAGAAGTTGAAAACTTAGTTTGATGCTTTCTTGTCTTCGGGACATGCGACGCGGGCGTTTACGTGGTCTTCAACGTATGTCGACTCTAGGATTGGCGTGAGGTGGACTGGGCGTATAATTTTTGGCTTAGCATTTACGCCATTGTTTTCTCGATTAGGAAAGGGTAATCTTCTCTTCTCATTGGCTTTTTTTGCACAACTGCTATAATGTTTGAAGCTAATGAGGGGATTCTGCTAATAGCTAGATCAATCTGACTCAATCCTCTAGGAAGACCTTCAGATGCAACCCCCTCCGCCTTGACAATATTGAAGTGATGAAATGTCAAGAACTGCCTCAAGGCTCGATAAGTGAACAGTCTCAGATGGCCGACAGGAGTAAAATTCTGACTCCCGAATCTTCCGAACTGCTTGATCGTTGACACTTCCGAATAACGAGGTTGCATACCCAGAAGAAGTAATAACCTATTCAACCAGCTGGCAAGATTTGGTGTTGACAGTACCAAGAAACCACTCCGCCTAAGCACCCTCAGAACTTCACGCATGGCAAAATCAGGATCCAACAGGTGCTCAATCACATCCCCCATGTAAACTACGTCGACATACTCGCTGTCAAAAGGCAATTTCTCACGTGATATGTCCGCCTTATACGCATCTAGGCCAGCTTCTCTGGCCAGATCAACCGCTTTCTGCGAAATGTCGACCCCCAAAACCCTAGAATACTTCCTCAACATGACTGTGAAACTCCCGTCACCGCACCCAATGTCCAGAACCCTCTTTTCTCCCACGTTGCTGACCCTTTTTGTTATTAATTCAACTAGCAACTTATAACTAAAGTTTGGCAAATTTCTCGGATTTCATCCTTTTTTAGAGTAGATTTGCCGTAATGATGCTTATTTTTCATGTTTCTCGATCTCGATTTTATGTTATAAGTGCATTCAAAACCAAAATTTGCCAAAGTTTAGTTATAACAAACTTCGCTTCTCCTAGCTTCGGCAACTTCATGGATTACTTCTGCTCGCTCATAGAAGTGGTTCGTGCTCAACTCTGCTCTCCTCATATTGCTATTTGACCCATTTGGAAGATTAATGTTTCAGCACCGTGTAGTAGAGACTTTGAAGATTGACACTTAAGCTGCCATTTACCGTTCTTAGGCGACAATACTAAGCCTTTCTCGACCATTGAACTATCTAGTTCGAAAACCGCTATCCCTTAGTGACTTCTATCAGCAAACCGACTAGTGAACTCACCATGATTGCATACGCCTTCAGGCAGAGAAGGATTACACACCCTACAATCGTAGCTGGAGATTTCCAAAAGTCTCTGGAAACCTCCTTCAATGTCAATAAAGCATGACGGACCATTAAGAGAAGAATGTTCTTTTGGGTCTGCCGTATAAAGGTCGGCATGTACTTTCCGTAATGAAGATTCTTGACAAGAATTCCTCGGAGAGACGCAAGTTCGTAGTGGTAAACGCTGGATTTGCATACGGCTTCCCTGACGCCTGCCTTTCTCAGTCTTTCATAAAGATCGTAGTCTTCACCCCAAACCAACGCTGTGTCAAACATGCCAGATCGGCTTATCTGCGCTCTAGCGAAGAAACGGGGCTCACCTGAAAGTATGTTTTTGGTAGCTCCATATAGCCGCTCAACTTTTTGATGATAGTTCTTCCAAACAGCGGAACAGCTACCCCAGAATCCTTTTCCGATGAAAATCTCCGGAATTCTAACCATTCCAGCTTTTTCTTCACTGCAATTTCTGATACATTCTTCTACAACCATCGGAGACAGCGCCTGGTCTGAATCCAAAAAAAGTAAGTACTGGCCAGTTGAATTTGCCACTCCTATGTTTCTAGCTAGAGCTGCGCTGCCTTCCTTCCGTATTATTTTTGCTTTAAACCCCTTGGCTATTTCAAGACTGTGGTCAGTGCTAAAATTGTCGACAATAACGACTTCGTAGGAAGAATGCGTTTGGTTCCTGATGCTCGTAAGGCACTCTGTCAGAGTTCTCGCTGAATTGTAGGTTGGCACTATTATGGATACTTTAGGTCTCTCCATCAGTCTCCCTCCATTTGCTCAGGAGTTATGTAGTAGGTGTGGCGATAACATTTACATCATCTATATATGCAACATTTTCTATACCGTCAAAGTCCCAATTCACGAATTCCAAAACAAATGTACATGGAAGTGAAGAGTTGAAAAACTTGTGCCAAGACGCGCTCAGGTTGTCACGGAACAATCCTTCAAACCCGCCTAACGCTTTTGCATTTGTGTAGCTGCCATAAACGCCATTTGGCGTAGTTAAGATCATAGACTGGTTGTGGTAAGCATTAGAGACCACCACAGCAAAAGTATCGTTTCCATGAAAGCCTTCAATTGCTCTCAGATAAAACGAAAGAGTAACGTCTGAATCATTCAAGACGAAAATCTCCCTGGAAACATACTGCGCATAGCTCCATTCAGATATTGTATATACCGACTGAGCTGTAATCCTCAGAGATCTCCGCGAATCATATCCGAAGTCTGTCGATGTCGTCACGTTCCCCAGACCATTACCAATGTGTTGAGTCTGCCAACCGTTTTCATCCCAATATTTGTGTTCAAAATCATCAAAGAAAACGACACTTGTGTCAGAATAGTTGCAATGAAAAAGGTATGCATCACCAAAATTTTTCATCAATTCAAAATGCGGATTTCCCAGAAATAGTATAGGGTTCCATTTGTGTATTCCGCCGTCCGATGGGCTAACTCCAGAACCAGCATAGATGTCGGTTATGTTAAACTGCGCCATCAATGTCAACGTGGTCATATTGATTATGCCTTTCTCCAATAGACTTACAAGTCGCCGATACGAAGAAGAGGTTGAGCTGCCAAATGATGGGAAAACTGCTTTGCGATTCGCAATGCTAGGTATGAAAGCCCCAGCTTGGAAATCGTTGATTAGTATCGTAGCGTTCGCAGGTAGATTGTTCCCGATCCAAGAGATCAATTGAAGGTCTTGCTGTGTTGTCACGCCAAAAACACTGTAAGATCCATAAAGCCTCCAAGGATCAAAGACGATACTTTGATACAGAAAGGGCCCAAACAACCCGACAAACAACATCACAGAGATGGATGTAACTATGAATTTTTCTGCTCCAAGTTCAAATTCGAATACCTTCCTGAGGGCTTTTCGGGACACGAATGAAAAATAATGGTACAGGGAGTAAGTGATCGCTGCAATAAAGAAGTAGAGTGATATGTATAGCATAAGTGGTTGCGGGTAAAATGGCAAATTGCCCGGAGAAAACGCGGCAAGCAGAGGAATGAGCAATTGCCCAAGCAAGGTGGCGATTCCCAACTTAAGAAGCTCGGTGGTCTGAACGTCACGATCCTTTTTCCGATGGAGAAGAACCATTATCAGGATACTTGCAAAAATCAAGACGTATGAAACCACATTAAGTATCGGATCCGCGGTGAAATTCTCAAACAACCACTTCACCGTCGCTAGGACAATTGCAAGGCTGGGCTGAGGAAGCGGAGTCGCGATATCAGCTGGAACCCCAATATTATGGTAAGGATTCCAATAGAAGGCAAACTGTCTAAGGATAAATGGACTTAAAACCAATAGGCTCACGCCTGAAATAGCAGCAAAATATCCCAGCCTAGGCCACATGCCCTTCTCCTTTCTTAACACCATGTAAACCCACAAAACAAATAAAGCAGCAATCAATGTTTCATACACCTGTAGATGCAGAACTGACAAGTAGCCAAAAAGAAGACCTACCGCAAGAATCAATTTCACATCGGGTTTGCCTTTAACAAGTAACGGGCATATGCCCAAGCATATGAAATAGAATGGCAAACTCGCAACCATCGCGTTACTTCCCCAAGTGATGTATTTTGGCCAGGAAGCTACAAAAGCAAATACAAAAGCCAAACTCAAGCCTAACATCCACTTTTCAGATAACGACAACGCCTTGCCCAGGAAATAAGCACCTAACACTACAAGCACGTTGAAGAGAGATGTTACATAAAGAACGGCTTGTGGAGGTGAATAGCCGAAGATCAAAACTGAATAGGCGACTAGTGGCGTAAAACCTTGCGGATAGATTATCCCTTCGCTCAGATATGGCTCCAATGTCACGGGCACCTGCCTATTCTCTATCAAAACCTGAACGAAGAGTGAGTGAATGCCGGTATCTCGAACACTTCCCAGAAGGAGATCGTTAAGCGGATAGGTCTGTATGACAAGGCTAGATGCAAAGATCAGCGATACCAGAGCAAGTTCGAGAGAGACGTGCTTCTTGAACAAAGATGCGGGATGAGAAAATACTGTCAGAAGAATATCCTTGAGTCTTGTACGATGAAGAAGGATAACTGTGACGATCGAAACTGAAGTAATGATGTACAACGTAACTGCACTGAAAAGATGCAAGGGAACAATAGCGATTACATACAGCAGGAAACCGCCGAGATACACATCGAGTAAGAATACTCGCAAAAAATCCAAACCCTTGAATAGCCCAGTGAATTTCCGAATGAGCATTCTCCAAGGTTCGCCAAGAGCCGACAAGCAAAACATGAAGAACAGAAGTTCAAGAATTATCTCGATGAACTTCACTGGCAAACCCTCATGAAGTACACTCTATAGAAAATGACCTATCTATAACCTTTTCCAGACCACGATAAATTTCCGATACCCTGAATGCATTCTTGCAGTAGAATTAAAAGCGAACCAAATCCAATACACTGATGACGCTTACCGCGAAGAAATCTTGGGGCGAATACAGAAACGTACAACGTCTACAACAGAATTCGAACCTCCATATTCAGGCTTCTGAATGCAAAGTTTGGAACAGAAACGGAGAGGATGAAGTATTTCTCATCTTTTGTCACCAAATACCACTTTGACTCTATCCTTGACGCAGGCTGTGGGAAAGGACTGCTCTTTGACCATATTGAAAATCTCAACGAATCCAAGCTCCTAATAGGTGTTGACTTGCAGAGGAAGAAAGGAAAACGATATCAACATATCGTTGCTGACGCAACAAGGTTACCATTCAAGAATGACGCATTTTCCTTAGTGACCGCTTTCAGTCTTTTGGAACACATACCAAAAACTGACAGGAAGCAATTCTACAAAGAGATGCAGAGAGTAGCAGGAAAGGAACTCGTGATTCAACTGCCTAACAGGTATTTTATCATTGAAAGCCACACGTTTCTTCCTTTCTTTGGTTTCCTGCCTTCAAACATGCACTCATTTGCCTATAGAGGGGGATATGTTGCTGTACCTTCCCTGAAGAACGTCGTGCACTCCTTGAAAGAATGTGGGTTTGGGGTACATACTATAGAAAAATGTAAGGCCTCATTTCTACCATTTGGACGCTTGCTCAGCAGAACAGGTCTTCACCGCTTGTTTCCAGTTGGATACATCATATTCGCTCGGCCAGAAAAACATGAACGTCAAATCCGCTGAGTGCCTCGAAACTCCTGTTCCAGTAATCTATTGTAAATACCAATAATCCTCCTCGAATAATCCTGCCAGTCAAGAAAAATATTCATCTCATCCGAAATCCGGACGTAGGTCTTCTTCGTTGATCGCAATAGAGCATTAGCAGTTTCCCTCGCATTGAGAGAATTGACCCTTCTGCTAACCCTTCACGGATTAGGTTCGCCAGTGCATCGAAATTCAGAACCACTGCAGGGACACCTATTAACAACGCTTCACATAGAAACCTTCCGCACACCCAACATCTAGGAATGTCATTATCCGACTTTCTTCGAAAATCTCAGACAAGAAAGTAAAAATGAAACCTAGTCTTTTCCTATGCCACCAAAGCTCATGTTTATTCCCTCTTGGATACATCACTTCCTGATGCGACATGCGCTTAGCTTCTTCCTCGTAGAATCTCCTCAGATCCCTTTTGTTCACTTGTTGCGTACTACCTTAGGCTTCCGATTGCCTCATGATGACGGTGCGAGCCAAGTAACATCAGTTCCCCTCTAGTAGCCTTGAGTATATGCTAACAACCCTTCTCGAGTACTCTTCCCAATTCAGGAACGTGTTTTCCCCCTCCGAGATCTTAGGATAAGTCTTCGTAACAGCTCTCAGTAATGCATTCGCGATATCCTCTCGCCTAAAAGAACCAACCCCTTCAGCAAAGCCGGCCTTAACCAAATACTCCGTCGCCCCATAATCCAAGACGACGACAGGAACACCCATTAACAATCCCTCATATACTACCCTGCTGAAGCTCTCTAGAGGAGAAAGGAGTACGAGAGCACTTGCCTTTGCGTATTCACATAATAGTTGTTCTCTAGACAAGCCATGCTTCCACTCCACAAACACATCAATATCTAGATCGTGAGCACGACTCGTCAAGAAAGCACGTTGTGGTCCGCTACCCACGACCACAAGCCTAAAACCAGTGTTTTTTCCTTTAATCAGCAACGCAAAACCCTCAAGAACCTTGTCGATGTTCTTGTAACCCTTCAAAGCACCAACGTAGAGTATCCTCTTAGGCTCATCAGGTTTACGTTTCACGCGTCTAATCTCATCTACATCAATGCCCTCAGGAACCAAGACGAAATTCCTATGCCCTGGAAAATCCTCACGGAGAATGCTTTCTTCATAAACAGAGTTGGCCACTGCAATGTCTGCCTGCGAAAAAACTACGGAATTCAACACATGCATGTAAAGCTTCAGTAAGGAATGGCGAAAGGAAGACTGCCCAAAACGATGATAATGCGGTTGCAGCAGTAGCTTCTGTTTCCTCTGTTTAAACAATGCTACGAGAAAAGGCAGAAGTATATGTATGTTATGAACATGGATTATGTCTGCTCTCTCCCGCCTCAATGATGCCACAAAGCAGGGCTCAGGGAAGTAAAAAGGATCGCCAAGCAATGGAGTAAAGCGCTTAACAAGTACCCCGTTAATTCTTTGTCGCCTCGGCAGACCTTTGCCAAGGTCAACTGAATAAACAGTTACTTGCACTCCCCTTGCGACCAATAGCTCGCTCATCTCCTGCACAACGGTTTCGACACCTCCCATATTCGGAGGATATCGTGGACTGACTTGCAGAACGTGCACCGTGCGATCCTCCATAGCGAAGTTTAGCCGTCAGTTTATCAAGTTTTTGTACTTCTTATCGGCTCCCATGCGAACGGAATCGCGCCCTTCCTCACTTCTATCTTCGCTTGAATATAGGCAATTGCTTCCAAGAACGCGCCTAGAGACAAGTATAAGATTTCAGCCGGCTTCAGCTCTAAAGCCACTTTCAGAATATTGCCGAAACTTGTGGTCGAAACCTTGAAGCCCGTTTCACTCTGAAGCTGCATATGCCCAACCCATATCCGTTTCCTCTGCTTCAATAGATCAAAGACATTTGTCGGACAACGAATGTCCACCAATGCGGCAGGAACATAGAGTATTCTGTATCCTTGCCTGCGAATCGCCAGCTCAATGTACGGCTCATCCGTAGCAACATTTCCAGGAATCTCTTGAAGACAAGAAGCACGTACCGCACAGAGCTCCCCCGACAATTTGGGCATCTTGCGTAGCGAGATCATGTGATGCAGACGCCATATAACACGCACGATACCATAGCAAGTTCCGTGAAAACCTTCAAAGGGAACCGGCCGCGCAAATACTGCGCCTGCATCACTGCTCTCAAGCTTAGAAACAAGCGTCACCACGCTTCCACTCTTGGGCAAAGCATCAGCATTAACCAGTACCAACATATCCCCCCATTCACGCGCTACCCTGAAAATTCTGTTGAGGGCGTTAGCCTTTCCTGTGCGCCGTTCCTCAAATATCGGTTCGATTCTAGAGTCTTCAGCTTGAAACTCCTTGACGATCTGAGGCGTCCGATCAGTACACCCGGAACAAACAACCAAAATCCTACAGGTCTCGGGCAGGCCTTGCTCCGAGACAAGATTTCGAAGAGTGCGCCCAATGTTATTTTCCTCGTTATAAGCGCATATTCCAATTACTATCCTAGGTAAGCCCGCCATTGAAGTCCACCAGCAACTACACTGCTGGTGTCTAGGAGTTTCTGATTCTTATAATATACGATATAAACTCTCTAATCTCATTAGAACTGAGCTTCGATTTACCCTTCTTCCTGTTCACGAAAGTCATCGGAACCTCTCTCACGTCAAACCGCCTCCTATGGGCTTGACGTATAGTCTCTATCTGTATCTCATAGGTCTGGCTGTGCAAGTCGCCAACCATGCTTCTTACAAGCTTCGTTGAATAACAACGCAGCCCGCTTGTGTAGTCATGTATTCTGGCCTTCACCAGAATGGAAGCTATAAGATTAGCCACATGACTCGTAGCCAACCGCAGCAAGCTCCAATTCTCAATTCTGCCGCCCTTGCAATATCTGCTTCCTATGGCAAGTCCTTTTCCTTTCTTCGCAGCGGCAACCACGCGCGGCACATCTTTCGGGTTATGCGAGTAATCAGCATCCATCGTCACAATGTATCGAGGCGGATTCTTGAGCGAAAGAAAAATCTTGAACCCGTCCGTGATCGCCGTGCCCAGCCCAAACTTTTCAGGTCTCACGAAAGTCAAAATATTACCGTATTTCTTCTGAAGATCCCTAACCACCTCTGCCGTCCCATCAGGGCTCGAATCATCAATAACCAATATGGAAAGATTCAAGTCTAGGTTTTCAATCTCATCGATCAGCTTGCCTATGTTCTCTGCTTCGCAGTAAGTCGGAAGGATTATCCCAACCTCGGAACCCGCTTCGAGGTTTCCTTCCACTGACTGAAAACCCATATTTCCTCTTTCACCCTTCACATGATGGTGTTCAGTTAGTCGGACACTTACTATATAAATCCTACCTTCAGACAACCCAACCCTAAAGATGCAGCCTAAGCCGTCCGAGATTTTCTCCGATAATAACCAAGCGGATGATGCACCTTTCGACACAGGTCATCTGGGTTCACACACACTCCATGAGTCTGCAACGTCTCACACTTCGGCGGCGTATACTTAGTTCTAGAACCTCTCTCACCCGCAATGTGCTCAACCTGATAACGAGTCATCCTCTCACTGTAATCCGAAAAGCCCCTGAACAGCTCAATCACCTTCTCAGACGGCATTCCGATGCTTATGAGGAACGAAGTCAAAGTGAACCGCCCTACGTGTGAAAGATGACGCCCAGAAGAGAATGACTGATAAAGCGCTTTTACGCAAGGCGGGAAGGCTTCTTGGACGATGATTTTCGGAAAACCCTCCATCTCTTCCTTGCCGACTCTTTCCACTGAAAGCTTCTTTATCTTTTCAGCCGCGTCCATTATCTGTTGCGGGAACTTCGGAAGACCCTTCACTTCAAGCCGCGCCTCTATATGCCTTCGGACTTCCTCGCTCAGAAGTCTAGTCGTCTCGTTCCTTGTCAAGTACACGCTTCCGCCTACTAGTGGGCGGTTGACAAGCTTCCATTTTTTTTCGCGCAAGTGCGTAGTGTTTCGAAGGTAGTCTGCGAAGCCGAGCGCAAATTCGTAGGGTATCTTCGCATCATTGTTCAAGAAGAGCCTCCACCCGAAGTTTTGGGCGATTGCTAGAATCTTTTGTTTGGGTTCAAGTCTCATTTCGTTGTAAGCCTGTTTTGCCTCCGCCAGTGCGTACCTCTTCTTAATGAAAGGGTTTTCTGTTGCGACAGCTAGCATGATAGCTACGGGGAAGGACAGGATTTCGATTTCGTCGCTGCGGCTTTCTCTAGTAACCAAAACATACAGAATCGCTTCCTCTAATCTTTCTTCGCCGCGCTTCAAAACCTCAGCGAACTCCTGACTCGACAAGTCCTCAATCTTTAAATCTAGCTTTCTCACGTAGTCTGTGGTTTCTCTGAGAAAAGGATATTTTGCCAAATCGGCTTTAGTGAACTTGACCGAGGCATACTGCATTTTGTTTTTCACGTTATTCGGTTTCGATCCGTGGGGCCAGATAGAAGGTCAGTTTTCCCTCTTTCGCCTGTTGGAAGTCGAGTTTTATGGGCATGTCTGACGAGAACTCAAGCGTGGCGATGTCGGAGGTTGCGGCTGCGGTTTTTATGATTTCTGAGAGGTAGCTTAGGCTGAAGGTCGCCTTTGAAGGCTCCTTTGCTTCCAAGTCCAATAGGGTATCGCTTCCCTTTTGAATCGCGATTGTCGCGCCCATGAGGTCGCCTGCGGCATTGAAAACCAATTTGTCGGCGTCCGCTTCGATTCTCACATGGTCGCTTACCAGCTGTGCATCTTCGATTGCTTGACTTAGACCTTCGGCTGTGGCTTTCGCTTTGACGTTGAACGTGATTTTCGGGGTAGGTACCTCCTCTTCTGAGGCTTCGAGTGTTGGCATGGTGAAGTTGCGTGTGTATTTTCCAGTAATTGTTATCTGTAGCTTTCCTGTCTTCTCGTCCAGAGAAAGCTCAAGGACTTCGTCTTTTCCGGCTCTTTTGAGCAGTTTCAGCAGTTCGGTGATGTTTATGCACATTTTTGTGGGTTCAGTGCAGACGTATTCCTCGAAGACCGTTTTGGGCCACTCGAAGTCGATCATAGCGACACGTGACGGGTCCATTGCACGCAGTTTGAGGCCTTCTGGGTCGATTTTGAATGTTGCTTCGTCTACGAGAATGGATATCGTGGTTATCATGTCTCTCAGCATTTTGGCGTCAGCCACTTTGAGCTTGAACATGGCGATTCCCTTGTATTGGTTATGACTAGTTGTTAATAAAAGGTTTCACATATTAACCTTCAGCTATCTGCGCCTGCGATTTATGTCGAAGATCTCGCTCTTGAAAGCAAAGGGCTCTTCGGGTTTCTACGTCGATGAAGAAATGATGATGAAACAGATCGCCCGACGAAGCCTGTTCCTAGCGAGCATCTCTGAATTGCAGAACGACATCGCTGTTCTAGAGTACTCTGCTGTTCTTCTACGAGTGGGCGTTTGTTCTATTGTAAGACCAGAGCTTCCAAACTGCCGAAAAAGGTAAGCGAGTTTTCTTCAGCAACGCCGTCGGAAAACGTACTGCTTAAAGGAGTCGAGGTTTGTGTCCCGTGTTTCAGAAGTCAGTTGTTCAGCTGTATTCTCTGAATGTGTAATTGCATTTCGTGCAACGTAGAAACTGCGTTGATGATTCGTCTGCACCTCTTGTCTGCACCTGCCACACATAAGCCAAGTTGTTGCCACATTTTGGACACTCGATTCTGACTGTCGGGAGGGTTCTGAGTTTTTGCTCTTCCTTGCCGATCACAGCTACCAGTTGCTGCGGCTTGTGCTCGATGACTTTGGCAACTTTGGGCTCGACTTTTTTGCCTGAAGCGTGTTTCCTGTAGCCGCATTTTGGGCAAGCCAAGACTATGGATGTTTCTTTGCCGGCTTTTCCCTTTTTAGGTACAAGACGGGTTCCGCATTTTGGACAAAATTCCATAGCTTTTACTCCGTTGTCCGTCTCATTTCCCTTAACATTGCCTCTTTTAAACTTTTGCTTGTTGCAATTCATACTAGCAGTAGATGATTTAGAGGCTGATTCCAGAGGCGATTAAGTGTGCTACGCGCAACGGTTCAGGCACACTGCTTCGTGTGGATGTTAACTTTACAATCTTCTGTGCGTCCTCTTCCAGAATCCCAGACGCCTCCATGTACACTTTCTCCCGCTTGTTCCTAGTGGACACCTCTAGAATCTTGCCTGCATTTAGAACAGCCTTCCACCGCTTCTCGTTTTGTGGCAAGTTCTTCAAAGCTTTGCGAATGTCTTTAAAGTTTGGCTTTTCACGTGTGACTGCTATCACCGGCAGCCCTGTTTCTGTGTTGAGCTTTTTGATGTCGACGACGTTGAAGCCTGCGAAGGTCACTCCGTCAAGCATTATGACTCTCAACTGCTTGTAATGTGGAGAGTTGACGACCATGGCGCCGATCTTGGCGGTAGAGTCAAACCCGTCTACTTCCACCTTGGTGCTCATCACTCCGTCAAGCCAGTATCCGCCGCGGAAAACGACGCCGATCAGTGGGGCGAAGCCCTTTACGTGCGGGGTGAAGACGCCGTCGTCGACTCCTAAAACACGGATTTCAGGCTTGATCACACGAAATCTCTTCGGAAACAAAACTACTCCTCAACGATGTCACAGAATATGAGGAAAGACATTATAAATCTAGCGAGGAGCAAAGACATTTGGAAGGTGGCTGGTTCTGAAGCGCGAAGGTGCATTCCTGTTAGCCAAGATGTATGGGAATTTGACTGAAGTGTTAACCGATCATAAGCTGGCTTCCCTTGGCGATGCATACGTGAATTTTGCCTACTCGTTAGCTTTATCGAAGCGCAGTGGAAAACCTCGAGGCGAAAAAGTAAAAGGTGATACGCTTGCGCAAGCGATTAAGAAGGCTGGGCTGAGGGAGTATTTGCCGTCGAGGATGACCTGCCACATCCTTGCAGATGCTGCAGAATCATTAATGATCTATGCTTGGCTTAACAATTTTGTCACGCTTGAAGAAAGTGTTACGGTATTAGCGGAAACTGACGACGCTGCTGAAGGCTTCAGTGAACTGCTTACAGCTATTAAGAATAGAATCAAGTTTTCTTGAGGGCTTCTTTAAGCTCCTTGCCAAACTCTTTGTTCGCTTCTCTTGCCTTTTCCACGGCCTCTCGCAAGGCTTCTTCGGGCTTGACTTTGCCTTTTGTACGAATGTAAATCACCGAACTTGAAGAC
>Ga0315268_10005071_pt1 | contig 14200 bp, 10 predicted proteins | sample C1_top_MG_FD_204535 | JGI IMG/M metagenome (GOLD analysis project Ga0315268, IMG submission 204535) | Sediment microbial communities from Yellowstone Lake, YNP, Wyoming, USA - C1_top | ecosystem: Environmental > Aquatic > Freshwater > Lake > Sediment | place: USA: Wyoming | collected 2017-08-01 | reverse complement strand
GTTACAAATATTTGATCAGGATGATATTCATATGGAAAGCAAGCATGCTGAAGAGATGCTGGAAGCGTTGGCGCTTACCGCGAATGCGGGGGCATATATCTCGCACATGGCTCTGATTTCGAAACAGGTGAGCGTTTACGGCGTGCCCGGTTTTGAGGTGATTGGTTACGACGATTGGGCGCGGCAGTGTCAGCATGAATTTGATGAAGGCTTGTTGAAGCGCGTGAGTTATGAGGGCTTGCATATGGTGACGGTAACCGCGGGCAATGTGCTGTTCAAAACGACTGAGACGGTGGAGGGCACGGATGGAACTGTCAATCGCCAGGGTCTTGAAATATTGATACGCAAAGAAGCGGATGGCAAATGGCGGGTACTGCAGGAGCGCATACTGGCTGATGATGAAATGGAATTTGACAGCCGCAAATCGCACTGAAGCCAGGTAAAAATATGATAACGAAAATTTCAAGACAACCCGAATTCTCATCCCAGCCGGGTCCGCGCGAACGGCAATTGCAGCGCAAGCTGAACAATCCGCTGTTCGGTGCCGACGGCATGGTTACACAACAAAACATTGCATCAGCCCAGCGGCAAGATCAGGCAGCGATGCAGGAGTTCATGGAGCAGTTTCGCGAGCTGGTGCAACAGGCGGTCAAGCTGGACAAAAATGTCGAGAGCGATGTAGTTCTGTTGCTAAAAGCACGGCTTGAACAACAGTATGCCGTCTGTACCGGGCTTCCCGGCCAGCCGGTTGTGATACAGGATGCCATTAAAAAACTGATCAATGCCATCAGCTCAACCCTGCGCACAACATCCAGAGACGATCCACATGCGCTGGAAAAACTGGATAAGGATGAAGAGCACACCAGGCTGCACCTTCATTTATGCGATTACCTGATTGTTTCAGACATTCTCAACCCGGACGAAATTATCAGCACCGACGAGCAAATTCCCACACTTTTAAACGAGTCTGAAGACGCGTTGCAGGCAGCCCTGGCTCTGTTTGCGCCGGAAGTGATCGAACAGATGGTTGAAAAGGCCACGGTTTTGCTGAAAGAAATTGAGGCCGAGGGGCACAGCTTGCCATCAGCCTGGCAAAGCCTCGCGCAAATGGAAAGCTGGTTGCTGAGCGAATAATCCTGGAAACCGCAGTTGACCGCTCCCTGGAGACCACATCAAGGTGTTTATAAAAGAAAAATACGCAATATCCACGCGCACCCTTTGGGGGAGGTCGCTACAGGACAATTGGCACATTTATTTTCCTGCCTATCTGCGTTGCTCCTCATTGAATAGAAAGACTATTCTGCGCACCCGTAAAGGGCAGGCCGGGGCTGTAAAGCCGCTAAAGCGTCTACAGCTCCGCTCTCGTCGCGCCTTGCTGGACAGAAAAATAAACGCACCACTTGCCGCAGTTCAACTGCGGTTTCCAGGATAATTCAAATTTATCGGAAGGGAAATTCGTAAGACGCTTGCCGAACCCTGCATGATGGTCTTCGTATGAGTTCTGGATCGGCTTCTTGTGGCGGCTCAGCGGCTGGATGGTTCGTTGCTTGAATAAATTTAATGTAACATATTGATCATATTGAATTATTTGGCATGCGCTAGAAGCTTCTGTGGTAAATTGGAATAGTAAAATCGCGCGGTTCCAGATTTTGTTTATCCATGCTGGCGCAGCCAGCGTTTAACAACAAAAAAATAATTGCCAGCAGGTAAAAAATTCTCTTCACAACGCGACCTTTGAGTTAATTCGCAGATGTATCAATTATCGGAATAATTTGTCGATTGCTTAATTATTTTTGCCGGGCACAGGAGATCCACCGGCTGGAAGCCCGACAACTGCATGCCAGCAAGCGCAAGAAAATATTTTTGAACAGCAGTTTGGGCACTCATCTTCATGATCTCGCTATCATGCTTTTTCGCATCAGCGTACGCACGGACACTTTTACAACATGCGGCCGGATTAAACCTGACGGACATGGCGATGACATCACCCAAGATAATGAAACGCGCCATGCCCGTTTCCCTCTCTCCCGCAAATGGCCGAGACGGACAGGGTCTCGCTGCGCGAGTTTTACGTTAAACCACACCGGCCAGTTGTAACAAATTAAACAGCTTGTTGTGGAGTGGCGGGTTTATTGCGGTGGTGGTCCCAATGTCACCTGTACCATGTCTTTTGGCCGAACCCATTTGGCGAACGCAACCCGCACATCTTCGGCACTCAACTGGATATATTTCCATGCCGCAAGCGTCGGTTCGTTGAGCGGCAGATCGAGATCCCAGCGTCCTATAAGTCCTTGAGCGATATCGTCCGTACTGGCTTCATCGAGCGATATCCGTCGCAGCAGCATCGCTTTGGATCGTTGCAGCTCGTCGGCTGACACCGGAAATTTCTGCATATCCTCAAATTCACGGACGATACTGGCGTGGACTCTGGATACGTTTTTGGGATCGCAGGCGTATTGCACGAAATACATGCCACGGCTTTTGCCGATGTCGAAGGATGATTCGACGGAATACACAAGCCCCGCATTTTTGCGCAGGTCGCGACTGAGGCGGGTCGAATAGAAGCCGCCGCCGAGAACGTTGTTGCCGAGTTTAAGCGCATAAAAGTCGGCGTCCGAGCGGGTGATGCCTATGGTCTCGCCGAGCGTCACCTCGTTCTGAATGCGGCTGTTGTCAGGCACGGCGATGGTGTTGGGTTGGTTCGGCGGAACAGCCGGCAGCAGGGTGGCGGGTTTGGGGCCTGTCGCGTGCCAGGCGCCGAAGTTTTTCTCGATGACTTTCCTCGCCGCCTCGGGCGTGATATCGCCAATCACCACGATGACGGTGAGATCGGGGCGGAAGGCACGGCGATAGTAAGCGCGCACCTGATCAATCGTGAGACTGGAAACGGTGGCCGGCAGCGCATCGCGCAACACGGGATCTCCCTTTGGAAACAGCGTCATACGCAATGATCTTTCGGACAGGTAGCCCGGGCTTTGCAGGCGCCCGGCGACCGTTTCCGCCACCTGCCGCTTGACGATCTCGAACGCAGATTCCGGCAGCGCCGCATGCAGCTCATTGTCGGCCAGCAACTCTACACCGCGCTCGAAATTTTCCTTCAGCACGCTCACCTGAAAGTCTGTTCCGGCATGCTCGTCGGCGCCTATCTGATCAAGCGCGCGTTGCAGCGCAATACGGTCGAATCTTTCGCTGCCGTAAGAGAAAAGTTGATCGAGTACCGTAGCCACCCCCTCTTGCCCCTTGGGGACTTCGAGTTGAGGCCGATTTCTGATATGCCCTGAGACGGTGACCGTCTTGCTGACATTCTCCGGCTGCACGATCAGGGTAATGCCGTTGGGTAACACGCTGACGCTCGGATGCACGGCTGATGGGGGTACGCTCAACTGCACCAGCGCGGAGTTGGCCCAGTCCGGCAGAGGCGTTGGTTTCGCCTCGCCGAGGGCGATGCTTTCCTGGCCGCCGAAACCGCTGGAGGCCACAGGCTTGCCGGATTCTTGCGGCGTCAATACCGCGACAATGGCCTGGTCGAGCCTGAGGTATTTGCGCGCCACACGGTTCACATCGTCCACGGTTACTTTTTCGATACGAACGAGATCCTCGTCCGGGGAATTCAGCCCGTTCACCGCCACGGCTTCAGACCAGGTGGTTGCCAGCCCGGCAATCGAGTTCTTTTCGAATTCCGCCGCACGCTGTTCCTGCAACTTGGCCGCAGCCACGAGGTCAGCGGGCACGCCATTGTTGACGACTCCTTCGAGGATAGCGCGCACCTCGCGCTCCAGCATCGCCGCATCTCCGCCGGCAGGGAACATCACCGCGGCCATCGCGATTCCCGCCTTGGGCAGGGGATCGAAGGAAAAGCCTGCGGATAGCGCCTTGCCCTGCGGAACCAGCTGATACAGGGCGCCTCTCTCGCTGCTGAGCACGTCGGACAGTACTTCGAGCGCGGGATAGTCGGGGCTGTCCATGCCCGGCAAGCGCATCGCGATCGCTTCCATCCCGAACGGCAGGTCGCTCTTGAGCGTGAGTGTCTGCGCCTTAACCGGCTGGAACTGCAGCGGCGTGCGCGCCGGCAGCTTTCTGGCGGGGATGCTGCCGAACAAATCGCGGATACTGGAAAGTGTTGCAGCCGGATCAAGATTGCCCGCGACCACGAGAATGGCGTTGTTGGGGGCATACCATTGCTCGTGGAAAGCTTTCAGCATCGCTGTGGTGGTCTTGTCGAACGACTCCCTGGTGCCCAGGCCGTCATGCGCGTAGCTGGTGCCGGCGAACAGTGCGGCGCGCAGCTTGGAAAACAGGATGTATTGCGGATTGGAGAAATCCTGCGCCACTTCCTGCTCGATGGCACCGCGCTCCTGATCCCAGTCCTTGTCGGTGTCCAGCACGCCGCGCATGCGCAGCGCCTCGACATGGAGGGCGACCTCGAGATCGGCCGAAGGAACCGTGTAGTAATACTGGGTGACCGTCTGCTGGGTTTGTGCATTAAAGCTGCCACCCATGAGACTGCCGATGTTGGCCAACTGGTCCGCCGACAGGCCTGGACTGCCGCGAAACATCATATGTTCCTGCGCATGGGCCATACCGGGAAAGCCCGGTGGAGTCTCGTCGGCACCCACGAGGTAGCTGATCGAGGTCGATACCACAGGCGACAGTTTGTTCGGCACAATGATGACGCGCAGCCCGTTATCCAGGGTTGCGCGCAGTGCGCCGTCCGTCACCGCTGGTACAGCCGCCGCCGCTTCCACTACCGTGCAGCCCAAAAGCAGGCTGCAAAGCGTAGCAAGCGCTATTCGCCGGATCTTCCGCGTAGTTGCCGCATGGCGGATGTAGTTATTCATGCCTATGTCTCCCTCTTTTATCAAGTTACCCTGCTGCCCGAAAGCTGACGTCCTGCATGTTTCAAGATGGGCCGGGCAGCGCATTTATTTGTGGTGACGCGCATGACACAGCAACAATTCTGAACCCGACACCTGCGTGCTATCACGCCGCTGTGTCAGCACTAAGATTGCAAAACGTCGAGAACGTTCATTATTGAGAAGATTTACGAAGACTATGCCTGATCTTCACCCGAAGATGCGTGCTTCTCTCTATTACAAGTGCACGGGTTTGGTGATGATCCGCATCATGTGGCAAATTTCGGGTTGCCGAGTAATTCCAATTCAATTTCAATGGCAGCCAGGCAAAAGATATATCCCCTCGCCCCGCTTGCGGGGAGAGGGTTAGGGTGAGGGGCGGCTTTTTTACAACATATTGATTTTAATTAATATTTAACTCAGAATTTCACTCTGTCCAACCCTGCGGCAGAGGGAGAATTAATGTGCCTTTGAATAGGCGATGGAATCAGAGGTGCCAAGTCCAGACAATCACGATTATAGAAAACAGACGGTGATCATGCTCGGATTAAAATGAATAGCCACAGCCAAATTTAACTGTGGTGTAATTTGTTTCGCTGTCAGGCTCCCATGCAACATAATTTCCTCCCACGGGATACAGGTCGCTAATGTTATATTTAAAACTCATATAATCAATTCCTGAATTTACATGGAAATTTTGCGTAATTCTAAAATCTGCGGATAGAGAAACTTTGTATAGCGCGGAATTAGGGAGGTCGCCATTGAATCCGGGGAATCCTGCGGCAGGAACCGAATTAACAACTATATGCGCTCCGGTCATCGTACCTAACATCGCATTAAGCGAGACAACCAGTTTCTTGAATGGAGAGTATTGACCCAGCGCACCAATCCCAAAATAATAGTGAGTGTATATTTCGCCCGAATTAACCCCCCTGTCCCATTCGTGAAAGCCAATTTCAGCATAGGGCGTAAGCATGACTACCCTGTTAAGATCATAGCCCTGCCCGTAACGCGCACTGTAATTGATCAATGCTGCGCCGGAAGTTGCGACTACGGATCCATATGGAGTTGGCGGTGGACCTACATACCCGCCAACATAGGATGTACTGCCGTAGGAATGACTATATTCGGCTTCGAAATAATCATTCCTGGACCATACATCCTGCATTTTAGAAATAGAAACAGCATATCCCGGTACCTTTCCGGACTCGGTGTCCAATATACCTGTCACTCCATCATATTTGCCATAATCAGTTTCGGTGTAATCGACATTTGTCGAAATTGCTTGAACAGTAATTTGGCTGTTTGATGCCTGAATATCGGATATTCCAGCAAATGAATCCGAATAAAATACAACGCACCCTATTGCTAAAGCAATTTTTATAAACATGGCATTGTGGCACTCTCTCAAAATTTAATATCCATTTATTATTGGTTGACGACGGTTGCGCATAGTACTTGTTGATGGGTAATTGTGTGCCCGAAGTTGCCCGTCAATCTGAAGTTTAAGCTGCCCGAAACCAGCCATTCATTAATCGTAAGTTTGGACACTTGGCTGCCCTTGAAACATCCGTAATACAAAAAGTAGGCAGCCATTGATATACGTATTTATCAGGTAGTCATTAAAACCGGCAAAGCAATTTTGGCTGCTACCTGTTGAGCAATTGGGGTATAAAGATCAACATTCGTTTCTGGTGTGCGAATAGAAACAATGAGGCTGTAGCGGGCAGGTAAATTGAAACGTTCTTGTGCCTGACGGGTACGCCACCAGCCATTAGATGGATAGACGGCAATAAATCCACGGCTTGCAAGCTCAGCAGCGGTGCCTCGCCAAATATCTTGATGAAGTGAGCCACGGCGCCGAAGCTTGTCTCCCAGAACCCAGTTAGGGTCTTTCGAATCTATAGGGTCACCGTCATCTTCACGTTCTGCAGAAGCATTAATGCGAGCGACAAAGTCTTCGGTTGTAGCGTCAAGTGGCCGCTGCACATCGAAGCGGAGCCGGTGCGATGGATAATGAAACTTGGATGTTGTTCCCCGTGCTGAGGGATTCGGCTCGATAAAATAGGAGAGAGTGATTCGCAACTCAACCTTTGTCTGTGGTGGTAAATCCAATAACTGTTCTTTCGGCCACGGCAACGAATGCAGGTTCATGTCGCGACTCACAACACCTTTGCCTTTGACCTTTTGGTACGGATGTACAAGGTCTTCAACAACCAGAGTGAGCGAGTTTCCAGCACTCCAAAGCGCTCGATCAAGGTCTGGCGCTCCCCAACCGCAATGGCGAATCATATGCACGTGATCCGACTTGGTTGCGTGCTTATTAGCTGGCAAATAGGTCGCGCGCATAGCATCTGTCCACTCGGCGGAGTGCACGATGAGAGCACGAATCGTTTCAGGACGCAGTGCCGGATACGCGGCCATGAGTTGCGCTGCCATGCGCGCACCCAATGCCGAAGCAGCACTCGTCGCATTGGTTGTTGTAAATAGTCTTTCAATTGGCAGGTTGTTTGTTGTTAACAAGTGAAGGCTGGATATGCCTACTGAACCAGTAGCGTCCTTGCCAACATTGCCGCCCTCAAAAACCACATCCGGTTTCAGCGGCCATGCCTTATCCCAATCACCGCCAGAGGTTGTCGTGTAAGGACTTAAACCACCAATGGGTGCTACAGGTTGGTAGTGCTGTGCATCAGCCTCGGTAATGAGAGTTTTATTAGTATATGCACCAATAGTAAGAGCATTCCATGCCTGACCAGGGTCTCGGATCTGATTAGTAGAAAGGCTGGCCGGATATGTATTCCAAGCCATCACGTTTTCTGTGTTGCCAGCGGCCAGCACAAACAATCGCGGAAATTGCCCGTTGCCATCGTAGTCTGCTGCTAATCTGTCGATAGTCGCCGACCACGCAGAGGGTCGTCCACGGTCACGATCATCATCTGATGTTACAGCCGATGTAAACACGCGCGGACGTGTTGGCGCTGCAACTTCTGGTCGGCTCACAGCCTCAGCAAAAAGATAGCCATGGTGCTTGGCATCACCTTGGTTCGCCCCTTTTACGGGTGTGAGCTTTACGGATTCCAATCGTTGCGCAATGAATACTGGGCCATTTGATGCAAGGATATCGGTCAGGTCACCATAAGCCGCAATTCCAGCAAGACCCGATCCATGATTTGCGGTGTCGTCTACTCCCCAAGCCGGATTCACCGTATGTAGATCATCACCGGTGATCAGAGGTGCGAGCAAAGGATGTCCACGATTTACACCTGAGTCCAGTAAACAAACACGTGGAGTTTCATCACCATCAGGTGGTAGTGTAAGTCTAGCCAGAGTTTCATCGACCCACTCCTGTTGTTCAAGTGGCAGCATGCCATCGAAGAATTCGGCTGTATCTTTTGCGCGGCGCAGTTCGGCCACGCAGTTCAATGTCATGACCGACTGTGAGAGTTGCTGCTGAGACCCGAACATGAGTACTACTGTTCGCTCGGGAAAATTGATTTGATGCTCGCTGACCTGACATTCTGCTAAAACCATTAGCTTACGGAAGTCCTCGACCACTTCATTGCGCTGACCGCGAACAGGTAGCCATACTTCCCACCAAAATTGTTCAGCCAAGTCTTGCGGCAGCAGTTGGGATTCATCAGTCCAAAGTGCCCGGAGCTCTGCGCCGCGAATAGAGGAAATCGTATTGAGTAGTGTGCCGTGGTCAATCAGGCCGCCATTCTTGTTCGTCTTCGCTACAAGATAGTCGGTGACATATTTCTCGAAATGCTCAAGCTTTCCATCAGGTACGAAAACGTTTGCAGTAGTGCTATTGCCCTCGACATGCACGCTCAACACTTCGATCTGTTGGTTTGGGTCGCGACTTCGTTCATTTCCTAGACTTTCAAATGCTAGCGTCACATCTGGTAAACCTACAAATTGAATTTGTAATCCCAGACCACTTTGAAGCCCTTGCTCGGTTTGGACTTCAACCGCTTGCTGAGCAATTGGCTTGAGCGCTAACAATTGCGCCTGCAGGGCTGCACCATGTTGCGCCCTATTAGGCTTTGGTACCTCAGGCTCGTCTCCGCCACCACCTGCTGACGGTGCTGTAAACTTCTGAGCCTTAGAAGTGTTCTTTAATACAATGTGCGGTCGTTTATCTCCGGTTTGCTCCGTCATAGTTTCAAGCGTGCTTATTGTTCTTGGTAAGTTTTGAACTGATGAGGCGGCGCTCTTCTAAAGCACGTCCCAGTTCGACCCGTTGCACTTTGGTTTGGTCATGCATGATCGCGTTCTTGATGGACTCGTCTACGGCGCGACAAATCTCGGCATAGCTTAAACCTTCCGTCTGGTCTGCGAGCCCCTCCTTCTTGAACGGCTTGGGGGCAAAAGACCCTAGTCGCGACTGGATCAGGTCAATGGCTTGGGCAGTTGTAGGCAAATGATATTCCACTACGTCATCAAAGCGTCGAAACAAGGCGTAATCGAGGGCTTCGGGGTGGTTGGTTGCAGCGATGATCAGACTATTAGATTGATCATGTTCGATCATTTGCAGGAAACTGTTCAGTACACGGCGAATCTCGCCCACGTCGTTGCCCGCCCCGCGCTGCGATCCGATGGCATCGAATTCGTCGAAGAAGTAGACGCCTCGAATGTCAGCGATGGCATCAAAGACATGCCTCAGTTTGGCTGCAGTCTCACCCATGAATTTTGTGATTAGCGAATCAAGGCGCACCAAGAACAGCGGGATGCCCAACTCGCCAGCCAATGCGGATGCCGTCATCGTTTTGCCGGTGCCAGGGGGGCCCACCAGTAAAAGCTTGCGGCGGGGTGAGAGTCCATGCTCTTTAATACGAGCCAGTAAGCGTTGCTCTTTAATAATGCGCTGCAACTGGCTTGATGCAAGTTCGTCCAGCACCATATCAGCCAAGCGGTTCGCCGGGTAAGCTACGGTCAGTAAGTTAGCAAGCTCACCACGCGGCTTAGCCAAGTTGCTCAACGAACTAGCGATTGGCACTAATTTACCAGAGGAATCTTGTCCAAGGCGTGTCTTTGCTGCATCGATCAAATCGCGCAACTCTTCCGCCAATTTGCCATGTCCGAGCTTAGCTTCATGGGCTGCCATTTGCATGGCAACAGAATAGAAGTGCCCGTCGTCACGACTTATATGCGATTTGATGAGTGCCTTAAGCTGTTCTGAACTGGCCATGATGTATTTTATTCTGGTAGTAGGGAACTAGACGAGCCATATTTTCGCACAGTAAACCAGTTAACGGGATAGAAACTGCGTTCGTATAGCTCATAAACTTTGGAAGAAACATAGGTGCAATTTCAATCGAACGCTTCCCTAGAAACTATTATCTTCAGAATTAAAACGTACCGGGCCATTTCGCGGCCAGCACTGACCACATGTCAAAGCAAAAATCTCTATAAATTAGCAACTTATCCTAGTTGCTGACATAAGAGCGTGCTGGATTTGCTTATCGATAATGCCGATTATCGTTAACTTCTGCCCAATGTTGTCAGTACATATTGTTATTACGATGCCCGACAACGGACACTTGTGAATGGCTGAAAATGGCCGATATGTACCCGTCATGTCAGTCAATTCCTTGAACTTTCTTGCGACATAATTTTCCGGTTCGAGAAATGTCTAGTATTGACGTCGCCATGAGCTTATCTACAGCATATTTCTGATCCAAAAATAAACCGGTCTCTTCGCTGCCTTACGACTTCAGCCGTGCAATATCTTTCCTTTCAAGCCACTCAGCACACGCGCCGGCATCAGCATGTGCCAGTCCAGCGGTGGCAGTTCGAGTGCATCGAGAGTGTTTTTTACCAGCAGTCCCAGTTCTGTGTCGCCTTCCATCAGCAGGCGGCGGCTGAAAAACAGGGTGTCCGGATCTTCCTTGCGCATCGCGAGCAGGATGAAATCGTAGGCTTTGGCGCTGATGGTGAGGTCGGGTGTTTTGCCTGCCTGTTTCGGCGCGACGCCGCGTTCATTGAGGGTGAAGTGGAGGGCAATTTGCGCATCGGTGATGCGCAGGCAGATCAGCTTGCCGTGCAGCGGTTGCAGTGTTTCGGAGCGCAAGGTATTTCCCAGCGCAAGATTAAGCGCCTGGGCAAAGGCGAGCGAGTGCGGATACTGCGGCAGTATGGAAAATAGCGTACTGAGCGGCTTGGGCAGGGTAAAGGCTTTCACTTCTGTTCTCCTTGTAACGGTGGTCTGTTAATAGTTCATGCTGCAAATAATTCATTATAATCAATAAGTTGCACTAATCTGCTATATTTTCAGCATAGACGCGCTCCAGGCCCGGCTTGCCGTGCCAGTAACCGTCGCAGGCGGCTTCCGGCATCAGTTTCTGCATGGTCTGCAGTGCCTGCTGCGGCGTGGTCAGGGTATTCAAGGTATCGCTGAACAGTTTCACAATCCGGGCTGTATGCAATGATTGCGGGCTGATGCGCAGGATGTCGACACCGGCCTTCTGCAATTCCCATATTTCTCCAAGCAGGTTATATACTTTTGCAGATTGTGTCTGGATGCCGTTAAGCACCAGGAATTCTTCATCTTCCCGCGTTTTTAAAGTCATGCCGTCAGCATGTTCGATGCAGCGAAACTGGCAGTCGTCCTTGGGCAGATTGTAATGGCGTGCGGTGAAACAGCGCGCCGAAAAGGCGAGCGGCATGCGGCCATAGGCAAATATTTCTGTTTCCATGCCTTCAGGCCGCGCTGCCTGCAGCGGCACAAGCGCGTCGCGCGACATTTCCACCGGCAGTACCCAGCGCGTTGCGCCCAGCTTCGCCATCAGGCTCAGCGTGCGCGGGTTGTAAATATTCAGCGTCTGCCCGGCAACAAAGGGAATGTCCTGTTCGTTGAGGAGGCGCGCTGCACCCATGTCGTTGGCTTCCACGCGGAAGGTTTTGTTGGCGGTGATGCGGCGCAGGGTTTTAAGATCGGATTCGGATTCGATCAGGGTCTGGGTCGACAGCACAACTTCCTTGCCTGCGTCGGTGAGCTTTTGCGCGAGCTCCAGCCAGTCCGGCAGGCGCATCAAATGGCGGCGCGAACATACCGTTTCTCCGAGATAGACGATGTCCACCGCCGAAGTGGCAATGGCTGCATAGAACTCCTGCACCACATCCAGCGGCCAGTAATACAGGTTGGGGCCTAGAGCGAGCTTCATAAAGTTTGATTCCCAAAATTATTTTCCAAAATATTATTTTCCAAAATATTATTTCCAGGGCCGGTTGTAAGCGCCCAGCGTGCTTTGCTGTCCCTCGGCCAGTTTGCCCAGGTCAGCCATCCAGGCCTGTCTGACGCTGAAATCATCGGGGCTGCGCTTGCATGCGTCCATCGCTTCGCGCCATACCTGGGTGACTTTTCCGACATAGGCGGGGCTGCGCTGGCGGCCTTCGATCTTGATTGCGGCAATGCCCATGCGCATCAGATCGGGCAGCAGTTCCAGCGTGTTCAGGCTGGTGGGTTCCTCGATCGCGTAATAGGTTTCGTCCGCGACATTGAAACGGCCCTTGCACAGGGTCGGGTAGCCTGCGTTTTCGCTGTCGCCGTAGCGGTCGATCAATACCCCGTTCAGGCGCGATTCCATGCCGGCGGCTGTCTGTTGCCAGCGCACCGCTTTGGCGGGCGAGCACACGCCGCAGGTGTTGGGCGATTCGCCGGTGACGTAGGAAGACAGTGAGCAGCGTCCTTCCACCATCACGCACAGCCCGCCGAAACCGAACAGCTCGATTTCCACCGGTGTGTTTTTCATCAGCTGTTCCACCTGCTTCAGCGCCAGCACCCTCGGCAACACCGCGCGCTGGATGCCGAACTGCTGGTGATAAAAATTAATCGCTTCGTAGTTGGTGGCGGAACCCTGCACCGAAAGATGCAGGCGCAGATTGGGGTAGGTATCGCACGCGTACTGCATCAGCCCCGGGTCGGCCAGTATCACCGCGTCGATGCCGATATTGGCGGCGTTGTCGATGGCGGCCTGCCATTTCTCCGAGCCGCTGGACTGAGGGTAGGTATTGAGCGCCAGCAAGACTTTTGCGCCGCGGCCATGCGCGTAGCGCACTCCCTCTTTCGCATTGGCAAGATCGAAGTTGAGCCCGGCAAAATTGCGCGCGTTGGTGTTGTCGCGAAAGCCCATGTAGACGCAATTTGCGCCGTTATCTACAGCAACTTTCAGCGCGGGCAGGCTGCCTGCCGGACACACCAGTTCCATTTGTTGTTCATGCTGCATACATTTCTTCCTTCTCCAAAAAAACCGTACCTGCCAGCGTGCCTTGCCGCGAGCCGCGCCGTGCCAGCTCGCGTTCGATGCCGTTGAGAATGTTCCATTTTGACGAGCACCAACTGGGCGCCAGCAAGATGTCTTGCGATGCGGTGCCGGTGACGCGGTGATAGACGATCTCCGGCGGCGTGCGTTCGATCAGGTTGGCGGCAATGCGGATGTATTCGTCGACTGCCAGCGGCTGGTATTCGCCGCGCCGCCACTCGTTGGCAAGCATGGTGCCTTTCACAACGTGCAGGGGGTGCAGCTTGAGGCCGTCCACACCCAGTTCGAGCACGGTATCCAGTGTGGCGTGGCAGTGCGCTTCGGTTTCTCCCGGCAGGCCGACGATAAGATGCGCGCACACCGGAATGCCGCGAGCGCGTGCGGCCAGCAGGGTGTCGCGGTATTCCGCAAGGCCGTGGCCGCGATTCACGCGCCGCAAGGTATCGTCGAAGGACGATTGCAGGCCCAGCTCCAGCCAGACTATCAAGCCCTGCTGCCGGTAATCCTGCAGCAAATCGAGCACGGCTTCAGACACGCAGTCAGGCCGCGTGCCGATGGACAGCCCCACCATGTCAGGCTCGCGCAGCGCTTCGTCGTACATGGCTGCCAGCGCCACGACATCGGCGTAAGTGTTGGTGTAAGCCTGAAAATACGCGAGAAATTTGCGCGCACGGGTGCGCCGGAAAATCGCGCGTTTACCTTTATTGATCTGCTCGGCGGTCGAGGGTGGCGTGCGGCCATTCGGGCTGAAGGAAACGTTGTTGCAGAAGGTGCAGCCGCCGATGCCTTTGCTACCGTCCCTGTTCGGGCAGGTGAATCCCGCATCCAGCGCAATTTTATGCACACGTTCGCCATGCTGAAGCAGCAGGTATTGCCCAAAGGTGTGGACGTAGTCAGACAGAGCCATGCGCAATAGTCTATTACATTTTCCAAGTTTAAAAAATAACTATAAAGAGATCTCAAGTTTAGACATTCAGCCCCAATAGGACGGGAATTTTAGCACGGAAAAATATTTACAAAAATGCAAAGAAATCACTTGACACAAGGAACGGTTCGCGCGCCCGCCGCCCTGCACGCGAAGGT
>Ga0315268_10005070_pt1 | contig 14203 bp, 6 predicted proteins | sample C1_top_MG_FD_204535 | JGI IMG/M metagenome (GOLD analysis project Ga0315268, IMG submission 204535) | Sediment microbial communities from Yellowstone Lake, YNP, Wyoming, USA - C1_top | ecosystem: Environmental > Aquatic > Freshwater > Lake > Sediment | place: USA: Wyoming | collected 2017-08-01 | reverse complement strand
GGTGGCGGCGTCACGCTTGGTGGCGGCGAGCCGACGCTGTTCATGGATTTCCTGGCCGAGCTGGCCCGCAGGTTGCGGGTCGCCGGCGTCCACACCCTGCTGCAGACGTGCGGCCTGTTCGACTGGGAGCGCTTTGCCGCCGAAGTGCTACCCCATCTCGATGCGGTCCACTTTGACCTCAAGTTGATGGACGATGCTGCACACCGGCGTCACTGCGGTGCCTCGAACCAGGTCATCCTCGACAATTTCGCGCGCCTGCAGGCAATCGCGGCTGGCGGTGGCATCGATCTGTTGCCGCGCATGCCGCTGGTGCCCGGGATCACTGACAGCGAAGACAATGTCCGGGCATTGGCCGGGTACCTGCGTGAGCACGGCGTGCGGCGCGCCCGCTTGCTAGACTACAACCCGCTGTGGACGGACAAGATCTCGCGCCTCGGTGCGGTGAGCGAACTGGCTAAACGGCCCGAGTTGAGGCGCTGGCTGCCGCGCGAACACGTGGTGCGACTCGAGGGCATCTTGCAGCGTGCCGGCATCGAAACCGGAGAAGGGGCGAGATGAGCGCAGAGCCGATGAATGCGAGCGCGAGCCCGGCATCGCGCGCACGCCACAGCAGTACGCATTTCCTGGTGCGTTCGCTGCTGTCGGTGCTGGCCTGCAACTACAACTGGCGACCATCGCTGCGGCACTGGCTGCGCCACGTCGACGGCTGGTTCAACTTTACGGTCGGCTTTTGCACCGAGAACCACAGCGTCGAGGCGGGCATTGTCTTCGACCAGGGTAAGGTGAGCGCGCTGGGCTGCCTGCCAGATCGGCCCGACACGGTGATGATCCTGCGCGACGACTCGGTGGTGCGCGAGATGCTGCAGGTGACCCCCAATGAGACCATGAACATGCTGCTGCGCAACAAGATGCGCATGCGCGGCAACCTGTCGGTCCTCAACCTGTTCAACTTCTTCGTCTCGATCCTGCTCGCGGAGCGCCATCGCAAGCAGGGCCAGCAACAGCAAGAGAGCCGCGACGCCACGCGGCGGCGCGATGCACCTGCCGTCGACGAGCCGCGCCGGGCGCAGCAGTTGCGTCGCCAGACCGAACGCCTGACCGCGAGCCGGGTCGATCCGGGAGTACTCTTTCTGGACGACCCCTACCTGGGGCGCTACACGCTCGACCACTTTCCGCGGCTCAAGCGCTATCGCGAGGCGCACCTGCACGATCGGCCCGAGATCTGTCATGAGCGGCTTGCGCTGCTGACCCGCTGGTACCGTGAGCACGGCTTCGAGACCGACCGCAACGGCAAGCCGTGGGTGCCCGAGTTGCGGCAGGCCGAGGCTTTCAAGCATCTCATGCAACAGCGCCGACCGATCGTGCGCGAGCACAGCCTGCTCGCTGGCAGCCACACGACCAAGGAGATCGGCGTCCTGCTTTACGGCGACAGCCAGGCCTGCATGTTCTGGGGCGAACTGCTCTCGATCCCTTACCGCGAGCTGCGCCCCTACCAGATCTCCGACGAGACGCGCAACATCCTGCACCACGAGCTGCTGCCGTTCTGGACCAGGCGCAACTTTCACGACTGGGTGGGCGAGCACCACGACGAGCCGCTGTGCCAGCAGCTGGAGAACCGCTGGGCAGTTTACTTCGCATGGAAGCGCGTTGCGATATCGCACACCATCCTCGACTTTCCCCGGCTGCTGCGGCAAGGCGCACGCGGCATCATCGACGAGATCGCAGCCAAGCTGCAGGCGGCGGACGCCAGTCGCGCTGACCCGCAGCAGCGCGCGACGTGGCAGGCGATGATCCTCTGTCTCGAGGGGATGATCGCCTATGCCCGCAATTGTTCGGCCGAGGCCGCGCGGCTGGCTGCGCTGGAGCCAGACGCGGCCCGCCGGGCCGAGCTCGTGCGCATGGCCGCTGCATGCGCCCGCGTGCCCGAGCTGCCGGCCACGACCCTGGACGAGGCCATGCACACGGTGTGGCTCGGCTGGGTTGCGGCGCACATGGAAAACACCAACACCGGACTCTCGTTCGGTCGCCTCGATCAGTTCTTTCAGCCCTACTTCGAGGCCGACATGCAAAGGCTGCACAGCGCGGCCGAGCGCACGGCCTACCTCGAGCACGCCATCGAGCTGGCCGGTTGCCTCTATGGCCAGCACCTGGACCACGTGCCGCTGTCGCCGGACATCGGCAACTATCTGTTCTGCGGCACCTCGAGCACCGAGGCAGTGACGCTGGGCGGTGTGACGCCCGACGGCAAATGCGCTGTCAATGACATGACCTACATCTTTCTCAAGGTGACCGAGCTGTTCGGCACGCGCGAGCCCAACGTCAATGCCCGCTTTCACCCGGGTATCAACAGCGACACCTATCTGCGGCGGCTGTGCGAGGTCAACGTCGTCACCACCGCCACGCCGTCGATGCACAACGACGTCGCGGTGATGGACAGTTTGGCCGACTTTGGCTATCCGCCCGAGCACCTGCGCGACTGGTCGGCCACTGGCTGCGTCGAGGCCACCATCTCCGGCAAGCACATGGGCATGACCAACTGCATGATGTTCAATGCGGTGGCTGCACTGGAGATGGCGCTCAACAACGGCCGCCATCCGTTGATGCGCTGGGACGTGGGCCCCAAGACCGGTGCCATCGAGGCTGGCGCGTTTGCGACCTTCGATGACTTTTACACGGCGTTTGGCCAGCAGCTGCGCTTTCTGGTCGAGCAGTCGGTCGAGTACAACAACCTGCTTGGCCACGCCCACACCGTGCTGCGGCCGACCCCGCTGCTCTCGTCGCTGATCGACGGCTGCATCGAGCGCGGTAAGGACGCGACGCACGGCGGCGCACGCTACAACTCGTCCGGCGTGGCCGTGATCGGGCTGGCCGACATCACGGACTCGTTGCTGGTCATCAAGCAGCTGGTCTTCGACCCTGGGAAGTCGCTGCCGAGGGATGACCAGCAAAGAGTCTCGCTGGCCGAGCTGAAGCAAGCGGTCGACGCCAACTTCGAGGGTCACGCCCGGCTGCATGCGCTGGCGCGCAACAAGGTGCGGCTGTTTGGTTCGGGGGACGACACGGCAGTGGCCATGGCCAACCGCGTGGCCACCACGATCCACGAACTGTTCAGTGCGCAACGCAATTTTCGCGGCGGCCCCTACACCACCGGCTTCTGGTCCATGTCCAACCACGCCGCCTTCGGCGCGCTGACCGGCGCGCTACCGTCGGGCCGGCTCGCGGGCAAGGCCTTCACGCCGGGATTGACGCCCGAAGCGCATGCCTCGAAAAGCCTGCTCGACAACATCCGCGACGTGGCGCGGCTCGACCATCGCAACCTCGACAACAACATGGCGTTCAACGTCAAGGTGGTGCCGCGGCCTGGCGCCGATCGCGCCCAGACCGTGGGCGAGCTGGTCGCCTACGTGAAGAGCTACTTTGAGCTTGGCGGCATGCAGATCCAGCTCAATGCCGTCGACACCGCCACTCTGCGCGACGCCATGGCTCACCCCGAGGCCTATCGCGATCTGCTGGTGCGTATCTCGGGCTACAACGCCTACTTTGTCACCCTCAACCAGGACATGCAGCGCGAGCTGATCGAGCGCGCGGAGTACGGATTGTGACCAGTGCCGCGTTGATCGCCGTCCTGGCCGCGACCGCGCTCGCGCGCCCGCTGCCCGTGCCTGCGCGCGCCATCGTCATTGCCTTTGGCGGCTCGCTTGGCCCGGACCAGACTCCGCTCGACATGGAGCGCGCGCTGATGCCGTTGACGGTCGGGCCGGCGCTGATCGCAGACGAGGTGCTATTCGGCGACGGCGACCCGCATCACCCACTGGTCCAGGTCGAGCCGGTAGCGGGGCGTGCGCCGACGCTGCGCGAGCTGCTCGGCTCGATCGTCGGCGACCCGGCCGACCTTGCCGCTGACTACCGGCCGCCACTGCTGCGCCGGTTGACGGGCGCCAACCGGCACGATCTGTTGCTGGCGCGCGTGGTCACGCGGGCGAAGTCTGCCGCCCCGGGGCAGCCGCTGCTGGTCGTCGGAGTCGGGCACGGCGGACCGCCGCGGTCGGAGGCCGACAAACCGCTCTTGCAGCTCTGGGGAAGCGATACGTTGAGCGTCGACGAGCTGGCCGCTGCGCTCGACGAGCAAGCGCCTGCTACCAGTGTTGCCCTGGTGCTGGGCCACTGCTTCAGCGGCGACTTCGCTCGCATCAGCCACCGGGCAGCCGATCCAGCGCAGCCACTGGCGCCGCGCTGCGCGCTGCTGGCCACCACCGCCTCGCGCACCGCAGCCGGTTGCGACCCGCGCACGGATTCACCGCAGAACTTTGTCGAGCTGGCAGCGCGCGCGCTGGCGAGCGGCGATCGCGCGGCCGACCTCGATCGCGACGGTCAGCTGACCCTGGCCGACCTGCACGGCTACCTGCGCATGCGCGACCACACGGTCGACATCCCGACGCTGAGCAGCGAGACGCTGCTGCACGAAGCGATCTCGCTGGAGAGCGATTACCCCGAGCAAAAACAGCGGGTCAGCGCGGTCGGCGCAAAGGCGCCTGCCGTCGAACGCACCGTGATCGCGGCCCTCGTCCAGCAGCTCAAGCTCAAGCCCGACACCACGCTGGCCGGCCTCGATCGCCGGCTCGCCGACGTGCTGGCACAGATTGTTGATCTGACCGACAGCCAGCAGAATGCCACCAACCGCCAGCAGGCTGCGCGCGACGAGGTGGTGTCGGCGATCGCCGAGCGCTGGCCACAGTTGCTCAATCCCTTTCGCCGCGACTTCGAGAGCGTGCTCAAGCGAGCCGAACCCGAGCTGGCGAACGAACTGACCACCAGCGCGCTGGCCCGCCGCCTGCAGAAGACGGACGACGAGGTCGCGACACTCAATGACCAGCTGGCCACGCTCGAATTGCAGGAGGCGCTGCTCACGCGGCTGTCGAGCGCGCTCGAGAACAGTATCCGCTGGCAGCGGCTGCGGGCGTCGGATCCTGCCGCCATGCAAGCGCTACAGACCGTGCTGGCCTGCGAGCAGGCACCGCTGGTCAGCGTGCGAGGCAACCGTTGACGACGTGAGGCGTGTGACAGGAGTGCTCGAATGCGCGCTTTGACCTGGATCCTGCTTTCGATCGCTGTGATCTGTTGCTCGCGGGTCGGCCGCGCGGCCACTCCGCCTCATGCGGCGAGAGCCAGCGTCGCCACCAGCGTCGACTACGATGGCGGCAGCGGCATTTACACCTTTTCGGTGGCCAGCGCCGAGCCCGTCATCTACCTGGTCGACGTCACTCACCCGGATCTCGCGGCTGGCATGCTGCGGATCGACGCCGCGGTCGGACGCCGCGCGGCGGTGACGGTCGTCGCGGCGGCAGGTCTGCGCTGGCGCGAGAGCACCGGTGCACTGGTCGAGCCAGCTGCGGTAGCCAGCCGCAGCGTGGTCCAGCAATTCACGCACAGCCTGGTCGACCAGGCGGTCGTGCTCGACTACCGCGAGTCAATTTCAGGCGTGCAGGTGCAAAAACGCTACCGCATCCGGCTGGCAGGTGCCGCGCTGGCCATCGATTTCGAGAGCGACGACAGCGTGCCATCCGGCGCGGGCTATGCCGGCGTCGCTCTTGGCCGTGGCGAGGGGATGGCCGGTGCCGAGGTGATCCAACTGCCGTACCTGGTCGAGCCGATCGCAGCGCTGGCGGACGGCACGTACCTGTCCGCCTATTTGGACCGCACAGTCTCGTCCTCGGGTGTGGTGCGCAGCGTCATCGGAGGACCCGACGGCAGCGACCGCGTCCAGGTGCACGGCCTGGGTGAGCTGCTGGCAATGACCGATGGCAGCCACGCCGCGCTGCGCGAGCAGGCCTACGTCACGCTGAGCGACGATATCATCGCGGTCTTGCCAGAGCCCACGACGCCCGCGTCGGCGTTTCGCAACGAGCTGTCACCCCGGCTCGTGGTCGACGTCTGGGGGCAGCACCAGCGCTTTCCACCGCGCGAGAGCGTCCTGCTGCGCTGGCAGGCGCCGCTGGCCGCTGCCGGCACCGCCCAGGTGACCTTGACCGCGACGCGGCCGACCAGCGGTACCTGTGGCGACGGGGTGCTGTTGCTGCTGCGCCACGGTGCGTACGAGGCGGGCACGGTCGAGCAGTTACGCCTCGCGGTCGACGACCACCAGACGCACCAGTCGAGCCATTCGCTCGAGCTGGCATCGGGCGACGAGGTGCAGCTCGAATTGCAGGGCGTCACCGACAACAATTGCGATGGCACCGAGGCGCGCCTGTCCATCGCGGCCGCCAATGGCACACCGTATGACTCGCAGACCGACTTTTCGACCACGCAGGGGGGCAACGGCTTTTTCTATGACGAACTGGTCGACGGCGCGGCCACACCAATGCAGTACGACAGCAGCAACGGCGTCTGGATGGGAGCCGGCAGCTATTCGATCATCGGCGCGGGCTTCATGCACCCGGGCCGCCGGGCAAACCTGATCTACCGCCGCGCAGCAGCCATGGTGCGCCAGTACCACGAGTACGGACTGGATCAACTGGCCTGGATCTTCCACGACTGGCAACGCCACGGCTACGACCAGGGGTTGCCCGACCACCATCCCGCCAACCCAGCCTACGGTAGCGACGTCGAAATGGCGGCGTTTGTCGAGACGGCCACCTCCCGCGGACAACTGATCGCGCTGCACGAGAACTACACCGACATGTACCCGGACAACGCGCCGCAGTATCCGAGCCCGCTGTTTGACGCCACCGCCATCGCGGTCGACGCGACCGGCGCTCGCAAACTGGGTTGGTATCAGACGGGCACTTTGCAGCAGGCGTTTCGCATCGCCGCCGATCGCATGGTTGGCTTTGCCCGGGTCGAGAGCACCGCCATCCAAGCTGGCTACGCAACCAATGCTTCGTACCTCGACGTCTCGACCGGCTGGTCGCCCGCCATGTCGATCGATCAGCGCGCTGGCTCGGCTGGCGGTCCGAGTCTCAAGGCGGCCTTTGACCAGAACGCGCTGCTCTACGGCCTGATGCACACGACTTACCAGGGGCCGCTGTTTGGCGAAGGCGGCGAGGGCAGCGAACGCTTTGACAGCGTCTTTGCCGGGCTGGTCGACGCGGTCGAGCGCCAGACCGAGGGACGGCGCTTCGCGCTGGTCGCTCCCGAGTACGAGTTGTTGATCGTCAAACCGCGCATGCTCAACCACGGCCTGGGTTACCACAGCCGTTACTTCGTGCCCGGTGCACAGGCCACTCCGGCACCGGACCAGTACGACCTCGACCAGTACCGGGCGAGCGAGCTGGCGTTCGGCCATGCCGGGTTTCTCGACGATGGCGCGAGCATCTCGGCCAATGGCATCATGCGCGAGCACGCCTTCGAGTACTGGCTGGTTCAGGCGCTGCAACGCCGCTACGCCGACGCTACGCCGACCGCGGTGCGCTATCAGGGCCCGTCGCAGTTGCTCGATCTGGGCGCGGCTGTGCGGGCGGGCCTCGACCTGCGCACTGCCCGCATCCGCATCGACTACGACAACGGTCTGCAACTGTGGGTCAATCGCGACGCAGCGACCGGCGGCATCAGCAGCGGGGCCGGATTTTCGCACGAGCAGGGTCGCGACGGCTTCGGCTACTACGAGGTGGATGAGACGACGGCACCGACGACGCTGGTGCCGCTCCAGTGGGATGCGGCGCTGCAGCGCTGGCAAGGCGTGCGGCCTTACAGCCAGCTGCATGGCGCGGGCGGTCATCCAGACCACACCGCAGTCGTGCGCACCTGGACCAGCCCGGTCAGTGGCAATGTGCGGATGCGCGGCGTGGCGCGGCGGCCGTCGACGGACAACGGCTGCGGCGACGGCGTGGACGTGCGGATCGTGCTCAACGGCAGCGACCTGTGGTCGTCGACCAGCGCTGTGGCTGACACGACCGACCACCCCTTCGACCTGACGCACGCGGTGTCGGCGGGTGACCGTTTCGAATTCTGGATCGCGGAGCGCGCCAACAACTACTGCGACAGCACCGAGTTTGCCCCGGAGATCAGCTGGCAAGACAGCACCGACCACAGCTGGACCGTGGTCGCCGGTGGTGAGAACCAGCTGCTGCCTCCTTCGGGCTGGGTCGCCACGGCGACGGATGGGCTGCTCGCCTACAGCGCGCTGGTCGCAGGCCAACGCGTCGAGTTCGTGGGCGACTCGCAGTACACCTTTGCTCGGGTGCGGGATACGACGCTGCGCCTGGTCGAGAATATCGCGACCGATGGCGCGATCGCGCTGGTCAACAATGCGATCGGCGCTGTTGATGTGCATGGCCTTGGACTGACCCGGGCCGAACAAGATGGCGCGCTGGTCGTGGAGCTGAGCGTGCGGGCCGACGTCAATCTGCGCTACACCGACCCGCGCACCGCGCAACTGGCCGTGCGCGACTCGGCCACGGGTGGCACTGTCGACCTCACGCTGGTTGCGATTCCGGCAGCCTGGCGTGCAGTGCTGGCCGCACAGCCCGGTGCGATCGAGCGCCGGCAGCTGGACCCGGCTGAGGTGCCGGTCGGTCCGGCCATGCCGGTGACCCGCAGCAGCGATGGTTCGCTCACCCTGCTGGCGCTTGCTGTCGACCAGCGTTACCAGCTGCGCCTGACGTCCCAGTGCGTGGAGTCCAGCGAGTGCGGTCAGCGGCAGGTGTGCGCTGGCGGAAGCTGCGTGGCCGCACCGTTCGATGCCGGTGCGGGCGATGCCGCTAGCAGCGATGGCGCGAGCTCTGACCGCGACCAAGTTGACGCTGGTCGCGCCGACGCCACCGGTCTCGACGCGAATCACGACGGTGGTGGATCAGACACCACGATTGCGGACCGCCTGCACGGCAGTGATGAGACCGGCGATGATGCAGTCGCCGAGGACGGCTGTGGCTGCCGGGCAGCTGACCTGGCCGGTGGCCAAGCGCGGACCTGGGTCGCTGTGCTCGTCAGCGCATTCGCTGCCAGCATCGCGCGCAGGCGGCGTTTCGGCCACCTGGCTGGCGCGGCGCCGCCAGGCGAGCGATGAGCGACGCGCCTCGCCTCATCTTGCTTGGTACGATTCACCGCGACCCGGCAGGTGCGGACAAGCTCGGCCGTGCGCTCGACGAGCATCAGCCCGGCATCGTCACGGTCGAGGTGAGCCGCTATGGCGTCGAGTTTCGCGAGCGCCGCGCGGCAGACCTGCTGGTTCGACTGTTTCGAGACGTGGCCGAACTGGCGGTGCAACTCGACCGCCGCTTCGAGGAGCTCAAGCAGCACCCTGCGATCGTCTTCCTGCGCACCGCCATCGAGATGCCGTTCGAGTGGCAGACGTCGGCACGCTGGGCGGCCGAACATGGGGCCGCCTGCATTGCGATCGACGACGATGATGTATCGCGGCGCAACCTCGAGTTGCTCGAGCGCGAGGCGCTCGCCATGGACAACCTGCGGCGGCTGGTGACCGATGACGACGCTGCGACCGCGGTGGGCGAGCGCGTGATCGAGCAGGAGTTGCTGGCGCGGCGTTACCTGCGGGTGCCCGACCTGTTTCATCTGCATTTCCGGCGCGAGGAGAAGGCCGAACTCGAGGCGCGTGACCGGGCGATGGCCGATCGGATTCGCACGTTGCGGGCCGAAAACCCCGACGTCACGCTGGCCCACGTGTGCGGCTGGGAGCACCTGGTCGTGACGCCCGGAATCGCGACCCTGGCGCGGCAGCTCGAAACATTGCAGCCGCGGCGAGAGCTGCCGCACTGATCGAAACTTGTGGACGGTGACGTCGTCGGGTAGAGGAGGGGCGTGAACACCCAACAGTTCGATCCGCGCGCCGCACTGACCGCCTGGTCGCTCGACCGGGCAACGTTGAACCCGGTCGCGGCCGGCCACATCAACCACACCTGGCTGGTCGAGCACGGCTGCACGCGCTACGCGCTGCAGTGGCTCAATCCGATCTTCAAGCGCGAATTGCACCTGGACATCGAGGCGATCACAGCGCGGCTGGTGGCAGCTGGCCTCGATACGCCGCGGCTGATTCGCACCAGTGCGGGCGAGCTGTGGAGCGCCGACGCCAGCGGCATCTGGCGGCTGCTCAGCTGGATCGACGGCAGCTGCCACCTGGTTGTCGAAGGTCCGTCGCGCGCGACGGCCGCCGGCCGGTTGCTCGGACAGTTTCACGCTGCGCTCTGGGAGTGCGACCACGTCTTTCACTTTGCCAGGCCGCATGTACACGACACGCCGCGCCATCTTCACAACCTGGAGCAGGCGCTGGCCAAATATGGCAACCACCGCAACCGGCAGCGGATCGAGCCGTTGGCGACCGAGATCCTGGCGCTGGCGAGGTCGTTGGCGAGTGGGAGGGAATTGCCGCGGCGGGTGGTGCACGGCGACCCCAAGATCAGCAACTTCATATTTGGTCCGGACGGCCGCGCAATCGCACTGGTCGACCTGGACACGCTGGCGCGGATGCCGATCGCGGTCGAGCTGGGAGACGCCTTTCGTTCGTGGTGCAACCCGCGCGGCGAGGAAGTGGCGGCGTCCTTCGACGTTGGCACGTTCGAGGCCGGGCTGACCGGCTACGTCGCTGCGGTCGGCGATCGCGTACCGCGTTCCGAGCTGGCGAGCGTACCGCAGCAGATCCAGCTCATCTCGCTCGAACTGGCAGCGCGTTTCTGCGCCGACGCGCTCAACGAGAGCTATTTCAACTGGAACCGCGAGCGCTACCCGAGTGCCTCCGACCACAACATCGAGCGCACCACCTCGCAGCTCAACCTGGCCCGGTCGGTCAGCAGTCAGATGTCGACGATCGAAGCCATCGCGCAACGGACACTGGCTCGCTGATCACGGCGGCGCACCAATCCAGGCAGACGCACGCTACTGATCTGAGCGGCCTCTTTTGTGCCGCTGGGGTCAGCTGCCATGGTGCGTATAGCGAGGCTCGGGGTTGTGCTGGGCTTGCTGGTCGCGGGCGCCGTCGTCGGTTGCGACTGTGGACCGCTGATCATGCCCTGGGGCGACTCTGGCGACAGCGGCAGCAACGGTGACGGTGGCGCAAGCAGCGCCGACGCGGGCTATTGCGAATCGCAGCTGGCCCAGACGACCTTCACTTTTGGCCTGTGCGTTTGTCAGGACCTGGCCATGGCCAACGCGCTCTACTCCGACGGCTACAGCTCGAGCTCGGGCTCGTACCAACCAGACGGCGAGGGCGGCAGCGTGGGCGTGCACCAGAATTTTCTGAGCGCCGGTCTGATCGACATCACCGGTTCGCTGTACAGCGGCATCGACTACCGTCCCCTCGGCGCCGACGATATCCACGGCGAGCTGCACGTTGGCGACGAGTCGTTTGCGGCGGGCGACATCCACATCTACCACGACGCCTACGTCGTCACCTCGATCACGGGCATTCAGTACACCATCGACGGCACGCTGCACATCCCGGCTGCCGGCACGGTTGGCCTCGCGGTCGATGCCGCCAACACGGTGCTCGAGCCGGTGGCGGTGCAGGTGCCCTGCCGCTGCGACGGCGACCAGCTGGTCGACGTGGCGGCGATGGTCGCGGACGCCGCCAGCCGCAACGACAACGGCGCGATCGGGCTGACGCCCGGTGCCTGGAGCAATATCGTCGACACCGTGGACCAGACCTTCCCACCCGGTCGCTACTACCTGAGCGGGGTCAAGACGGTGGCACCGATCACGGTGCGGGTATCGGGGCCGACCGGCCTGTTCATCGATGGCGACCTGGAGTCGGCCTCGATCTTCGAGGTGATCCTCGACGACAACGGCCCCAACCCGCAGCTCGACCTGTTCATCACCGGCAATGTGATCGCGACCGGCGTGTTCGAACTGGGCACCCGCCAGCGGCCGGCTCAGGTGCGCGCCTACGTCGCCGGCGATCACGACATCACCTTCCTCGGTATGCAGCACCTCGGCATCAATCTGTATGCCCCAAATGCGCGCTTCCTCGCTGTCGGCGACCTCGAGATTTACGGCGCGCTGTTGTGCAAGCAATTGGTGGACGTAGGCCTGGTGCGCATCCACTACGACACCGACATCCTGGTGGCTGGCAACACCTGCGAGGCGCCGACCCAGCAGGGGCCGGATCACTGCGCGTCGTGCATCGATTGCGGCAACCAGGCCTGCATCAGCGGCAGCTGCGGCAGGTGCACTGACTCGGCCCAATGCTGTCCGCCGCTGGTCTGTCTCGACGGCAGCTGCGAGCTGGTCGGCGGCTAACAGCACCTAAAGCTCGGTCATCGCGCCGCGATCCGACCGTTGATCTCGGCGCCCGATCCATGTTCTCGTGACGCCTCACGCAGACGCTGCGACGGCGGTTTACGCGATTCGCAGCGACGGAAAAGCCCATGACAGAGCACGCCCCGAGCGCACCGAGCAAGCTGCTGCCCGAGAACGCATACCGCAAGCTCAACCCGGGCGAGGTGTATCAGCCGATCGTGCCGGCCGCGGACCTGCGGGCCGAGGTGACCCCGTGGTCGATCGGTCTCGGTATCCTGCTGGTCATCACCTTTGCCGCGGCGTGCATCTACATGGCGCTGCGGGCGGGCAACGCGATCGAGGCCTCGATCCCGATTGCAATCCTGGCCATCTTCTTTGGCAAGATGCGCCAGGTGAAGAGCACCATCCTGGAAAATGTGATGGTGCAGAGCGTCGGCCAGGCCTCAGGTGTGGTGGCGGCGGGAGCGGCGTTCGTGGTCCCGGCGCTCTACATCAACCAGCTCTCGGCGTCATGGTGGCAGATCTTTCTGGCCTGCACGGTCGGCGGTTTTCTCGGCACCGTGTTGATCATCCCGCTGCGCAAGTTCTTCGTGAAAGACCAGCACGGTGACTTGCCGTTCCCGGAGGCCACGGCCATCAACGAGATCCTGGTGACCGGCGAAAGCGCCACCGCCACCGCCGGCAAGATCCTGCTCATCTCGTTTGGCGTGGGCGCCTGCTTCGACTTCATGATCGAGGGGCTGCACCTGTGGAACGCCGACCTGTCGACGTCGGTGCTGCTCGGCTCGCTGGGCGAATCGATGCGCGGCATCCGGCTCGAGATCACGCTTAGCGGCATCGCCGCGCTGTTTGGCCTGGGCTACATCATCGGCCTGCGCTACGCCGCCATCATCGCCGGCGGCAGCGTGCTGGCCTGCCTGGTGATGGTGCCGTTCGTCTACCTGATCGGCCAGCATGCCGGCGAGTTCTCGTTTGCCGGTATTTCGCACGACATCGCCAAGATGAGCTCGGGCGCCATCTTCAAGTTCTTTGTCAAGCCGATCGGTATCGGCGCCATCGCCGTCTCGGGCCTGATCGGCATCTTGCGCATGGGCAAGATCGTGGCTGGCTCGGTCTCGCTCGGCTTCAAGAGCTTTACCCAGAAGACCGATCCCAACGCCGACGTCGAGCGCACCCAGCGCGATCTCAATCCGCGCAGCGTGGTGTTGATCCAGCTCGGCGCGGCCGCGGCCATGGGCATCCTGTTCTTCATCGTCTCGCTGGTGACGCCCGAGGCTGGAACCGGCGCTTCCTATGGCGTCGGCGATAGCCTGAAGTTCGCGCTGGTCGGCATGATCGTCGGCTTCTTGCTGTCGTTCCTGTTCACGCCGGTGGCGGCGCAGGCGATCGCCATCGTCGGCACCAATCCGGTGTCGGGCATGACCCTGATCACCATCGCTTTGGCCATCGGCACCATGATCCTGGTCGGGCTCAAGGGCACGGCCGGCATGATCATCGCGCTGATCATCGGCACCGCGGTCTGCACTGCGCTGTCGACGTCGGGCGCGCTGATCAGCGACTTCAAGATCGGCTACTGGATCGGCTCGACCCCGCGCAACCAGCAGAAGTGGAAGTTCTTGGGCATTGTCATCGCGTCGCTGGTGGTGGCGTTCGTGGTGCCGCTGATGGATCAGAGCTACCACTTTTTGGTCACCGACCCGGCGACCGGCATGCTCGTCTCCAACGAGAAGGTGCTTCCGGCGCCGCAAGCCAACATGCTGGCCGCGGTGTCGCGCGGGCTGATGCAGGACCCGGCCAATCAACCGTGGCTGCTGTACGGTCTGGGCGGCCTGGTCGCCATCATGCTGTTCATGGTCGGCCTGCCTATGCTGGCCTTCGCGCTGGGCATGTACCTGCCGCTGGCCATCAACATGGCCGTGCTGCTGGGCGCTTTTGTCGCCTGGATCGTCAGCAAGACCGGCGGCAGCGAGGAGGTGCGCAAAGCGCGCGCCGAGCAGGGCACGCTGATCGCATCCGGGTT
>Ga0315268_10005069_pt1 | contig 14203 bp, 13 predicted proteins | sample C1_top_MG_FD_204535 | JGI IMG/M metagenome (GOLD analysis project Ga0315268, IMG submission 204535) | Sediment microbial communities from Yellowstone Lake, YNP, Wyoming, USA - C1_top | ecosystem: Environmental > Aquatic > Freshwater > Lake > Sediment | place: USA: Wyoming | collected 2017-08-01 | reverse complement strand
AACAAGGCGGGGCGCGAAGCCGCGAAAGCCAACACGGAGGCTGCCCGCCAGGAAGCTGAAGCGGTCCGGAACGCCCTCGGGTTCGAGGTGTCGCGCGCGTTTTACAGCGTGCTCAAGACGCGCCAATTCATCCGAGCGGCTGAAGCGGCGGTCAACTCCTTCGAAGGCAGCCTCAACATCGCTAAGAAGCGCCTCGATGGCGGCACCCTGCTCAAAAGCGACGTGCTCGACATCGAAGTTCGGTTGGCACAGTCCCGCGAGGACCTCATCCGTGCCCGCAACGCCAACGCCCTGGCCGAGCGTGCGCTGCGCAACCTACTCGGCATCGAGGGTGGCGATTTCGTGGTGGCTGACAGTGCACCCAAAGTGACAGCTCCTGATTCTGGCGACTTCTCCCGGCGTGCCGAGTTGGCCGCTGCTCGCCAGCGCGAGCGTGCTGCACAGGAGCAGGTGCGCGGAACTAAGGGTGGTTACTTGCCGCGCGTAAATGCCTTTGGCAGCCTCGATTACGATTACGGATGGAAGTATGAGAATGGCGGTGGCAGCTACACTGCCGGGGCGCTTCTTCAATGGGACCTGTGGGATGGCAAACTGACCAGGGCCAAGGTCCACGAGGCCAATGCTAATCTGGAAGTTGCTCGTGAAGAGCAACGCAAACTTCGCCTCGCTCTCGACCTGGAAGTCGAGCAGGCGCGGCTGGATCTAAAGGCCTCCAACGAACGCCTCAGCGTGACGGATCAGGTGGTGGCGCAAGCCTCCGAAAGTGCCGGGTTGACCCGCGCCCGTTTCGAGCAGGGCGTAGCGCTGTCCACGCAACTAATCGATTCCGAGACGGCGTTAGTTACCGCGCGGGTGCGCCGTGCCGAAGCCGAAGCTGACCAGCAAATTGCCGTCGCCGCCTTGCGCAAGGCGCTCGCTTTGCCCCAATTGGATTCCAAGTCAAACTCTGAAAGCAAATGAAAGCACTCTCTGCCCTGGCTTTGGCGACGCTTCTGCTACCCGGATGCGGCCGCAAGCCCGACACCCATCCCACCTCACAGCCTGATTTGGCCGTTGCGCAGGTTCAGGTCCAAACCGCTGAAAGCAAACAGCGAGCGACAACAGAGGAAGTGGTCGGCACCGTCCAGGCAAAGCAGCATGCCACGTTGGAAGCGAAGCTCAGCGGGCGGATCGACAAAATGCCGGTCCTGCTCGGCCAAGCCGTTAAGGCGGGACAGTTGGTTGCCCGCCTGGATGCAGCAGAGATTAAGGCGCGCGTGGAACAGGCTGAAGCCAGCCTGCAACAAGCCGAGCGTGACTGGAAACGCACCTCCGCACTATTTGACCAACAGGCCGCCACGCGGTCGGATTACGAGGCGGCCGACTCGCGTTACCGGGTGGCTAAAGCAGCAGTGGCCGAAGCTCAGGCAATGATGGGCTATGTTGAAATCCTGGCGCCGTTTGATGGCGTGGTCACGAAGAAATGGGTTGATGTGGGCGACCTCGCCACTCCTGGCAAACCGTTGATCGGTCTTGAAGACCCGTCCATGCTTCAGTTGGAGGCCGACGTGCCTGATGCCATCGCTTCGCGGATCCAACAAGATGCCCGGCTGGCAATTCGAATCGATTCTTTGAAGGGCGAGTTGACCGGCACCGTGAGGGAAATTGCGCCAACCGCCGACCCCGCCAGTCGCACGCTGCGGGTCAAACTCGATTTACCCCAGACCGCAGGCCTGAGGTCCGGCCAGTTTGCGCGACTGGTTGTGCCGGTCGGGGAGAGCAGCTCGGTGCGAGTGCCCACCTCCGCAGTGGTGCTTCGAGGTCAACTGGAAATCCTGTTTGTGGTCACCAACCAGCGGGCTCAACTCCATTTGGTGAAAACCGGCAGAACAATCGGTGATGAGGTTGAGATTCTCGCCGGCCTCGCGTCGGGTGAGTCGGTCGTGGTCGGAGGAGCCGCCCTGCTGACCGACGGGCAACCCGTGGAGGCCAAGTGATGTCCGGCGCACCGCCCAACCGTCCGACCGGGGAAATCGGCTTCGCCGGACGCATTGCCCGTGCCTTCATCGATTCGAAACTGACTCCACTGGTTGTCATTACGTCGATTCTTCTCGGCGCCGCCGCGGTCATCATGCTTCCGCGGGAAGAAGAGCCTCAGATCAAGGTCCCCATGATCGATGTGCTGGTCTCGATGCCGGGGTTCAGCGCCAAAGAGGTTGAGGAGCGCGCGACTCGGCCGATGGAGAAGTTGCTGTGGGAAATCCCCGGCGTCGAATACATTTACTCCACCTCGCGTCCCGGTGAGGGCCTCGCCATTGTTCGGTTCAAGGTCGGAGAGGATGTGGAGAAGAGCCTGGTGAAACTTAACCAGAAACTGCAGTCCAACTTCGACCGGATTCCGCGCGGCGTCTCTTTCCCCCTCATCAAACCCAAATCGATTGACGACGTGCCGATCCTCGCTCTCACCTTCCATAGCGCGAATTACGACCACCTTACGCTCCGAAGGTTGGTCGCGCAGGTGGACGATGCGGTTAAACAGGTGCCGTTGGTCGCCGAGACCTCAATCATTGGCGGTGCCCGGCGACAGTTGCGGGTGTTGTTGGACCCGACAAAGCTTGCCTCGCGCAACCTCAGCGCGGCGGAAATCGTGCCGATGCTTACACAGGCAAACCGGCAGGTCATCGCCGGTGGGTTGACCAGCAACAACCGCGAAACTATCGTCGAAACCGGTGGTTTCCTGGCCAACGCCCAGGACGCCGGCAATGTGGTGGTGGGTGTCTTCGGCGGCAAGCCGGTTTACCTGCGCGAGGTGGCGGAAATCAAGGACGGCGCGCAGGAGCCATCGCAGTACGTGTTCTTTGGCGAGGGTGCTGGGCACTCCACAACGGCGGCAGAACAGCCCGCCGTCACCCTCAGTATCGCCAAGCGGCCCGGGGCGAATGCGATTTCGGTCGCGGAACAAATTCTCAAGAAGGTCGAGACGCTCAAGGGGCGGATCCTTCCTGGCGATGTGCAGATCTCCATTACGCGCAATTACGGCGAGACGGCGACGGAAAAGTCTAACGAGCTGCTCCTCCACATGGGTATCGCGGTGATCGGTGTTTCCGTGCTGATCTTCCTCACGCTCGGTTGGCGCGAATCGCTTATTGTCGCCATCGCCATCCCGGCCACCTTGGCGCTGACGTTGCTGGTCTTTTACCTCCATGGCTACACTCTGAATCGAATCACGCTCTTCGCGCTGATTTTCTCCATCGGCATCCTGGTGGATGACGCCATTGTTGTCGTTGAGAATATCGTCAGGCATTTCCACCTGCCCCAAAACAGGGGCCGTAATTGGTCCGCGATTGCCGTGGAAGCGGTGAACGAGGTTGGCAATCCGACGATCCTCGCCACGTTCGCGGTGATTGCAGCGGTTTTGCCTATGGCGTTCGTGGGCGGATTAATGGGGCCGTATATGCGGCCCATCCCCATCGGCTCCAGCGCCGCGATGGCTTTCTCCCTGGCCATCGCTTTCATCGTGACGCCCTGGGCCTCAATCCGGGTTTTGCACTGGGGCAAAAAATACTCATCGCTGACTGCGGGCGTCGCCCTGGCGAATGGCGTGGTCCACGCGCATTCAGAACATCCGGAGGACTTTTTCACCCGTTTTTACCGCCGGTTCATGGGCCCGCTCCTCGCCCACCGACGCTGGCGGTACGTGTTTCTTGCCAGCATTGTGGGGCTGCTCCTGGTAGCCATGGCCCTGGTGGGCATCGGCTATGTAAAAGTGAAGATGCTGCCGTTCGATAATAAGAGCGAGTTTCAGATTATTCTTAACATGCCCGAAGGCAGTGCGCTGGAGCAAACAGCCCAGGCTGCCCGCGAGATCGGAGCCGCTATTCGGGTCGAGCCGGAAGTGACGGACTATCAGGTTTATGCGGGTGTCGCCGCGCCTTTCAACTTCAACGGTCTGGTGAGACACTATTTCATGCGTCGTGGCGCTCACATTGCGGACCTGCAAGTCAACCTTGTGTCCAAGGGCGAGCGCAAGGCGCAGAGCCACGACATCGCCAAGCGGGTCCGCCCGCGGGTTGCAGCCATCGCGGCCAAATACGGCGCGCGCGTCGCTGTGGCTGAAGTCCCGCCGGGTCCGCCGGTGTTGCAAACCCTCGTCGCCGAAATCTATGGCCCCAACGAGGAAAGCCGTCTGGTACTAGCAAGAAAGGTTATTGATATTTTCCACAACACCAAGGGCGTGGTGGACACCGATTGGTATATCGAGGCCGACCAGCCTGAGGCGCGCTTTACCGTCGATAAGGAGAAGGCTGCGCTGAACGGCATCAGCGCGGAAACCATTTCAGAAACCTTGCGCATCGCGGTGGGCGGGGAGGCCGTGGATCTGCTGCACGTTCCACGCGACAAGGAGGACGTGGACATCTTTCTGCAACTTCCGCGCGCCAGCCGCACCACCCCGGAAGAGTTGCTCGCCTTGAGAGTGCGTTCGGCCGCCAACCCTTCGGCGCCCCTCGTGCCGCTGCGCGAGTTGGTCAAAGTGGAGCCGACCACCGTGGACAAAAGCATCTATCACAAGAATCTCATGCCGGTTACTTACGTAATCGGTGATGTGGCAGGTGTAGTCGAGAGTCCAGTCTACGCAATTCTCAAAATGAATCAGGCCCTGCGTGCGCTCGATACCCGTGAGTTTGGCGGGACTGGTTCCCAGCTCAAAATCTATAACGCCGTCCAGCCCTTTACCGAGGACAAACCGTCGATGAAATGGGATGGCGAATGGCATATCACCATCGAGGTTTTCCGCGACCTCGGCACCGCATTTGCCGCCGTTTGTGTGCTGATTTTCATCCTTATGGTCGGCTGGTTCCGCTCCTTTCTGACGCCCTTGGTTGTCATGGCTGCGATTCCCTTCTCGCTTGTGGGCATCTTGCCGGCGCATGGACTTATGGGGGCTTTCTTTACCGCGACCTCCATGATTGGCTTTATGGCCGGAGCCGGAATCGTGGTCCGGAATTCCATCATTCTCGTGGACTTTATCGAGCAGCGCCTGGCCGAAGGAATGCCGCTGGAGCAGGCGGTGGTGGATGCGGGCGCGGTGAGATTTCGCCCGATGCTGTTGACCGCCTTGGCTGTCGTAGTCGGTGCCAGCGTGATCTTGGCTGACCCGATTTTCCAGGGTTTGGCGATCTCACTCATGGCAGGCGAAATCGCTTCGCTGTTGATCAGCCGTATGGCCGTGCCCGTCCTTTATTTTATGGCTTACAGCCGCAAGCCTGCAGCAAAGGCTTTAACTGGTCGAAGCAGCGAAGAACCTGTAAGCGTTTCGAGAACTTAACCCATTTGGATCAAAGCATACGAAAAGTGATTCCTCAAATGAGTATACAATGGTGGTGAGGCGTGCCTTAACTTGAACCTCAACATGAAAGCCAAAACCGGCATCCCCGGCACAACACTGAACCGGCGAGAGTTCATGCGGGTGCTCGGCGTGGCCGGCGGCGGGACTTTGATGGCCCCATTGGTAACAACCGCCGATCCCAATCCCAAACGGACACTGGAGCAGCTCGTCCGCTTTCCGGAAAAGACCGACCTCATCCTCAGGACCGATCGCCCGCCACAACTGGAGACGCCTTTGCATTATTTTCGAGAGGATCTGACCCCGAACGACGCTTTTTACGTCCGCTGGCACCTGGAGGGTATCCCGACCTCGGTCGATCTGGGCGCGTTTCGCCTGCAAATCAGCGGTCATGTCGAAAGACCGCTATCGCTTTCGGTGGCGGAACTGCGCGGTCAGTTTGAAGCGGTCTCCCTCATCGCCGTCAACCAGTGTTCAGGAAACTCGCGAAGTTTTTTTGAACCTCGTGTGCCGGGTGGACAATGGGAAAATGGTGCTATGGGCAATGCGCGCTGGACAGGGGTGCGCTTGCGCGATCTGCTGGACCGGGCCGGCGCAAAAGCGGGTGCGATCGATGTGGGCTTTAGCGGGCTGGACCGGGCGGCTATCGCTGCCACGCCGAACTTTGCCAAGGCACTGGCCGTTGATCATGCGAGAGATGGCGACGTAATGGTGGCCTATGAGATGAACGGGGCAGATTTACCCATGCTCAACGGTTTCCCTTTGAGGCTCGTGGTTCCTGGTTGGTATGCCACGTATTGGGTCAAGGCCTTAAGCCAGATCCAGGTTTTGCCGGAGAAATTCCACGGCTTTTGGATAGACAAAGCCTATCGGATACCGACCTCACCCGATGCCAGCGAATCATCGGAGCATCTGGCGGCGGAGACCACCCCCATCAATCGCATGAGCCTGCGCTCGTTGTTTGTCCGCCCTGAGCCTGGTGAGCAATTGTCCTCGAAGGCACCTTTCGAGATGCAGGGCCTTGCCTTCGACAGTGGCAGCGGTATTCAGCGCGTGGAGGTCTCGACCGATAAGGGCCGCACCTGGCTGGCTGCCCAGCTTGATCCGGAGCTGGGGAAATATTCCTGGCGTCGATGGCGTCTTCGCTGGAATCCGCCAGCCAGTGGAAGGTATCAATTTCAAGTGCGTGCCTTCAACCGGGCGGGACAGCACCAGAGCACCAGTCTATGGAATCGCGGTGGCTACATGCGCAATGTCATAGAGCAAACCGAGGTAGAGGTCCTTTGATAGAGGAGGCTGATGAAAAGGAGCTTCAACGCAGTAGTTTTCGGGCTTGCGATTTTCCAGGTGAGTGTCGGTTGTTGCGAGGGTGGGGAGCTTGCATCAAGTGGTACCAATGCGCCTGCCTCGGAAGCGCGTCAGCTCAACAGAGTGCGGTCTATCACGCTGCCGCATTTCGAACCGGACTTGCCCGTTGCTCCAGGACGCGACGAATACATGGTGGTTTGTGTCAGTTGCCATTCCCCGCGATACGTCACCATGCAACCCTTATTTCCGCAGCGCCAGTGGGAGGAAACGGTCGATAAAATGGTTAAAGTCTATGGTGCTCAGATGGACCAGGAACAGAGACAGTCAATCATCGGGTACCTTGTTGCAATCCATGGCCCGAATTCGACGACCGAGGGATCTCCTGCTCGCGATGAGGACTATGACTTCGCCTCAGCTGCTAAGCCTCTCCAACGTTCTGAGACGACCCCTTTGATCAAACCTGCAACCGACGCCACAACACACGCGAACGAGGTAAATCGCGGAGCAGACTTGTTTAAGCAAGACTGTGCGGCTTGCCACGGCACAGCCGGAAGAGGTGATGGCTTGATTGGCCAGGTATTGCTGCGCAAACCGAAAAACCTGGCCAGCACCCGCTTTTCCCCGCAACTTCTGAGCCAGGTCCTTTGGAATGGAAAACGCGGCACCGCCATGCCTTCCTGGCGCACCCTGCCGCAAGGCGATTTGACCGCGCTGGCAGCCTATGTGGAAACGCTTCACCTGCCATCCAAAGGCGACCAAATATCACCCGAAGCCCTCCAACACGGAAATCAGATATTTCTGCAAAACTGCGCCCCTTGTCACGGGGTGTCAGGCGACGGAAAAGGTGCCGCCGCCGCTACCCTGATGCCTGAGCCTGCGAACTTCAAATTGAAGCAGCCAGACTTCGATTACATCTTGCAGGTTTTGAGCGATGGGATACCGGGCACAGCTATGCCCGCATGGAAGAACCAAATTTCCGAATCTGATCGCCGGGCACTTGCAGACTTTCTGCGCTCGCTTTTTGAATCTGCCAACCCGTACGGACACTGATGCCTTAATGACCGGGATCGTTTCAAGTATGAGGGCGAGGACGAGTTCACGTACTCCAATCCGGAAGGAATTCGCTTTGAAATCATCCCTTTCTCCCAGACGCTTGGATGTCGCCCCACGGGCGTGCCGACGCTTGAGCACACCTGGTTTCCCGCCCATGCCTGGTCGTTTTGTCAGTGCGACCGCTGCGGTCAGCACGTGGGGTGGTACTACGCCGGCCAGCATGATTTCGCTGGTTTGATCACAGACCGAATCGTCAGGGCTCAATGTATCAGGAATTAAACCATATACTAAACCGCACGAATATATGCCTTTGTTGAAACTCGAAATCACCGCCAGTCTCTCCGATGACAAGAGAAAAGCGCTGCTCGCCGCCCTGTCCAAGATCGTGGCCGAGGCCATCGGCAAGCCGGAGGATTACGTCATGGTCACGGTCAGCCAGGCCGCTATTCTGATGTCCGGTAAACCGGGGGAGGCGGCCTTCGTTGACCTCCGCAGCATTGGCGGGTTGAGCCACGAGGTGAACCGGCAGCTTTCCCAAAAGCTCTGCCGTTTGTTGAACGAATCTCTCGGGGTGCCCGAAAGCCGAATTTACCTCAACTTCACCGAGGTCGCGGCGAGCAATTGGGGCTGGAAGGGGGCCACGTTCGGGTGAGTGAAACAGATTTGCCCGCAGCCAAGGGAACTTACGTTCTGATTGCCTCCGTCCCCCAGACCAGGCGCTTGGAAATCGGCCGCTTGGGAACATACGACCTCATCCCCGGCTTTTACGCGTACGTGGGCAGCGCCTTTGGTTCCGGAGGCCTCCACGCGCGGATTCATCATCACCTGGAATCAGCGGCCCAGCCGCACTGGCACATTGATTATTTGCTGCGCTTTGCTGAACCGGTCGAGGTTTGGTATGCGCTTTCGGATCGGAAACTGGAGCAGGACCTCGCGCAAGTGTTCGAACAGTCTTCGAGTTTTCGCATGCCGATTCCCCGCTTTGGTTCCTCCGACTATCGTCGCAGTCGCACCAGCCATCTGTTTTATTCCAGGCGCCGGCCTTCATTTCACCGGTTCCAACAGGAAGTCAGCTGGGCTATTGGCGAGCCCGTTGAGGTTCAGCAACACAGTATGGCGTTGGACAACTTTAACAATCTTCAGGCGGGCGATATTTAGAAAAGAATTGCGCCCAGGCGGCAAAGCCATGCACCCCGTCGCCTTTCGCAATCACGGCACTTTACCGAGGATCGCGCCGGACGTGGCCGAGGAGATGAGGCCGGGGCCTGAGTCAGGGCTCAAGCCCGGAGCGCGGCGTCAAACGGGAAACCGAAATACTCAAACACCTGTTTGGAGCGCCCGTAAACCCGTTCTTCGAACATCTCAGCCCGTTCACAGATCGCATTCATCGGGACGAAGTCCTGCTTCAGGAAATTGAGAATATCAAGCGGGTCGTAGGTGATCGCGACGTACTCTCGTCCGTCCACGTTCATCGCGGTCAGCGAAGGGAGGCAGCAGAATACCATCGCCTTCAACGTGCCCGCGTCGAGGTTGCAGAAGTAGAGCCAGTACGGCCAGGCGTCGTGGAACGCCGAATAAAAACGACGAATTTCAGGGATCGAGTGAATCTCGCGGGGGTCGTCGTCGTAGCCCTCTATGCAGAAAACGACGCAGTCCATCATTTCCCGCAAGCGGCGACCGGCGGGCAGCCTGTCCGCCGCGTAGAGGCTCAGAAAGTGACTGAAATCGCCACGCTCAACTTTGCTCCGGCTAAACTGGTAGAAAATCAGGTCGCTGTCCATCGTGAGCAGCAAGAATACTCAGAACGCCCCTGGACGGCGACCGCATTTCCGTTTGAACCCGGCTATGCTCTCGGAGACGGATTGGACCTCGTACTCAGAATTCTTTTCAGTGAACTCGCGGTTGCCGGCCTGCACAAGGGCGATTCTCTCCGCCTCCTCCGCGGTGACATCTGAAATCTCGAAGGTCTTGCTGCCGTAACCGATGCGGGTGATCTCCACGCAGAAATTGCCTTTCTTCCGACTCCTGCTGGCCTTCGCCGGCTGATTACGGGTGCGTCCGGGGCCGCTGGCGTCCACCACGCGGATTTTGGCTGGGAGACCTTGGAGAATGGGCTGGAGCAGCTCAGTCCAGTCCGCCCGGCCCAGCTTCTTCTCCAAAGCCCGGGTAATGCCGCCGGCCAGACTGGCGGGGCCGTGAAATTCGAGGACTGCCTGGTTAAGGAGGACTTGCTTGCTCATGCGCTTGTGTTTGCCGTGGATCAGGCCGGTTTCCCTGGGCAACCCTGTCCAGTCGTTGCGGCCAGATTCACAGATCCAGGCAGCGCTGGCCGAGGGCGGCGAACTTGGAGATGACCTGCCGGTCGAAACCGGGGGCGGCGAGGTCCGCCAGCTCCGGCGCCTCTTCGTCGCCGGTCCCGTTGTCGAACAGGTTCCGGGCGCCCACCGCGGCGAACTTGACCGTCTTCAGAGCGGCGGCGACGGTGACGGCCATGTCGCGCAGCATCTGGCGAACCGTGTTGGCGAATCTCTCCCCCTCCCCGGAGACTGGATTGCGGGTGCTGAAAGAAATGGTGCGATCGTACTCGCTGATGCCGGCCCCCAGCTGCCAGCTTCCGCTGCGCGAGAGCAACAGCCGGGTAACCTCCTTGCTCCAGGAGTTGAGCACCTCCACGTAGATATATTTGCTGGGGTCGTAGTTACTGAGCAGCGCCAGGGTTTTTCCCTTGAGATCCACCCACAGCAATCGCTTGATCTTGTTTTCAATGCCGAGTGATTGGGCCGTCTGGGCCTCCTTCTTGAGTTCGGTTTCTGAGGCTTCCCGGTATCCCTTGCGAAGTTTCTCGGAAACTTTGTCGTCGATGAAGGCATGCAGGCTCGACGGGTTGCTGAAGGTCTTGACCTGGCTGTCAGATTTGCCGCCGATGCGACCCCAACTGACGTGAACGCTGAGGCCCTCCAGCCGGTACTGCCAATATTTGTTGTGTTGATCTTCGCGATTGATGTAGATGGGCATGACTTACTCCTTTGGAACGGGGGTCAGATGTTGACGAAGCCAGTTGTCCTCGGCTTGGAGGGCGGTATCCCGGCGATTGAATGGTCCCAGCACAGGGCCGTTGACCGGCCTGAGGTCGGCGTTCCATCCGCCTTTCCCCGGCTCCACATGGCTGGCCCGGCGGGTGGTGGTTTTCCCCGCCTGAAAGACTTCAGCCAGGTCATCCTGGTGGATAAAGCGAATCTCGCCTTCATGGATTACGATTTGTATTTCGAGAGGCATGGCTGAGTGCTGTTCCTGTTTGGGCGCAGCCCGGATTCGCGAGCCGATCCGACGGGATCAGTTTTTCAGAGGCCCCCAAGGCGTTGTTTGGCGCCGGCAGCCTGTTGCTGGTAGAACTCGGGCTTCTTCTCGACCGACTCTGTTTTCCCCAGCGCCGCCTCAATACTCTTGGTCAGATCCTTGCAGGCCGGCCCCTTGACGCCCGCAACATCAATATTCACTTTGCCGTCCGGGCCGATGGTGAGCTTGATTTCCTGCATGGTTAGTATTTCCTCAACGTGATTACGGTTTCCTGGGTTGCCGCATCCAATCTTTCGCTGTAGCTCCAGCCCTTGGATTTGGCGAATTGCCTGGCTTTCCTCACGGCAACTTCTTTGGTGTACGCGGAGATAAGCGTGCGGCCACCTTCGCCAATCTTGTCACGAAGCCCGTAGCCGCCCTGCCAGAAATCCCACAAGGGGATAAACGCCTCGCCTCGCTTGACCAGGCCCACTTCGTAAGCATTTCGGTTGCCCTTGACGGCGATGGCGTGATCGCACTTGCCCAGGTCCGCTTTGGTCAGCCCCTCCGGAATAGGAAAATCGCCTACGTGGCGGCCGTACCAGCGGTAGGTTTTCTGGTTCTCACGGAACTCCAGGCCGAGCGCCGCGCAGACGGCCTTGAGCGCCTCCAGGTCCTTGAGTTCAACAGCGATGACGGTGACGTGCGACATACGATGCAGGGTTTCTTCAGGGTTTAGATGTCCAGCTGCCGGCCGGCGGCGGTTTTGCCGGAGGTTCTGCCCTTCTCGACCCGGCTGGCGTTGAGGGCATTGTTCTCGGCCCATTTCGCCATGGCCTCCAATTCCGGCGCCTTCGACCTGGAGAGCGGATTGGTCTCCTTGATGGCCTTCAGGATGTCCTCTCCGGCAAGGTCGCGGTCGTGGTGGAAGGCGGTGAAGAGTCCGCTGACCACGGCCTCTTCCAGTTCAGCGCCGCTGAAGCCCGCGGATTCGGCGACCATCTGGCTGATGTCCTTGTCGGCGAAGTCCTCCACTTTGCGGCCGTATTTCTGGATGTGAATGCGCAAGATGTCCGCGCGCTCTTTGTCCGAGGGCAAATCGACAAAGAAAATCTCGTCAAAGCGCCCTTTGCGGAGCAGTTCCGGGGGCAGCCCTTCGATCCGGTTGACGGTGGCGATGACGAAGCAGGGCTTGGTCTTCTCTTGCATCCAGGAGAGGAAACTGCCAAACACCCTCTGACTGGTGCCCCCGTCGGTCGTGCCGTTGCCTCCCATGCCGGCGAAGGCTTTTTCCATCTCATCGATCCAAAGAACGCAGCTGCCGATCGCTTCGGCGGTCTGGATGGCCAGCCGCATGTTGCTCTCCGATTCGCCGACCAGGCCGCCGAAGACGCGGCCGATGTCGAAGCGGATCAAGGGCACCGCCCAGATGTTGCTGGCCGCCTTGGCCGACAGAGACTTTCCGCAGCCGGGAATTCCGACCAGGAGTAGCCCGCGCGGCATAGGCAGTCTGAATTCGCGCGCCTTGCGGGTGAAAGCCTTGCTGCGCATCGTCAGCCAGAGTTTGAGGTTTTCCAGCCCGCCGATGTCGCTGGCGGTCTGGGGCGCCTCGAAGAACTCCAGGATGCCGGTCTTGCGGACGGCAAGGGCCTTTTCCCGGAGCACCAGTTTGGAGATCGGCGGGCGGTTCTTCTTGTCGCTGGAGACGCTTTCGACGACGGCCTTGGCCAGCGCGTTCTCCGCCTCCACCGTGGTCAGCCCCATGGCGGCCTGAACGATTCGCTCCCGCTCGTCCTCCGGTATCGCTCCGATCTTGACTTTGTTCGGCTCATAGAGCTTGGTGAAGACGTGTTCGATTTCCTCGCGTTGCGGCAGGTCGAATTCGAGCAGGGTGACGTCGCGCTCCAAATCCTTGGGAAGCCGGGGGACTGGACTCGTGATGATCAGGGTCTTGGAGGTTTGTTTGAAGTCGCGGGCGATGTCGCGGAGCAGCCGGACCACCTTCTCAGATGAGAAGAACGCCTGTAGATCCCGTGCCACATAGATTGTGTTGTCAGCGCCGCCCTTGATGGCGACCAAAGCTTCGATCGGGTCTTCGGTCTGTTCGGCGTTCTTCCCGTTGGGATCCATGAAGCCTTCGGTGTGGGACCAGATGCGCAGCTTGTATTTGGCCTCCTGAGCCGCTTTTTGAATGGCCAGCTCCGCGCGGCCCTCTTCGGGAGTGACCAGATAGAGAATCGGATAGCGGGCTTTGACGTATGGCAGCAGGTTCATGAATTCGTTGGCTTGTCTCTGAACAGATTGGTTTGCCGGCGTTTCCGGCCGCCCAAGTTGACGGCTTCAGCGGGGTCTCTTGCTGAGCGGAGCTTACTTGGTTTCTTGAGCGGACAATCCGGTGGGCGCAGATACGCGAACCCGGTTACGCGAAGACAAGCATGCTTGAGAGCGCCCAGACTGGGGCGTGACTAGGAACGGAGGCCTTCCTGTCACGAAAGCTTTATCTTCTGCGGCTTGCGTTTGAACAGCCTTCCAATGGGATTGGGTCGATCCTCGTGAATCTCCTCGAGCAACTGCTGCGCGCGGAACCGGTGTGTCGCCATGGCGTAACGGTTAAGAAGGACGTAGTGACAGTGCCAACGAGCTTTCCAGAAATGGCGGGCGGTCTTGTAAACCTGCGCCGCGGCGACTCGCGTATCCAGGTCTGACCGATCTTCCCTGATGCAGACCCCAGCCAATCGCACGGCTCGGCGCGTGTCGCCGGCTCGCAACAGTGCGAACGCCTTGGAGATTTTGTCCTGGGGAAGCTCGCGATCGTAAGGCGAATCGATCAGGAACTCCAAGAGCAGGCCCCCGAAGGTGGCAAGGGAGCCGCTCCAGGTCACGGCCAGGACGGTCGCCGTCGAGATGACAATCGCGGCGCTCTTCAGGTAGGCGTCTGAATCGTCGAGTCCGATGAAATCTGGCGTGTGGATTCCATCCACGAGGCAGAGTGCGTAAAGGCAGGTATGCACGGCCGCCAGCGTGATGAAGATCTGTATCCACCGATGCTCACGGTTTTCTCTGGGCAGCGTCAGGAGCCAGCCGAGGATTATCGTGGCGGCGTACGCCACGACGTATTCCCTTTTGTGCGGTATCCAGGTAATGCCCATGTGGAAAGTCGAATAACCCTTCTGGTCTGCGGCCTCGTCGCCCAACCGAATGCGGCCGGAACCCCCATCCGCGTGCCTACGCTCCTTTGCTACT
>Ga0315268_10005068_pt1 | contig 14204 bp, 8 predicted proteins | sample C1_top_MG_FD_204535 | JGI IMG/M metagenome (GOLD analysis project Ga0315268, IMG submission 204535) | Sediment microbial communities from Yellowstone Lake, YNP, Wyoming, USA - C1_top | ecosystem: Environmental > Aquatic > Freshwater > Lake > Sediment | place: USA: Wyoming | collected 2017-08-01 | reverse complement strand
CGATGACCACCACGAGGACCGAGAATGCCGCGGCCGGTCCCAGCGACAGTTCGGTCATGTTCTCCAGGATGCGCACCGTGATCAGGGTCCAGTTGATGGACACCAGAAAGATGGTCGCGCTGATGGCCGTCATGGACCGGATGAAGACCACGCCCAGGCCCGCGAAGAAGGCCGGCAGGATGAGGGGAAGGGTAATGCGACGAAAGGTGGTCCCGCTGCTGGCCCCGAGACTCTCCGACGCCTCCTCGATGCTGGGGTCGATCTGCTGCAGGAGGGCCACGGTGGCCCGGATGCCGGTGGGACTGTAGCGGAACACGTAGCACGCCACGATGATGAGGGCGGTCCCCGTCAGGACCAGCGGCGGGTCGTTGAAGGCGATCAGATAAGCGATCCCGACAATGGTCCCCGGCAGGGCGTAGTTGATCATGGAGACGATCTCCATGGCCTGCCGCCCCGGGAAGATCTTCTTGGCCACCAGGTAGCCCAGGAGGATGCCGTAGAGGCCCCCCAGGGGCATCCCGGCCCCTCCGATGATCAGCGTGTCGTGGATCGCTTTGAGCCCTTCGGTGAAGATCACCCGATAGTGCTGCCAGGTCCAGGCGTGATTCGCACCCAGGGCCACCACGACCGAAGCGTAGAAAAGCAAGGCGTAGAAGTACAGGATGGCGACGGCCACCAGCAGGCATGCGCAGAGCAGCGGGGCGCGCGCCCATGGCGCCACGCTCTTGATGGCGGTCTGGGCGCCCACCTTCCCCGTGATGGTTACATAGTATCTCCGGCTCACCCAGAAGCGCTGAAGCAGGTACACCGCCATGGCGGGCACCAGGAGCACGAAGGAGAGAACGGCTCCCCCCTTCAGGTCGAAGAGGCCCGTGATCTGCAAGTACGCCTGCGTGGGCAGCACGGGGAAGCTGTTGCCGGCCAGGATCAGCGGCGTGGCGAAATCGGCCAGCGAGGCCGCGAAGAGGAGAAGAAAGGCGTTGGCCAGGCCCGGAATCGTGAGGGGAAGGGTCACGGTCCGGAAGACGCGCCAGCGGGAGCTCCCGAGGCTGAAGGCCATGTCCTCCACATTGGGGTCGATCCCGGCCAGGATCGGCTTCAGGGTGAGGTAGGCGATGGGGAAGTAGGTGAGCGTCTCCGAGAACAGCGTGCTGTGCAGGCCGTAGACCCCGAATCCTTTGATGCCCAGCAGGTGGTAGGTGATGAGTCCCCGGGCCCCGAAAGAGAAGATCATGGCGATCGCGGAAGTAAAGGGGGGCGAGATGAGGAGTAACAGCGAGGCCGCGTCCAGGACCGTGATCCAGGCGCGTGACAGGTTGGCCCGCACGCCGGTGAATGCGTAGAGAAATCCGAGGATCGTGCCACAGACGCCCACCAGGGCCGCCAGGAGCAGGCTGTTCCAGAAGGCCTGGCGGTGGTTTGCGTCTCGAAGGATGGCGCCCAGGTTGGCGAGGGTGACGTGGCCACCCTCAAAGAAAGTACGGGCCAGGAGGTTTGCCAGCGGGAACAGGATGAAGAGCGCGAGGAGCGCCCACAAGGTGACGACCGTAGCGAAGAGCGCGGGGTCCCGCAGCGTCCGTCGCCAACTCTCTGCCCGCGTAGCGGCGATGCCGGTCACGAACGACGCCTCCAAAAAGCAAGGGGACCGACGGATCGGGAACCGCCCCGCCGGTCCCCCCATTACCGAAAGAAACCCTCATTCCTTGAGGTTCAGCACCTCGTTGACCCAGCGCTCTACGATGCGCTTGCGGTTTTCGCCCGCATAGACATCGTCGATGGGGAAGATCTTGGTGCCCTTTAGCACCTCGGCCAGGCTGGCCTCGATCTTGACGTCGGGGTGAGCGGGAACGAAGTTGATCTTGTACTTGGCGAACAGGGACTGCATGGCGGCGGAGGTTGACCAGTCAATCAGCTTCTTGCCCGGGGCGGGGTTCTTGGCCCCCTTGATGAGGGCGATGGCCTCGGCCGAGGTGCCGATCCCCTCCTTGGGGAAGCTGATGGTCACGTCGTACCCCTTCGCCTTGGTGTCCAGGGCATCCACGATGAAGAAGATTCCGCCCCCGGCCTGCCCCAGGCCCACCGGCAGCGTCCCGCCACCGCCGCTCTTGGTGTAGACCTGGACGTTCGGGCGCAGCTTCTTCATGTAGTCGAAGGCCTTGTTCTCGTCCCGCCCGTTGACCTCCAGGATGGAGAAGATGCGGGTCACGGCCGTGCCTGAGGTCCGCGCGTCGGCCATCTGGATCATGTTCTTGTAAGCCGGGTTCAAGAGATCACTCCACGACGCCGGCGGCTTCAGGTTGTTCTCCTTCAGAAACTTGGTGTTGGTCATGAAGACCAGGGGGTCGTCGGCGATGGCCACCCACTGCCCGTCGGGCTGCTTGAAGCGCGCGGGCAGCACGCCGAAGGACGGGGGCTTGTACGCCTCGAAGATGCCCTCCTTGATGCCGGCCGCATGCGTCTCCACCGGGCCGCCAAAGAGCACGTCCACGCGGGGATTGTTCTTCTCCGCGATCACGCGGGCCAGGGCTTCCCCGGAAGAGAAGCGCACGAAGTTTACCTTGATCCCCGTGGCCTTCTCGAACTCCTCGAACATGGGCCGCGCCCAGTTCTCGGGCCAGATGGAGTACGCGTTGACCGTCTCGCCCGCGAGAGCAGGCGCAGCGGCCCAGCCGACAACGGCAACGCAGGCCAGCAGGATCGAGGCGGCCAGCCAGAATACCCTTGATCGGACGAATCGCATCGTAACCTCCTTCCGCGGGTCCCGGAACCTCCTCCGTGCCCGCGGTCTTTGCGGTACACCGGCGGCTTGAAAAAGACTGTCTTGGACGGTTGCCCGGGGCGCACGTTACCAAAGGGTCCGGTGGTGTGTCAATGCTCAGTCTCTGTTGTCGGACGAATTGACCGGTCAAGGTCCGCGTGTTACATTCGCGCGTCAACACGCCAGCGGTCGGTGGGGGCGGCAAGCGTTCGGGGCTCGCATGGGGGCTTGCCGGACATGAGGGCAGATGAGCGGAGATACGCGGCCGCGACCCCAGACCACCACCACGGACACTGAGCGAATGGGATCAGGGAGGGGAGCCAGGTGAAGACGGTCGTTGCGGGGGCGGGGGCGCTGGGCAGCGTCCTCGGGGGATACTTCGCCCAGGCGGGCGCGGATGTCACGCTCATCGGCAGGAAGCCCCACGTCGAGGCCATTCGGGCCCGAGGCCTCCTGATCGACGGCAGGCGAGGCCCTCAGATCGTCAGGAACGTGAGGGCTGTCGTGGATCCGGCTGAGGTGCAGTCGGCCGACCTGCTGATCATGTGCGTCAAGAGCCAGGATAACCAGAAGGCCCTGGCGTCGCTCCGGCACCTCCGGGGCAGGATCGGGGCGGCCGTCTCGCTGCAGAACGGGGGGCGCAAGGACGAGGAGCTTGCGGAGGCGTTTGGACGGGACGCGGTCGTCGGGGCGACGACCCTGGTGGGGGCCGCCATGCCGGAGCCGGGACGGGTCCTGCACACCAACGATGGCGGCACGTGGATCGGCGAATTCGACGGGCGAACGTCGGCGCGGGCCGAGGCCATCGCCGACCTGTTCCGGAAAGCCGGCCTTCCCATCGAGGTTCGTCCGGACATCCGGACGGCGATCTGGTGCAAGCTGAACCAGATGGTCCCTGCGGCCGCGCTGTCGTGCCTGACGCGACTGTGCATTCATCAGATCTACCTCGACCAGGAGCTGGCCACCCTGTTCGTCGAGATCTCCCGAGAGGTCGCTCAGGTGGCGGAACGGCTCGGGATTCCCCTGGCCGATTTTCGCGGCTTCACCGTGAAGACGGTCTGCACGCTCCCCTTCGAGGAAGCGGTGAAGTCGGTCGTCGCTCGGGGGCGCGCCATGCACGAGCAGGGGATGACCCAGGTGAGGATCTCCACACTCCAGGACCTCGAGCGGGGGAGGCCCACCGAGGCGGACCAGACCATCGGGCACGTCGTGCGCCTGGCGGCGGACCTCGGTGCGGCGCTGCCCACGCTGGGGCTCCTGTATCGAGTGATTCAGGGCATCGAGGCCGCGCAGCAGGCCTCGGGGAAAGCCGCGTAGGATCGTCGAGACACCATGAGCGCAGATTTCCGGCAGTGTCTGCACGAGCGGGTCCTCATCTTCGATGGGGCCATGGGGACCTGCATCCAGGACCGGAACCTCAGTCCCGACGACTTCGGCGGAAAGGACGGGTGCAACGAGATCCTCGTCTTGACGAAGCCGAAGGTCATCCGCGAGATCCACGCCAGCTTTCTTGGGGTCGGCTGCGACGCCGTCGAGACGAACAGCTTCGGGGCCAGTCGCCTGGTACTGCGGGAGTACGATCTGGCGGAGAGAGCGTACGAGATCAATCGCGCTGCAGCGCGATTGGCGCGCGAGGTGGCCGCCGATTTCTCGACTCCGGATCACCCGCGCTTCGTCGTCGGCGCCATGGGGCCGGGCACGCGCTTGCCCTCGCTGGGTCAGATCGGTTTCGATGCCCTCGTCGCCATGTACGCTGAGCAGGCGCGGGGGCTGATGGATGGCGGGGCCGACGTCCTCCTCGTCGAAACCTGCCAGGATATCCTGCAGGCCAAGGCGGCCGTCATCGGCTGCCTGGATGCCATGCGGGTCGCGGACCGTCGCCTCCCCCTCATGGTCCAGGTGACGATGGAGAGTACGGGGACCATGCTCCTGGGGACGGAGATCGGGGCGGCCCTCACGACCCTGGAGGCGTATGACCTGGACGTGATCGGCCTGAACTGTGCCACGGGTCCGCAGGAGATGGTCGAGCACATCAGTTTCCTGGGCCGGCACTGCCGCAAGGCGATCTCCTGTCTGCCCAACGCCGGCCTGCCCAGGATGGAGGAGGGACGGGCCAGGTATCTCCTCACGCCGGACGAGTTGGCCGCCTTCCACAAGACGTTCGTAGAGGAGCACGGAGTCGCCATCGTGGGCGGCTGCTGCGGGACGACGCCGGCGCACCTCAAGCGGGTGGTGGAGGTGATCGGCCGGCGTCCCCCGCGGCCGCGAAGGCCCGAGTACGTGCCGGCAGCGGCCAGTCTCTACGTGAGCGCGCCCTTCCGGCAGGACCAGAGCTTTCTCATCGTCGGCGAGCGGACCAACGCCAACGGGTCCAAACGGTTCCGCGAGCTGCTCCTGTCCGGGGACTATGACGGCATGGTGACCATGGCCAAGGATCAGGCCAGGGAGGGGGCCCACGTCTTGGACGTCTGCGTGGACTACGTGGGGCGCGACGGTGTGGCGGACGTCACCGAGGTGGTCCGCCGCTTCGTGACCCAGTGCGCGCTGCCCCTCGTCATCGACTCGACCGAGGCGCCCGTGATCGAGGCCGCGCTGAAACGGATCGGGGGGCGGGCGGTCATCAACTCGGTCAATCTGGAGGACGGGGAGCAGGGCAGGCCGGCGAAGATCTTTCCCATGGCCAAGCGCTACGGCGCGGCGGTCGTCTGCCTGTTGATCGACGAGGAGGGGCAGGCCCGCAGCGTGGAGTGGAAGATGCGGGTGGCCCATCGCCTGCACGATTTGGCGGTGCATCGCTACGGGCTGGAGTCCTCGGACCTGATCTTCGACGCCCTGACCTTCCCCCTGGGCTCGGGCCAGGCGGACCTCCGCAGGGACGGCATGGCCACGCTGGAGGCGATCCGCCGGATCAAGCGGGAGCTGCCGGGCGCCTTCACGATCCTGGGCGTGAGCAACGTCTCCTTCGGGCTGAAGCCGGCGGCGCGGCAGGTGCTGAACAGCGTTTTCCTCCACCTGGCCATCGAGGCGGGCCTGGATGCCGCCATCGTGAACGCCCAGCGGATCCTGCCGATGAACCGGATCGATCCGCGGCAGCTCGAGGTGGCGCGGCAGCTCATCTTCGACGAGCGGCGTGACGGTTACGATCCCCTGGCCGAGTTCATGCGGCTCTTCGAGTCGGCGGGGGCCGGCAAGGCGGCGGCCGCAACCGAGGCGCCGCGAACGCTGGAGGAGAGGCTCAAGGCGCGCATCGTGGATGGGGAACGACCCGGCCTGGAACCGCTCCTGGACGAGGCGCTCGGCAAGTATGACGCGCTCACCATCATCAACGAGATCCTGCTGGAGGGCATGAAGGCGGTGGGGGACCTGTTCGGCAGCGGCCAGATGCAACTCCCCTTCGTCCTGCAATCGGCCGAGGTGATGAAGGCCGCGGTGAGCTACCTGGAACGGTTCATGGTCCGCGCCGAGGATCAGAGCAAGGGGAGGATCGTCCTGGCCACGGTCAGGGGGGACGTCCATGACATCGGCAAGAACCTCGTGGACATCATCCTGAGCAACAACGGTTACACGGTCGTCAACCTCGGCATCAAGCAGCCGATCCACAACATCATCGAGGCGGGGCTGGCGCACCGGGCGGACGCCATCGGTCTCTCCGGCCTCCTGGTCAAATCCACCCTGGTCATGAAGGAGAACCTGGAGGAGCTGAATGCGCGGGATCTGTGGCGCTTCCCGGTGATCCTGGGTGGCGCCGCCCTCACCCGGGCCTACGTCGAGGAGAGCCTGCGGTCCATCTATAAGGGTGAGGTGTTCTACGCCGGGGACGCCTTCGACGGCTTGCGGCTGATGCAAGAGATCGTTTCGCGGGATGCGGCCGAGGTGTCGGACCGGGAGGTTGGCGCGGCCCTTCCGAGGGTGGCGCGGCGGCCCGCGCGCCCCGCCCCCCAGCCGGCGGCGGCGCCTCCCGGGGTCAAGAGCGACGTGCGGACGGACGTCCCGATCCCGATGGCACCGTTTCTCGGCACGCGGGTGGTCGCCCAGGTCCCGCTGGCGGAGGTCTTCGCATTCGTCAACGAGGTGGCGCTGTTCCGGACCCAGTGGCAGTTCCATCGCGGGAAGGGGCCGCGGGAGAAATTCGACGAGCTGATCCGGAATCACGTGCGACCGATCTACGAGCGGTGGAAGGCGCGCTGCAAGGACGAGGGGATCCTCCAGCCGCGGGTGGTCTACGGCTATTTCCCCTGCCAGTCCGAGGGAAACGACATAATCGTGTACGCGGAGGATTCGCGGACGCCCCGGGTCCGCTTCAGCTTCCCGCGCCAGCCGGGCGGCCGGCACCTGTGCCTGGCGGATTTTTTCGCCCCCGTGGACTCGGGCCGGATGGATGTGCTAGGCTGCATGCTGGTCACGGTCGGCCGCCGGGCCTCGGAGGTCACGCGGGAGCTTTTCGAGCAGCACAACTACACCGATTACCTGTATCTCCACGGCCTGTCGGTGGAGGCGGCGGAGGCGCTGGCGGAGCTGTGGCACAAGCGGATGCGGGCGGAGCTCTCCATCGCGGCCGACGATTCGCCCGACCTCGAGCGCATCTTCCGGCAAGGCTACCGGGGCTCGCGCTACAGCTTCGGCTACCCGGCCTGCCCCAACCTGGAGGACCAAGCCAAGCTCTTCACGCTCCTGGAGCCGGAGCGGATCGGGGTCGAGCTCTCCGAGGAGTTCCAGCTCGACCCGGAGCAGTCCACCTCGGCCATCGTTCTGCATCACCCGGAGGCGAAGTACTTCAACATCTCCTGACGGGGGGAGGGCGGCAGGACCCTGGGTTTCAAAATCGGAGTCCAGAAAGAGGTGCCACCCATGACGGCTTCACAGGCATTCCATCCCCCAGCCCGTCTCTTGCTCGGTCCGGGCCCGAGCAACGTGGAGGAGCGCGTGCTCCGAGCCATGAGCGCCCAGGTGATCGGATATTTCGACCCGTCCATGCCCGAGATCACGGGGGAGATCCACCGGCTATTGAGCCTTGTCTTCGGCACCGGGAACCGGGCCACCTTCCCGGTCTCCGGCACCGGCTCGGCCGGGATGGAGGCTGCGCTCATCAACCTGATCGAGTCGGGGGACAGGGTCCTCATCGGGCACAACGGCTTCTTCGGCGATCGGATGGTCCAGATCGTGGAGCGGTGTGGAGGTGTCCCGATCAAGATCGGAGCCGAGTGGGGACGGCCAATCCTCCCGGAGCAGATTGAGACAGCCTTGAAGAAGGAGAAGGGCGTCAAGATCGTTGGGCTGGTCCACGCCGAGACCTCGACCGGCGTCCTCCAACCCCTGGGAGAGCTGAAACAGATCGTGGCGCGGCACGGCGCCCTGTTTCTGGTGGACGCGGTGACCAGTTTGGCCGGCCATCCGGTCGAGGTGGACCGGCATGGGATCGATGCCTGCTACTCGGGCACCCAGAAGGCCCTGAGTGCCCCGCCGGGTCTGGCCCCGCTCACGCTGTCCGAGGCAGCAGTGGAAACCATTCGGAGGCGCTCGCGCAAGGTCCAGAGCTATTACCTCGACGTCTCGCTGTTCGAGCAGTACTGGGGCACGAACCGATTCTACCACCACACCCCTCCCGTCACGTTCTACTACGCCCTGCTGGAGGCCCTGCGGATCGTCGAGGAGGAGGGATTGGAGCTCCGCTTCGCGCGGCACCGGCTGAATCACTTGGCGCTGGTGGCGGGGATCGAGGCGATGGGGCTCACGATGCACGTGGAGCCGGCGTATCGCCTCTGGACCCTGAATGCCATCAGGATTCCGGCGGGCGTGGACGATGCGAGAGTCCGCGGCCGGCTGCTCCAGGAATTCAGCATCGAGATAGGTGGCGGGCTGGGTGACCTCAAGGGCAAGATCTGGCGGGTGGGGCTGATGGGGAAGAACTCGACGGCCAATAACGTCATCCTCTTCCTGGCCGCCTTGGAACGGGCGCTTCGGGGAGAGGGTTTTCCCTGTGCCTCGGGCATCCCCGCCGCCGAGGAGATTTATCTGAAGCATCCCCCGCAGTGGGGCGGGGCATGATGCGCGCGTGGCTGATCGCATGACGAATCCCAGCCGGTATCCCCCTCGCCCCGGCCTTTTTCCTCAGGGGAGAGGGTAGGGTATGTATCCGGTCGGCCGGCTGGTGCCGGCGATGAGAGGAATGCGATCATGGCGCGTGGCGATCAACTGATCCGGCAGTGGAGATTGCTCCACATCCTCGGGATCCGGGGCGGCCGCACGGCGGATGACCTGATGCAGGAGATGCCGTGCAGCCGGCGCACCGTCTGGCGGGACCTGGCCGTGCTTCAGAAGGCCGGCTTCCCCATCACCATGGAACAGGACGGGCGCGAGCGCCGCTACCGGCTGATCGAGGCTCCCCGGGGTGCGCCCCCGGCGCCGTTCACCTTGACGGAGCTCATGAGCCTGCACCTGGGCCGCCACCTGCTGGTGCCCCTCCGGGGGACGCCGGCCGGAGAAGGGATCCACGCGGCTCTTGAAAAGGTCTCGGCCACCCTGGGCCCGGCGGCCAAGAATTTCCTCACGAGCCTCGGCGAGAGCATCTCGGCGCGCAGCGTGCAGGCCAAGGACCACGCCCATGCGTCCGAAACCCTGCGGATGCTTCAGCAGGCCCTCCAGGAGCGCCGCACTCTGGAGGCGAAGTACCACTCGTTCGGCCGCGACACCGTCAGCAGCCGGCGGCTGGATCCCCTCCACCTCTGGCACCAGCAGGGCGGCATCTACCTCGCGGCGTATTGCCACACCCGCCGGCAGGTGCTCACCTTCGCCCTCGAACGCTTCCGGCACGTGCGCCTCACGGATGATATCTTCGAGGCTCCTCGTGAATTCAACCTGGATCGCTACCTGGAGGGAAGCTTCGGCATCTTCCGGGGCGAGCCGGTCCGAGTCGCCCTCCGTTTTTCCCCGCAGGTTGCCCGCTACGTCGCGGAACGCCAGTGGCATCCCAGCCAGGTGGTGAGCCTCCTCTTGACCGGAGAGCTGGAGATGACTCTCCGGGTCCCCCTGAGCCCGGAGCTGCGGCGGTGGATCCTGGGCTACGGGAAGGACCTGGAGGTCCTGGAGCCCAGGTCCCTCCGCGAGGACATCCGCCGCGAATGGCTGGCCGCCCTGCGGGGAAGGGAAGGCCGCGTCGCGGCCGTCAAGTTCCGGGCGCCGGGGCGTCCGGGCTGGGGGTCGCGGGGCAGCAGGGCGTCGAAGCAGGAACGTCTCCGCAGGAAACTCGCTCGAATGACCCCCAAGGCGACGCCGAGGGCGTGACAGCCGTAGTCTCGACAGGAAGAGCTGGCTGGTTCGCCGGCAGGTAGGCGGGGGCGTTGAGCTATTTCGGCGGCTGGGCCTGGGCCGGGCGGGATGAGGGACGCAGGCGTTCCCGCGGGGGAGATCGCAGAGGGGGCGCGCCGGTCAGCGTATGGGATGCCCGTCTCTCGTCAGGTCCTGTCGCAGTTCGGCGATCGCCGCCAGGGCCTGCCCGGTGTCCCCGCGCGGACTGAATTCGAAGCCGACGGTCCCGGCGTATCCCCCTTCAGCCAGGGAGCGGAGGATGTTCCTGAAGTTCAGCTCGCCCGTCCCCGGCTCGTGGCGTCCAGGGACATCGGCCACGTGGACGTGACCAACCAGTGGCAGATGCCGCCGCAGGGTCTCGGTGACGTTTCCCTCCATGATCTGCATGTGGTACACGTCGTACAGCAAGCGAACACGCGGGCTGCCCACCTCCGCCACGATGGCAAAACCCGCTCGGGCGCTGTCCAGGAAGTACCGGGGATGATCCACCAGGGTGTTGAGCGGCTCGAGGAGGAGCGTGATCCCCGCCTCCTCAGCGAGCGGCGCCAGCTCCGTCAGCCCGTTGACGACATGCCGCCGCTTCTCGGCCGGCGTCAGGTCGGAGCGCGCGGGCCGGGCCGCTCCGTCGGGCAAGAGTTCGTCGGTGAGGATCATCAACCGGTCGCACTGGAGGCGCCGGGCCACCGCCAGCGAGCCGCGCACCTCCTCCCGGTAGATTTCCCAGTCCTGCGGGTCCACCAGCGAGCCGCGCCGCTGCCCGCTGAAGGTGGCCACCCCGAGCCCCCGATCCACTAGGCCGCGGAGACCGTCGAGATCCTTGCCGCCCCAGCCCCAGAACTCTACGGCCGTGAAGCCGGCCTGGCGGACCCGTTCCGCGCGCGCGAGGAAGGGGAGCTCCGGGTAGATCATCTCGAGGCAGACGGCGAACCTCACCCCTTGTCCTCCCGGGGCACCAGGTGCAGGCTGTTCTCGTCGAAGGTCAGGCCCACCGGATCCCCCGCCCCGAGGCCGGCCCCTCCCTTGGGATGCCCCACCTTGACCAGGAGGGTCTGCCGCCCCACGGCCACCTCGTAGAACACCTCGCCACCGAGATACGTCGCCGTACTGACCTGACCCTTCCACCGCCCTGCACCGGGGGCGGCCAAGCCGATCGCCTCGGGACGAAGGAGCAACCACACGCGATCGCCGGGGCGGAACCCCCCCGTCGCCACGCGGAAGCGCCCCTCCGCGATCTCCACCTCGGTCCGGCCATCCTCGACCCCCCGCACGGTGCCGGCCAGGAAGTTCCCCTGGCCGATGAAGTCGGCGACGAAACGCGTCCGGGGACGGGCGTAGATCTCCTCGGGGCTTCCCGCCTGCTCGATCCGTCCCTGGTGCATGACCACGATCTGGTCGGAGAGGGTCATCGCCTCGTCTTGGTCGTGGGTCACGTAGATGCTGGTGATCTTGAGACGCTGCTGGAGCCGCCGGATCTCCTGGCGCACCTGGACCCGCAGCTTGGCGTCCAGGTTGCTCAGGGGTTCGTCGAACAGGAGCACCCGCGGCTCGGTGATGAGGGCCCGGGCCAGGGCCACGCGCTGCTGCTGGCCCCCCGAGAGCTGCGACGGCAGGCGCGCCCCGGTGCCCGCCAGGCCGACCAGCTCCAGCATGGACAGGACCCGCGTCCGGATCTCCGGCCCCGGGACCTTGCGGATGCGCAGGCCGTAGCCGACGTTGTCGAAGACGGCCATGTGGGGAAACAGGCCGTAGCTCTGAAAGACCATGGAGGTCCGCCGCTTGTTGGGCGGAAGGGTAGTGATCCGCTCCTCCCCGATGAAGACCTCCCCCTCCGTGGGCGTCTCGAAGCCCGCGATCATCCGGAGCACCGTGGTCTTCCCGCACCCCGACGGCCCCAGCAGGGTCACGAGGCTCCCGTCCTTCACCTCCAGCGAGACGCCGTCCACGGCGGTCACCGGCCCGCCGCCGCGTCCCTGGAACACCTTTCGCAGATTCTCCAACCGAACGGCGTTGCTCACGGTTCACGCTCCGTGGTGGCGATCCCGGCCTCGTGCCACAGGGGCCGGGCGTCCGTGGGGCCCGAAGGGAAATCAGCCGCCCGCCTCGACGCCCATCTGGGAGGTAGCCACGCGGCCCACGCCGAGCTGCATCAGCCCGAGGGCCAGCAGCACGAAGGCGACCAGGACCAGGCTGAAGGCGGCCGCCTGGCTCAGGTCCGCGTTCTCCACGAGGCCGAGGATGGCCACGGTGATCAGGTTCCACTTGCCCGACACGACGAAGATCACGGCGCTGATGGCCGTCATGCACCTGACAAAGCTGTAGGCCAATCCCGAGAAGAAGGCCGGGGTGATGAGGGGCAGGGTGATGGTGACGAAGGTCCGCCCCGTGCCGGCTCCCAGGTTCGTGGCCGCCTCCTCGATGGCCTTGTCGATCTGCTGCAGGGCGGCCACGCCGGCCCGGATGCCCACGGGGACGTTCCGGAAGATGAAGAGCAGCACGATGATGGCGGCGGTCCCGGTCAGGAGCAGGGGTCGCTCGTTGAAGGCCAGGATGTACCCGATCCCGACGACGGTGCCGGGCACGGCGAAGGTCAGCATGGAGATCAGGTCCATGAGGCCCTTCCCCACGAACTCCTTCCGCACCACCAAGAAGGCGATGATCATACCCAGGATCCCGGTGATGGGTGTCGCCACGCCGGCCAGGATCAAGGTATCGCGGAGGTAGCCTCCGCCGATCTGGAAGACGCTCACGTAGTGCTTGAGGGTCAGGGTGTAGTTGGCCCCCCACAGGGTGATGAAGGAGCCGAACACCACCGTGCCGTACAGCAGGAAGATCACCCCCGCGACGACCAGGCACAGTCCGCAGAGGAGGCGGCGGGTGAAGGGGACCACGCTCAGCCGGGCGGGCGACGGCTTCCCGGTCACGGTGACGTATGACTTCCGGCTCACCCAGTACTTCTGGAGGAGGAACGCCACCAGGGTCGGGAGCAGCAGGATGACGGCCAGCGCCGCCCCCCCCGAGAAATCCGCCATCCCGGTGATGTGCAGATAGGCCTGCACGGAGAGGACGTGGAAATTTCCCGAGAGGATGATGGGGTTGCCGAAGTCGGCCAGGGACTCCACGAACACCACCAGGAGCGAGCTGGCCAACCCCGGGACGCTGAGGGGCAGGGTCACCGTCCGGAACACCTGCCAGCGGTTGGCCCCCAGGTTCAGCGACGATTCCTCCAACGCCGGGTCAACGGCCTGCAGGATGCCCAGCATGATGAGGAAGGCGGTAGGGAAGAAGGCGATGGTCTCCACCAGAACCAGCCCCCGCAGGCCGTAGATGTGCGGATCCCACCAGCCCTGGAAGACGGTCCGGGTGATGAATCCCCGCCGCCCCAGGAGGAGGATGGCCGCCAGGGAAAGCACGAAGGGAGGCGAGATGATCGGGAACGTGGCCACAATCCGGAAGAAGCCTTTCCACGGCACGTCGGCGCGGGCGATGGCGAAGGCGAAGAGGTACCCCACCGCCGTCCCCGCCACCGCCACCAAGGCGCCCAGGATAAGGCTGTTGTAGATCGGCCGACGCTCGAACGGCTTGCCCAGGAGATCGCGGTAAACGTGGAGGCTGAGCCGACCGTCCTCCACCACGCTCATCTGGAAGACTTTGTAGAGCGGGTGGACGACGAACAGGAAGAGGCTGACCGCGATGACCGCGATCGTTGCGGCCAGCACCGGGTCGCGCAGTATCTTCCGCAGCTCAGCCATGGCGGCTACGCAGGCGCTGGGGTCTGGGGGTTTGGCGTGGCGCTTATTGGCCGATCTCCGAGCGCCAGCGCTTGATCAGCCGGTCCCGCTCGTCCCCCGCCTTGACGGCATCGAAGTTGATCAGCTTGACCTGATCCGCCCGGACCGCCCCCTTCGCCACCTCGGCCTTGGGGTTCAGCGGGATCCGGAACCATTGCTTCATGAGGTTCTGCGACCGCACGGACAACGCCCAGTCAACAAACTTCTTGGCCAGGTCCGGTTCCTGCCCGCCCTTGACCAGGGAAATGCCCCCGATCTCGTAGCCGGTGCCCTCTGAGGGGAATGTCATGGTGATCGGGTACCCCTTATCGCTCCCCTTGGTAAGGATGTCATGGGAGAAGGAGACGGCAATG
>Ga0315268_10005067_pt1 | contig 14206 bp, 9 predicted proteins | sample C1_top_MG_FD_204535 | JGI IMG/M metagenome (GOLD analysis project Ga0315268, IMG submission 204535) | Sediment microbial communities from Yellowstone Lake, YNP, Wyoming, USA - C1_top | ecosystem: Environmental > Aquatic > Freshwater > Lake > Sediment | place: USA: Wyoming | collected 2017-08-01 | reverse complement strand
CTCTACCTCAGCCATAAAATACTCCTTAGTTTTAATGAGTTAGCCTTAGATTCATAGAAATTCTCCCTTTATATATCCATACTATTATCTATACAATATCATGTCTAGATAAAAATAACCCCTTGTCCCCGTGTATCTGTGGTGAAAAAAGGAAGGCTTAGGGATTCGGCAGGCGCACCACCCGGAAGCCGATGTAGCCGTCGGCATACCGGGACGGCGCGGATTGGCGGGCGGCACAGCGCAGGTCCCGGGCCTGGGAGAACCAGGAGCCCCCCTTCAGCAGGTACAGGGCTCCGGGCTTGAAAGGCCCTCCGGTCCTCAGGGGGGTGTAGAGGTCCAGGCACCACTCGGAGACGTTGCCTGCCATATCGTAGAGGCCATAGCCGTTGGGGGGATAGGAACCCACCGGTGCCGTAAAGAGGAAGCCGTCCCTGGCAGTGCGATCGTTTCGTAGGTTGGCCCGAAAAACTCCGCCGGCGTCAGGAGCTTCTGCCCCCCAGGGGTAAGGCTGGCCGGTGAGCCCGCCCCGGGCCGCGGTTTCCCACTGGACCTCGGTGGGCAGTCGGTGCTCCACCCCGGTGGCCTTGGTGAGCCAGCGGCAGAAGTCCTGGGCGTCCTGCCAGGTTACCCCCACCACCGGCTGGTTGGGAGTGTTGAGGTTCTTGTCCTCCCAGTACAGAGGCGCCTTATGGCCTGTGGCCCTGAGGAAGCGGGCGTACTGGGCGTTGGTGGTTTCGGTGACCGCGATATAGAAGGAGTCCACCCGCACCCGGCGGGGAGTGTCTTCGTCGGCGTAGCGTCCCGCTTCGCTGACCGGGGAGCCCAACAGATAATAGCCGCCGGGGATTAGGCGGAACTTGAGGCCCTGGGATTCCAGGGTTTCCTGGGAGAGCACGGGGGCAACGAACCCCAGGGCCGCGCCCAGGCCCAGCAGTAGGACTGAAAAGATCGTTTTTCGTTTCTCGTTTTTCGTTTTCCGTGGAAAGATCGTCATCACGATTAGCAAGGAGGCTTACCAAACTGGGGAACAAAAGCCATAATTATTTATTCTAAAAAACCCGGGACTGCAAATTTTCCGGCACTGATCAGGGAGGCAAGGCCCGGGGGAATAATCTCTTTTTAACCAAATACGAAAAACGAAAAACCCAAAACGGCCTTATAGCTCCACGGCCCGCTGTACGGCGGTGAAATAGAGGACCAGCCGAACGGCTCCGGGCGACGCCAGGCCTTTGGCCTTGGCCGTCATCTCCCGGTAGGCCAGGAGTTGGGGGCGGTACTTCTCCACTTCCTGATTGATGAACTCTTCCCAATCCCCCTCGGCTTCAGGCCGGGAGGTTTTGAAGTCCAGGACCCACCAATCCTTGCCGTCGAACGCCATGCGGTCCATTTTACCCCGACGAATGGTGTCCGGAGCAGGATGGTCCTCCAGCAGCCACTCGCTGGCCGCTTCCGGAAGCTGCGGCTCAAGGAGCAGTGCCAGGAAGGGGTCCCGGCGGCAGGCCTCCAGCTCCGCCGAAATTTCCGGTGCCAGCGCCGCGGCCGCCTCCGGCCCCAGGCCGCCCTGGCGCAGGGCTGCGGCCAGGCTGTCCTCCCCGGGAAATTCCCCTTCCTTGCCCAGGGTTTCCAGGGCCCGGTGGATGACCTCGCCCCGGACCTTGGCGGCTTCCGGCTCAACCGCGTCCGGGGCGGCCTGGCCCCCGGCCCCCAGCTCCGCCAGGCCGGAAGGGTGGCTCAGTTGATAAGGCGCCGGTTCGGGCTGAAAATCCAGGGGCGTGGGCAATTCCACGGCCTCCGGGGCTGGCCGGCTTCCGGCGTCGGGAATTTCCGTCACCGCCGTCACCGCAATTTCCGGGTCGGGCCAGGTGGCGGCGACCCCCGGGGGCGGCAGGGGTTGACGGTAATGTTGCCAGAGCCAGCCCAGGGGGCTGTCCGCCGGGGGGGCCTTGTCCGGCTTGATAACCCCGGAGAGCACCAGCCGTTGCCGGGCCCGGGTGACCGCCACGTAGAAGACCCGCCGGGCCTCGTTCAGAACCCGGCGGTTCTTCAAATCTTTCAGCATCATGTAAAAAGAGCTGGGCTTTTCCTCCCGATAAGGCCGGGCCAGGGCCAGGCCGCACTGGGAACTGCCGGGGATTTCCTCCAGCAGGAAGGGCGGGGTCTTGTCTTCGCTGGCCAAAGGCTGCCAGTCCAGATAAGGCAGGAAAACCCGAGTGAACTCCAGGCCCTTGGCGCCGTGCACCGTCAGGACTTCCACCGGGGAGCCCTGGGCCCGGGGGTCCGGGGGCTGATAGGCTTCCGGGAAGGTGAAGTCGGCTTTGGCGAAGGTGGCTTCCGGCAGCCCGGACTCCGCGGCGTCCAGGAGGTCCAGGTAGGCCCGGGCGTTGGCTACCCCGGCGGGGCCTTCCCAGGCGGCCAGGACCGGCCAGGCTCCGGTGTCATTGAGGAAGTCCGCGACGATCGTTGCCAACGGCCGGCGCCCCACCCGGTCCCGGGTCCCCAGGAGGGCTGCGGTCAGACGGCGCAACTCCGGAGGGCAAAGGTCTCGGGCGGCAAAGCGCTGGATTTTCTCCGGCCACAGGGCCCCGGCCGTTTGGGCCACCGCGGCCAGGACTTCCAGGGGTTGAGGGGCGAAGGGGCCCCGCAGCACCGTGGCCCAGGCCAGGTCATCCCCAGGCCGCGTCAGGGCCCGGGTCAGGTTGTGGAGATGAGCCGCCACCCGGGAGTCCGAAAGCTTCAGGCCTTCCCGCACCTTCACCAGTAGCCCGGCGTCACTCATGGCCTGCAGATAGACGGGCAGATGCGTGCGGGTGAAGAGCAAAATGCCGATGGTTTCATCCGACTTAAGCTCAGGGACGGCCTGGGAAATTTGTCGAGCCAGCCAGCGGGCCTCAAGCTCCCTGGCCTCCGTGGCTTCGGTCCCGGCAAACAGGGCCAGGTGGGGAGCGGGGCCGTCTGCCGCCCGGGGACCCGGGTCCGCGGCATGGAAGGAGATTTCCCCGCCGGCGCCCCGGCCCAGGACCGTATCCCCAAAGACCCCGTTGGCCCAGCGAATCAGCGTCCTGGTGGACCGGAAGTTGGTGGTGAGGGTTAGCGGCGTCAAGGGGACCCCGGCGCCGCCGGCGCAGGGCAGCCCCTGCCAGGATTCCCGGAAAAGCCGGGGCTTGGCCTGGCGCCAGCCGTAGATGGACTGCTTGGGGTCCCCCACCACCATCAGGCTCCGGCCCTCTCCGATCTCCCACCCCTCCATGAGGCGGCAGAGCAGATTGAGCTGGTTCTGGCTGGTGTCCTGGAACTCGTCCACCAAAAGGTGCGTCAGTTTACGGTCCAGGGCCAGGAGCAGGTCGCCGGGGTTTTCCACCGCCAGGAGCCGGAGGGCCGCCTGCTCCAGGGCGATGAAGTCCAGGGCCTGTCGCCGGGAACAGAGGTCCTCATAAACCGTAAGGGATGCTCCCAGGAGGATGACCAGGTCCTGGAGGGCTGCGGCCTCCTCCGGGGAGCTCCCCACCGGGCTCAAATCGCGGCACTGCTGCAGGAGGTGCGCAGCTTCGGCGGGAATTTCCCGGAACAGGGGAGACCATTTGGCCTTGTCAAAATCCGCCGGAAACCCGACTTTGGGGATCAAACTTTTGCGAGGGTCCCCTTTGTCCGTGAGCAAAGCCCGGGCCACGGCCCGCCAGGCCGGCAGGTCTTCTGGGGAAGCTCCGGGCAGCGCGGCGGGGAGCCCCTGGGCCAGGGCCGAGCCCTGGAGGCTCTCCCAAAAGCGGGCCCATTCCCGGCCCAGTTCGCTGGCTTGCAGGCCGCTGGCCAGGTCCTGCAGGGCCGGCTGCAGCATCAGCCGGAAGCGCGACTCCAAAAGGGCCTGGTAGGCCTCGGGCTCCCGGCTCACCTTCGCCAAGTCGAGAAATTCCTGGAGGCTGTCCCGCCGGGCCAGCAGCCCTTGCAGCTCTCCGGCCAGGCGGGGCCAGTCGTTGTTGAGGCGCACCAAACGCTGCACCAGGGCCCGGCGCACCGGGTCCCGGGCGGGGCGGGCGCTCAAGTTGCGCCGCATCTCTTCCAGGGCTTCCTGCCTCAGCCAGCGGGCCTCGTCGTCCTCCAAGAGCTGAAAATCCAGAGGCACGCCGGCCTCCTGGGGGGCCACCCTCAGAAGCTGGGCGCAAAAACTGTGGAAGGTCATGACCGGGAGCCGCTCCGGCGCCAGTTTCAATTGGGCGCCGTCCCGGTGGCGGGCGAAGACCTCTTGGGCCAGGTCCCGGAGCTGCAACTCATAGGGAGGGGCTTTGGGGCCGGGGTCCCGCCGGGCCCAGAGAAGCTCCATGACCCGGGTCTTAAGCTCCCCCGCGGCCTTGCGGGTGAAGGTGAGGGCCAGCAGTTCCTCGGGGGTCTCCACCCGGGCCAGCAGGGCCAGGAAGCGGGCCAGGAGCACCGAGGTCTTGCCGGACCCCGCGGGGGCTTCCAGGTGAAAGCTTCCAACGGGGTTTAGGGCCTGATCCCGAACTTCCTGGTCGGCGGGCAGGGCTGTCATTCCGCTTCCTCCTCGCTATCCGCCGCCGCCTCCGGGATGAAACCGCAAATTAACGTGTAAGAGCAATATCGGCAGGCCCCGGAGTCTTTCCCGGAGGGAGCCGGGGTGGGATTAGGGCCGAAATCCCCGGCCGCCAGGCGCCGGCCCAGGGCCGCCAGCCGCTTCTCCAGGCTTTCCAGCACGGCCGCCCACCTGGCGGCATGCTTCATAAAGTCCTCGTAACGGAGGTGCTTTTCCCGGGAAGACTTGAGGCCGATGAACCCCGCGCCCAGGTCCGCCACCTCCGGCGGGACCTCCACCCGGCCCTCCCGCAACGCCAGAAGGTAACAGGGAAGCTGGTATTCGTCGCCTTCCTCAAAGACCTGTTTGGCTCCCGGCGTCGCTCCGCTCTTGTAGTCCCACACCATGAGGCGGCATTCCTCCGGATGGTGGTCAATGCGGTCGATGCGCCCCCTTAGAGAAAAAAGCCAGCCCGGCCGGTGCAAATCCCGGAAAACCGTTTCCAGGCTATGCCAACGCCAACCCTGGTGATAGCGTTCCTCTTCTTTCCGGAGCCATTCGTAAAGCAGGCTCGCGTCGTCCCCCAGCCAGCGGTCCAGTTCCGCCTGCCAGTGCAAGTCGTCAAGTCCCTCTGCCAGGGTCTCCCGGGCTGCCTCTGCCAGCAGGCGCCGGGCCTTGGCCGGGTCCCAGACCCCTTCCCGGTTCAGAACCTGCTGAAATTCCCCGGCGAAGCGGGCCAGCACCGCATGGAGCAGCTCACCCCGCTCCCGGGGGTCCAAGCCGGCTTCGATTTCCGGCAGTTCGGCCACGGCCAGCCGGTGCTCCAGCAGAAACCGGCAGGGGCATCGCAGGGCCGTGGCGGCCTGGCTGACGGAGAGCTGGACCGGCAGGGAAAGCTGAAAAACGCGGTCCGCATAACCCGGAAAGGCCGGGAGGGAATAAGACTCAAAAGCCGCCTTGACCGCCAGCGACCTCAACCAGGCCGCCTGGGGCGTGCTCAGCGGGGCGCTTTCCCGGGGCTCCCACTCCCCCGTAAAAAAGGGCGTGCCCACGCGTTCTTCCTCGTCCGTCACCCGGGGGCGGGTCAAGATGATCTCTGGCGCCGCGGCCAGCAGGTTGTGGTAAAGCTCGGCGGCAAAATGATGCTGGCTCTGGTAGGTCCCGCCCAGCACCGCCTGCTTTTCCCGTGGACTGAGGAGCGGCAGGGGCCGGGGTGGCGGCGGAAAGGCGCCGGAATTCATCCCCAGGCAAAAGACCCGGGAGAAGGCCAGGCCCCGGGTCTCCAGCAGGCCCAGGACCTGAATTCCCGCGTCCTGGATGCCGGGCCCGGCCAGGTCCAGGAGCCCTGCCCCATGAGTGAGCCACTCCTGAAGCTCCCCGGCGGTCAGCCTGTCGCTCCCCAGGGTGCGGCTCAGCTCTGCCAGCAGGGCGCTGAGCTGGTTTAAGTGCCCTGCTTCCCCTTCCGCCAGGGAGGCGGGAAATCCCAAGGCCGTCCAAGCCGACTGGAGCCGGGAGACCCACTCTCTCCCGGAGGCCGCCGCCAGGTGCAACCCCTCCCGGAGACGGTCCAGGGAGGCCAGCGTTTCCTCGGATTCGGCAGGCTCAACCTGCCGGGAGATGGACCGGCGGAGCCGGTCCCAGCCCTGGACAACTCTCTGCTCCCGGAAGATTCGGTCCCACCGGGGAAGTCTCCCTTCCAGGGGCCGGAAGGCGCCGTAATAGGGGGACAGCAGCAGCGATACCAGGTCCTCCCGGCGCTCCTGCACGGCGAACTTCAGCGGCAGCAGGGCGGCCTGAAACAGGGGGGTCTCCGTCAAAGACGGCCCCTGGGAGAAATTGTAGGCCCATCCTCCGGAACCCCGAGCCGGTCCCAGCAACTCCCGCAGCACCCGCTGAAGGGGCTGGTTGTATCGGGCCAGGTCCAGGGAGGTGACGGCCAGGCGATGCAGGGGAAACTCCCGGGCCGCGGCCAGGAGTTCAGCGGCCACCCACTCCACTTCCTGGCCCGGGTCCGGAAGGACCACGGCTTCCTTGACGGCCCCGGGGTGCCCCCGGACCTGGAGATACTCTATCCGGGTGTACCTGGCCGCGGCTTTGAGCCAGTCGGCCTCCGCCGGGCCCGGGGTCTCCAGGCCCACCACCAGGACCGCATCAGGCAGCTTGAGTCTGCCGGCCTCCAGGGCCGCCAGCAGCAGGGCTGGCACCTCTTCCGGGCCGATCCACGCACCCTCCCGCAGCAGCCGGCTATAGGTCCGGGTGACCCGGCGCCGCCAGGAAATCAGGGGCGGCTCCAGGGGGAAATCGTCCAGAGTAGGGAGTTGGTGACGGCAGAGGAGGCCATGAGCCTCATCTAAGGCCTGGGCCCAGGCCAACTCCGAGGAAGGGCCTTCGGGGGGCGGAGTCTCTTTCAGGGCCCGGCGCCAGAGGGCCAGGCGGGTCAGGCCCGGCGCCTGGACCTCCCGGGGCCACAGGGAGCGGAACAGGTCGGCGAACCAGGCCTGCAAGGTAATCAGGGGCAGGGGTTCCCAGGCGGCGCGGCCGGCGGCCAGTTCCTTTTCCCGCTGCCGATGCCAGACCTGGCGGGCCAGCCGCTGGTGGGGCACCACCACCAGGGAGCCTCGGGCCTCCCGCAGCAGAAAGTCTTGGAGTTCATCACTGGTGGCGAAGAATTGGGCGGCGGCCAACTAAGTACTCCGGCGGTTTGGCTCCACGGTGACCTTGGGGCCCCCTGAGGGATGAAGGCTAAAAGGCGAAAAGGGAAAAAGGCGAACTTTGAACTTTTGGGAGCCACAGGTGGGGAACAAGGACACAAGTTCCCTTTTTCTCAGGAACTCTCGGCTTCTACCTTTGAGTTCAAGATCTCCCGCAATTCTTCGCCTTCCAGGACTTCCTTTTCCAACAGAATTTTGGCCGTTTTCTCCAGAACTGGCCGTAGCCGCTCCAGGACTTCTTTGGCCCGGCGATAGGCCCGGTCCATTAGGGTGGCCACCTCCTGGTCGATTTCCTGGGCGGTGGCTTCGCTGTAGTCCTTGGCGCCGGCGGGCATGACGGTTTCCAGGAACAGGGGGCGCCGTTCCCGCTCGAAGGTGACGGGGCCCAGCTTTTCGCTCATGCCGTACTCCCGCACCATGGAGCGGGCGATTTCCGTGGCCCGGTAGAGGTCGTTCTGCGCTCCGGTGGAAATCTCGTTGAAGGTCAACTCCTCGGCCACCCGGCCCCCCATCATCACGGCCATGCGGTCTTCCAGCTCCGTTTTGGTCATGAGGTAGCGGTCCTCGGTGGGCAGCTGCATGGTGTAGCCCAGGGCCCCGATGCCCCGGGGGATGATGGAGACCCGGTGCACTTTGTCGGTGGTGGGCAGGGCTTCCGCCACCAGGGCGTGGCCAGTTTCGTGATAGGCCACGATCTCCTTTTCCCGGGGGTTCATCATGCGGTTGCGCTTCTCCAGCCCCGCCACCACCCGGTCGATGGCTTCCTCGAAGTCGTCCATCTCCACCGCGGTCTTATTTTTACGGGCCGCCAGCAAGGCCGCCTCATTGACGATGTTGGCCAAGTCGGACCCAACCATGCCGGGGGTGCGGGCCGCCAGGGTTTTGAGATCGACGTCCGGGGAGAGCTTGATGCGGCGGGTGTGGATTTTCAGGATGTCTTCCCGGCCTGGAAGTGAGGGGCGGTCCACCAGGATATGGCGGTCGAAGCGGCCGGGCCGGATGAGGGCGGGGTCCAGGATCTCCGGACGGTTGGTGGCCGCCATCATGATGACCCCTTTGCGGGTGTCGAAGCCGTCCATTTCGGAGAGCAACTGGTTCAGAGTGTTTTCCCGCTCCTCGGGCCCCCCCATGGGGCTGAAACCCCGGGCCTTGCCGATGGCGTCCAGTTCATCGATGAAGATGATGCAAGGAGCCTTTTCCTGGGCGGTGGCGAACAGGTCCCGGACCCGGGCGGCGCCCACGCCCACAAACATTTCCACGAAATCGGAGCCGGACAGGCTCATGAAAGGCACCCCCGCCTCTCCGGCCACGGCCCGGGCCAACAAGGTCTTGCCGGTGCCCGGCGGCCCCACCAGCAGCACGCCCTTGGGAATGTTGCCCCCCAGCATCTGGAACTTGCCCGGGTTTTTCAAAAATTCGATAATCTCTTTGAGTTCCTCGATGGCCTCATCCACGCCGGCCACGTCGGCGAAGGTGACCTTGGTCTCGTCCTGGACGTAAACCTTGGCCTTGCTCTTGCCCACGGTCATCAGGCCCCCGGCCCCGGTGCCGATGCGGCGGAAGAAATACACCCAGATGGCCACCAGCAGCGCAGTGGGAAGTATCCAGGAAAGAATGCCGGTAAGCCAGGTCTTTTCCGCCACCGCCCGATAACTCAGGTTTTGCTTGTCCAGGGCCTCAACCAGATCCGGGTCTTCCATCCGCACCGTGGTAAAGGTGGGCTCCTTTTTGTCAAACTGCTTTTCCAGCTTTTTGGGAAGCTCCGGGTCGTTCCTTTCCTTGGCCAGCGCCTCAATGCCCGGGGTCAGCAGTCGGCCTTTGATGGTCTCGGAACCGATGACTAGGTCGTTCACGCCTTTGGTCTCTACCAGGTGGCGAAACTCGCTGTATTTTATTTCGACGGTCCGTTCCGCGACGCTGTAAAATTGAAAAAGCAGCAGCCCGGCAAAAATGGCCAGCAAATACCAGATTAAGTAGCGGGCCCCGGGAGACGGGGGTTTCTCAGCCATGCTCACCTCGGTGTATGCGTGGGCTTAATGCCCTGAATTTATAATATAATGGCTTTAAGCGGATAGGGCAACAATACTTGCACCTCCCCCCGGGGTCAGGCTTTGATTGGCTGGCCTCCGGGTAGTCGGCCCAAAATCGGGCGATATCCGGAACTTGCGGCCCGCTGGAAGATCTCGCGAAAATCCAGATTCGGGAAAAAACTTGATTTTGGGGGAACTGGGGGTCTATCCTGCCATGAAGAAAACCATCCTGTCCTGGCGAAGACCCGGATGACAAATCGTCACTTCCGAATTTATCTTTGGCTCATCTTTGCTCTGTTCTTGCTGGGCACCAGTTATCTTATCTGGTTCCGGGCCGTTGACCAAATTGTTGCCGGACTCAGGAAGGGCCCAGGGTTCACCGACCTTGCCGGCTTCCCGGTGGGTTCCGATTTTGTCGCCTTCTGGGCCGCGGCCAGGCTGGCCCTCGACGGCGACCCTGCCGCCGCCTACTCCAGTGAAAAATTGTACCCGGTGGAAACCCAGGCCATTGGTGCTAAAATCCCTCCTTTCCGCTGGAATTATCCCCCCACCTTCCAGTTGCTGGTTCTACCCCTGGGCTTCTTGCCTTACCTTGCGGCTGCGGCCACCTGGATGGGGTTGACGCTGATGGGCTACTTAAAGGTGTTGCGTTCCCTGGCCCCTAACCCCCTAACCCCCTGGTTGTTCTTAGCCTTTCCTCCGGCGGTGAACAATTTATTTTATGGACAGAACGGATTTCTTTCCGCCCTCCTGGTGGGGGGCGGGTTGTTGCTGTTGGAAGACTCCCCCTGGCTTGGAGGGTTCCTCCTGGGTTTGCTCACTTATAAGCCCCAATTGGCGGTGCTGATTCCGGTGGCGTTGCTGGCGGGGCGCCGTTGGCGCGCCCTGGGCGGGGCCGCGGTGGCAGCCGCGGGGCTGGCCCTGGCTAGCCTGGTCTTCCTGGGCCCCGGGGTCTGGAGTGCTTTCTTTAATAACCTTTCCCAAGCCGCCGGGCCCATCAGCGATGTCTCCTGGTGGCAGAAAATGCCCACGGTCTTTGCCGCCGCCATCTCCCTGGGCGCGGGCGTCCCGTTGGCCGCGGTCTTACAAGGAGCAGTGGCCCTGGTCGCCATCATTCCGGTAGTTTGGCTCTGGGCCAAAGGCGCCGGTCTGCCCCACCGGGGCGCCATCCTGGCCTTGGGGACCTTTCTGGTCACCCCCTATGCCCTGGAATACGACCTGGCCGTCCTGGGACTGGCTTTTGCCTGGCTGGGCTGGGAAGCGCATCATCGGGATGCGGTCAGGCAGGAGTTTTTTCTGATGGCTGCCTGGGCCGCCCTGTTCTTTGCCAGTTTTACCCCCCAAAAAATCGGCTTTCAGGTCACCCCTGCCATCGTGCTGGCCTTGATGTTATTCGTAATCTATCCGGAAAATACCCGCTGGCCAAGGCGTCTCGCCGGCGCAGATGCAGGCTAGAGGCTGGCGACATGGTTCATCTATCTTTATGGTTCGCAATAAAATGTGGCCCCGACATCCTCGCCGGCGGCCATAATTCCGGTTTCCGGAGGTTACCATGAGGGTTCTGGCGGCAATTTGCTTGATTGCAATAGTGTGGGCGACCCCCTGCCCGGCCTCCGGGGCGGAGACTCCTGCGGCCCTTCCCACCGTCAGCGTGGAGGCCGAAGGCAAGGTCTCGGCCCGGCCGGATATGGCCACCCTGGTGCTGGAAGTGGAGACCCAGGCCCCCTCTGCGGAGGCGGCCTCCGCGGCCAACTCCGCCAAGGCCGAGGGCCTGCTGACGGCCCTGAAAAAGACGCTGGGACCCCATGACAGGCTCAGGACCCTGGGATACCGGGTGGTGACGGTGCGGACGGCCGGGGACAAGACCCGGCCGCCGGAAATCAAGGGGTATCAGGCCGTCCACCGGCTCCAGGCCGAAGTCCGGGACCCGGCGCGCCTGGGGAAGGTCATCGACGCCGGCTTGCAGGGCGGCGCTTCCCAGGTCAACGGGCCTTACTGGGGCCACTCCCGCCTGGAGGAGTTGCAGCGGGAAGCCGCGGTGGACGCCCTAAGTAAGGCCCGGCGCCTGGCCGAAGCCCTGGCCCAGGCCTCGGGGGCCAAGATCGCCAGGGTGGAGAAGATCTCCACCGGGGTGCGCCTCCTGCCCCTGAGAGCCGCAGGGGAAGCCTACCTGGCCAAAGCCGCGGCCCCTCCTGCCATCGAGGTGGGGGAGGAGGAAATCAAGGCCACCGTCCAGGCTTCTTTTCAATTGGCCCAGTAAGCTTTTGGATTCCGGGGCCTATTTACAAAACCAGGCCAAATGTTATCATTTAACCATAAAATAAATTTTCGGAGGCCTCACGTGACGGATACTAAAGCAGCGGTGGAGAAAGCCCTGGAAAAAATCCGGCCCTTGCTGCAGCGGGACGGTGGGGATATCGAACTGGTGGAAGTGACGGACGGGGTGGTGAAAGTGCGTCTGACCGGCGCCTGCAAGGGTTGCCCCATGTCCCAGATGACCCTGAAGCAGGGAGTGGAACGCCTCCTGATGAAAGAGGTTCCGGGACTCACCGCGGTGCAGGCGGTTTAAGCGGACGGTGCAGCCCCCCTGAGGTCGTCAAAGCCTTGCCGCCCCGGCGGCTGGCTCCGGATTGCGCTTGACATCGAGGGGTGAGCCGCCATAATAACAACGAGCGTGGGGATGTAGCTCAGCTGGAAGAGCGCCTGCTTCGCATGCAGGAGGTCAGGGGTTCAAATCCCCTCATCTCCACCAATGATTTAGGCCACTTAGGTGGCCTTTTCTTTTTCCTGGGCAAGCTCACTGCGGGGTTTCTAGTATTCCTTCAGGCCTTTGAGGGTGCTTTCATACTTTCCCAGATGATAAAATTTTGCCTCCCAATAAACTGATCGCCGGGCGTCCGCCAAGAGGGTTAACGTTCACCCGCAGGATTCTTGATTTTGCCCCAAAAGATGCTTATTTTTTGTGATGCTCTGCATGAAAACCCAATTATTTATAATTTAAGAAAAAAACGGGCTTTTCTCGTCATGGCCAGGGAAAATTCCAAGAAATTCACAGGTGATGGCGTCTTGGTAGAGGCACTGAGGGCAGCCCTTGAGTTAGCCGAAAGCGTTGTCGAGACGGTGCGCGAGCCTCTGATCGTGCTCGACGAGAATTTGAAGGTGGTCTCGGCTAACAATGCTTTTTACCGGACTTTTCAAGTAACACCTCAAGCAACTGAAGGCCGGTTCATCTATGAGCTTGGAAACCGGCAATGGGATATTCCTAAGCTGCGAGAATTGCTGGAAGACATTATCCCCAAAAATGCCGCCTTTGAAGGTTTCGAAGTAGACCATGTGTTCCCGAGCATCGGGCGAAAGACCATGCTCCTCAATGCCAAGCGGATCGAACAAAGGGGAAAGCGCTCCCATCTTATTCTCCTGGCCATTGAAGATATCACGACCCGCAAGCAAGCCGAAGAAACCCTGAGAAAAGCCCACGCCGAACTGGAAAAACGAGTTAAAGAGCGGACAGCAGAACTCGCCGCCGCAAACCAAAAGTTAAGGGAGGAAGTTGAAGGACGTAAGCAAGCGGAAAGATTGCTGGCGCTCAAAGCGCAAGAGCTGGCCAGGTCCAACACCGACCTGGAGCAATTCGCCTATGCAGCATCTCACGATCTAAGGGAGCCGCTCCATGTGGTGGCCGGGTTCTTGGGACTGCTGGCCAAACGTTGCAAGGGAAAAATTGACGCCAAAGAAATGGAATATATTGATCTTTCCTTAAATGCCGTGGCCCGCATGGGACAAATGATAGATGATATTTTGTCATATTCAAGAATCAACACGCGGGGGAAAGAGTTTGAGTTAACCGATTGCAATGCCGTCTTGGACAGGGTTTTGGAGGATTTAAAGTTGGCCATAGCGGAAAGCGGCGCGGCCATTACCAAGGACCACCTGCCCACGGTGATGGCTGATTCCTCCCAACTTGTCCGCGTTTTCCAAAACCTGATCGCCAATGCCATCAAGTTTCGCGGCGACAAAGTGCCGGAGATCCACGTAGGGGCGGAACGACTTGAAAATGAATGGCGGTTTTTTGTTAAAGACAATGGGATCGGCATACCTTCTAAGGATTGCGAGAGAATTTTCCTAATGTTTGAACGGTTGCACGATAAGAGCAAATACTCCGGGACCGGAATCGGTTTGGCGATCTGCAAGAAAATCGTGGAACGACATGGCGGGCACATCTGGGTGGAGTCGGAACCGGGTCGGGGATCAACCTTTTATTTCACGATACCTGCAAATCATGAATGAGGCCAGGTTGAGGAGGACACAACCGGCTGACTTCTCATGGTGACTCCGAATCAGGGCGCTGGATAGTGATCTGTTGCAATTTGATCCGGCCCTTTTCTAGATGGTAGTGCAATGCCAGAGTTGCAGCTAAGGTGAGGATCAGGCCGCATACCGCCAGAACCCGTTCCCAACTGATGGTCAGCACCCCTTCCAGGATCACTTCCCGGAGCATGCTGATAATGGCCACTTCGATGATGGACCCGAGCAGAATGCGCTGTTCCTCCAGGTAGTAAATCATTAGTCGGAAGAGTTCGATCAGGACGAAGAGATAGATTAAATGGCCGGCGATGGTCCGGAAATTCTTGGTCTGCATGGTCTCCAGGCTGGTCTGGTAAATCTGCACCAGCATGATCCAAAACATCAGCAGGCACACGATAACAACGATGAGGTTCTGCATATTTTGCAGGATGCCCGACATGCCCACCGATGTTTGCGAACCGAAAAATCTCCGTAACTTTATCAGCTTCATAACCATTTCCCGGCATTTAACTAATATGAGCCTGTTGCGAAATACATCGCAAAATTTGTTTAAAACTGGGCCAGATTATCCTGGCAAAATGGCATAACTTGTTGTAATATCGGGAAAATAAATTTCCCGGAGGTCCCATGAGCAAGAC
>Ga0315268_10005066_pt1 | contig 14210 bp, 9 predicted proteins | sample C1_top_MG_FD_204535 | JGI IMG/M metagenome (GOLD analysis project Ga0315268, IMG submission 204535) | Sediment microbial communities from Yellowstone Lake, YNP, Wyoming, USA - C1_top | ecosystem: Environmental > Aquatic > Freshwater > Lake > Sediment | place: USA: Wyoming | collected 2017-08-01 | reverse complement strand
GCCGGAAGCGGTCGTGAGCGTAGGCACGCGCAAGAAAATCGCCAAGGTTCGCAAGACCCTTGAAAAACAAGGGCCGAATCCACTTTTCGGCCTCGATCTCTAATGGAACTTCCGTTAATGGTTTCCGGCGAGCCGGCGGCTAGGGATCAAAGGCAGCAAACAGGGCTTGCAGTTCGTCGTCCATGCGCCTCGCCCACGCTGCCAGCCGCGAGGACCAGCGTCCACTGGGTCACGACGGACTTCGCAGGCCCCGGAGACGCACAGCCACTCTGAGCCGTGGCGAAGTTCACGCCGGCAGAATGTCTCTAGCCATCAAGCCAGTCAACCCACTTCAGCGGCCTGAGAACTCTGTTCCTCAATCCTTAGCCAGCTAGGCTTCTAGGTCCACTATGCCCCCGACAGGCGCAGCTAGATCCCTTGGGCTTCCTAACGTTGGAGTCGTTTCCGACACGCACTTGGGCTGACGCTCAGGTCTCGGGGTAGCTCCCGCCACCCCGCACCCGAGCGGAGGATCCGAAGGATCGCCTCGAACACAAGGCGGTTAGGTTTAGGCGGGCGGCCCGGCCGCCGTCGCTTGGCTTGGGGAAGCAGCGGCTCGATCTTCTTCCACTGTGCCTCACTGACCAACGGCGCACGCACGGCTATCGTCTCGCAAATGCGCCGGAAAGGTACAAGTCTAAAATCTTGGTCATCAGCACTTTGTGAAACCACATTTAGAAACCAGTTCTAGCAGCCCGTCGGACTTAGGTCGGCAGGCGAGTTGACCGTGGTTGTTATATCCGCGATGGCCGCTGGGAGTGGCGGCGCTGAGCGGCTTCTGCCGGGTGGGCCGTTCCCTCGGCGACGCCCTTCAAACCGGCGGTTTGTTCCGGCATTTTGCGGGCTGCCTTGGGTCGTGTCACGACCGGCACATCCCCCATTGCACACCCGGTCTGCCTTCTCCGTTCTCCGCTAACTCTGGAAACCGCTTCCGAATCACCTCGTCCCCAAACGGGCCCGGGGAACGAGCCTCGACGCGCCGACGTGCAGGCGTGAAGAAAGTGCTTTGAATCCTCGGCCAAGCGCGCTATTCTGCCGGCGATGTCTGATGCGATATCGGCCGTCCGGACGCCCGCTGGCGGAGCGGTTTCCGAAGTCGCCTGGGTTCCTTCCGACACGCGAGGGAATGGACCCCGGTTGGGGCGACTTGGTTCGGCGCGCGCAGCTCATCGCCGCGGAGCAACCGGATGAGAAAGGAACCATGAACGCGAAAGACAAACCGTCGTTGCCGTGGCCGGAGAATCACCGCGGCGTCCTCCCTTGGGGCGCCTTCACCCTGATTGAGCTGCTGGTCGTGATCGCCATCATCGCCATCCTCGCCGCCCTGCTCTTGCCGGCGTTAAGTCGAGCCAAGGACCGCAGCCAAATGACTGTGGACTTGAACAACGTGAGGCAGATCCTGATGGCCAGTCATCTGTACGCGAACGACAACAACGATCGCCTCGCACATCCGACGTGGGGCGGCGATCTGACCGGCCCGGATGGCTGGGTTTACGCCACGGCGAACAGAGGTCGCATTCCCAACGGTCCTGCGACGCCCGGGTCGGCTGCCGGCAAGGACGTCAACTCCGTGCAGTTCAGTAATCAGGTCGCCTTTTTCAGAATCAGCCAACTGGGTCCGTTTCTCAACGATTATCACCTCTGTTGGTGTCCGAAGGACGTGGCGACACGGGGCTCAGGGAAACTCCACAAGCTCTGGCTGGACCGTCCCGTCAAGCTGACTTCATACTGCATGAACGGAACGATCGGCGGCTATAACAACATTGGCAGAGCCTCACTCAGTCCCGACGGAGCCACCTACAAGCTGAGTGACTACCTCCCAACCGACTGGCAATTGTGGGAGCAGAATGAACTGGACGCCTACAACTTCAATGACGCGGCGAACGTTCCGCCGCCCGGCTACACCGGGAACGGGCTGTCCATTCGACATGCCGGCGTCGCGGGGTGGTATAACATCAACCTTCCCGACGCCCCCAGTACGATCAAGGGCATCCCGGGCATCGCGGTCGTCGGGACTTTTGGTGGCACGGCCCTGCGGGTAAAATGGGTCCGCTCGTGGGAACTCATCAACCGCGAGCCGTACCCCAACGAGATCTTTAACGGGCCGATTTATCGCGGAGGGTGAATCGAGGAAGCAGGCCAGATTGGCGGCCCAACCTTTCGCCCGAGCGTTCCGGTCTGTACCAGACTGCCAATAGAATCGCGGCTATCTGCCAAGCCATGCCAGGCTATGCCAAGTCAGGCAAAAGCAAACTTTCAGCCGGCTTTCGGTGCCCGGCGTCCATAAAACCGCCCGCTTGCGCAGCCGGCTTACGGTGGAGCTGGATTGCTTGGTCGCGACCGGTTCTTGTGCGCAAAGTGGGCTGAAAGCCGCGGCTCCGAGCCACCCCAAGGTCCGCGGCAAAAGCCATTTTCGCCTCAAACGTACTCCCAACTCTGCAGCCACCGGTAACGGGCCGGCAAAGTGGTGGCGATCCGGTCATTGAAGCCCTGGAGCTGGGCCTTTTCTTTGACATCCAGTTCCCGGCGCTCCGCCACGGCCTTGGCTATGTTGTCCACTTCCGCCACGCTGTTCAGGCCCGGGATGGGGATGACGGTGTTGGTGTGAAGGATGTAGCGGATGGCCAGGCGCGCCCGCTGGTAGTCTTCGTCCTGGTTGCCCGTGAAGAGCGTCCCCGCTGCGAACGGCTTGATGCCGAAGGCCCCCACGTCGCACTTTCTCAGCGCCGCAAAGAGGCTGTCCTTGGGCGCAGCCTTGCTCATGGTGGTGAAGGGAAAGCAAACGACGTCAATCTGGGGAAAGTATTCGATCATGAACTTGATCCAGCGGCGGTCGTGGCTGGAGAAGCCGATCGCGCGGGCCTTGCCCTGTTCCTTGGCCTTTTGGAGGGCCTCGGCGATTTCGCAGGCGGTGTTGAAAGTGTGCCGGCCGCCCGGTTCCAGGCAGGTAATGCGCCACAGGTCCGTGTACTCCTGTTGGGAGTCGCGGAGCAGCTCGTCCAGCGATGCCAGCAGCTTTGGCGCGGTGCGGTAGTTCTCGTTGCGCACTTCCGCCGCCCCGTGCGAGAGGGCCAGGTACATCTTGTCCCGCCGCCCTTTCAGGGCCTTGGCGTCCCGTTTGACCTCGTTGTCCCAGCAGGCGTCAATGTAGTTGATACCCGCCTCGATGCAGCGGCTGACGATTTCAGCCCGCTCCTGGTCGTTGCTCCGCGAATGCCCGCCCAGGCAGACTGCCGAGACCATCAGGCCGCTCTTGCCTTGCCGACGGTATTCCATGTTGGGATTGTAATTGAGGATCTTGGCGGTGTCGGCCTTCTGTTCGGCAGCCGCCGCGGGGGTACCATTCGCCAGGCCGGCAACTCCCGCCGCCACACCCGCCGCCGCCTTCGCCGCCTCACGCACAAACTCGCGCCGACTCAATGATTCACCATTCATTTGGCTTGCCTTTCCTGGGTTAAGGTTTGGTCAACGGCCGACTGCCCTCCAATCGTGATAAAGCTCTGATTTCGTCAGCCGACAGGGCGCGGTCGTAAATGCGAAGGTCGTCAATGAGGCCCTTGAAGCCGCGCCCAATGCGGACCTCGAGTTGGTCGCCGGTTTGGATCGGCCACATGTCCAGCAACCCGATGTCGTCAATCTCCGCCAACTCGCCGTCTTTGAAGAGCTTGACGTGGTCGTAGAGATTTGGCGGGGCCGCGGCCTGCACGACCACGGCCACGTGATGCCAGGCATCGTCGTTGGTCGCCGCCCGCATGTAGAGGTAGCCGCCTTTGGGCGTCACACCCACCCGCCCGCGGATGTGTCCGAGGACCCACATCTGGCCATAATCATCCGTCCCCCAGGCGACGACCTCGCCGGCGGCCCCGGCCGTCTTGATCCAGGCCGAAATCGTGCGCGGCCGCGAGCCGGTCACGCCCTTGTAGCCGGGGACTTTGAGGGCGTCATTCTTGCCCTCGAACCTGATGGCTTTGCCGTCACGGCCGGCGGCGGAGCGGGTGTCGAACGACCCGCCGCCCTCGGGCGTCGCCGGATGGCCGCCCCGGGAAGCATCCGCCGCGGTATTCCCTGACGTTTCGTCGAACTTCCACCACCCGACCAAGTGCGGGTCAGTGTCAAGCGTGATTGCCTTGGCTGGATTGGCCGCCGTTGCGGCCGAGGGCTGCCCGGTGGCACAGCCCAAGGGGCCTAATATGGCCAGGCTGGTGAGGGTGACCAACAATTTGCTCATGCGCCCACAGTTGCTCGATCCCCCGCGGGTCTCGTTGCCAAGACCATCCTCGAAACGCCCCCTTTTGTCAAACTGCGATTCAGGCACGCGGAAGATGGCCGGTCTGCCGCTTCACGCGCCCGGCTTGGCGTCGGCCCTGACCTGAAAATGCCACCGAGGGCACCGAGAACACAGAGGCGAATGCTTCAGAATCGTCGTCCTCCCTCCATTTTCATCGTTTGTGGCGCCGCGTGCGGCATCAAGTCTGACCAGAAAATGCTCACCGGCCCCGACAGCGCGAAGCGTTTGGAGTGCGGCGGCTTGCCGGCGCTTTTGGACGGTCCGGCGCGTAAGAAAGCGGGAGCAAGCTCCCGCACTCCAAACGCTTCGCGCTCCAGGCAGCCCCAGTCCCATTTTCATCGTTTGTGGCGTCACGCGGCGCCGCATGTCGTCTGACCTGTTCCGGCGCCCCCGCAAATGCAGGTTGAATCAGGCCGCCGGGCGGGCTAGAATGGCCCCGATGCGTTGCTTGCGGACCATGCTGCTGGCGCTTTGCTTGACGAGCGCCGGCCTCACTGCCCTCGCCGGGCCGGCCCGGATCATCAAGGTCCTGCCGCACCACCTCGACCAGGCAGGGCGTGCCTCGCTCTCGCCGAGCCTCTACGAACGGGACGCTTACCAGGCCCACCTCCGCCGCAATCCCTCGCTTTGTTCCGGCCTGCGCTTCGACGTGCAGTGGAAGGCCAGGCCCAGCGTGGCGGCGAATCTCAAGCTCCGTTTGGAGTTGCTCACCCGCACCCGCCCCAAGCGCCAGCCTTTGGTGCTCGAAAAGCCGGTCGTGGCCAAGACCAGGTGGTCTCGCTGGACGGCGTTAAGCCTGACCGGCGAAGCCTTCCGCCAGGCCGGGGACATCATCGCCTGGCGGGCGAGCTTGTGGGACGGTGAGCGGCCGCTGGCAGAGCAGAAATCGTTCCTGTGGTGAAGTGCAAGCAGGACTCCGTGGCGGAGCGCCACGCCCCATGCAGCACCACAAATGAGGAGAATGAAGGCGACTGGGCAGAGTGGCGCGGGGAAACCGTTGAAAACGGTTAGTACCCACGTCGCGCGCCAACACCCCACTGAAGTGGGGTGTGAATGAGAAGGCCCCTGACGAGCGCCAGGGGACTTCGTTCTTTCCGCGTTTCATCTGTGTTTCATCCGCGGCCGAACACCATTTCCCGCAATGAAACGCACCGCTATCCTTGACGTTGTCGGGCTGACCGACTCCTTGCTTGGGCCGGCGATGCCGCGCCTGAGTCAGTTCGCCGGCAACGGCGCCAAGGCGGTCATCGTCCCGGCGTTTCCGGCAGTTACTTGCACCGCCCAGGCCAACTACCTCACTGGCCAGCCGCCGGCGCGCCACGGCATCGTCGGCAACGGCTGGTACAACCGCGAGTTGGCCGAGGTGCACTTCTGGAAGCAGTCCAACCACCTGGTGCAGGCCCGCAAGCTGTGGGAAGAGTTGCGCGCGGTTGACCCCCAGCTCACGTGCGCGCAGCTCTTCTGGTGGTTCAACCTGCACTCCAGCGCCGACTACTCCATCACTCCGCGCCCCATCTACCGCGCTGACGGCCGCAAAGTCTTCGACATCTATGCCTGGCCTTACTCGCTCCGCCCGCAAATCAAGCGCGACTTGGGCGAGTTCCCGTTCCTGGCTTTCTGGGGGCCGGCGGCGGGGGTGGACACTTCGCGGGCAGCAGCGGACGCCGCTTCGCGCTGGATCGCCGAGGCGGCCAAATGGATCGAGCGCCAATACCACCCCACCTTGAGCCTGGTCTATCTGCCGCACTTGGACTACAACCTGCAGCGGCTTGGCCCGCGCCATCCTGGCATCGCCCGCGACCTGCGGCTCATTGACGCCATCGTCGGCGATTTGCTGGATTTCTTTCGCCAGCAATCGGTGCAAGTCGTCCTGCTCTCCGAGTACGGCCTGGCGGAGGTGGACACGCCGATTCACCTCAACCGGCTGTTCCGCGAGCGCGGCTGGCTGGCGGTCAAGGACGAATTGGGCCTGGAATTGCTCGACCCCGGGGCCAGCCGGGTCTTCGCCGTGGCCGACCATCAGGTGGCTCACATTTACTTGAACGACCGCTCCCTGGAAAGGCCCGCGCGCGACCTGCTGGAAGGACAGCCAGGCGTGGCCGAAGTGCTTGGCGAAGCCGAGAAAACCGCCGCGGGCATCGCCCATCCGCGCGCCGGGGACCTCATCGCGGTGGCCGCTGAGCGCGCCTGGTTCACCTACTACTATTGGACTGACGAGCGCCGCGCGCCGGACTTCGCGCGCACCGTTGACATCCACCGCAAACCTGGCTACGACCCGGTGGAGCTGTTCCTTGACCCTAAATCGCCGGCACTGAAGTTGCGGATGCTCTGGCGCCTGCTCCAAAAGCGGCTGGGCTTTCGGATGTTGATGGACGTGGTTCCGCTGGATGCGACTCTGGTGAAAGGCTCGCATGGCCGGCGTGGGGCCGACCCCGCCCATTGGCCGCTGCTCGTCGCCGAAAACAAGGACGCCCTGCCAGGCGCGCCGGTGGACTCGACTCAGGTCCATGCGCGCTTGCGGCATTTGGTGGCGGGCAGTCTCCTCTCCCCCACCGGGGGAGAGCAGCAAGGTGAGGGGGCGATGAACCCACCGATTGCGTCTCTTCCCTGAGTTGCGGACCGCACCCGCCCCCTCACCCTGCCCTCGCGCCGATGGGTGAGAGGGAGGGGCAGGCCAGGCCAGCTAACGCGCTTGAACTTGGAGCGTCACCGGGCCGAGCAAGCCTGATTCGAGCAGGGGCGAGTCTTTCGTGAACTTCTTGACGTTGGTGACAGTGAACCGCTGGCCGGCCGGCAGCCCGGCATCGCCGATCAGGCGGTTGGGCCAGAGGTTGACCACGACGATTTGGAGGCGGTTGCCCGTGGGGCGCGCGCAACCGGTCAGCTCCGCCCGCCAGGGGGCACACCAGACCACCCCGAGGTCCTTTCCGTTCAGGCGCACCTCGGCCACGTTCTTGACCTTGCCCAAGTCGAGGTAAAGCCGCTGCCCTGGCGCGCGGGCCGCCGCTGGCAAGTCGAACGTCTTTTTGTAAGTCGCTCTGCCGGAATAGTAGCGAATGCCCGGCTCGGCGCGCTTCGTCCAGTCATCGAGTCTCTCAAAAACCACTGACTCCGGCCCGCCCCACTTGGGGTCGAACTGCACCGTCCACGGCCCGCTCAACTCGGCGAGGCTTGTCACCGCGGGAAAGTTCCCGCGCTTCACCAAAGGCGGGCTGGCAGGCTTGCGGAAGATGACGAACCACGACTGCCGCGGGGCGAACTCCAGCGGCACCACGGTCCGGCTGCCTTCCTGGCGGAAATCGGTTGCGTCCCGGCGCTCGCCGGTCACGGCGTCCCAAAGCTCCGGCTGCTTGCCGGCGACCCGGAACACGCACTGCGCCTGCTCCGGGCGGTTCTGCTGGTTGGACACGAAATAAATCTCCGCGGCCGCGCAACTCCGGTGGATGAAGTCCAGTTGCGCGTCCGCCGCCCCGCCGCGGCACTCGAAATCCGGCGGCACATCCAGGGCGGCGAGGGTTTCGGCCAGCGTCGGGCCGCAGACAATGCGCCCCTGGCCAACCTTGCGCTCTTTGACGCGCTGGCCGTCCACTTCGCCCCACAATTCGCCGGCCAACTGCTTCACTTCCGTGTCGCACTGCGGGTAGCCGGTCAGGCCCGGCGCGCGCACCGGCTTGGGGCCGACCACCGTCGCGCCAGCTTCAACCAGGGCCTTGAGCTTGCGCAGCACCGGGGGCGACATCGTGCGGCGCTCCGGCAGCACCAGCAGCCGGTAGCTCATGCCGTCGGGCAGCGCGAGCTGGCCATCCTTCACGCTCAGGCGGCGCAGGAGCGCATCGGCGTTGATGGTGTCGCAGTCGTAGCCCGCGGGCAGCGGCGGGCGCATGTGGGTTTTGGCGGGCACGTAGTTCGGCACGTCTTCGCCATAGAAGTAACACAGATCGGCGACGAACCGGCCCTGCTGGAGCAAGAACTGGCACCGGGCCAGGTACTTGAGCCAGCCGTGTATCTGGTCCCACCAAGTGACGTTGCGGTCGAAATGCGTGCCCGCTGCCTCCCACTGGTAGCCCGGCTTCACGTCCAAGCGGCCTTGATGCACGTAGAAACAGAGCACGTTGCGCGTCAGCCCAGCGCAGAAGGCGCGGTCGCCGACGTCCTTGAAGTCAAAGAAATCCTCCTCCCAGTTTGGCCCCATTGTGGTGAAGGCCTCCGCTTGGCAGAGCCGCTTGCCATAAATGTGCGCCGCCGACGCAGCCTGCCGCACGGTGTCGCAGATGTGGTAATTGTTGGTCAGGGCGATCGGCCCATTGGGTTCGGGCGCCCGTTTCCAGAACTCGCCCATCGGAACGTCGTTGATGCCCTCGCACTCCAGACCGTCAATGTGGAGCCAGAACGGCCCGCCCGATTCCGGGTGCGTGCCCAGGCCGTGGCGCTGGGCCAGTTGGCGCAGGCGGCGATAATGGTTGGCGGCGAACAGGTCGCCGATGGTGCGGCGGTAGTCCCAGAGAAAACGGTTGGCCACTTCGCGGCTCTCAATAATCCGCCCGGCCAGCACGGGCAGATAAGGCAACGGGTCATAGCCGCGGCGGGCGCGGAACTCGGCGCGGAATTCAGGCGTCCAAGTGGGCTGAAGCCCCCTGGCGCCCTCCACCTCATAGCTGTCGTCGTGCACGTATTTGAGCGTCTTCCCGGCCAGGCTGCCGGCGTCGGCGATGAGTTTCGCCCCCGTTTCTGCGAAGTGCGTGTCCATGGCTTTGGCGCTGAAGAAGTCAATCTCCCATCCCTGCGCGCCGGGGCTGACGCATTTCGTCCGCGCGCCCAGCAGCGTGTAACCGAAGCGCAACACCGTCCAGGTCCCCTTCGGGGCGTTCCAGCGCAGGCGGCCCGAGGCGTCCATCTGGCTGGACAACTCCAGCACCTGCTGGCTCGCGCAGGCCTGCTCGCCGGGGACGGCCGGGTCTTCTTCGTCGAGCATCTCCGGCGGACCTTTGAGGAAAACGCGCGCCGCCTTGAGGTCCCAGTTTTTGAGCTTGGGGGCGTCTTGGGCTTCGGCCCGGTCGGGAAACGCCGCCACGGCGGCGTCGCGGTAGTAATCTCTCGTCACGGGGGGCAGCGGCAACGCTTGGTCAATCGCGCCTGGCCCGCGCACCGTCGTGGCCGACCAGACCAGCGACTTGGCGGCGTGCTCCGGCGTGACCCACGTGCCGCCAGCGTCCCAGCCACTGCACAGGTTCACGCCCACCTCCAGCTTCAAGCGCGCCGCCTCGCGGAGGGCGTGCTTGAACAGCTCGCGCCACGCCGCGCTCATGAACACTGGCCCGACCGGCGAGCCGCGGCCCTCGCCGGCGTCAAACAGCAGCACCCCCGCGATGCCCTGCCGCCGCATCTCTTGCAGGTCTTTGGTGATGCCTTCCTTGGTGGCGAAACTATCCAACCACCACCAGTAAGCCCACGGCTTGGCGGCCGCGGGCGGGTTCAAAAAGCCCCGCTCCAGTCGGCCGGCATCCTGCCCGTGGCACTGAACCAGCGCCAGCGCCACCGCCACGGCTCCGCCAGCGATGCTCCCCAATTGTCTTCGCATGTCGGTTAGACTTCCTGGCCGGAGCATGGCCCCAAGCCGCGCAAAATGTAAACGCTATCCGCGAAATCCGCGTAATCCGCCGTCGCCGTTTAACCGCGGATTACGCTGATTCCACGGATGATCAGGTCCGGGCTGGGGCTTTACGACCAACACGTTGGGCTTGGTTTTTGGGTGGCTTCGCGGATGCCACGCATGAGAAGAGGAACCCGGCAAAGGCGAATCTCCGGTTGCGGTCGGGGGCCAGTTCGGATAGAATAAGGGCGTGCGGCGGTTATTGATAGCATTGGGGGCGGGGCTATGGGGATGGCTGGCCCCCAGCTTGCAGGCCGAGACGGTCGCCCGGATCCGCGTCGCCGGGGCCATCGGCCCAGCGACGGCCACCTACATTGCGCGGGCAATAGGGGAGGCGGCGGCCCAGCAAGCCCAGTGCCTCATCATCGAGCTGGACACCCCGGGCGGCCTGCTGGAGTCCACCAAGGACATTGTGCAGTCGTTTTATAGGGCCCAAGTGCCGGTGGTGGTCTATGTGGCGCCCGCCGGGGCCATCGCCGGCAGCGCCGGCTGCTTCATCACGCTGGCGGCGGACGTGGCCGCGATGGCCCCCAACTCGAGCATCGGCGCCGCGCATCCTGTGGCCATCGGCGGGCTGGGCGCCGAGAAGCTCGACGACGTGATGAAGCAAAAGCTGGAGAACTTTGCCACCAGCTACATCGAGTCCATCGCCGCCAAGCGCAACCGCAACGTCGAATGGGCCAAGTCAGCGGTGCGCGAGAGCGCGAGCATCACGGCGGAGAAGGCCCTCGAGCTGAAGGTCATTGAGCTGATCGCGAAGGACGTGCCCGACTTGCAGCGGCAGTTGGAGGGGCGGGAGGTCAACGGGCGGACGTTGCGGACGGTCGGGGCGGCGGTGGTTACCCTGCCGATGTCACTGCGCGAGAAGGTGTTTCAGGCGCTGGCCCGGCCGGAGGTGATGTTCATCTTCATGCTGATTGCGATTTATGGGATCATCGGCGAGTTGAGCAATCCCGGCGCGGTCTTGCCCGGGGTGGCCGGGGCGATTGCGTTGGTGCTGGCGCTTTACCTGGCGGCGATTCTGCCGATTAGCGTTGCGGGGGTGGCGCTGATTATCGTAGCTTTGGGCTTGTTTGTGGCGGACGTTTTTGCTACCACCCACGGCGTGCTGACCGCCGGCGGCGTGATTGCCTTTGTGCTGGGTTCGCTGATGTTGTTTGACCGCAGCGAGCCGGCCTTCCGGCTGTCGCTGGCGTTCATCGTGCCCGGCACGGTGGTGACGGTGGTTTTCTTCTTATTGGTGATTGGGGCGGGCCTGCGCGCCCAGTTCTGGCGGGTGAAGGCCGGGCGGGAGACGATGCTGGGCAAAACCGTGAAGGCGCTCACGCCCGTTGACCAGCGGGCCGGGAAGGTGTGGGTGGAGGGCGAGTGTTGGAACGCGGTCAGCGAAGCCCCCATAGAGGCGGGCCGGCTGGTGGAGATCACGGCCGTCGAGGGCCTCACTCTGAAAGTCAAGGCCAAGTCTTAGCGGTCTTGGCCAGCTCGCGCAATAGGTTAAAGGTGACAAAACAGGAGTTCTGCTTATGGGTATGGAGAAGCTACTGAGTTTGATGGCGTGGTTGGTGCCGGTGGTCATAGTCGGCTCGATCGTGCTGCCGACCATGGTGCGGATTCTGCGCGAATACGAGCGCGGCGTCGTATTCCGGCTGGGCAGACTGGTGCGCGCCAAGGGGCCCGGCCTGGTGTTGCTGATCCCCATCGTGGACCGGTTGGTGAAAATAGACTTGCGCGTGATCACGATTGACGTGCCCAAGCAGGAGGTCATGACGCGGGACAACGTGCCGGCCACGGTGGATGCCGTCCTGTATTTCCGCGTGGTGGACGCGGAAGCGGCGGTGATCAAGGTGGAGAACTTTCTCAAGGCCACCGCGCTCATCGCCCAGACGACCTTGCGCAGCGTGCTCGGCCAGGCCGAACTGGACGTGCTGCTGGCCCAGCGGGACAAGATCAACCTCACCCTTCAGGAAATCATTGACCGCCAGACCGAGCCCTGGGGCGTGAAGGTAACCGCCGTCGAGGTCAAGGACGTTGTGCTGCCCGAAAACATGAAGCGGGCGATGGCCAAACAGGCCGAAACCGAACGCGAGCGCCGCGCCAAGATCATCAACGCCGAAGGCGAATTCCAGGCGGCAGAGAAGCTGGTGCAAGCGGCCGCCATGATCAACGCCCAGCCCATCGCGCTGCAATTGCGCTACCTCCAAACGATGCGCGAAATCTCCAGCGAGCACACCACTACCATCATCCTGCCGTTGCCGATTGACCTGGTCACGCCGTTCCTGAAGAAAGTCACCACCGAAGCGGAGAAGAAATAGGGTGACATGGCCGGTTTAATCATCCGCCCGGGATGGCATCTGCCGGAACGGCTGGTGACGCCCGAAGCGGTGTTCCAAGAGCGGCGGGCATTTCTCAAGCAGATGGCCTTGGCGGGCGCCGGCTTGGCGCTGGCTGGCCCGGCAGGCCGAGCCGCGGAGCCGCCCCTCTCTACCAACAGCGCGCCGGGCCGGGCCGCCGGCAAGCCCGTCGGCCGTTACCCGGCCAAGCGCGACCCCGACTTCAACCCCGCCCTTGCCCTGACCGAGGAGTCCGCCGCCGCCCGCTTCAACAACTTCTACGAGTTCACTACTGACAAGCGCCAGGTCCACCAGTTGGCCCAGCGCTTGCCGGCCTCCCCGTGGCCGATCCAAATCAGGGGCCTGGTTGACAAACCGCTGACCATTGACGCGGCGGAGCTGATTGATCAAATGCCGCTCGAAGAGCGCGTCTATCGCTTTCGCTGCGTCGAAGGCTGGGCGATGATCGTGCCCTGGACGGGCTGTCCGCTGCGCGCAGTCCTGGAGCGGGTCGCGCCGAAGGCCGAGGCCAAGTACGTGCGATTTGAGACCTTCGGGCCGGCGGCATGGGCGCCCGGCATGGCCGTCAAGGACTATCCGTGGCCGTACTTTGAGGGCCTGCGGTTGGACGAGGCCATGCACCCGCTGACGCTGCTGGTGAGCGGCGCCTACGGCAAGCCGCTGGCCAAACAATTTGGCGCGCCGCTCCGCCTCATCGTGCCGTGGAAATACGGTTACAAGAGCATCAAGTCCATCGTGAAGATCGAGTTGCTGGCCGACCAGCCCAAGACGTTCTGGGGGGCGGTGGCGCCGCAGGAGTACCCCTTCGAGTCGAACGTTGACCCGGCAGTCTCGCATCGGCGGTGGTCGCAAGCCACCGAGCTGCCGCTCGGCGCGGCCGAGCGCGTCAAGACCCTTGCCTACAACGGCTACGGCGACTACGTGGCGAAGCTCTATCCGCAGCGCTGAGCAGGAAATGCAAGCGCAACCATTTTCATGGCTTGTGGTTCCGCGTGCGGCATCTGGTCTGGCCAGATAATCGTCCTCGTTCTCCTCCTCGTCCTCGATTCTGATGCTCTGTGGCGCCGTGCGTTCCCCGCCAGGGGAAGACGTGAGTAGCCGTCGGTGAAACCTACGGATTGCGCGTGGCCAACGGCGCACCGGCCGTGACGGGGCCGCGCAAACATCGGCAATCACCAATGCCCCCTCACCCCGGCCCTCTCCCCCGATAGGGGAGAGGGAGCGCTACGCCAGCGTGAACCATTCCTTGTCGAACACAATCCGCTGGCCCTTGAGGATGGCTTCGTTGGCCTTGATGGCGGTGACGGTGGCTTCGAGGCCCTCGCGCCAGCCAGCGGCTTGCACGCGGCGCTTGGCCAGCGTCGCCAGGTAGTCCTTCAGCCCGGCCACGTCGTTGGCGTCGAACCCGGCGGCGAAGTCCTCCACGCCGGCCTGGAGCAGGTTGGAGTTGACGACGAAGGCCTTGAGCGCGTAGTGCAACGGCGTTTCGTCGTTAGCCAGCGGGTCTTCGACCACCTTTTTGGACTGGGCGGTCTGCTTGGTGGAGTTGGCGTCAAGCACAATGCCGCTTTCCTTGTAGAAGGCTTCGCGGCGGGCGTAAACCTCCCAGCCCAGCAGCGGCGAATCCACCTCCTTGAACATCCAGGCGCGGCGGTCGCGGCAGGCGATCGTGCTGTGGGTGCCGTAGAAAAGCTCATGCTCGGCGTCGAAGGAATACGTCAGCGAGGCGTTGTAGGTGACCAGCTCGCCGCCCGGATACTCGAAGAGGGCCTGCACGGTGTCCGGCACGGTGCGGCCGTCTTTCCAGTGCATGATTGAGCCGTGGCCGGTGACGGCCGCCGGCGGGCTCATGATGAACCAGTTGGCGACATCCACTTGGTGG
>Ga0315268_10005065_pt1 | contig 14211 bp, 13 predicted proteins | sample C1_top_MG_FD_204535 | JGI IMG/M metagenome (GOLD analysis project Ga0315268, IMG submission 204535) | Sediment microbial communities from Yellowstone Lake, YNP, Wyoming, USA - C1_top | ecosystem: Environmental > Aquatic > Freshwater > Lake > Sediment | place: USA: Wyoming | collected 2017-08-01 | reverse complement strand
GAAGGGCCCACCGGGATGGGCCAGGAGCACCTGGAGGGCCGCGTCTCGACTGCGGTAGAGGAGGATTCCCGCGCTGACGCGATCGGTCATGGCGAGATTCTCGCAGATCCCCGGCGGCGCACGCTCAGGTTCCACCCTCGGGTTCGGTCGCCTCGCCGCGCCCGACGCGACGGCGGTCATCCGGTCCCCGTTGTGCCCGACGCGCCGGCCTCCGCGTGCCGCATGATGGCCGGGACGCGGCATCCTCCGCCCGGTTGACCGCCGCGATGCACGAGGGTGGGGAGGCGTGTCCGTCGATCCGCCGGAGGTCCACTCGCCGCCGGAGACCAGCCCGCCGCGCGATGCCGGTCGCGCCGTCGCGACCTGGCTCCCGACGCTTGCGTCGCTCCGCGGGTACGGGACGGCCGCCTTCCGCGCGGACCTCGTGGCCGGGATCGTCCTGTCGGCGATCATGGTGCCGGCCGCGATGGGCTACGCGCAGGCCGCCGGCCTCCCGGCGATCACCGGCCTCTACGCCACCGTTGGGCCGCTGATTGCCTACTTCCTGGTGGGCCCATCGCGGATCCTCGTGATGGGGCCGGACTCGGCGCTCATCGCGCCCATGGCAGCCACCATCATCCCGCTCGCCGGCGGTGACGCCGGGCGCTCCGTCGCGCTCGCCGCGGCGCTGGCCCTCATGGTGGGCGCCGTCTGTATCGCGGCGGCCGCGGCGCGCCTCGGCTTCCTGACCGACCTGCTCTCGCGGCCGGTCCGCGTCGGCTACATGAACGGCATCGCCCTGACGGTGATCGTGAGCCAGGTCCCGCAGCTGCTGGGCTTCTCCGTCTCCGCGTCCGATTTCCTGGGCGAGACCATCGGGATCGCCAAGGGCGTCCTCGACGGCAGGGTGGTGCCCGTCGCGCTGCTGATCGGCGCCGGCTCGCTGGTCGTGATCCTTGTCCTCCGCCGCGTCTCGCACCGCCTCCCGGCCGTCCTGGTCGCGGTGGTCCTGGCCACGCTCGCCGTGACCGTCTTCGGGCTTGCCAACCAGCTCGCGGTCGTCGGCGCAGTCCCGCGCGGCTTCGCCGACGCAGGGATCCCTGCCGTCAGCCTCGCCGACCTCCTGGCGCTCGTCCCCGGCGCGTTGGGGGTCGCCCTCGTGGGGTTCACCGACACGAGCGTCAACTCCAGGATGTTCGCAGCCCGCCGCGGGGAGACGGTGGACCCGGACCACGAGCTCACCGCGCTGGGCATCTCCAACATGGCCTCCGGGCTGATGGGTGGCTTCCCGATCAGCAGCAGCGCGACCCGGACGCCCGTCGCGGAGGCGGCTGGCGCCAGGACGCAGGTGACGGGCCTGGTGGGTGCGGGTGTCGTCATCCTCCTGCTCGTGGCGGTACCGGGCCTGCTCACCAACCTGCCGTTGACGGCCCTCGGCGCGATCGTCATCACCGCCGCCCTGAGCCTGTTCGACCTCGCCGGCGCGCGTCGGCTCCTGCGCCTCCGCAGGTCCGAGTTCGGGCTGTCGATCGTCAGCTTCCTCGGCGTCGTCGTCTTCGGCGTCCTGCCCGGCATCGGGATCGCCGTGGGCCTCTCGCTCCTGAACTTCATCCGGCATGCCTGGCGGCCGCACGATGCGGTCCTTGGCCGCGTCCCGAACTACAAGGGCTACCACGACATCGAACGGCACCCGGACGCGCGGCAGGTGCCGGGGCTCCTCCTCTACCGCTGGGACGCGCCGCTCTTCTTCGCCAACGCGGACCTCTTCCGGGACCGGGCGCGCGCGGTGGTCCGCGGCGTCGATCCACCGGTCCGCTGGCTCGTCGTCTCGGCGGAGCCTGTGACCGACGTCGACACGACAGCCGCCGACGCGCTGGACGGGCTGATCACCGACCTGGCGCGGGCCGGCATCGAGCTCCACTTCGCGGAGATGAAGGGGCACGCCAAGGACCGGCTCAAGGACTACGGGATCTACCAGCGGCTCGGCGACGCGGGCTTCCACCCGACCGTGGGGACGGCCGTCAAGGCATACCTGGCCAGGCACCCCGTTCCGTGGCTGGACTGGGAGGATGCGGCCGACGCGCCGGGGACCGCCCCTCCCTGACCGGACGACGGCGGGCCGGTTGTGGATCCGACGGACGTCAGCCCCAGAGCGCCTCCACCGAGAGGTACCGCTCGCCCGTGTCGTAGGCGAAGGTGAGGATCCGGGCGCCGTCCGCGACCTGCGGCAGGAGCTGTGCCACGGCCGCCAGCGAGGCGCCGGTCGAGACGCCGACGAGCAGCCCCTCCTCGCGGGCAGCGCGGCGCGCGTATGCCATCGCGTCCGCCGGGGCGACCTGGAGGACGCCGTCGAGCAGCTCGGGACGCATCACGCCCGGGATGAACCCGGCGCCGATCCCCTGGATCGGGTGCGGGCTGTGCGTGCCGCCGGAGAGCACCGGCGAGAGCGTCGGTTCGACAGCGTGGACGCGGAGGTTCGGCCAGAGCGGCTTGAGCACCTCGGCGCAGCCGGTGATGTGGCCGCCGGTCCCGACGCCGGTCACGAGGTAGTCCAGGCCGTCCGGGAAGTCCGCCACGATCTCCGCGGCGGTCGTGCGACGGTGCGCCTCGACGTTGGCCGGGTTGTCGAACTGCATGGGCATCCACGCGCCGGGAATCTCGGCCACGAGCTCTCGCGCCCGGGCGATCGCGCCGTTCATGCCGAGCTCGCGCGGCGTCAGCTCCAGCTCGGCGCCGTAGCCCGTCATCAGCTTGCGGCGCTCGATCGAGAACGACTCCGGCATGCACAGGATCAGCCGGTAGCCCTTGACGGCGCAGACCATGGCGAGGCCGATCCCCGTGTTGCCCGAGGTGGGCTCCACGACCACCGAGCCCGGGCCCAGGATCCCGCGGGCCTCGGCGTCCTCGATCATCGAGAGCGCGATCCGGTCCTTGATGCTTCCTCCCGGGTTGGCGCGCTCGAGCTTCACCCAGACCTCCACGCGGGGGTCGAAGAGGCGGTGGATCCGGAGGTGGGGCGTCTCACCGATCGTGGCGAGGATGGTATCGGCCTTCATCGGAGCGTCTCCTGTCAGATGACGAAATCGGAGTCCTCGAACCCATCGCGGACGCGACGGACGCGGACCTGGCTGGTCTGGTAGACGACGGAATCGGGCGGCAGGCCCCCGGTCAGGAAGACGTTGCCGCCGACCACGCTGTCGTGGCCCACGACGGTGTCGCCGCCGAGGACCGTCGCATTCGCGTACAGGACCACGCGATCCTCGATGGTCGGATGGCGTTTCGTGCCGGCGGCGCTCTTCGCGACGGAGAGCGCGCCGAGGGTGACGCCCTGGTAGATCTTGACGTCGTTGCCGATCACCGCCGTCTCGCCGATCACGATCCCGGTCCCGTGATCGATGCAGAACGACCGGCCGATCGTGGCACCGGGGTGGATGTCGATGCCGGTCCGGGTATGGGCCACCTCGGCCAGGAGCCGCGGCAGGATGCGGACTCCCAGGCCGCACAGCGCGTGGGCGATCCGGTGGATGGCGATCGCGAGGAAGCCCGGGTACGCCGCGATGACCTCGTCGAGGCTCTCGGCGGCGGGGTCGCCAGCCGCGATCGCCTGTGCGTCCTGCTCCAGCCGGTCGTGGATGTCCGGCAGGGCGGCGGCGAACGCGTCCACGATCTGGTCGGTCTCGCCCGGCTCCGCGAGCGGCGCCACGAGATGACGAAGGTCACGCGCGGCGAGCGTCAGCCGGGCCTCCAGCTCGTCCGCCGTGCCGGCCGCTCCCTCGGAAAGCTGTCCGAAGAGGATCCCCAGCAGCTCGTCGACGAAGACGGCGACGTCGCGCTTGAGCGGGAATCCCCGGTCACCCGCCAGTCGCTCCTCGGCGAGGAGCGCAGCGAAGGCATGCACGCGATCGTGCGGCTGGCTCATGGGCATCGACCTCCGGAGGCTCGGCCGTCTACCGCTCTCGGTAGCTGATCGGCAGGACGACGGATGGGCCGGCGAGCCGGTCGGCTCGCCGGAAGAGGCGCGCGAACTGGGTGGGCACCCACCAGCGCAGGACGTAGAGACGGCAGCCCACGCAGATCCCGGTGGCGGCGAGCACGACCTGGAGGATCGCCACAGCTCCGACCAGGAGCCAGCCGAGCGCAGGTGCGCCCACCGCGAACGCGACGGCGCCGAGCCCGATGAACGTGGCGCCCAGGGCCTGGGCGAAGCGAGGCGGGTACTCGTGCTCGAGCGCCACTGGCCCGAGGCGGAACGTGCGCCGGATGACGGGCCACAGGCGGCCGGGCACGAAGAAGCGGGTGCCGAACGCGGCGGAGATGGTGAGGTTGAGGCCGACGAGGGCGGCAACCACCGGCAGGGACAGGCCGAACCCGAGTGCGAGGACGACGGCCGAGACGCCGGCGCCGAAGCGCTGGCCGCGCGGGTCGACCTGGCGAGCGGGTGGGGTGAGGACGCTGGACACGGACGGGAACCTCCGGGGGACGCGGGCCGGTGAGCGACGGCACGCGCCGCTCGCGGGGCAGATGGAGTCGCGAGTCCCGGTGAGGGTGAGTCCGGCGGTCAGCAGCCGACCGCGCGCGCACCCTGCACCGGCACTCGCCGGGGACAGGAGCAGCGGAGTCCGATCTGCGACACGCGGTGGCTCACGGCGCGAGCATACCCGGCCCGCCGCAAGCGCGCCATGGCTGGCCCCGCAGGCGTGAGCCCGGGAGGCCGACGAACGGCTCGGCCCGTCACGCGTCCCGCCGCATCAGGTCCCGGCCTCGACGCGGGCGATCCGCGCCAGCCACGCGTGGATGCGCCCGTCCGGGAGGCGCGTGTCGAGCCACTCGGGGTCGATGGCCTCCACCCGCCAGCCGTCGCGGAACGTCCCGCGGATCTCCCGGGGCGAGACCCGTCGCGGGCCGCGCCCGAACGGGTTCCGGTCGCTCCAGCACACGAGGAACGCGCGGCCGCCTGGCCGAAGCAGCGTGCCGAGGCTGGCCGCGTAGCGCGGACGTTCGGCATCGCTCAGGGTGTGGAAGAGCCCCACGTCGAGGACCGTGTCGAACGTCCGGCCCAGCGACGCGAGGTCCAGCGCGTCCGCGACCAGGAACTCCACCGGGAGGCCGCGGTCCGCCGCCTTCGCAACCGCGCGTTCGATCGCGGCGGCCGCGACGTCCACGCCGACTACCGCGTGCCCCTGAGCCGCGAGATGAAGCGCGTTCTCGCCCGTCCCGCAGCCGGCGTCGAGCACCGATCCGACGATCAGCCCGCTCCCGGCGAGCCGGACGAGCGCGCCCTGCGGCCGCCCGACGTCCCAGGTGGGCGTTCCGCCGTCGCGGTACGCGTTGTCGAAGAACTCGACCATCCGGTGCCTCCGGCCGAAACCGTACTCTGCCTCGTCCCGAACGGTACCCGGTCCCGGCCGGGAGCCGCGGTCTTCCCGTAGCATGGCGAGCGTGGCCCTCCCGATCGCGCGGCGTGCGACCCGTCTCTCGCTGCCGCTCGTCGGCGCGTTCGTCGTGGGCGCGATCGCCTATGGCGGCCTGTACACGTTCCCGGCGATCTCGGTGGCGTTCGCGAGCGAGTTCGGGATCAGCCGGACGCTGGCCGTCACGCCCTGGACGATGTTCCTGGTCGTCACGGCCGTCGCGAGCCCGCTCCTGGGACGGGCGTACGACGAGTGGGCCGACCGCGACCTCCTGACCGCGTCGATGGTCCTCCTGGCCGCGGGCTGGCTGACGGTCTACCTCGCGCGCGACATCTCGCTGGTGATCCTGGCCTACGCAGTCTTCATGGCGCTGGGGCTGCAACTCTCGTTCATCGGGACCTCCACCGCCATCGCCCGGCGGTATGCCGGCATGTCTGGCCTCGCGCTTGGGATTGCCTACGCGGGCCCGGGGATCGGGGTCGCAATCGCGCTGCCCATCGCCGGCGGGCTCATCGGGACGGCCGGCTGGCGGTCGTCGTCGCTCCTCTTCCTGGCGACCTGCCTGGTGGGCGTCGCGTTTGTCTGGCTGATGACCAGCGGACCGGCGATCGTCGTGCCGGCGCGTCTCCACGTCCGGCCCCGGTCGATCGGCGAGCCGCCGAGCGCCGCCGAGCCGCCGAGCGCCGGCATGCCCGGGACACGCGCCACGGAGGCCGGTCTCGCAGCTCGTGCCTCGGGCCTCCACGAGCCGTCGGCCCCCGGCGCCGTCTCCGCCGCGCATGAGGTTCCGCCGATCGGCAGCGGCGAGCACGCACACAGCGTGCGCCGCGTCGTGCGCACCCGGCGGTTCTGGGTCCTGTTCGCGGGCGCCGCGGCGATCGGCGTCTTCGACGAGGGCCTCCTCCAGGCCTTCATCCCGAGCGCGGTCAAGAGCGGCCTTGGGGCTGATTGGGCAGCCGCGGCACTGGGGCTCCAGTCCCTCGCGTATGTCGGCGGCCAGATCGTCGGGGGCGGACTGTCCGATCGGGTCGGCCGCCGGATCGTGGGCGTCCTCGCCGCCGGCGCGGTCGCCGGCGGGGTCGTGGCGGCCCTCGGGCTGGTCGCCTCCGCGCCGGGGCTGGCGATCGCCGGCGTCATCCTCCACGGCATCGGGACCGGCGCGACGATCGCCGTCCGGTCGGCAGCGTTCGGCGACGTCTTCGGCGGGGCCAACTTCGGGTCCATCTTCGGGCTGCTGGGGGTGGCCTACCCGGTCGGCGGGACGCTGGCGGTGTACGCCGGCGCGATCGCGTTCGACACGACCGGCTCGTACCTCCCGCTCATCCCGATCATCCTCGCTGCGCTGGGGCTCTGGTCGGTGGCGTTGTGGATCGCCGGGCCGCCTACGCGTCGTAGACCTCCGGGTTCACGCAGTGCGGCAGCCGCTCGCCCCGCAGCCCTGCGAGGACGTTGTCCACGGCGGTTGCGACCATGCGCGACCGGGTCGCGAACGAGGCCGACCCGATGTGCGGCAGCACGACGCAGTTGGGCAGCCCCAGGATCGGGTCGCCCGGCGGCGTCGGCTCGATCGCCGTGACATCGAGCCCGGCCGCGAACAGGCGGCCCTCCGCCAGCGCCGCGGCCAGGGCGACCTGGTCGACCACGGCGCCGCGCGACGTGTTCACGAGGATCGCCGTGGGCTTCATGAGCGCGATCTCGGCGGCGCCGATGAGCCCGCGGGTCTCGAGTGTCATCGGCGTGTGGATCGAGACGACATCCGCGGTCCGCATCAGCTCCGGGAGGGGGACCCGGGTGGCCGCCCCCGCGTCCGCCGCGGGGTGGCGGCTGGTGTAGAGGATCCGCATCCCGAAACCAAGCCCGCGCCTGGCCACGGCTCGGCCGATCGCGCCGTAGCCCACCACGCCGAGCGTCGCGCCCCAGACGTCCTGGCCGAGCAGCAGGTCGAAGTCGGAGCGCACCCAGCCGCCCGAGCGGACGAGTCGATCCGCCTCCACGATCCGTCGGGCCGCGGCGAGGATGAGCGCCCACGTCAGGTCCGCGGTCGTCTCGGTGAGGACGCCCGGGGTGTTGCCGGCCGGGATCCCGCGCCGCGCCAGGGCGGCGCGGTCGAGGTTGTCGTACCCGACGCCGGCGTTGGACAGGACGCGGAGGCGAGGGGCCCCCCCGAGGAGCGCCGCGTCGATCCGATCGCCAGTCTGGCAGAGCAGGCCGTCGGCGTCCGCGACGAGCTCGGCCAGCTCGGGGGCCGTGGGAGGACGGCGCTCGGGCCAGACGCGAAGGTCCGCCTCCGCGGCGAGGCGCGCCATGCCGGGCCCGGGCAACTCCGGGCGCGTGACCGCGACCCGCGGACGCCGGTCGTCCGGACGGTCAGGCATCAGGCTTCGACGTACTCGTGCGGGGGTAGGCCCCGGACGCCCGGACGGACCCGGAAGAGCGCGCCCGCCAGCGGCTGCGCGCGTCGCTCCGCCTCCGAAAGGCCCTCCCGGGCGGATGTGATGTAGAGCGTGTCGAGGTCGGCTCCGCCGAACGCGCAGCTGGTGGGCTGTGTGACCGGCAGGCGGATCTCGCGGTCGAGCCGTCCGTCGACGTACCGATGGACCGCGCCGCCGCCCCATAGGGCCACCCAGAGCCCGCCCTCGGCGTCCACGGTCATCCCGTCCGGGGTTCCGAGCTCCTCCGGGATCCGCACCACCGTCCGCCGATCGGCGACCTCGCCCGTCGCCGAGTTGAACGTGAACGCGTCGACCCGCTGGGTGGGCGAGTCGATGTAATACATCGTCCGCGCATCCTCGCTCCAGGCAAGCCCGTTCGAGATCGTCGCTCCGTCGATGACCCGGGTCGCGCGCCCCTTCGCGTCCAGGCGGTACAGCGACGCGGCGCCGACCTCCTTGTCGTAGGCCATCGTCCCGGCCCAGAAGCGGCCAGTCGGGTCGCACTTGCCGTCGTTGAAGCGGAGGACCGGTCGCGCCTCGGGCACGGTCGTGATCCGGCGCGCCGGCCCGTCGCCGACAATCCAGAAGCCGTCCTGCAGCGCCGCCACGTACCCGCCGGCCGCGCGGGGCGCGACAGCACCCACGTCAAGCGGCACCTCGATCGACTCGGTGGCACCGGTGCGTGGATCGGTGGCATGGATCCACCGCCCCAGGGTGTCCACCCAGACAAGCCGGCCAGACCGTGCGTCCCAGACCGGCCCTTCGCCCAGCTCCGAACGTAACGCCACCACGACCTCGACCTCGTCCGCAGTCTCCACGCTCGATGGCCCCTCTTCGTTCGTCGCTACCATGGCCCTGGGCGAACCTTGAACAGTGCGCGCGGCGCCGGCATCGACGAGCCCGCCCCCGTCGCCGCGGCCATCGGCACTACCGCTGGATACGGGCCGAACCACCCTGCGCGAGGGCCCGCACCTGCTCCAGGGTGGCCATCGTCGTGTCGCCAGGAAACGTCGTGACGAGCGCTCCGTGGGCCCAGCCGAGGCGGAGCGCCTCGGCTGGCTCGGCGCCGGATAGGAAGCCGTAGAACAGTCCGGAGGCAAAACCATCGCCACCGCCCACGCGGTCGTAGATGTCGAGCTCCATGGTTGGGGCCACGTGCACTGTGCCGTTGACCCAGGCCACTGCGCTCCACGCATGGCGGTTGGTCGACTGCACGTCCCGAAGAGTGGTCGCCACAACCTTGACCCGAGCGTATCGGGCGACTACCTGTTCGATCATGGCCAGGAAGGCGCCCGGATCCAGTGCGGACGCCGCGGCAACAGCGGGACCGGGAATGCCCAGCGCGGCCTGCAGGTCCTCCTCGTTGCCCACCAGCACGTCGACCTGCTCCACGATGCGGCCGAGCACCTCCTGCGCTCGTGCCTGCCCACCCTGCGACGCCCACAGCTTGGCCCGGTAGTTCAGGTCGAAGGAGACAATCGCCCCCGCCGCATGGGCCGCCGCCATCCCTTCGAGGGCGAGCTCGGCGGTGCCGGGGGACAGGGCGACGAAGATCCCGCCGGTGTGGAACCAGCGCACGCCCCCGGCGAAGATGGCCGCCCAGTCGATGTCGCCGGGTCCCATCCGTGCGGCCGCCTCGTCGGCGCGATTGTAGAAGACCACCGGTGCTCGCATGCCGTAGCCCCGGTCGCTGTAGACGGTGGCGATGTTGGGTCCGCACACGTCGTCGTGTTCGAACCGGCGGTAGAACGGTTGCACGCCGACCGAGCGAATCCTCTCGTCCACGAGATCGCCGATCGGATAGTCGACCATCGCCGTGGCAACGCCCGTGCGCAGGCCGAAGCAGTCCGCCAGGTTCGCGGCGACGTTGAACTCGCCGCCGCTCACGTGGATGGCCAGCTCCCGCGCCTTGCGGAAGGGCACGATGCCGGGGTCCAGGCGGATCACCATGCCGCCGAGGGACAGGAAATCGAGAGCGCCGCGGTCCGGCAGCCCCAGCACGTCGGTGGCCACGTCACGCCTCGTCGCGAGGCTGGGGCGGAGGGATGACCGTCATCGCCTCCGCCCCATCTCCACGAGACGCCGTCTTGGCTGCTACTTGCACGCTCCAGAGGACTTGCACGCCGCGGCGATCGTCGACTGCGCAGTCTGGACGTTCTTGTCCGTCGCGAAGACGCTGATCGCGTCGGTGATCGGTGTCAGGAACGCTGGGATCGTCGCCGGCCCGTTGGCCTCGCTTGGCACGAGCTGGTTCGTCGCGAAGTCGGCCATTGCCGACTGCGAGTAGGCGTCGTAGATGCTCTTGTTCGCGTCGGTGCGAGCCGGGATCGAGCCCTTCTTCGGGTTGAAGGCATCCTGCCCCTCGACCGAGCCGACCGTCTTGAGCCAGTCGAGCGCCGCCGCCTGGTTCTTGATGTTCTTCGGCATGCCGAACGTGTCGGTCACGACGATGAAGCTGCCGCTGGTGCCCGGAGCCGGGGCCCACCCGAAGTCGACGCCGGGCTGCCAGCTGTTCGACGTGTAGTAGCCCTTCTCCCAGTCGCCCATGATGTTCATGGCGGCCGTGCCCTTCAGGACGAGGCCGGCGGCCTGGTCCCAGGTCAGGGTGGCATGGTCGTCGTTCACGTAGGTCAGGACCTTGGCCATCGTGTTGAGCGCGTCGGTCACCCGGGGATCAGTCCACGGGACGGTGCCGGCCCAGATCGCACGGTAGTCCGCGGGGCCCAGCTTCGAGAGCAGGATGTCCTCGAACAGCTGGAGCGACTCCCACTTGTCCTTGTCGCCGAGGGCGAGCGGGGTGATGCCCTTCGCCTTGAGCGCGTCCGCCGCCGTGAAGAACTCGTCCCAGGTGGTCGGCGGGGTCAGGTTGTTGTCCGTGAAGATCTTCTTGTTGAACCAGAGCACGCCGTTCCGGTGCACGTTCACGGGCACCGAGTAGATGTCACCGTTGTAGCTGACGAGGTCCAGCAACTGCTTGGGGAACTTGTCCGTCCAGCCGTTGTCCTTGTAGAACTGGGTCAGCGGCTGCATGTAGTTCGTGGTGACCCAGGTGTCGATCAGCTCTGCGCCGCCGTGGATCTGGAACGTGTCGGGCGGGTTGCCGCCCGACATGCGAGTTGCCAGGACCGCTGTGGCGTTCGAGCCAGCGCCGCCGGCGACGACCGCATTCGTGACCGTGATGCCCGGGTAGTTCTTTGCGAAGATCTGTTCGATGGCTGCCAGGCCTTCGGCTTCTCCGCCGGCGGTCCAGTACGTGAAGATCTCCAGGCCGCCGGAGGCGGCCGATGAACCGCCGGCCGCTCCGCCGGGGCTGGCCGACGGGGTAGCGCCGCTCGAGCAGGCGCCCACCGCCAGCACGGCGACCGTCACCAAGGCCGTGAGCCGCCGCAGCGACCCTGTGCCGTCTCCCATGTCCCTCTCCTTGTCTGGTCTTACCGGTTTGACCACTGGTATGATCGTCGCACTTCCGATACCCTTGCGTCAATGATCTGTCCGAAGGAGGATCGGGAAGCGCGTGAACCCTGAGGCCGGACTTCCGGGCCGCGTGAACGGGCCGAGCGCGCCTGTCGTCTCCGTAGCCGATCATTCGGCCCACTCCGGTGACGCGATCGCCACTGCGCTGGCCGAGCGCGTGCTCGGCGGCGAGCTGGCAGCCGGCGACCGCCTTCCCTCCGAGCGGGACCTGGCCGTCGAGTTCGGCGCCAGTCGTCCGACGGTTCGCGAGGCGCTCCGATCGCTCGTCGAGCACGGCCTGATCGTCGTCCAGCCGGGCCGCGGCGCCTTCGTCCGGAGCGATCGGGGCCCCCGCAGGTTTCGGCCGCTGGACCTCGAGTATCGCCGCCGCGGGACGACCGCGAGGCAGCTGTCCGAGGCCCGGCTCATGCTCGAGACGGAAGCGGCGGCGCTTGCGACGGAGCATGCCGACGCCGACGACCTGACCGAGCTCGAATGGGCGCTCGAGCGCGTGGAGGCGAGCGCGACGCCGCTCGACCGGGTGCGCAACGATTTCGCCTTCCATGCCACGCTCGTGGGTGCATCCCACAACCCGGTGATCGAGACAATGTTCGCGTCGATCCAGGGCCTGACCGCGGAGTTGATGGTGCGGAGCGTGGGCGATCCCGAAATCGTCCGGCGGAGTGAGCCGTACCATCGGCTGGCGTACGAAGCGATCCGGGACCGCGACGCGAAGGCTGCCCGAGCGGCGATCAAGGCCCACCTGGGGATCGCGGCATCCACCTACGGCGACGACTATGACCGCAGACTGGACACGACCGCGTCGCGCGCATTGCACCTGATCGGATCGGGCGGCGGCCTGGATGAGTTTCTCCGGACGGTGCGCCGCGCCGGGCCGGGTTCCTAGGGAACCGTTGCGATGAGAACGCGCGTCCTGCCGGCGCTCGTCCTCCTCCCCGCCGTCGCCACCAGTGTCGTCTTCGTCTACGGCTTCATCGCGTGGACGGGCTACGCTTCGATCACCGGCTGGAATCAGATCAAGCCGCTCCGCAATTTCCTGCCGGACTTCCCGCTCGTCGGGCTCGACAACTACGCGTCCCTCTTCAACACGCCGCGCTTCTGGCCGAACGACGTCCTGAACACCGCCGTTTTCACGGTGGCGTTCGTGACCGTGAGCATGGTCGTCGGGCTCCTGCTCGCGATCCTGCTCGAACAGCGCATCCGGGGAGAGACGTTCTTCCGGAACCTGTTCCTCCTGCCGATGTCGCTGTCGTTCGTGGTGACCGGAACGATCTGGGCGTGGATCTTCAACCCGAACACTGGGATCAACCAGCTCCTTGACCCGCTCGGGCTCGACGGGCTCCGCAAGGCGATCCTGGGGATCGGGGTCCTCTCGCCGTTGTGGGACGCGCTGGATGCGCTCCACGTGAACATCCTGCGTCCCGGCCTGACGGCAGACCCGCGCGCAGCGCTGGGGGCGGTGGTCATTGCCGCCGTCTGGCAGATGTCCGGCTTTGTCATGGCGATGTTCCTGGCCGGGCTGCGCGGGATCCCGGACGAGGTTCGTGAGGCGGCCCGGGTCGACGGGGCGTCGGAGATCCAGGTGTACCGGCACATCCTGGTGCCGCTCCTCCGGCCCATCGTCATCAGCGTGGTTGTCCTCCTTGGGTACATCAGCCTGAAGATCTTCGACCTGGTCTTCGTGATGACGCGGGGTGGACCGGGTGTCTCATCGGACTTCCCGTCCATCCTGCTCTTCGACAGCGCCTTCAAGAGCAACCTCTGGGCGCGCGGCGCCGCGATCGCCGTCGTGATGCTCCTCGTCTCGGCCGTCATCGTCGTGCCCTACCTGCGTTCGCAGCTGCGCGCCGAGGGACGGCGATGAGCGCCGTGCGGGCAGTGCGTCGCGGCCGTCCGATCCGGGTGACCAGGATCGTCGTCTACGCCGTGCTCGGGCTCTTCTCCCTTCTCTACTTGATGCCCGTCTACGTGGTCGTCGTGGGCAGCCTCAAGACGCTCCGCGAGGTCAACACGACCAGCATCTGGACGCTCCCTTCGAGCTTCGACGTGGGCGCCTGGCGTGACGCACTCCAGCCCGCGCTCCAGAACTCCGGCGGCATCGCGTCTGGTCTCGTCAACAGCCTCGCGATGACGATCCCGGCGGTCGTGATCTCGTCAGTTTGGGGCTCGATCAACGGGTACATCCTGAGCAAGTGGCGGTTTCGCGGCTCTGACATGCTCTTCGCCGCGCTCTTGTTCGGGATGTTCATTCCCTACCAGGCGATCCTCATCCCGCTCGTGAACCTGCTCCAGCAGCTCCACCTGTATGACTCGCTGGTCGGCTTGGCTGTCACCCACATCGTCTACGGCATCCCGATCACGACCTTGATCTTCCGCAACTACTACTCGAGCATCCCGACCGACCTTGTCGAGGCAGCAAAGGTGGACGGCGCCGGGATCGTCGCGGTCTACCGGCGGGTGATCCTGCCACTCTCAGTCCCGGGCTTCGTGGTGGTGGGGATCTGGCAGTTCACGAACATCTGGAACGAGTTCCTGTTCGCGGTGACCCTGACGAGCGCTCCGTCGAGCCAGCCGGTCACGGTCGCGCTCCAGAACCTGGCGGGGAGCTTCGCCGCGCTCTACAACGTCCAGATGGCGGGTGCGCTCATCTCCGCGTTGCCCACGCTCGCGGTCTACATCCTCCTGAGCCGGTACTTCATCCGCGGGCTCCTGGCTGGCTCGCTCAAGGGCTAGCCGGCCGGCCCGGTCCGGACGACGCGGTACGGGACGTCAACGCCGGCCATGGCCGACGGGACGTCGAGGTCGTCGCTCATTGCCCAGCCGCGCAGCACCGCGCGACGTCCGCTGCCGCGGCCCGGGCCGCGTCGGCCCAGCGGACGCCGTTGACGAACCCCCTGACCGACATGGCGCGCAGG
>Ga0315268_10005064_pt1 | contig 14211 bp, 8 predicted proteins | sample C1_top_MG_FD_204535 | JGI IMG/M metagenome (GOLD analysis project Ga0315268, IMG submission 204535) | Sediment microbial communities from Yellowstone Lake, YNP, Wyoming, USA - C1_top | ecosystem: Environmental > Aquatic > Freshwater > Lake > Sediment | place: USA: Wyoming | collected 2017-08-01 | reverse complement strand
CGCTGGGGTGAGGCGGCGCAGTTCGCATTCACGCCGCGTGATCATGTCGCCATTGGCGAAGCGCTGGGCGGCCTCGATTTCGAAACGGCCGGACGCATTGCCGGGGCGCGCTTTGTGGTCATGCGCGGCGCCATCGCGCGGCTGCAGCGCGCGCTGGGGCAGTTCATGCTCGATCTGCATACGCGCGAGCATGGTTACACGGAAGTGTACGTGCCCTATCTGGTCTCGGCGACGACGCTGCAGGGCACCGGTCAGTTGCCGAAATTTGAACAGGATCTGTTCGCCCTGCGTGGCGAGCAGCATCTTTACCTGATTCCGACTGCTGAGGTGCCGGTCACCAATCTGGTGCGCGAGCAGATCGTGCCGGCCGAAGCGCTGCCACTGAAGTACGTCGCGCAGACGCCGTGCTTCCGTTCCGAGGCGGGCGCCGCCGGGCGCGATACCCGCGGCATGATTCGCCAGCACCAGTTCGAAAAAGTGGAACTGGTGCAGATGGTGCGCCCGGCCGATTCGTACCAGGCGCTCGAAGCGCTGGTTTCGCACGCCGAGGAAGTGCTGCGCCGGTTGAAGCTGCCGTATCGTGTCATGGCGTTGTGCGCCGGCGATGTTGGCCCTTCGAGCGCCCGCACCTATGATCTGGAAGTCTGGTTGCCCTCGCAGGGCAAGTACCGCGAAATATCTTCCTGCAGCAATTGCGAGGCCTTTCAGGCCCGGCGCATGCAGGCCCGCTGGCGTAACCCCGAAACCGGCAAGCCCGAAGCGCTGCACACCCTCAACGGCTCGGCCCTCGCCGTCGGTCGCGCGCTGGTCGCCGTGCTCGAGAATTACCAGAATGAAGACGGCTCGGTGACAGTGCCCGAAGTGCTGCGCAGCTACATGGCCGGGCTGGAACGCATTGCATAAAGTTGCGATCCGCGCTATTTAGGGCGCCGCTGGAGAGGTGGCAGAGCGGTTGAATGCACCGGTCTTGAAAACCGGAGGCCCTTTACGGGGCTCGTGAGTTCGAATCTCACCCTCTCCGCCAAATTACAGGGGTTCTTGCGCTACATGCCGGCGCCGTTTGACGAAGGCATAGGCGGGGGCGGAGGCGATCAGCAGTGCGGCCACGATGATCGCCGAGCGAGGGTCCCCGGCAACGGCGGCGACCAGGAACAGCACCGAGCCCAGCAGCACGACGGCCGTCGAGAAGGGAAAGCCAAATGCACGATACGGTCGCGGCAAGCCCGGTTCGCGGCGCCTCAGCACGAAGAGTGCCGCGTAAGCCGAGATATAGTTGAACATGAACAGCACGACACCCAAGGCGATGATCTGCTCAAATGTCCCGGTCAGGATCAGCACCACCGCAGCCACACTCGACAGGCCCAGCGCGAAGCGCGGCGTGCCGCTCGCGCTGACCACGCCAGCCTGCTGAATACCGAGGCCGTCGCGGCCCAGGCCAAGCAGTATCCTCGGCACCAGAATCAGGGTTGCGTTGAGGACGCTGAGCACAGTCACGAACGAAATCACCGTGACGATCACGACGCCGCCGCGGGGCAGAAACAGGCGCGCGGCGTCGGCAGCGGGCAGCTGCGAGGCTGCCAGCACGGGCAACGGCAGCACCCTGATAAAGGCAATGTTGATGAGCAGGTAGAACGCCGCAAGCAGTAGCGTCCCGCCGATGATGGCTCGCGGCAGCGTTCGAGCAGGATCGGTGCACTCCTCAGCAACATAGATTGCGCCGTACCAGCCGTCGAAGGTCTGGAGCACGGAGCGCAGGGCCATGACAATCGCCGCAACCATCGCCATTGATATCAGAGGCAGCGAAACGGCGGAGTTTGCGGGCGCCGCGGCCGTCACTGCTGGCGCTGGCGGAGTAATAAAGCAGCCGATCACCACCAGCAGCAGCATGAGCCCTACCGTGAGGGAGATGACGCTGGTTACGGTCCGGCCCATTCGCAGACCAACCCAGTGCAGGCCGGTGAATACGCCCAGTATCGCCAGCGCCGCAAGCAGATTGTGTGCCGCCGCGGGCGCCCAGAGTGCGCCCAGAAATGACGCAGCGGTGATGGACTGCATGGCGATCGCGGAGATGTTGACGATCCAGTCGCTCCAGCCTATCAAGAAACCACCGCGGTCACCGAAGGCACGACGGGCGTAGACGTAGAATCCGCCCGCCAGCGGGATCATCGCCGCCAATTCGGCCACCGCCACCGCACCCAGCAACGCATACAGGCCGCCGAGGACCCAGAACAGCACCACCAGGTGCGCATCGCCCAGCGCGGCCGCCAGCGTGCCGGGCAGCCGTAGGATGCCGACGCCAACCGTGTTGCCAAAGACCAGTGCGAGGCCGAAGCCGAGTCCGAGGATTTTTTGCAGGGGACGCGCAGCGGCTATTGTCATTGTTCTGCCAGTGTTGAGTGTCGCCGCTTCAGCATGGCCGCAAGGCGGTGCGTCGACAAGCATTATCGGGAACCCGGATGTTTGCGTGCGAATACCTAACGTGCACCCGAGAGCCGCGTGGCTTGGTACGAGCGCCTGCGGTGCTCTGGCAATTTGACATTACACGGACGAGTTTGACAAATGTTGAAACTCCAGCAGAGAGCGCGTACTAATAGTGCATTCCGTTCCGCCGCACTGACTTCGCTTAGGCCGGGTTGAATATGGGCGCGTTTTTGCTCGGGAACGGGTTGTCTTTTTCTATAGCCATTTGGCCACAACAACAAATTGGGGAAATTGCGATGAAACAAGAACTACTTGCTCCTAAAGTCTGGCGGATTGGATCCGTTGCCGCGGCGCTGATCGCCTTGTGCGGGTTGCTCGCTCTGGCCAGTCCTGGTCGAGCGCTCGCCGCATCTGACCGTTTTCGCGCCACCATTCCTGATGGCGGTGCTGGCGAAGCCGGCGAACTGCGCACGCCGCAGCAGTTTGAGCAGGAAGCAGCCGATCATCCACAGACCGGCACACAGTCGCTTTTCTCACGCTGCCGCTTCCCGCCCTTCAGCGGCTCGGTAGGCGTGTTCAGCCCGATCGTCGCGCCGGATTTCGATGCGATCGTGGGCGACACGGCATTCAGCTTTGCGGATGGCACTAGCTGCTACAACCCGCAGAATGAGCAGAATATCGTGGTCAATCCGGCCAATGCACAGAACATCGTGACTTCCGCGAACGAATATCGCGACAACGTTCACGCCGTCTATTACTCCAATAATGGCGGGCAGTCCTGGACCAACGTGTTTCTGCCGGGCTGGACCCGCTCGTCGGGGGGCGCCGGTGATTTCTCCCATATGGATAGCTGCGGCGACCCGGTGCTCGCTTTCTCTCCGGACGGTCAGCGGCTTTACTACACGGGTCTGGTCTGCAACTTCGACAAATTTCCGCGGGCCATGTCGGGTGTGGCGGTGGCCGTGTCCACCAACGGTGGCGCGAGCTGGTCGGCTCCGACGATGGTTGATTATCGTGCGTCGAGCGATTTCTTCAATGACAAGGAATGGATCGCCGCCGGGCCCGGCAATACCGTTTACCTGACCTGGACCAAGTTCTACCAGGGACCGCGGGGGCAGAGCTATCTGCGTTCGCCCATCGTCATGGCCAGCTCATCCAATGGCGGCAAGAGCTGGTCGTCGGTGAAGGCGGTTTCCGATGACGCGCACCCCTATAACCAGGGCTCGCAGGTGCTCGTGGCGCCAAACGGCGTGGTCTATGTCGCCTATGAAGGGGCCGATCCAGCTACCGGATATGCGACCGATCAGCAGGTGGTCGCGCGCTCGGTCAATGGCGGTACGACTTTTGTCAATCGCCAGGTAGCGCGCGCATGGGACGACAATGACTGTTACCCGCGGCAACGTCCCGGCGCGCAAGGCCGCCAGACGCTCACCAACGAACAGTTTCGCATCAACAGCTTCCCGTCGCTGTCGATTGACCCGACCAGCGGCCGTCTGGCGATGGTGTGGGCCGACAATGAAGGGGCGGGCAATTGCGGGAGCGGTGGCAGCGTGTTCAGCGGCGTCACTTCCAACCAGGTCAAGCTCATCACCTCAGCCGACGGCATTACCTGGACGGCGCCCCGCACGATCAGCTCGGGTGCCGCCGACAAGGTGTATCCGTCGGTCGGCGCCAACGCCGGACGTATCGCCGTGGGCTACTACACGCGGGCCTATTCACCGCTACCGACTGCCACCGATCGTGTCTGCGGGATCATGGAACGTGACTCGATTACCGGCAACGTCGTTCCGCCCACGGATCCGGCCCGGGCTAATGCTGCGGTCTGTCTGGATTGGGCGCTGCGCTCGTCGTCTGATAACTTCGCTGGCGAGACACGAGTGAGCGGGGAATCATCCAATCCCTACATCCTCTTCTCGGGATCATTCATCGGCGATTACACCGGCACCGCCGTGGCGGCGGATGGCAAGGCGGTCACCGTGCGGGCCGACTTCCGCGGCAATCCTGGTCTGACTCCGGCTAACCAGGACGTCGTCGTGGGAACCGGCTACTGACCCGCCCTCGAGGCTTGGCGGCCACGCGCCACGGCGTCAAGCCGTGGCGCGTGAGTTCGAATCTCACCCTCTCCGCCACCGACAGGCTAGGTCAGCACGAGCGGCAGGCTCCGCAGCCGCTTGCCGGTCGCCGCAAAGATGGCGTTGGCAAGGGCCGGTGCAACGCCGGGCACTGGCGGCTCACCGACCCCACCAACCGTTGCGTCCGGCGTGTCGAGCAGGATGGCATCAACCTGCGGGGCCTCGCGAAAGCGCAGCAGCGGATAGTCGTTGAAGTTGCGCTGCTCGACGCGTCCGCCGGCCAGCGTGATTTTCTCGCCTAACGCCGCCGACAGGCCGAACAGCGAGCCGCCCTCCAGCTGCGCGCGCACCTGCTGTGGATTGACAGCCGTGCCGCAGTCCATCGCAGCCACGATTCGCTTTACGCGCAGGCGGGTGCCGGTCACCTCGACCTCGATGACATGCGCGACAATCGAATCCCACTCCTGCAGCAGTGCGAGACCCATGCCGGTACCGGCACGCTGCTCCCCGGGCCAGCCGGCTGCGGTGGCCGCGCTGTGCAGCACGCGGCGTGCACGCCCGTTCCCTCCAAGCAGCGCATCGCGATACGCCAGCGGATCCTTGCCAGCAAGCTGCGCACATTCGTCGATGAAGCTTTCTTTGGCGAACAGCGACATCCCCGCATCGACCGAGCGCCAGGAGCCGATCGGCACGCCGATCTTCACCCTGGCCAGCGTCGCTGCGTAGCCTGAGAGGCTGTAAGGCAGCGGTGCGCTGCCGCCGGTGAGATCATCGGCGGTGGCCGCCAGGAATTCGTAGCCGCTCAGCAGGCCATCTTCGGGCAGCACGGCGCGCAGCACGGCGCGCATTGCCGGGCGGTAGAAGTCATGGGTCAGATCTTCCTCGCGTGACCACAACACCTGCACCGCACCGGGATACGCGAGCGCAACCTGCGCCGCGCGCGCGGCATAGTCGCCCTTGAGCCGCCGCCCGAAGGCGCCGCCCATCAGCAGCGGATGTATGGTGATGGACTCCTTCCTGAGACCGGTCATGCTCATCACATCGTCGCGTGCCCAGGTTGGCGATTGGCATGGCGCCCAGATTTCCACACCGCTGGCGGTCGCGCGCGCGGTGGCGTTCATCGGCTCCAGCGGCGAATGCGCGAGATAGGCAATTTCATAGCTGGCTTCATGACGACGCCCAGCCGCTGCAAACGCGCTACGCAGCTGTTCGCGCGCTTCCTTGCCGCCCTGTCGTGGGCTGACCACGGCGTCCGCAGCATCGATGCCGGCAGCGAGCCGGCCTGAGATTTCAGCGCTGTCCGGCACCGGGTTCGCCACCGTCCATCGCGGATCGAGAGCCGCCGCGCCGCGCAGCGCCTGATGCGTCGTATCGGCCACCACCGCGACCGCATCGCTCAGTTGTATTACCTTGCGTACACCCGGCAGCGACAGCGCGGGCTTCTCGTCCACCCCAGAGAGCACGCCGCCGAACAAGGGGCACTGGCGGAGCGCCGCGAACTTCATTCCCGGCAGGCGAAAATCAATCCCGTAGCTGGCGCGACCCGTCACCTTGTCGGCCTGATCAAGCGTCGACATCGATTTGCCGATGTAGCGTCGCTGCTCGGGCCGCTTGAGCACAGGGTTGGTCGGTGGGTCGATCGCGGCAGCGCGCTCAGCGAGCGCACCGTAACTGAGACTGCGACCGGAGCCGGCGTGGCTCACGAACCCTAAGGCGACCTCGCAGCTCGCGGTCGGCACTCGCCACGACAGCGCTGCCGCAGCGATCAGCTGATGGCGCACGCTGGCACCCGCCCGGCGCAGCAGCTCGTAGCGCGACCGCAGGGTTTCACTGCCACCCGAAAACAGGGCACCGTCAACCAGGTAGGGGTCCTGCTCGGGCGCAAGCACTACGCGGACATCCTGCCAGGGCACGTCGAGTTCGTCGGCGAGGATCTGCGCCTGCCCGGTGCGCGAGCCCTGGCCCATTTCCAGAGAGGTACTGATCAGCGTGACCGTGCCGTCGGCATGCAAAGTGATCCACGGCGACAGCGGCGTCGTCCCTGCCTTCGCCCGCGTGGCCAGCGTCAGGGCACAGCCTCCGGCGATCGACCAGCTGAGGAATTCGCGCCTGTCCATCTGGCCGATGCTACGCAGCGCGAATCGCGCTGGCAACGTCATGTCGCCCAGGCCCTTGGCATGGCGACGATGTGCTGGTGAACTGGCGATAAGGTAGTCTGCTCGCCATTGCGGCGGCGGAGTGGGGGTTGTTCATGAACAGGACGCTGATTGCTTTTCTTGCGGCTGCACTCCTGGCTTGCACCAGTACCGCATCCGCTGCCAGCCTGGGCGTGCTCGTTCCCGTGCAACAGGGCGAGGAAGTCCTGACCAAGCCCAGCCCCGGCGGCCGGGTGATGCCGGTTCTTCAGCCGGCACCCGACAATGCGCTGCATCGCGCATTGCTCGGGGAATCACAGCGCGGCACGGTCGCCTTTGTGCTGAAGCTCGATGAGCAGGCGCAGCGCCTCAGCGGGCAGTCGATGCAGCCGACCTGGCTGCTGCTGACCGAAGAAGAGGGCGGCTTCGCCAAGCGTGGCTTCTGGCTGCGCGAGCACGGCCACGATCGATTTGTCGATCAGCCCTACGTGGCGCTCGTGGTCGATGCCGACTCGATCGCTGATGGCAGTTTCGAAGAGATCTTTGCCCACGAGACCGGTCATGTAGTGCTGCACCGCTTGCTCACCAGGTTGCCGACCGGCATGTCACGGGTGAATCATGGCAGCCTGACCATCACCGATGATCCGACCGCTCTTGACGAGGGCTTCGCGATCCACTTCCAGGCCTTGTCGCGCCTGCTGACGCTCAACAGCGCGCTCAAGGCGAATGATGCGGGACTGGGCAGCAAGCCCTTCACGCCGCTGTGGCAAAGCCGCGTCGATGGAACGCTGCGCATTGATGGCGTGCGACGCAACTGGTTCATCCATCGGCAGCTCCTGCCTCCGGGCGATGACGATGCGCTCGCGCGCCGCGCGAATAGCAGCGCGTTTGACATCGGCGCGTTGAAGAATGGCAACCAGATGATGGCCTCGGAAGGTGTCATCGCGACGCTGTTCTATCGCGCGCTGGCGTCGGCCGCGTCGGTGGGCCGATACGTTTCGCTATTCCGGGCATTGCAGCAGCTGGACAGGCAGGAGCTGCATCCGGATTCGCCTTTGTTGCCACTGTTGGCGGAGAGTTGGATGACGACCGATCCGCCACAGGGAAAGCGCTTCGCAAAGATATTCGTTGAGACCACCTACGGTGCAACGATCGAGCGTGCTTTGCCACAAGCCACGATGGAACTGGCGCAGCTCGGCCGCCTCGGCAAACAACAGGCTTTCGTGGAGCGTCTGAAACCAGCCCGCGCGCAGCTGGCTGCACTCATTGAGCAGGTCAACCTGCATCCCGCCATGCTGACTGCCGGGCTGGGTCCGGCATTGTGGATCGCAACCTCCGAGTCGCTGGTCCTCAATCTCAACACCGCAGAGGCCGATCAACTGGCCGCGCTTGACGCTTCCCTGGTGGAGTGGGGCGGCAAGATCGTGGCCGAACGCGACGCGCATGGTCCCTACGGCAGTCTCGGTGATCTGGCGCAGCGTGCGGGCCTGCCCGAGTCAGTCGTCGCCAAGACCAGTGGCATGGCGGCGACAGCGGTATCGCTTGGCAGCTATCCGCGCCTGTAAGTGGCGCGGCTCAGGCGACGACCTCGTCGAGGAATTCTCCGGCAACTTCCAGATAGCGATCGATGTCGGCCGCGGTGTGAACGAGTGAAACCTGGGGGCCTGCAGAAAGGACCGCATCCCAGACACCCCGATTCGCGCAGTAGACGCGCCGTGCATCGATGAAGTCGGCGTCCAGCGACCGCGCGGCTTCCGCGCCGTTGCGGGGCAGCGTTGCCTCGAGGCAGTAACCCGAGCGCGGGCCCAGGCGGAACGCCCGCCACGGCAGGCCGTGCTGCAGGAACAGCCGCTCCAGTCCGTCGGCCAGCCGCCGGCCGAGTGTCGTGACGCGCTCATAGTCCTCGGCGCGCAGCAGCTGGGTCAGCGCAGCGCGCGCCGCTGCGAAGGCGATCGCGTTCGCGTAGAGGGTGCCGCCGATGCCGATGCCGCGCGGTCCGATGTCCACGTCCAGTTGCCGCGCGCACAATTGACCGAGTGCTGCACTCATCCCGTACAGGCCGAAAGGAATGCCGGTGCCGAATCCTTTTCCTAGCACGACGAAGTCCGCTTCCAGATGCCACGCCCGGGTCAGGCCGCCATAGGCGAACTGGAAAGTGTGGGCTTCATCAATACACAGCAGCGTGCCGTACTGCTTCGTGAGTGCACGCACGCCCGCCAGGAAACCGTCCGCGGGCAGCACGATGTTGCAGTTCGAGAGTGCGGGTTCGGTAAGAACGAGCGCCACCTCGCCGGATTGCAGCTCCTGCTCGAGCGCCGCCAGATCGTTGAAGGGCAATATCCGGGTGGCCGCGCCGGCCTGATGGCGCAGGCCAGCGACTTCCGCGACCACGACACCGTCAACCGTCTTGACCAGCGTTTCCTCGAGATGGCCGTGGTAATGCCCGCCAAATACGACTACGCGCTCCCGGCCGGTTGCGATTCGCGCGATGCGCAGCACCTCGGTGTTCGCACCCGTGGCGGACAAGGTCGCCTGCCAGAAAGGCAGCCCGACCAGCTCCGCCAGCCGCTCCGCTACCTCGACCGCATCCGGTGTCGGCAACAGAAAATGCGCGCCACGCGCGACCTGTGCGCTCACCGCCGCCACGATCGCCGGCGGGCCGAAGCCGGCGCTCATGCTCAGGTCGGAGACGTTGAAATCGAGGTACTCGTTGCCGTCGATGTCACGGAAGCGTGCGCCTGCGCCCGACTCGCAGTAGATGGGCGGCGTGCGATACAGGCCCGCCATCCAGGCCATCGGTACGGCGTTGGGCAGGTGTGCAGCGGCGCGCAGGCGCATTGCCGTGGATTTCGGCGTACGCGCCAGGAAGGCGGCATCTTCGCGTGCCCGCGTGGCGGCGAGACGTGCCGGGCTGAGAGTGCTCATGCGTGATCCCCGGGGCTGGAAAATCTATGGTGCCCCGACAAGTCTGACACGGAACTACTCCGGCATTCAGTGTCGGTGCGCTTCCTTCGACGGGCTTCTTCGAACGCCTGCTCGAGGGCGCCGCGTTCGCCTCACGCTCGGGACCCCCGCACCGATCTGGTCCACACCCAGGGGGGTCTGAGCCCCCCTGAGTGTCATCGCGCAATCCGCCTCAGTCATGCATGAACGGCGCTCGCTCCAGGACGTATCGGGCGACATCGCGGCCCTGCTGCAGCCCCACGTTGCAGGCGCGGCGGAAATGGATTCCGACCAACATGCGCGAGAACGCGTTCTCGCGCGCAGCATCGAGCACGCTGTCGTAGGAACGCGTCAGTGTGGCATCCGGACCAGCGGCGGGCGCACTTGTCGAGGTGTGTTGAAACGGAAGGTTCGCGCCAACCACAGCATTTATTACTTCAGCCGCGGCAGCGCCCGCAGCTGCATGTGCGGACGGGTAGTCGGGGACCGGCGGCGTGACGAACGCAGGCTCCCAATAGGGATCCTTGACGGTCAGTGGATTGCCGTCGGTGTCCGCCGCACGAATGGCCGTCAGGGGTCGCCAGAAATTGTAGTAGAACTTGGATTCGAGCGAGGTTGCATAGGCGTCGGAGATCGCCGCGTTCAGCGCCGCATACAGCCTTGCGTGCTGCATCAGCGACATGCCGCCCGACAGCTTGCGTGCGATCCGATTCCAGGCGAATGAAGAATTCTCGTACCAGTAGAATGCGATTGCGGTCTGATCAGAGCTGCGCGCAGACACGCCGGCCTTGCCCAGGACAGCGATCTCGTTGACATCCATGGCGTACTCGAGGCTCCGCAACGAGGAGTACGGGCGGGGCGCGCGGAACTGCGCTGACGAACGCACGCCAAAGGTGCTCAGCGTGGGCCAGCCGGCACCAGCAGTGATATTTGTCGGTGGAGTGGGCTGGAAGTCGCCGGGCTTGGTGCCTGGCGTATACGGCGCATTTAGAGCCCCGATCACGTCTTCGTTAGCACGGCTCGCGAGCATTGCCGCGGCAGCAGCCTGGCCAACGGCGATGCCGCGATTCTCGGCGGTGCCGTTCGGAATGGCAGCCAGCTCCGCCGCGTAGACGCTGTCGAAGGGCGTGTTCGGACCGAGGAATTTGCCGAACTCGGCCACCAGCACGTCGTGGGCCGCAGCCGCAACGGCGGCGTCGACGCTGGTGGAGCCGGCACTGTACGGGCGCGATGCCACTTTCACGGCGTTGAGCATCGCGATATGCGCCATCGCATAGGCACGCGCCTCGACAAATGGTGGCAGACCCGGTGGCGGCAGGCCAGCCGAGAAATCGGTCATGGCGACATTCCAACGCTCGACGCTATCGGCGCTGCCGGTCGCGAAGGCGCGCGCCGGCATGAACAAGGCGAGGCCAATCAATACGGCGGAAAAGCAGGCAATGTTCTGGAATGGACTACGTCTAATCATCATGTCGTTCTCCTTGAGTCTCGAGATGTTAAGTGCCTTCAAAGGGTCGCTAGAATGTCCGGTAAGGTACTGGCGGCGAGCGGGAAATCAGCGTGTGGACCGCGTCGCCCAGTGGTTGCATCAATGCCCCGCCTGGCGACGGCGCGGCCACGGTCAGCAGAATCGGGCGAGGCCAGGCTCGGTTGGAGCCGGTGAAACACCGCTTCCCCGAGCGCGTAGTCGTAGTTCGGCCCGCTGCGGCGATAATTCGGTGTCAACAGATGCTGCCAATACTGCGGTGTCAGCAGCGCGTCGCTGACGGCACCATCGGTGGTGCGAACCCAACCGCGACGCGCGAGTTCGGCGAAGGTGCTGGCAAGGGTGACCCGCGACAACTGGTGACGCAATGGCATCGGTATGCCGTCAAACTTGTAGTACATCCGCAGGCACAGACACTCGGCCTCTGGCACCTCAAATCCCTGGTGGCAACGGTCCTGCAGCCAGGCTCCGAGCCAACCAGGCTGCACGTGATTGATATGTGGTTCCATATTTGAGTTGCTCCAAAGCGCGAATGTTGTGTCTGGCCATCGGGATCGGCACCACCCTGGATGCGCTACTTGAACAGTTCAGCCGACGAAAGCATGGTGTTTAAGCCGAAACAACCGCTCCCGTACCCGCCGCGGCCGCAATGGCGCATGTGACTGGTTCCGCCCGCAATGAGCACGGTGCCATCGACCAGCCGCGTCGCCGTGTGTCCGTCCCGTGCGGTGATGAGCGAACCCGTCGCCACGAAGCCCCCACTCTCGGGAGCGAAAAGCTGCGCCCATGCGTACGACACCAGATTGCGTCCGCCCGCGACGAGAACCGTGCCGTCGTTACGCAGTGTCGCTGTGGATCCGGATCCCCCCGCCAACAGCCCACCAACCACCGAGAAGGTCCCGGCCCCCGCGGGGCTGAATAGCTCGGCCGTGTAGTCCGTTCCCGTGACCAGGACGGTACCGTCGACCAGCAAGGTCGCGGTATGCCCAGAGCGTCCCTTGCTCATGCTGCCGGTCGAGGTGAACTTGCCGCTCACGGGATCGTAGAGTTCTGCGGAAGCGACCCCGGGACTCAGGGGAATTGGCATTGTGCCCGGCCCGACATCCTGCACGCCCCCGGCGATCAGTACGCGCCCGTCGGGCAGCAGCGTCGCCGTCTGCCCGGTCCGCGAGACCGTCATGCTGCCGGTCGCCGTGAACGTAGCGGTGGACGGGTTGAAGAGCTCTGCACTGGCCGTTTCACCGCCGGCGATGAGTACCTGGCCGTTCTGCAACAGCGTCGCGGTCTGCCCAGTGTGTGGCACAACCATGCTGCCGGTGGTCGCGGTGAACGTGCCGACCGCCGGATCATAGAGCTCCGCGGTCTGGCTCCCGCCGCCGGTCACCAGGACCTTGCCGTAGTTCGGCAAGGTCGAATTTGCGAGCACGAGCAGTGTAGCGCTGTGCCCGGTCCGCGCGACCGTCATGCTCCCGGTGGTCGCGGTGAACATCTGGGTTGCCGGGTCATACAACTCCGCGGACGCCAAGCCACCGCCGGCGATGAGCACCCGCCCGTCGAGCAGCCGCGTCGCCGTATGCCCGTCGCGGGCAACGGTCATGCTTCCCGTTTGCACGAACGCCGCCGCAGGCCGGGCGAGAGCAACGCGCACCGTGAAGGGCGTGGCCGGCGAACTCTGATTCAGTGCGTCCTTGACCGTCAACATGATGGGGAATATGCCTGCCGTTGACGGGGTACCACTCAGGAGGCCATCAAGGCTGACGGCCAGGCCTCCCATCGGCGCGCTCGGCGGGGTCCAGACGAGCGGAGCGAGTCCGTCGCTTGCCAAAAATTGGAAGCTGCTATACGGCGAACCTACTGTCGCTGTGGGCGGCGGCGTGTTGGAGATTGTTGGCGGCAGGGGTTCACTGATGGCAATCGTATAAGCGAGCGAGTTCGTGGCCGGGGTCGGCGTACCGCTGTCGGTGACGGTCACCGTAAATGCGAACGGCGTCGAGCTGGCTTTCGTTGGCATACCGCTGAGCGAGCCGTCGGGACTGAGCGTGAGGCCCGGTGGCAAGGCGCCGGCCGTGACCGTCCAGCGGAGCGGCAAATAGCCGCCGGTGGCGGCGAACGTGAAGCCATACGACTCATACGGCGTGCCGTGCACGCCCGCAGGCGGCGTTTGCCCCGGGTCGATCACGAGCGGTTTGGGCGCATCGATCGTAACTGTGAAGGGATGCGAGCCGGTCTCGGGGGTCGGCGCGCTGTCGGTCGCCGTGACGGTGAAGGCGAAGGAGCCGACGACGGTTGGCGTGCCCGACAGCGAGCCATCCGGGGCGAGCGTGAGTCCGCCCGGCAAGGTGCCCGAGGTGACAGCCCACGTGAACGGTGCCGAGCCGCTGATTGCATTGAAATAGAAATAGTAGGCATTGGTCACAACGCCCGCCAAGGGCGGAGATGCATCGACCACAACCGGCGGCGGTGGGGGTGGCGGTGGTGGTGGTGGTGGGATCGAGTCACCACCGCCGCACGCCGTAAGCACTGCCAGCAGGGCTGCGGAACAGAGGCATCGAGCTATTTGAAGCATGCTGGCTTTCATGTTGAACTTCCCCTATAGCGATGAGAGCGGCGGCGAGGCACTACGGTGGTGCTCGACCGCTCGATTCATAGACATAGAGTCCCCGCGGCGCAAATTGGACACCTCCAGTTTTGGAGTGATGGGTTCCTGACCCCCTCAGAAGGCGAACCGGCGCCGGCGCGGTGAATATTGTGGTTGCCAATTCGGGCCTGCGGGACTCTTATACGAGATGAGGGCGAATGGCATGCACCACCATGACCGCGGCTGAGCCGAAACCATCGCTGGTTGGGCGGCTGTTTGCCGAGCACCGGGCGGCTCTGCAGTCGTTTTTCCTGCGGCGCGTTCGCAGCAAAGCCGATGCGGCGGATCTGGCGCAGGAGGTGTACGTGCGGATGCTGCGGATCGGCGATCCTGGGGCGATTCGCAATCCGGTGGCATACCTCTACACGGTAGCCAGCAATCTGGTGAAGGAAAACGCGGTGCTCGACCGTCGGACGGCGAGCGCTGTCGACATCGACGAGATGTCGGCGCAGGAACAGCTCGGGACATTGCCGACCTTCGACGGCGACCTCGATACAACGCAGCGGGTCGAACGGC
>Ga0315268_10005063_pt1 | contig 14212 bp, 15 predicted proteins | sample C1_top_MG_FD_204535 | JGI IMG/M metagenome (GOLD analysis project Ga0315268, IMG submission 204535) | Sediment microbial communities from Yellowstone Lake, YNP, Wyoming, USA - C1_top | ecosystem: Environmental > Aquatic > Freshwater > Lake > Sediment | place: USA: Wyoming | collected 2017-08-01 | reverse complement strand
ATTCAATATGCAGGTCTTGCAGCCTGTTCTTTTCATAAACAGCATGGTCGGAACCCAGGGGATATTCACAACCGCCGAAATAGAAGAATATTTAAACAGCGTGATCGTATCGAGATTCAACGACTACATGGGAGAAGCTCTCGATTCCATACTGAACCTGCCGGCGAAATACGAAGATATTGCGGAAGGGCTGGCAAAGCGTCTTAAAACCGATTTCGGCCGCTTCGGACTCGGTCTTGCCGATATTTATATCAACTCGATCACTCCCCCGCCCGAAGTGCAGCAGGCTATAGATGACCGGAGCCGCATCGGCCTCTTTGACGATATGAATAAACTAATGCAGATGAAAGCCGCGATGGCCATGGAAAAGGCTTCGGAATCGGAAGGCGCTTCGGGAGGCATGGGCGCAGGTCTCGGAATTATGATGCCTGCGATGTTTGCAAACTACTTTGCCGCGGGAGAAAACGGATCCGGCAAAGCAGGCTCAAAAGAAGCCGTGAATTGCCCTGAATGCGGCAATCCGGTTGCTTTTGACGCAAAATTCTGCCCCTCCTGCGGGCATCAGCAGCTTGTCTTTATCCGGTGCGGAAGCTGCGGAAAAAATCTTACCCCTAATTCCAATTTCTGCCCCCGCTGCGGTCATCCTGCCGGAGAAAAAGAAAAACCGAGATTCTGCGGCAAATGCGGAGGCAGCAACCTGACGGAATCGGTCTTCTGCAATATGTGCGGTGAAAAACTTTAATATCAGAATAGAACATAAATGCCCCCAGTGCGGCGCACCCGCAGTCATGGAGGAGACAGACCGTCTTTTTGCGTGCCCTTTCTGCAGGGTTAAATCTTTTCTTCCGGAAAACGGTTATTTCCGCTACGTACTTCCCTACCCTGATTCCACCCGGAATCCTGCTGTGTATTTCCCGTACTGGCGATTCAAGGGAACCCTCTTTTCAAGCAACTTAGCAGAGACTGTCTACAGGTTTGTAGACATAAGCCACCAGGGAACAGAATCCGGAATATTTCCCGTATCCCTCGGATTCCGAACCCAGGCGCTGAAGCTTAAATTCGCTCTCCCTGAAACTACGGGAATATTTATAAAACCGGAACTTTCTCCGGGCGATATAGTACGCATTGCCGAAAAGCGGTTTTCAGACAAAGGAGCCGTAGGCCCTGTTATTCAATCATTTATAGGAGAAACAACAAGCATTATCTACTCACCGTTTTATGTGAAAGACAAGCTCTGGGATGCCGTGCTCAACAGGCCTGTTTCACCGGCACTCCCGGAAGAATTTGACCTTAATATTTTCAAGGCTGGAAAGCCCGACTGGACAATCGATTTCATACCGGCAATATGTCCGGCCTGCGGATGGGATTTGGCGGGTGAAAGGGACTCTCTCGTCCTTTTGTGCAAAAACTGCGATTCTGCGTGGCAGCCTGCCGGCACAAAATTCGGGAAAATCAATTTCGGATGCATTCAGGAATCGGGCGAAGATTTTTTATTCCTTCCCTTTTGGTGTATAAGAGCCGGTGTCTCGGGAATAGCTCTTGATTCATATGCCGACCTTGCAAAAATAGCCAATCTTCCGAAAGTAGTTCAGGATGGATGGAAAGATATAAGCTTTAAGTTCTGGATCCCGGCATTTAAGATCAGGGCGCAGCATTTCGTCCGTCTTGCGACACACATGACCCTTGCACAGCCTGATGATGAGATTAAAGGCATTGTGCCTGCAGGCACGATGCACCCTGTTACCATCCCTGTTTCCGAAGCAATTGAAAGTTTCAAAACCGTCATGGCGGGTTTCATGAAACCGAAAAAAGATTATTTCTCTTTACTCCCGGATGTCCGGATAACTCCTGAAGATTTTACCCTTGTATATGTGCCTTTCGAAGAAGGGCATCATGACTTGATACAGGCGGAATACCAGATGGCATTAAACAAAGCCCTTCTCGCAACAGCCGGCAACCTGTAAGCCCAGGTCGTCTTTCTTCATTCCTCGCGACTCAAATTTCAATATCATATCCCGCATCCTTCAGTCGCCCGGTTATCTCCTCCACATGAACGGGCCCTCTCGTCTCGATCTCAAGCTCGACCAGAGTACTGTATATGGGTACATTCCGGGCACCCCTGTGATGCATTATATGGAGGACATTCGCCTTTAATGAAGCCACAAGCGCAAGAAGCCCGGAAAGCGCCCCGGGAACATCATCGAGACGAACCACAAAGCGCATTATGCGCCCGCTGTTTGAGAGGCCCCGGCTTACTATACGCCCGAGAAGAGGGCTGTCAAGATTTCCGCCGCTTATAACAAGCACCGTTTTGCTGCCTTTTTTGATTCTGACCGCCCCGCTCATAAGGGCAGCCAAAGGAACTGCTCCTGCCCCTTCCGCAAGGATTTTATTCCGCTCAAGAAGCATAAGCACCGCTGCCGCAATATCTTCTTCTTTAACAAGCCCGATGTCGTCCACACATTCCTGCATTATTCTGAAATTAAACTTGCCGGGTTTCCTGACATTAATCCCGTCCGCAATTGAAAGGGAGGAATCAACCATGACCGCCTGCCCTTTTCTCAGCGATTCATATGCTGATGGACATGTAACGGACTGTATCCCAATAATTTTTGTTTCAGTCCGTATAGCCTTTGATGCGGATGCAATCCCCGAAATAAGCCCTCCTCCGCCCACAGGAACGATTATCATGTCTGCATCGCTCAGATCCCCGAAAATTTCAATGGCTACGGTTCCCTGTCCTGCAATAACCCTCAGGTCGTCAAAAGGGTGTATGAAAGTCCTTCCCTCCCGTGCAAGCTCCCTTGCCTTTTCAATGCTTTCCATAAGGCTGCGGCCTGAAATTATAACTTCGCCCCCATATGCGCGTGTTGCCTCCTGCTTTGTTATTGATGCCCATTCAGGCATTACGATAGTCGCCGGCACTCCCGCCTTTTTCGCTGCAAGGGCAACCCCCTGGGCATGGTTTCCGGCGGATGCCGCAACAACACCTGAAGGCCCTAACTTATCAATGCCCGAAAGAATTCTGTTGGCTGCGCCCCTTATTTTAAATGAGCCTGTTTTCTGCAGGTTTTCAAGTTTTAAGAATATATCCCCTCCGAACATCCTGCTCAGGGCGGGAGAGTGGACAAGGGGAGTTCTCACAACCATCTCCCCGATAAGTCTTGCCGCTTTTTTTATTTTTTCAAGCGGGATCATTTTGCCTTCCTTTATTAAATAAAATCCAGAAGATCGACAGGATGCCTGACAAGTATGCGCGCCCCAGCCTCAATAAGTTCGCCCGCAGTTCTGAACCCCCAGAGTGCGCCGGCCGGAAACATGCCTGCCGCAACAGCCGTTTTCATGTCCGTGTTCGTATCCCCAAGATACAGGAATTCATCAGGCGCAATTCCAAGACTCTCTGCAATCGATATGACTGCAGCAGGATCGGGTTTTCTTGGAACTCCGTCCCTTACCCCGACAACCATTTCAAATTTCCAGTCTGCGAGCATTCTCGATACAACAATCCCGGTGGGCTCATGCGGCTTGTTCGAAAGGATGGAAAGCCTCACTCCTGAAGCGCTTAAAGCATTAAGCAGTTCCGGGATGCCGTCGTAGGGACGTGTCTTGTCAGCCCATCTTGATGAATATTCTTTTTTCATGGCAGCAACACAGCCGGCAATGATAGACTCGTCTTTGCAGGACACTGGAAGGGCCCTTCTTACCAGGACATCCATTCCGTCTCCCACAAAATACTTGTACTCATCAATGCCGTGCGTCGGAAACCCGTGCCTTTCAAGAACACTGTTCATGGAATCGGCAAGATCATCAATAGTATCGAGAAGCGTTCCGTCAAGATCAAAAAGGACGGCCTTAAATTTCATATCGGAATCCTCCTGTGATTTTATCGGTACTTTACCGACTTTTTATCCTATATGAAATCAATTCGTCAAACTTTTGATTTAATGCCGGCTGTTTTACCTCAATCTTTTCTTGCTTTCTGTTTTCCCCCCGTATAAACAGATCATGAAATTTTTCCCGTCCGTTTTGTCTCATATCAGGAATTTTATTGTCCGGAGATCAGCGATTGAAGGATATGAAAGAGAAATTCAAACCCGGGGTCGAAAAGCATATGCTGCTGCTGATCGCTGGATTGATATGGATTGCTGTCGGATCGATGCTTCTTGGCTTCTCATATTTCTGGTTAAGGGATGCGGGAAATAACAAAGTCATGTGGACGGCCGGATCAGGAATTGTAATTTCGCTTTTCGTTCATCATTTCGGATTTCTGCGGGTGGTTGACAATAACCTGGGGCGGATTTTGCCGATGCAGGGCAAGAGATGCGTATTTTCATTTATGACCTGGAAAAGCTATATTTTGGTGCTTGTGATGATTGCAACCGGAATATTGCTTCGCCTTTCACCGATACCAAAAATTTATCTGTCTGTTTTATATATCGGCATAGGCACAGCATTGATCCTGTCCAGTATCCGCTACCTGCGTTTTTTGATAAGGGAAATAAGATAAAAGAAATATAACGGATTCGTAAAGATACATTCAAAGGAGAAAATATCATGGCAAAACTTCAATGGGATAATCCGCCTGCAATGCGGATCGACACGGGCAAAACTTATAAGGCGGTGATTGAAACCGGCAAAGGCATTATTGAGCTTGAGCTTTATTCGAAGCACGCGCCCAAAACTGTAAACAACTTCGTATTCCTCGCAGAAGAGGGCTTTTATGACGGCACATCTTTTCACAGGGTGATCGGCGATTTCATGATACAGGGCGGAGACCCGACAGGCACAGGCAGGGGCGGCCCGGGATACAGGTTTGAAGATGAATTAAAGAAAAATCCCCTGACGCACGGGGAAAAAGTTATCTCAATGGCAAATGCCGGTCCGGACACGAACGGGAGCCAGTTCTTTATCACCCATTCCCCTCAGCCGCACCTGAATGGGAAACACACGGTATTCGGCACGGTAGTTGCCGGCCGGGAGGTTGTCGATTCAATCCGGCAGGGAGATAAAATTGTGAAGGTAAAGATTCAGGTTTCTGGTTTATAGTTCGAGAGCTTTGAATATCTTCCATTCGGGTTTGGCAGGGGTAATGGGCTTTGGCATTCCGTAAGAATGCGATCAAGACTCCGCCAATCCGCCAGAGGCGGACTCCCATGAAATCCGGGCAGCCCCAATGGATATACGCCCACGAAGCCATGATTTCGACTCTGCCTGTCTCTCTTTGTTGACAATCAGGGGGCGTTGATATGTTTCCTTAAAAATTTCTTGCGAAAGGCCAAAGCCCATTACCCCTGCCAAACCCTTTAATCAGATGTTATGCAAAGGTCTCACGGCATCCTGTAAACCATTGAGTTAACATTCATGCCTGCTCCCACGGAAGCAAATACGACTATGTCTCCTGAATGGAGTTTATGGTTATCCAGTTTTCCTCTCTGCAAAAGGTCAAACATCGTCGGCAGGGTTGCAACCGAACTGTTGCCAAGCCATGAAATCGTCATCGGCATTATGTCGCGGGGAATATTTTTTATATGATATAATTTCAGCAATCTTTCCAATATCGCTTGATCCATTTTCTGATTTGCCTGATGCACCAGAACTTTTTTTACATCGGCCAACGTAAATCCTGCCTTATCAATGCTCTGTTTAATTACTAAGGGAACGGTCCTGACCGCATATTTATATATTTCGTGACCATTCATTTTAATAAACAGTTCATCGCCTGTATAATCAGGGTTGTATGACCTGCCAGTCCTCAACAGATATACATTATCAATCGTATCGGATCTTGTTACGTGTGACAATATACCGGCGTTCCGGTCCGTTGCTTCCACCAAGGTTGCTCCGGCTCCGTCGGCAAATATCATGCAGTCAACATCGTGAGGATCAGTAACCCTCGACAGTACCTCAGCCCCGATAACAAGTACTTTCTTTGCATCACCTGACTTTATATAATAATCGGCCAGAATCATCCCGTGCAGCCAGCCCGGGCAGCCGAAGGGGATATCAAAGGCAACTGTATAGGGGTTTTTTATTTTCAGTTTGTGTTTTACCCTGGAAGCTATGGTCGGAACCATATCGGATCTGTTGCTGTTCGCTCTCACATCACCTAAATTCTGAGCAACGATTATGTAATCAAGGTTTTCCCTGTCCGTATTTTCCAGCGCTCTGTCGGCAGCCATGAATGCGATATCGGAGGTATTCAGATTATCTGTTACATATCTCCTTTCATTTATACATGTTATCTCTTCGAGTTTATTAATGATATCAATATTTGCTTTTTTGATTTTCATCCCGTCGGAGTTGTAAAATTCACGTCCGAGAAAATGTTTATTCGGTATCTTTGATTCCGGAATATAATTGCCTGTTCCGGTTATAATCGAATTCGGCATAATAGAATCAGCCTGCCTCCCTTGAACTTGAATTTAAAAATTCTTCTCCCAATCAGCAGTTCACTTGAACCCTGCCGAAGGTCCGCCGCGGCGGAAAACCCTTGACTCCTTGAACCCTTATTATCGTTACCGGTTTTTAAAGTATTCGTCCGGTGAATTTTTGAGCTTATCAAGCTGTTTTTCAATTTCTCCGATTTGGGCATTTTTAAGGTTCTGGCTGTACGCGCGGCCAGTCGGCCTTTTTTTTAAATCATCGATCATTTCCTGGAGATGTCTTCGTTCGTCCTCAATTCGCTCCTTCTTACGGGTATCAGCCTTGCGTTTTTCTTCAGATACTCGGTCAGCTCCGGCCTGTATGCGCTCCTGCTCGGTTAACTGTTTTTCCTGCCTGATGTTTTCGATCATTTGATCGTATTCCGAACGGCTGTCTCCTGCAGTCGCCCCGACTTCAGACTGGCCCGGGGAAATCCTGATTGTATCATAATGTTTCACACCCTCAGGCTGCCGATCGCTGAAACGCTTTACACCGTTTTTATCGGTCCATGTGTATATGTTCTCGTCTGCAAAGCACGGGCAACCCCAGAGCATGATTACAAATACAAATACGGCTGATCTTTTCATAACGCAACCTCAACCAAGTTTAACGGTTTCGTAAAAAGTCATTCTGCAATTCATATAATATTCAGATTGTGTGTTCAAGATATAATAATTTTTATCAGAAAGCCCGGAAAAACATCTTTATGTTAATAATTATATGATGAAAATAAAATATTTACGATATGGCAGGATAACCGAGACACTCTGTTTTATCGCTATATCAGACATCCAGATATTTTCCCCTCAATTCTCCAGAAAGCAGCTTTATTGTCTCAAACGCCTTCTCAACCGTCTTCTCCCTGTCGGGATTCACGAGGCAGCATGTTGCGGGAGAGAGAAGGCTCTTTTCAAGCAGCATGCCCCTGTCGATTCCATTTTTGGTGAGAGCCTGCCATGTTTTTTCCAACCGGTGAATCAGAGACGGGATATTCTCTTTTTCAAAGGTTTCGAAACCTGTCGGCACAATACCCCAGACGATGACTCCGCCTCTGTCAATAAAACGCCGGACAGACTTTGCGTATGAAGAAAATATTTCTGCATTTGTATATACATCAAGAGAGAGGATATCGAGATCAAGACCCAGCAGAAAATCCCAGTCTGGATTCCCGCAAAGGTGAATCCCCCGCGGACGGTCGAGTTGCGAGAAAAAAAGATCCAGATCACCTTTAGCTTTAATATCCCCGTATCCGGACATGGCCGAAAAGAGAAATTGAAGCCCCGGCTCATCAATGAACATAAATGCGTTTTCGTTGAGTTTTTTTAAACGGGCAAGCTGAACGTTTATGCGCTTTGCCATGAATTCAAGCATGAACGGACGAATGGTGTCGTCAAAAAGAATCGGGCGGTCGTTGCCATCGATAATGTTAAAACCGAAGCTTATCGGGCCTTCAAGCTGTCCCCTGATTGCCGGCCTGTCAGATAAATCGAGGGAAAGAAACCTGTGGTAAACTTCCGAATAGGTTTTGCTGATATCGAAATATTCCGGCTCATCGAAATGGCTCATGGTCTCATCGAATTCGCCTATGAATTTTTCAAGTGAAAAGCGAAGCGTTTTGTTTTTGACGTCAAGGAGAATACCCGGGAAATGCTCGGCAGCCTGGACATACATGTCTTCGTAATAGCTGTAATTCGGCAGCTGCGGCCAGAACGGAATATCGAGAGATAAGGCTGTTTCAAGTGCCCGGTCCACATTTGTATGAGGCATAACCGCCATTGCGGTGGTCAGAAGATTTCCCGGAATCGGCATCGTTACTGTATCCTTTTTTTATAACGTACTTATATTTAAACGAAATAACGGCAATCAGACTTTACATGAACGGCCCTGTTTCATGCAGCTTTTAAGGCTGTGGTGATCACGTCCGAGGTGGAAGTTGAGCCAGGATGACGTTCCATCCAGTTCCCACATCCGGGGCGGAATCAAGCCTTCGGCCATCCGGCCGGACTCGCCCGATGAAGAGAAGCGCAGCCATGCGCGGTACCATACGCAAATGCGGTCATTGTGAACTTCGCAAAAGCCGTTCCGGCTCCCTCCGCATGCGCCGTTTCGCATGTGCTTCGGGCATCCGGATTCAGGACATAGAAAGGCGAGGTACTCTATAGCACAGTCTCCGCACTGTCGGCAGCCGAGAAGTAACTTTTTCGGAAGATCCTCGGCAAGGTACACCAGCCTGCGCCCTGCCTTGTTTTTATCAAAATTCCGGCAAAGTTTCCTGAAGAGAGGACCCAGCGGAGCATCAGCCCGGAATCCGGTGCTGTGCAGTTTTTGCAGGATGGAATATCCAGCGGCATCCCATAAATCTGGCTTTGCCTTTATCTTTCCAAATAAGTTCACGCTGTCCTGATTCTCCTCTTCAGAGAAAGCATAGAAACCATCTTCAGGAGAATCGTTGAATTCCGGAACAAATTCACGCCACGACCCCTCGATTTCGGCAAGCCTGTCGAGCAGCCGGGCGGCAGAGTCAAAACTGCGGTGGACTCCTCCGATGTGGATTCCACGGTATCCTATCCCCTTCAGCACCGCCGCAAGGCGCGCCGCACGCTCAACAGAAGCCTCACGCCCTGAAGCAGGATCTTTCCACCCGCCGGTCACATCCTCCACGAGCCTGCTACTTATCATCGCTCCGGGCACCTGCCCCGAGTGCATCAGGCGGGCCGTGGCCGGGGTCAGGAGGTAGACGGAGCCGATAACCGGGAGGCTAAGTCCCATATGTTTCTTAATCAGAATCAGTTCCCTGAATTTTTTTGCATCATAGCCGAGCTGGGTGATTACAAATCTGGCTCCCGCAAGACTTTTCCGGCAGAGTTTCGCGTATTGGGCAAAAGACTCTCCTTCGGAATATTTGAAAGGGGAGACGGCGCATCCCGGGAAATATACGTCAGGATCGCCGGAAGACTCCAGCCTGTCGCTTAACATCCCAAGCATTGAAATAAGGTTAACAGAATCAAGATCAAAAACCGGCGACCCCTGTCCGCAAAAACCCCTTCCTGTATAATCGCCTGTCAGCGCAAGGATATTCTTCATTCCCATCATCGCGAGCTGCAAAGCACGGCTCTCCATGCCGACTCTGTTCATGTCGCGGCACGTGAAATGAACTATCACGTCCATTCCAAGCTCGAAAATATCATGTCCTATCGCATCAGGAGAGAGGGCCGGATTGCCGCCGGGATTGTCGGTAATGGAAACTGCCGAGACACGCCCGTCGTCAAAGGCTTCGGCTGCAATTCTTCTTACCTGCTCTACCGAGCGGCCTGAGGATTCACGACCCGGAACCAGCTCAAGGGTGACTACGAACCTGTCCGGATCGGCAAGATCATTCTGGAAAACGCGCAGCATTTCGCCTCCTGCAAGTGTTATATAGCGTATTGGCGCTTAACCTTACAACTATTTGAAGACCTTTGCATAATACTCCTTTTCACGGATTGGCATGGGTTTTCCGGAATAAGTGTCTCACTTCCAATGACACAGAAGTCTGCATTTCTTCAGATAGTTAGCCAAGCGGAATACCGAGCGCATCGGCTACCCCTTTACCGTAAGCCGGATCGGCTTTAAGGCAATTGCCGATGTGGCGCATCTTGATCTCTTTCGGTACATCGCCCATAGCCCGCGCTGTGTTGGCAAACAGAGCCTGCTGCTGCCCTGCGCTCATCAGGCGGAAGAGCTTGCCGGGCTGGGTATAGTAATCCTCATCCACGCGGTGGTTCCAATGGTCGGCGGCCCCTTCCAGTCTCAGGGGCGGTTCGGCGAAATCCGGCTGTTCCTGCCACTCGCCGTAACTGTTAGGTTCGTATCCGAGGGTGCTGCCGTAATTGCCGTCCACCCGCATGGAGCCGTCGCGGTGGTAGCTGTGGTAAGGGCAGCGAGGAGCATTGACGGGTATCTGGTGGTGGTTCACGCCGAGCCGATAGCGCTGAGCATCGCCGTAGGAGAACAAACGTCCCTGAAGCATCTTGTCCGGCGAGAAGCCAATGCCGGGGACAACGTTGGCCGGGTTGAAGGCCGCCTGTTCGACCTCTGCAAAATAGTTTTCCGGGTTCTTGTTCAGTTCCAGAACGCCCACCTCTATCAGGGGATAATCCTTGTGAAGCCAGACCTTGGTGAGGTCGAAGGGGTGGTAGGGTATTTTCGCCGCATCCTTCTCCGGCATAATCTGGACGTAGAATGTCCAGCGGGGGTAGTCCTTTTTTTCGATGCTCTCATACAGATCGCGCTGGTGGCTCTCCCGGTCTTTGGCGACGATCGCCTCTGCCTCCTGGTCGGTCAGGTTCTTGATCCCCTGCTGTGTCTTGAGGTGGAACTTAACCCAGTACCGTTCTTTCTTGGCGTTGATGAAGCTGAAGGTGTGGCTGCCGAAGCCGTGCATATGCCGGTAGGAAGCTGGGATGCCCCGGTCACTCATGACGATGGTCACCTGATGGAGCGCCTCGGGGAGCGAGGACCAGAAGTCCCAGTTGTTTTTGGCGCTCCGCATGTTCGTGCGGGGATCCCGTTTCACGGCGTGGTTGAGATCGGGGAACTTGAGGGGATCGCGCAGGAAAAAGACCGGCGTATTGTTCCCCACCAGATCCCAGTTCCCCTCCTCGGTATAGAATTTCATGGCAAAGCCCCGGATGTCCCGTTCGGCATCGGCAGCACCGCGCTCGCCGGCTACCGTGGAAAAACGGAGAAACATATCGGTCTTTTTGCCCACTTTGGAGAAGATCTTGGCCCTGGTGTACTTGGTGATGTCATGGGTGACGGTGAAGGTGCCGTAAGCCCCCGACCCCTTGGCGTGCATCCGCCGTTCGGGAATCACCTCCCGGTCGAAGTGGGCCAGTTTCTCGAGAAACCAGACATCCTGCAGTAGCTGCGGCCCGCGCGGTCCGGCAGTCATGACGTTCTGGTTGTCCACAACGGGGGTACCGTTTCTGGTAGTCAGCTTCATTTTCCCGTCTTTCATGATTTTTCTCCTTTCTTGTGCTGGTTTGGTTCAGCATAGTGTTCATCCGGAAACTAATTCACTTTAACAAATGCCTTCGCTTTCGCTTTACATACAGGACATGAATCGGGCGGCTCGTTTTCACAGGTGTATCCGCATACGGGACAGACATAATAATCGACCTGTTCCTGATTTCCCAGATTATCAAGAGCATTACTGTAAAGAGCTGCGTGAACCTTCTCGACTTCATTTGCATAGGTAAATGTCCGGACAGCCGCCTTGTCGCCTTCAGCTTCTGCGGTTTTGATCATTTCCGGATACATCGATTTAAATTCATGCGTTTCGCCGGCTATGGCTTCTTTCAGGTTCTCTGCTGTGTTCTTTATCCCTCCGACTGTTTTGAGATGGGCGTGGGCATGAACGGTTTCTGCTTCCGCTGCCGCCCTGAAGAGCCTTGCCACACGGGAATAGCCCTCTTTTTCAGCCTGTTTCGCGAATGCGAGATACTTGCGGTTGGCCTGCGACTCACCCGCAAATGCTTCCATCAAATTCTTTTCCGTCTTACTCATTTCATTTCTCCTTTAATGTTTGACAGCTTCGTAAAAAGTCGTTCTGTCCGCCTTTGATAAATTCCGATTTATGTCATTCGAACCCTCGAATCCTGCCTAAGGCCCGCCAATCTTTATGGCGGGAACCCTCGGCCCTTTTTTTTATCCCTCCATTTTCTGACAACTCGGGCATACTCCGAAGAAATCAAGCCTGTGTGATACGATCTTATAGCCTGTCTCTTCAGAAAGCTCTTTTGACATTTCATTAAGCGATGAAAGATCCGGGTCTGTAATCGATTTACATTTTACGCACATGATGTGCGGATGAGGGTTGGGATTTTTCCCGTCATAGCGGTTGCTCTCATCACCGAATCCCATCTCGATTACTTCCCCAAGCTCTTTGAGCAATGTAACGGTTTTGTACACAGTCGCAAGGCTCGTGGTGGGAAATTTCTTTGTTACTTCTCGGTAGATTTGCTCCACTCCCGGATGCTCAAAACTGTTTGCCAGCATTTCTACAATGGCAATCCGCTGAGGTGTGATCCGAAACCCGTTTTCTTTCAGCCTTTCAATCATGTAATCGAGTCTGGACGTGCATGTGCTCATTATTATTCTCCTGTTGATTCCTGCGTCAATCAGTTCATTAACTCTTTCTGAAGCCAGTCTTTAACTTTGCCCTCCACAGCATAAACTCCTTTGTTGAATCCGACCGATTTCCTAAATTCTTCCTTAATATTTTCCGGAAGATCGAAACTCGCGAGTTCAACAGCCTCTTCAGAATTTCTGCGGATCAGGTACACAACAGGATTTTCTCCCCAGTTATTGACCACAAAGTAATGGCTTACGTCATTTTTTGAACGGATAAGATTTACTCCATGCGCCCAGTTGTTTCCCCATTCAAGATATAAAACAACCGCCTCTTCAGGAGTCATCTGCCAGTCAATGGCATTAACAAGATTTAAATCCTGACGGATTTCATTCAGCTTCATCATATTAATTTCCTTTTCCTTATTATATTATCATTTTTTTCGGGATTTTTATCATTATCCGACAATAAATATTTCGATCACTTTTTATTCAGTATAAGCAAATATATCTATTTGTCAAACGATTACTTGATGATATTTATTATTTATTAATATGAATTATTGTTAACTGGATAAAATGCAACTCTGGTTATAAACGTTAAAAAAATATTGACTCGGCAAAATTACTATATTAAGTGTGATTTACGGTTATATTTAGTAATTAATGGTTAGTTTACAGAAGGATATGTGACATGAAAGAGCTAATATCAACAAAGGATGTGGCTGAGTTACTTGGTGTCAATGAGAAGATGGTCTATGCCCTTATCACAGAAAAGGGCTTGCCTGCTACTAAAATTACCGGGAAATGGCTGTTTCCCAGACACCTTGTGGAACAATGGATTGAAAACAATACCCAGAACTACCCTGAACCCAGAGAAACACTACCTCCATACCACGGATTACTCATAATAACCGGAAGCAACGATCTTCTGCTTGACAAGACCATCTCTATCTTTAACAGCCTCTATCCGGAGCATGTTGCGGTTTTCGGAAACTTGGGAAGCATGGGCGGTTTGAAAGCGCTTCGACGGAACTTGTGCCACATGGCATCGAGCCACCTGCTCCAGGAAAATGAAAACGATTACAATTTTCAATTTGCATCAACAGAGCTTGAAAATATGCCTGCAATACACAATTTCTGCAGGCGCGAGCAGGGGCTTATTGTTCAAAAGGGAAATCCGAAAAATATAACCGGTATTCCAGACCTTGCACAACAGGGCATGCGTGTTGTCAACCGGCCGCTTGGAACAGGAACAAGGCTGCTTTTTGACCGGGAATTAAAAAGAGCAGGAATAGACAGCGAAAAACTCGACGGATACCGCAACGAGATAGCAAAGCATCTCGATGTCGGAATCGAAGTATTGACTGGACGGGCAGATGCGGCCCCTTGCATCCGGCCAGTGGCATCACTGCTGGGGCTTGATTTTATTCCATTGCGCTGGGAACGCTATGATCTTTTGATTCAAAAAGAGCGTTTTTTTGACAAAGGAGTTCAGTTGTTTCTGGGACTGCTTCATGAAAAGCCCTTCCATGACGCTGCAAAACAGTTTGAGGGTTATGACACAAGTATCAGCGGTAAAATGGTATTTCCCCATGAAAACCAGAAAGATAAGAATACATGATATTTCTGTCCGGAATATCGAAATATTTAAAATAAATTAACACAAGAAAAAGGA
>Ga0315268_10005061_pt1 | contig 14216 bp, 10 predicted proteins | sample C1_top_MG_FD_204535 | JGI IMG/M metagenome (GOLD analysis project Ga0315268, IMG submission 204535) | Sediment microbial communities from Yellowstone Lake, YNP, Wyoming, USA - C1_top | ecosystem: Environmental > Aquatic > Freshwater > Lake > Sediment | place: USA: Wyoming | collected 2017-08-01 | reverse complement strand
AGGCGATGATTGAGGGGCTTGAGCGACCGAGCGACCAGGCGACCCAGCGACGAGGCGACTCAGCACTCAGCACTCAGCACTCAGTACTCAGCACTCAGCGGTCAGTGCTCGTCCGCCCGCAGGTATCCAGCCTGCAATCCGCCGAGGACATCCGCCAGGAGACCAGCTATCTCATTATCGCCGAGCGGACTAATACGAACGGCTCGCGGCAATTCAAGAAGCTTCTCCAGGGCGAGGATTGGGATGGGCTGGTCTCGATGGCGCGCGATGAGGTGCGCGAGGGCTCGCACCTTCTGGATGTTTGCGTGGACTTCGTCGGACGCGACGGCGTGCGCGACATGCGCGAGGTCGTCGGGCGGCTGGTGCGCCAGGTTCCCGTGCCGCTGATGCTCGACAGCGCCAGCCCGCAGGTCATGGAGGCGGGGCTGAAGCTCTGCGGCGGACGCTGCATCCTCAATTCGATGAACCTCGAGGATGGCGAGGGACGCGTGGCGCAGATCTGCGGCCTGGCGCGCAAATACGGCGCGGCCGTCGTCGCCGGCACGATCGACGAGGACAGGCAAAACGCCATGGCGCGAACGGCGCAGCGCAAGCTGGCGATCGCCAGGCGCATTCACGACCTGGCCGTCAATAAATATGGCCTCAAGAGCGAGGACATCCTCTTCGATCCGCTGGTGCTGCCGATATCGACGGGCATCGAGGAGGACCGGCGCAACGCGGCCGAGACGATCGAGGGTGTGCGGCTGATTTCGCGCCAGCTTCCGCGCTGCCATACGGTGGTGGGGCTGTCGAACGTGAGTTTCGGCCTGAAGCCCGCCGTCCGTGTTGTGCTCAACAGCGCGTTCCTGCACGAGCTGCTGGAGGCGGGGCTGACCGCGGCCATCGCGCACGCGTCGAAGATTCTTCCGCGCACGCGCATCCCCGACGAGCAGTGGAAGGCGGCGCTGGACCTGATCTACGACCGCCGGCGCGAGGGCTTCGACCCGCTGACGCATTTTGTCTCCCTGTTCCCGGACGACGGAAGAGGGACGGGATCTCTTTCTGCATCCCCTGTCCGGGAAAGCGTTTGCATCGAGGAGGCCCTCAAGCGCCACATCATCGACGGCGAGAAACGCGACCTGGCCGCCCACCTCGACGAGGCGATGCGGAAATACAGGCCCCTCGAGATCATCAACAATCTCCTGCTGGCCGGCATGAAGGTCGTCGGCGAGCTCTTCGGCTCCGGGCAGATGCAGCTTCCCTTCGTGCTCCAGAGCGCGGAGACCATGAAGGCGGCCGTGAGCCATCTCCAGCCATTCATGGAGAGGCACGCGTCGGGAACGGGCAAAGGCCGGATCGTCCTGGCCACCGTGAAGGGCGATGTTCATGACATCGGCAAGAACCTCGTCGACATCATCCTCACCAACAACGGCTACGCCGTTTTCAACCTGGGGATCAAGCAGCCCATTGCCGAGATCCTCCGCGCCTGCCGCGAGAACCAGGCCCACGCCATCGGCATGTCGGGTTTGCTCGTCAAGAGCGTGGGCGTGATGAAGGAGAACCTCGAGGAGATGAACGCGCAGGGGATAAACGTCCCCGTTCTACTTGGCGGGGCTGCCCTCACCCGCGACTATGCCGAGGAGGACCTCGCCGGCCTCTACAAGGGCCCCCTGATCTACTGCAAGGATGCTTTCAGCGGTCTGCACGCGATGGATAGAATCGCCGCCGGCCAGGTCGATCACCTCGTCAAGCAGCAGCGGCTGCGGGTCGAGCGGCGACATCGCTTGCGCGCCAGCGCCGTCAAGCCTCAGTCGGCCGATGCCGTCGAGACGAAGATCGCCAAAGACAACCCGGTTCCGGTGCCGCCGTTCTGGGGCCGGCGCATCGTCACCGATATCGATCCGCGCCAGCTCTTCCCGTATGTCAACGAAACCGCACTGTTCGTTGGCCAGTGGGGCTTCAAGAAGAAGGGACTCTCCGACGCCGAGTACCAGCGACTGATCGACGAAAAAGCCCGGCCCGCGTTCGAGACGCTGCAGCGCCGGACTTTCGACGACGGCTTGCTCAAGCCCACCGTTGTCTACGGCTACTTCCCGGTCCAGTCCCAGGGCAATGACCTGATCGTTTACCACACGGATGAATTTGTCGCATCGCCTGCCCAGGTGGGCCCGGCCGGCCCGCCGCGACAGCGGCTGCGCTTCACTTTCCCCCGCCAGCAGGGCCGCCGGCGGTTGTGCATCTCCGACTTCTTCCGCTCAACCGAAAGCGGGCAATACGATGTCCTGGGCGTTCAGCTCGTGACGATCGGGGCGAACGCGACACGCATCTCCGAAGAGCTTCGCCTGGCCAACAAATACCAGGACTATCTCTACGTCCACGGCTTCAGCGTCGAGTCGGCCGAGGCGCTGGCCGAATTCTGGCACAAGCGCATGCGTCAGGAGCTGGGTTTTGCGGCGGACGATGCCGCGAAGATTTCCGATCTCTTCCACCAGGGCTACCGCGGCAGCCGGTATTCCTTCGGCTACCCGGCCTGCCCGAACCTGGAAGACCGGCGGCTGATCATGGAGCTGCTGAGGCCAGAGGAAATCGGCGTGACGCTCAGCGAGAACTTCATGCTGGTCCCCGAGCAGTCAACGGACGCCATCGTGGTGCACCATCCGCAGGCGAAGTATTTTGATGTGTGATGACGGCGGCTCAGATTTCCCCATTTGCACCTGGGTCGTTAAGATCAGGCCTCCAACGGAGTGCAAATGGCCAGACAAATATCTTCCGGAAAATGCCGTCTATGCGGTGGGGAGTTCAAAAGCAACGCCATGTCGCGCCACGTGCAGACCTGCGCGGCCAAACACCCGCTGGCGCCGCCCGGCAAGCGAACGCGCTCGCAGAGGCTCTACCATATCCAGGCGAAGAGCCGATACGGTTCGTTGTACTGGCTCCATCTGCTGGCGCCGGCGTCATCAACGCTGCTGGAACTCGACTTGTTGCTCCGGGAAGTCTGGCTCGAGTGCTGTGACCATCTGAGCAGTTTCGAAATCCACGATAATAGCTATTCGTCGACGCCGGACTCGTGGGGTGAAGAGGAATCGAGCGACGTGTCCTTATCGGAAGTGCTCTGTGTCGGCGACAGATTCAGCTACACCTATGACTTCGGCAGCTCGACAGACCTCGAGCTGAAGGTCATTGGAGAACTCACCGCAGATTCGCCGGCGCGAGCGATCATGATCGTCGCCCGCAATGCCGCCCCGCGGCACAGTTGCGTCACCTGCGGCCAGCCCGCCACACGCGTATGCATGTACTGCATCCACGAGGGCCCCGATTGCTTCTTCTGCAAGAAATGTGCAGCCAAGCACGAGGAGAGGGATGACCACCAGGTGCTGCCCATCACCAATTCTCCCCGGATGGGTGTGTGCGCTTACGACGGCGCGTTGGACAAGGATCAGGATGCTTACCGGCTCTAGGCCTTCGGGCGATCGTCGTCACAATCGAAGGCCAGGCCGGTATGAGCCTGTATGAGGATGCGATGCCCCTGCCCGGGAAGTCCCTTGCGCTTTGGTGTAATCGTCCTTGCTTGCGGGCTGTTACCACCCGTCGCCGCCGCCCAGCCCTCGATTCCCCGCCCCGCCCCGCTCGTTCCCAACGCCGCCTGGGTTCGATTCGAGTGCGGGCCGTTCTTCAACCATCACCAGCACTATGAAGTCGGCAATTTCGAGATCTACCGTTATCAGCGGCTGGCGACCGAAAGCGGCGAGTATGTCGACTACGGCTCGAATCATTCCGTGAACTGGCTCATCCGAACCGTCGCCCACAACTGCATGCTGGTTTACATGCCCGGCGAAACCTGGCCTGTGCAGCGCGACGGCGGGCGAAACAAGTACGCCAACGACGGCGGCCAGGTCGGGCGATTCCAGTGGCCGGTGCAGACGCTCGAGCAGTGGAAAGCCAAGGCCGACACGTTCGAGCGCGGGCGCATTATTGCTTACGAGAATCAGGGCGATTTCCTCTACGTCGCCGCCGATTGCACCCGCGCCTACAATCCCGCGAAGTTGTCCCTGTGGACACGGAGCATCCTGTTTCTTCGGCCGCACACGTTCGTGATCTTCGACCGCGTGACCAGTTCGCGTCCCGAGTATGAAAAGACCTGGCTTCTGCACTGCTTCAGCCAGCCGCGGATCGACGGCAGCACGACGATGATCCAGAACGGCAAGGGCCGGCTGGCTGTGCAGACGCTGCTGCCGGAAAAGCCTCTGCTGCGGGCGGTGAAAGGCTACACGTACCACGGGCAGACTTTCGACGAGCAGAAGAGTGCCCTCTCCACCGTCGCCAACCTGTGGCGGTTGGAGGTTGCGCCTTCTTCGCAGCAGAGGGAAGACGTCTTTCTGCACGTGCTCTCCACGACGGACGAGCCGGCGAAAGCAACGCTCCTGCGCTCCGGCGGGCGCATCGGCGTGGAGATCGGGACGACGCAGGTGACGTTTGGCACAGGTGGCGAGGCGACGGTGCGAGTGCGGGGCAGGGCGATTGCGCTGGGGAGAGTCGTGAAGGGAAAATTCGAATAGATGGGAGAAGAAGGACCCCCACCCCGGCCCTCTCCCACGGGGAGAGGGAGAAAGACCCTCACTTCGCGTACGCGCTCAGTTCGCCGCATGACGCGAACGCCTGTCGCGGGTTGTCGCCGCAGGCGGGCCTGCCGATCACGCGCACGGCGAAGACCTTCACCGGCGCCTTGAGCCTGCAGGTGAATTTCTGTCCCTCCTGCATACCCTTCGAGTTGGCGGCCGTGGTGGCCGGATAGTCATCCAGCGTGGCAACCGTTTCCCAAGCGCCGTTCTTCTCTTTCTGCACCTGGATCCGCGGCCGGCCGGCGCCGGCGTCAAACCAGCCGCCGTCGTGGAACGTGCGCCCGTGCGCGTAGACGATTCGGCCGATCGTCACGGGCTGTTCAAGCGTCACGGCGAACCAGTCCTCGTCGGCCTTTTTGCCGTCGAATGTCACCACGGGCGCGGCCGACTCGGGATCGAGAATGCTGCCCGCGCGATTTCCCTGCCGCGAGCGCCTCTCCTTTCCACCTGCCAGGAGGGATCGGCTTGCGGGGCGATTGGTCAGGGACATCCAGACCTGGTAGCGGCCCCCCTTGGCGCCGGCCTCGGCGAAGGGAACGAAAATGGCATCCACCGGCTGAGCATCCGGGGCGCTGCGCACGCGAATCTTCACGGCAAGCTCATTCTCCAATTTCCGGAGCTTGATCGACTGCCCATCGGCGCTCTCGGCCAGCGCCAGCGAGGCAGGCGCCGCAAGACCGGGATTCGCACTCTGGTCATAGGCGCAGACGAGCGGCCCGAAAGTCACGGCGCCATATCCCTTGTTGCCGTAGTCGCCCGGGACCACGCGCAGGGCAAAGCGGAAGCTGACGAGGACCCGGTCACCGCTCTTCCATTGGCGCGGCGGGACCTCAACCCAGCCGCCGCGCGATCCGACAAACTCCTTATCCTGATCCTGCACACGCAGCGTGAACTTGTCAGCCCAGGCCGGCCAGCGCACCCTTAAAGCGAATGTCGCGGGGTCATCCAGGGCAAGCGTGTAGACCAGGCGCGTTGAGGCTCCATCGCCGTCTACGTCGCTGGTCACGCCTGCGGCGACGCGCACTCTCTGGCCGGCAATCTGCAGTTCGGTGCCGCTGAGCTCCAGGCCCGCCACGGCGATGCCCTCGCTGTCATTGCTCTGGTACTTGAAGCACGAGAGCTGCGGGATCATGGCCATCCCCCTCGGCCCGCTGGAAACGCAGCAGTTCACGCCCGGTCCGTAGGGCTTGGTTCCCGTCAGCGGCGTGAAATAGCACCACTGCGCGCCATCCGGCCGTTGCGCCGCCGCCAGATGGTTGTAGAACGTGCGCTCCAGCTCCTCGGCGTATTTCGCCTCGCCCGTCAGACGCAGAAGCTGTGCATTGAGCTGAAGCCAGGTGACCGTGGCGCAGGTCTCGGCGACGTTCGCTTTCTGTCCATTGGGCAGCTCATGCGGCGCGTGGAAATGCTCGCCCTGGCTCACCGAGCCGGTGATGTACAGATGATTGGCGACGATGTCTTCCCAGGCGTTCACGGCCGCCTGGAGATAGTTCTTTTCGCCGGTCACGCGATAGAGCTCGCATAGCCCCACGAGGTTGGACATCATCTCGTAGGCCTTGCCGTTGGCCGTCTTGTCAACGCGTTTGACCTCCAGCAGCGTCCTGACGATCTTCGGCCCGGTGGCTTGGTCGTAGCTGGCGACGAGATAGTTGGCGAAGTCGAGATATTTCTGCTCGCCGGTCATGCGATGGAGGTAGACGATCGGTTCGAGGACGCTGGTCGCCGCCATGCCCACGTGAGTGCCGGACGCGATGACGTCGCGCTTGCCGGGGCCGAAGGTGCTGCACAGCAGGTCGCCGATCTTCCTGCAGCAGTCGAGTGCCGGCTGGTTGCCCGTGTACTGGTAGTAGGTCAGCAGGCCCATCAGGTCATACTTGTGGACCCACACATCCCAGCTCGTCCAGTGCTTGTCGGGAGTGTACGTCCCTAGATAGCCGTCGGCATCCTGGCATTTCACCAATTCCGCGGCCACGCGGTCGATCTTCTCGCGCAGCTTGGCATCCCCCGTGTAGGCCCAGGCGAGCGTCGCGGCGTGGAGGAACTTGCCCACGTGCTCGCCGATCCAGTCCTGCTTTCCCGGCCGGTGGCGGAAGCCGTCGAGGATCTCCTCCTCGCCCACGTTCAGCAGGCGGGCCCTGGCGTTGGCCTCGACGCGCGCGCCCAGGAAGCCTTCGAGCCTGATCTGCGAAGGCGAGAGCATCGAGAGCGCATCGGGCACCTTGCCCTCGACCTTGAACGGCATCGGCTTGATTTCCTGAGAAAGCGCGAAGTCCGCGGCGACAGCGCCCGCGAGAAGGAATGCGAGATAGTTCATCAGAATCCTCCGAGTCAGCGTGGAAAATACCCTCCGGCGGACGACTGCTCAAATCTCCTGCAGGCCGACCTCGCCGTGCTTTGGGATCGACTGCTCGTAGCGCTGGGCGATGGGCATGCGGCGCCCGAAGCCGAACGCCCGGCTGGTGACCTTGATCCCCGGGGCGGCCTGCCGGCGCTTGTATTCGCTCTTGTCGATGAGCTTCGCGACGCGCAGCACGGTGGCCGGGTCGAAGCCGTCGGCGACGATCTGGGCGACGCTCTTCTCCTCCTCGATGTAGCGATGCATGATCGCATCCAGCACATCGTAAGGCGGGAGCGAATCCTGGTCGGTCTGGTTGGGCCGCAGCTCGGCCGACGGCGGCTTGCTGATCGAGTTGCGCGGAATCAGGTCGCGCCCGGCTTTGCGGTTGATGAACTCGGCGAGCTGGTAGACGCTGGTCTTGGGCACATCGCTGATGACGGCCAGCCCGCCGCACATGTCGCCGTAGAGTGTGCAGTAGCCCGTGGCGAGCTCGCTCTTGTTGCCCGTGGTCAGCAGCAGGTGGTTGTGGCGGTTGGAGAAGGCCATCAGCGTGACGCCGCGGATGCGGGCCTGGATGTTCTGCTCGGTGAGGTCGTCGCCCAGGGGAGAGTGATGAGTGATGAGTGATGAGTGATGAGGATTGAAGACCGGCATGAGGGTTTGTTCGAAGCTGTCGTGCATGGGCTTGATGGCGACGATGTGGAAGGCGATGCCAAGATTGGCAGCCAGTTCGCGGGCGTCCACGATCGAGTGTTCCGAGCTGAAGCGGCTGGGCATGGACACGCCCACGACGCTGTCGCTGCCCAGGGCGGCGACGGCGATGGCGGCGGTGACGGCCGAATCAATCCCGCCCGAAAGCCCCAGCACCACGGTTTTGAAGCCGCACTTGCGGACGTAATCGCGCAGGCCGAGCACGAGGGCTTTGTAGATGGACTCGATGTCGGTGGAGGGGGTCTCGAGGCGAGGAATACTGAGTGCTGAGCGCTGAGCGCTGAGCGAGGACGGCGCGCTTTTTCCGGGCAAATCGACAACCAGCAGATCCTCCTCGAAATCCTTCGCCTGGGCGATCACGCGCCCCTCCGCGTCAAACACGACGCTGTTGCCGTCGAAGACCAGCTCATCGTTTCCGCCGACCTGGTTGACGTACACCAGCGGCTTGCCGAAGCGCCTCGCCTGATCGGCAAACAGCTCCAGCCGGAACGCGTGCTTATGAACGACAAACGGCGAGGCGCTGGAGTTGATCAGGAGCTGCGCCCCGGCCGAGAACGCCGCCGCGATGGGGTTCTGATGATAGAGCCGTCGGGCGATGAGCCGCTCGTCATTCCACAGGTCCTCGCAAACCGAAAGCCCCACGGGAACATCGCCGATGTTCACCACACGCGTCCGCTGCTCGCCGGAGCCGGGCTCGAAATAGCGGCTTTCATCGAAGACGTCATAGGTGGGCAGCAGCGTCTTGAAATGCCGGCTGGCGACTCGCCCCTCGCGCAGCACGGCGACGGCATTGTGAAGCGGGCGGCCGACGGGCTGCGGGTTGCGCTCGGCGTATCCAACGATCGCCTCGATGTCGGTCACGCGCGACGCAAGCAGCTCCAGGCCACGGAGATTGTCTTCGATGAACTGCGGCTTGAGCAGCAGGTCCTTGGGCGGGTAGCCGATGATGGCCAGCTCGGGGAAGACGACCAGGTTGGCCCGCTCTGCCCTGGCCCGCGAGACGAACTCGAGGATCTTCCGGCAATTGCCGGCGATCTCGCCGATCGTCGGGTTGACCTGCGCCAGCGCGATCCGCATGGCGCTAATTGTAGAGCGGCGCGGACAATCGAAAAAGCCGTGTCTTTGTCATCAGGTCGTCGGCGGCAGGCCAAGAACGCTCAATGCGGCTGAGAACCACGCATCGCCAAATACGGTTCGGCCCCACAGCAGAATCATTCCCACGGCCACGGGCGTGAGCCGCTTGTCCTGGAGGAAGTGTGCCACACCGCCCGCGTTCTGCGCCAGCGCCACAGTCGAACGGTGCTCGGTCGCGTCCAGCTTCTGCGCGATAACGTCGCAGGACAGACTGCACTGGGTCAGAAAGATAAACTCCGGCTGGCGCAGCGCGGCATCCTCGACCAGGCTGATGCATCGGACGGCGCTGACCTGGTCATCGGCAAGTGAAAGCTCCTCGGCCAGCTCGCGGCGAACCTCCGCAAAAACGTCCGGGCCGTCAATGCCTTCCATCGCTCCGGCAAATGGATGGATTCGACTGGGATAGTACGCCACGCGGTCGTTGCGCTGTCCCAGCATCAGCCGCCCATCCGCGCTGACCAGCGCGCAGCTCAGGCCAACGGGATTTGCCAGAACGCTCGGCCCATGGCGATCGGCCAGCTCCGCGTTGTGCAGATTCGTGCCCAGAAACAGCCGATACGAAGTGCGGCTGAGCAGGATGTGCAGGCGATCGCCCTCGCTGCGGACCTCTTCCAGCCGACACATCGGTCCGTCGAACAACTGAACACCCCGCCGCGCGGCATTGCGCCAAGCCTGCTCGATAAGCCGCAGCACTTCCGGGGGCGACCGGAAGGTGGAAGCAGTCCAGCGGCAATCCACCTGGCCGGCAGACCAATCGCCGATAAGCCGGATGCGGAGCATGGGCGGCGATGGTATCCGCGGGGCGGCCCCGAAGGAACACGCAAATGCGGGGCATACCGCTCTATTTCACAAGTGAGATGATGCGCCTTCCGCCGGCCCCGCCGAGTTTCTCGTCGTAGTAGCAATCCGCGTTGTTCTTGAAGGCAAGCGTGCGGAAGACGGCAGACCCCTGGAAAACAATGTCGTTCTTGAACGCCAGGTTGCTGCCCGGCGCCTGGATCGTGGCGATGATGCTCACGTTGTTGCTCTTGCTGTCGCCGAAAGTGCGCCCTGTTCCGAGCTGATAGACACTCAGGTTTCCGGGGCGGCTGTCGTACGCGAGCAGATCGCCGTCGATGCGGATGTTGCCGTTGACGTAGACGGTCGCCGGGCCGGAAAAGCGCAAGTCGCCGTCGATGGCGAGCGATGTGAACCAGTACGTGCCCCCGGGCAGTGTCCGGTTGGAGGAGACAGTGTAGTTCTGCGGCACGCCGCCCGGGTTGGGCTGGGGATCCCAATCGGGATCGTCAGGAACGGGCAGCGGGGCCGGATTGTTCTTTGTGGATCCACTGACGAATACACCGCCGGTCAGACTTCCCGATGGGCCAAGCTGCACGTCACCGCGCACTGTATTGTTGTTCCCGGCGGTGATGGCGCCGTTGGACCCGATCATCCCGTGGCTGGACGCCGAGGCGTGCGTGGGGTCGGGATTGGCCGAGGAATCGTAGCTGGCGAAGAACGCGTTATTCATCATGCTGATTCCGGCCAGCCCGACAAAACCTCCGCCACTGCCCGAGGTCACTTTTGCGATGGCGACGGCGTGAATGTCGCACGTGCTGCGACCCACAACCCGCGCGAAAGTCAGAGGAACGGCGTTGCTTCGAGCGGCGATGCGACGCGCCGTGATGCGAACGGCGTCGGCCGAGTTCTGCTGCAAGCCGGAGAGGCGAGTGAAGCTGTGAGTCGAATCGTCCCACGCGCCGAACTCGATGTCGGCGTTGGCGTCGAGGGCCACGATCGAGCCGTCGCAGGTGTTTTCGGCGGCCGAGCTTTGAGCGGCGGCTATCGCGGCCGATACGCCGTCTGGCAGGGCCCTGGCGGCGGCGCGGCATGCGGCATCGGCGGCGGTCTGAAGCTCGCTCTTGGCAAGTTGCACATGCCCGATGTCAACGCCCAGCGAGACCAGTCCGCAGAGGGCGACGAGCATGACGATCGTGTAGATCGCGCTCATGCCTCGGCGCCACCGCCTGCTCACGTGCTTTTGCGCGCAACGGTGCATATCTCGTGTTTCTTCGGCGTGCCGCGCCGGCCGCTTGATGCGCCGTCGATGCAGAAAGTCTGATAAGGGTCGCCGCGGCAGTCCCGATGCCTGTATTTCCAATTCGCCGCGTCGCCGTGCAACGCCGGTTTGTTTATTCGTTCGCGGCCGGCCCGCTCCCTTCCCGCCCATTTTTCCTGTAAGGTAAGGCCCGCACCCCGCACTCACATGTCAGTGCCGCCGACCACAATCGCCAGTGAAGGAGGCATCGTTCTGCACGATGCGGAAAAGGACCTTCTCCGTCGCCTGCAGGCCGGCGAGCCCGCCGCGTTCGATGAACTGGTGGCCGATAATCGCCAGCGCATCGCCCGGCTGGTGTACCGCCTGCTGGGCTGGTGCGGCGAGGTTGAGGATCTTGTGCAGGATGTGCTCCTGGTTGCCTATCGGAAGGTCGGGCGGTTTCGCGGGCAGTCGAGCCTGTCGACGTGGCTGATAGGCATCGCGATCAACCGCTGCCGGAGCTACCGGCGGAGATGGATGCCAAGCTGGCGCTGGCTGGAGAGGCTGTGGCGACGGCGGCCGCCGGCACCTGGGCCTGATCGGGCGCTGATGGAGGATGAGACGGCTGCGCGGGTAAGGAAGGCCGTGCAGGAGCTGGGCGAGTCGGATCGCGAGGCGATCGTGCTCTATTACCTGGAAGATCTGCCCGCAGCGCGGATCGGGCAGCTTCTGGGGATTTCCGCGGGCGCGGTTGATATGCGGTTGCATCGCGCGCGCCGGCGCTTGCGCGAAAAGCTCGCCGACCTCGGCAAGGAGTGATGTATGGATGATGATCGGATTCGATCGCTTCTGCGGAAGGCCGACGAGTCGGCGCGATTGCCTGAAGGCGGCGGCGACCTGGCCAACCAGGTTCGACGAACGTCGCGGCGGCGAAGCCTTCTGACGGGCATGGTCGCCGGGGGCGCCATCGCGCTGGCCATCGGCATCGTCGCCACGCAGTGGCACCGTGCGGCGTATCCGCGGCGAGGCAGGCCGGTGATTGCCAGTCGGCCGGTGCAGCCGCAGTCGCCGCCCGTCGTGGCCGTCGCCGATCTGCGCGATCTGCGGCTCGGGGCTCAGCTTCATTCGCTGGTTGCCGAGGGGCTCTGGGCGGCGGAGCGCAAGGCGCAGAGTGCGGCGCGGGCCGATTCGGCCGCCGACCCGATCGCCGTCATCGACCGTGGCCGGGACAGGGCGGCGCTGATCAGCGTGGATCGGGCCGATGAGCTTGTGCGACGGCGGCAGTTTGCGGCAGCGGCCGAGGAGTACGCTCAGACGATCAGGCTTTTTCCCACAACGAAATGGGCCGCCGTGGCGCGCCAGCGCTTGGCGAGCATCGAGAATCGAAAGGATGGATGAACATGGCGCGATTCAAATTCACATTCGTGTGCGCACTGCTGGCGATGGCATCGATGTGCGCGGCACAGACCCGGCCGGCCGGGCCGTATGGTGCCAGGGAAGGGATGGGTTACGGCCCTCGCGAGTTTGTCATTCGCTGGGCCTCCGAAGGTCCGTTCCCCAACCAGGAAGAGCTCTCCCGGCAACTTCGCACGACGATCCCCGAAGAAGTCGCCAAGCAGCTTGGCATCCCGAAGGCGACATTGCTTGACGGCCTCAAGCTAAACATGGGTTATTCGCTGCTGGGCGCATCCGGCGCAATCACCGTTCAGGCAAGCATTGAGCTGCCCGAAGGCAAGGTAAAGCCGGCCGAGGTGCTCGACGCCATCGGCAAGCGGCTGCGCGAGGCGGTGGCGCAGCAGGCCGAAAAGCAGATGCAGGCGAAGATCGTGGCCGCCGAACGCAGCGTCGCGGAAGCGCGCCGCCACTGGGACGACCTGAACAATCGGATTGAAAACCTCCGTGCCAGGGCCCGCGAGAAGAGCGGGCGATCGGAGGTTTCGCAGGAATCATTCCGCGCCGCCATGGGCAAGCTCGACGATGAAGCCCAATCCCTGCGGCTGGACAAGGCCGACCAGGCGGCGCGGCTGGAAGCGCTGCAGGAGGTGATTGCCGTTCAAAGCAAGCGACTTGAGGAGGCTGTTCGCAGCGATCCCGTTTCCTGGGAGCTGGAAAAGGTCGTGGAACATCGCACCCGAGCCCTCAAAGTGGTGGAAGAACAGTACAAGAACGGCCTCTCGACCCCGCAGGATGTGAGCAAGGCGCAGGCCGAACTGGCGGAGGCGCGCGTGCGCCTCGCCGAGCGCCGCGAGGCGCTGGCCGGCACGAGCAGCGTGCAGCTTGGCACGTGGAACCGCGAGTTGCAGAACCTCAGCATCGAGACCCGCCAAAAAGCCGCGCGACTGGCGGCCATTGAAAAGGCGATCAAGCAGCTCCAGGACGCCCTGCCCCTGCTCAGCGACGTGTCGCGTCTTCAGGAGGAGTTGCAGCTTATCCGCTCAGAGCTGGTGCAGGCGCAGTCGGATCTCAACGCCGCTCGCAAGCAGGCGCGAGAGCGCCAAATGCCCACCGTGATCGAGCAATAACGTAGCTCGCCAGTGCACATCCACGGAACTGGCAACAGATGTCGTCGTCTGCCGCGTAGTCACCGCAACACAATCGCGCCTCCGTGTCTCCGAGTCGCCGTGGTTCCCCAGCGTTACGCTGCTTAATCCACCTGCCGCACGAACTGTTTGTACAGCTCGGCGTATTTCCTCCCCGGCCGCCAGGAGCTGCCGATGCGTGCCGCGCTCGACGATCCGCCCGCCGTCGATCACCAGGATGCAGTCGGCCTTGAGAATCGTGCTCAGCCGGTGCGCGACGATGAAGGTGGTGCGGATCACCGGCGTGAAGTTGGCGTACATGCGAATTCGCGTCATCAAACGACGGTAGAACGTGTCGCACGCGGGCGCGTACTTGCCGATCTCCTGTTTTTCCGTGGCGAACGCCTTGACCACGTGGACCCCGGTGATGTTCTCGGTGATGACGTTCAGGCTCCTGTCCTCGGCTTCCATCACGGACCGGCTTGCCGGCTGGACCTTCCGCCCGAAACGCACGATATGCAGCGTCCAGAACGGCAGCGGCACGCAGGAGAGGGCGGCCAACCAGGGGTTGCGCCAAAGCAGGAGCAGCATGTAGCCGCCGACGACGAGCGTGATGTCGAGCGTGGTCAGCACGGCCGTCTGAAGGAAGATGCGGACGTTATTCAGGTCGGTCACGGACCTGTCGCCGGCGCCGGAAAGACTCTGCGGTGATGTCAAGGCGCGGGTCACTTAATCCACTCTTCGGGAAAACCGCGATAACGCTATCTGCCTGAATCCGGCCGTCAATGAGAGCCCGAAGGTTGCCGCGGCGGATTGAAAACGGCCCTAAGCTCAACTCCTTGTCACCGCTGATGTTGAACGAGCCTGAAAATACCCTGGGCAGCGAAGGAACCGATTGC